>ENA-UOJN01000362-UOJN01000362.1-human-gut-metagenome-genome-assembly--contig:-C125IIP-NODE-362-length-39121-cov-28.746352_pt1 | contig 39121 bp, 34 predicted proteins | sample MGYA00242350_ERZ723897 | MGnify/ENA metagenome assembly ERZ723897 | reverse complement strand
AGTTTTCAAGCGGCTTTTTGATTTGCTCGACCTTGTAGACCTGTGACACGATACCGGACAGGCAAAGCCATTCAATCGCATTTTCAAATTCGGAAGCCCGTCCGCCCTTCTTGAGCAGTTTATATTGGAAACGGGTATTCTTCTTGGAAAGCTGAACAGTAATGTTATCGTAGGCAAGTCTGGTTTTCTTAATCTCGTTCAGGTTATTATACTTGCTCATATCATTGAGGTAGCTGGCAAGTATCGTATCCTGTGTGTGGCGGACAAGAATATAATCTTTTGTTTCAGCGAATTGCAGCACGCACTCCGGCATACCGCCGACCACGAGGTACTGGCGGTAAAGCTGCATGGCAGCATCGTGCAAGGCAGACGGCAGCGGCGTATCGGTATGGAAGCACTTTTTAATCTGCTCTACCAAATCGTTCGCCCCGAGCGCCAGCATAAACTCTTCCATATCCATGGGATACATCGTTTTCATATCGACTTTCCCGACGGGGAAAGAAAATTTTGCCCGGTTGACCGCAACGCCGAGCAAGCTGCCTGCGACAATGATGTGATACTCCGGAGCGTCTTCACAGAAGTATTTGAGTGAAGTCAATGCTCGTTCGCAGAGCTGCACCTCGTCAAAGACGACCAGCGTCTTCTCTTTCACGATGGTCTGACCTGCAATATGAGACAAAATCGGGATCAGGTAATCGGGACTGATGTTTTCCGCAAAGGTCTCATTCAGCTTCGGATTGGTTTCAAAGTTGAAGTACACCACATTTTCATAGTGGGTGCGCCCGAACTCCAGAATGGAGTATGTCTTTCCGACCTGCCTTGCCCCCTGCAAAATAAGGGGCTTGCGGTGTTCGCTTTTTTTCCACGCTTCCAGAAAGCCTATGATTTTCCGATACATATTCAGCCCTCCTCAAGAATGCTGAGGATACTATAGCAAATATTCGTGTAAAAATCAACAAGTAAGTCGTCAAAATATCACATTATATAACGCAAATATTATCTTCGGCTCTGCACGATTCGACGCGAATGCCGCATTTTCTACATCCGCAATGCAGCAGAGCAGATTGTTGGAGGCGTTTAGAGAGTGAAGCCGCGATAGCGCATTCTCATATTTTATTTTGCGTAAAATGGGTACGAAATGGGAATTTCGATGATAGGGAAATTCAAAACTCTCTGGTACACAAGGCTTTTTCGCACTGTCATAAAATATTTTGTCTGAATGGCGCCGGCAGGAAAGAACGCACCCTATTATATCACGGCTCCAATGACTGCTCCCCTGTCCCGTGGTATGCTGGAAGAAAATGTGGGAGGATAGGCTTATGGGAACATTTGCTGAGTATATTGGGACGATGGATATTCCGGAGAATCGGCGCGCGGAATACGCGCAGTGGATGCTCAGGCTGCTCCATGCGGGCGGCATGATGTCGGTGGACGAGGTGGGCCTCTTTGGCCACCGTATCCGCCTGCTCTATCCGCCGGAGTTCGATGAGACCGGACGCGCGTGGGGCTGCTATAACTACTTTGAGGACGATTTCTGGGAGAGCTGGGGTCTCAACGCCGACAAGGGCGTGTTTTCCTCCAACAAGATCGGAGGCGGGGCATTCTGTACTGCCGTCCTTGCGGGGTATGTGCTGACAGCGCTCTACAGCCAAAGCTATGGCATCGTCACCGTGGACGGCTCCTATGTGCGCGAGCGCCGGCTCATCGGCTGGATTAACGGCGTTCTTGGCACGCAGTACACCAACCAACGGGCGACGCAGCTGTGGGAGATCGAGAAGCTGCTGCACAAGGACGGCTGCAGCGAATACAACAAGGACCTGACCGGTCTAATCCACGATGTCCCCACCGCGTGCGCCGATCTGGAGCAGGTCGAGTCCTATATCGCCGCACGGTTTTTCGAGGAATTCTATGCGGATATGTCCGCGGAGGAGGAAGATGCTGCGGTCTATCGCAAAGAGGACGCCATCGGGGTCCGCAACTGCTTCACGCACCTGAAAAGGACGCTGTCGGCGCTGCACGAGCACGGCGGAACGCTGGAGGAGGCAAAGAAATACCTCCTCATGCCGATGGACGAGCGCAGTACCATGATCGATGAACAGGGCGGCAATACGCTGGCGTTCTCTTACTGCCTTGTTTCTCCCGCTCTCGCTGTGGCAATGACCGCACGGGAGTTCGGCGTGGACTTCTGGGCGCTGTGGGATGAGCTCGGAGCGGATATTCCGAGGGTCGAGCGCTTTCCGCCGCCGCAGCCCTGCCCGCCGGTGGAGCCGGTCTCCACACAGGAGCTTTTCGGTGTTGCCTCAGACGACATGGCGTATTACTGGCGGTCGGACGACGGAATGCAGTTCTCCGACGAGATGGTGGCGTGGATGCAGTCGCTCCGCGCGGAGCTGGACGGGATCACCGATACCATTCCGCCGGATAAGTTCCTACAAACCATGGTGGAAGCCATTGCCAGTGCTGGAAGCTACGCTTTTCGGGATATGTTCTACGGATTTATCGCGCGGCAGGCAGAACCGAGGATACAGGCCGCCGTTCTTCTGCTGGAGCGGCTCGCCGAGCGCGGCGAGCCGAATATTCGCCGGTATCTGGCGATTCTCGGGAATCCCGCGCTGCGGGAGAAAGTGTTCGGTTTCTAAAAAGACATACATTATAATAAGAGCCGTGGGTATTAGAGGCTTGCTTTCGAAGCAATTTCTCTAATACCCACGATTACTTTATTTTTGATTGTCGCGCTCGATGGTTTCTTTAACAGCGCGGTTAAGAAATGAGCTCAGTGACTCACCCTGAGATTCTGCATGACACTGAATTATTTCCTTTTGCCCTTTGACAACACGGAATACAATTCGATCTACTTTTTCGGCATTCCATTTTGCGGTAGCCTTTTTTTGCGCATCTGTCGGTGCCATATTATAATATACTGCCTCCTTGATAGTTATAAGAATAATGACATAAGCAACATATAGGGTGCCCTATATTTGTTTATTGTGTCAATTGAAATAGGTCGCCCTATATGTTATACTACAGCTATAACAAAACAACGGCAGTTGCAGAGTGCTGGAACACTCCGCAACCTGCACAGGTGGACATAGCACCTACACAACGGCTGAAGCCGCACCGTCAGGAAGTAGTATACCCTGTTTTGCTCCATTTGGCAAGATACGGTCACTATAAAACTTCCTCTGGGTGCGTTCGGGCGTCAGACTTCCGCACCCTCATAGCGGCGTGGAGCAGCGTGTAGGCGAAATGCCTGCACGCTGTTTTGCTTATCGCTCTGAGGAAAGGAGGAAAACCAGCATGAGCAGGAAAGACATCCGTCGGTTTGAGATCTGGCTCGCGCGGGACTGCTTCGGTAAGGACGGCTACCGCCCCGTCATCGTCCTTTCGGACGACGCGGAGAGCCGGACCGTCACCGTCATTCCCCTGACGAGCGACCGCGAGAGCACGCAGCTTGCCACACATATCATTCTCTCCGGCCACGGCCTTGCCGTGCCGAGCCGCGCCCTGTGCGAGCAGCTGCGGACTGTCCGCAGGAACACGCTCATTCGCTGCATGGGCTATGTGCATGAGCCGTTCGAGCGGCTCGCGCTCGCCCACGCCACAGCAGCCCACCTCGGACTGCTGAACCTGCCTGTCTGACGATGGGCAAACCACTCAAAATACGAAAGGATCTTTTGACTATGCCTACTATGACCAACCCGAATCCCTGCATCGGCTCCGCCGTGCTTGACAACGCCACCGACGGCTCCGCACTCTTCCGCGCCCTCGGCGGACACTACACCTCTCCCGCGCAGGCGGTCTGCGAGTTCATCGACGATTCGCTCTCGTCCATCGCGGCGAACGGCGATGAGGTCGGCGAGGTGTTCCTGCGCGTAACAGACCGCGGCGAGCTCGTTGAACTTTCCGTCACCGACAGCGGCAGCGGCATCGCCGATCTCGGCGCGGCGCTGACCATCTCCGACCGCTCCGTCGCGCAGACGCCCTACAACGAGCACGGCTGCGGGCTGAAGTCCGCGCTCTCGCATTTGTGCGGCGGCGCGGAGGACTGGAGCATCGAAACACGCACCGCCGATGACGCCGCGGCGGACCGCTACCGCTGCGTTTCCGCGCCCTACGCCGCGGTCAACGCGCACATGACCGAGCGCATCTACGCCGGCAGCGGCGACATTCCGTGGGTCACCGGCACGATCGTGCGCCTGCGCTGCCCCATGCCGCGCTTCGCGCAGCTCAAGCCGGCGAGCCGGCGCACGCCGGCAGACTTCTGCCAGCTCGTGGACTATCTTGCGGAGGAGCTGCGCTACACCTATGCGCCGCTGCTTGCAAGCGGACAGCTCATTCTGAGCATTCTGCGCTGCGAACAGAACGGGCACGAGCAGCTGCTTTCCCTCGACGCGCTCGAGCCGGAGTGGGACGGCGATGCCGTTGAGCTGCCGGAGACGAAGCTCGACCTCGGCGGCGGCCCGGTCACCGTCCGCTGCCGCTACGGACTCATCATCAAGAGCAAGAGCAACGCCGTCTATTATAAAGGCAACATGGCGTCGAGCGGCTTCGAGATCCGCCTGAACGGACGCGCGGTCGCGCACGGCCTGCTCGGCGCGGTCTACGGCAAGGCAACACACCCGAGCGGCAACCGCTTCCTCGCGCGGGTTGACCTTCTCAGCGGCGACGGCGCGGCGCTGCCGCCCACGGAGACGACGAAGAACGCCTTCGTGGAGGCCGATCCGCGCACGCAGGCTCTCTATGCTTTCTTGCGCGCGAATGTGGAGCCGCCCAAGCCGCCCCGCCACGAGCCGGAAAAGAGCCTCGTCGAGCAGCTCGCGGCGAAGCTGCGCGCCGAGCCGGATGTCCTGCGCGTGTCGCGCGAGGTCCGCACCTATCGCTGCATCGACCTCAAGAGCCGGATCGACCTGCTCGTCGGCCGCGCCGACGGCGCGACGATTTTCGAAGCGAAGGACGAGGCTACCTCTGCGCTCGATCTTTATCAGCTGCGCTTGTACTTGGACGGGTGTGCGCTCGACGGTGTGCCGGTGCGCGAGGGCGTACTGATCGCCTGCAAGCACCCGCGCGAGGTCATCCGGCTGGCGCGCCAGATGAACAGTTGGTGCGATCCCACCGGCAAGCCGTACCACATCACCTTGCGGACCTGGCTGCAGGAGGGGATCGGCGCATGAGACCGTATCCTGTGATCGACCCGCGGGCGACGGGGGAGAACATCCTCCGCCGCCGCCGCGAGTTGGGATACTCCGTGCTGGATGTGCAGAAATATCTGAATCTGGCCTGCCCGCAGGCCGTGTACCACTGGCAGAAAGGCAGGGCGCTGCCGAGCCTTGACAATTTTTTCGCACTGAGCTTAATGCTTGACACGACGGTCAACGAGCTCATCGCGGAGCACAAAGAGGTATAAATGCGAAATAACTACACAGTAAAGGCAAAGAACGGCTCGCCAATTTTAGCATTATCTGTTTTCTACGAAGCCGTGATTGTTTTAGCAAAGGACTGGAACAAATAGGAACATCTTGGAACAAACCTGGAGTTGTGTTAGAGATTTTTGACCGTATAATGGGCTCAGGGGCACACACTCCGCTCGCCCCGAAAAAGTATGACAGTACAGGAAAATCCGATATAATATAAGGAGGTATATGCTTATGACGGGTTGAAATCAGCAAAAGGAAACGGCCGCCCTAAACACATCTGGTGGCACAGATGATGGGCAGCCGCTTCACAATTGGCCAATTCATGTTGGCTGGTAGAAAAAATGCACATGGTAACTAAGAAAATGAGTATTTGACACGATATTTATTTAATATAACATATCTGACAAATGCCTGCAAGTGAAAGGTAAACGAACGTGAATAATAAACAATGTCCTAACACCTGTCGCACGATGCGTGTCGACGAGTGTGCGGCAATTCTGGGCGTAGGGCGTAGCGCTATGTACCAGATGGTCCGTACAGCCTGCGAGACAGGGGTGCCGTTCCGTGTAGTCCATTTGGGCGGCAACTATCTCGTATCGCGGAAGTCGTTTGATTCGTTCTGCGAAGCAAACGGCCTGTGAGGGGGGTGATACAATGGCAAGTATTACCACTAAAAAAAGAAAAAACGGCATCAAATGGTATGTGATCCAAAACCACTATAACGCCGACGGCGAAAGGAGACCAATCTGGGTGCCTTGTACCGATCGCAAGGAGGCTCTCCGCCTGTTGCCGGAGGTAGAAGATGCAGAGCGGCAGGGCATTGCATATGTCAGGCCAGACGACGCTCTTGCGGCGATGCCTCTGGCGGCGGTCCGCATCGAGGGCATGACCGTTGAGGAACTGCTGTCACGCTATGTTGATGGCGCGCGTCAGCAGTGGGACGCTAATACACTGGGCAATGCACGGCACATTATCGCAGACTATATCGTTCCCTACATTGGCAGTGTGCCTGTGGCAAATGTTAACCCCATGATGCTGCAGAGCTACTACAACGATTTGCCCAACCACAAAGCCGTACAGGGCAACCGTAAGCGTGACCCGGGCAATATTTCGGCGCGCACGGTGCGAGAGGTACATAAGATCCTGCGGCCGGCATTAAACAAGGCCGTCTTGTGGGGGGCCTTGCCCAACAATCCAGCGTTGCCTTTAGAGGTACCGAAAGAAAAGAAGCAAGCCAGAGAGCAGTGGACCGAAGCTGAGATGGTCGATGCGCTTAATATGTGCACCGATCCACAGCTGCGAGCCGCTATGGCCACCCAGTTTGCGGCAACGACTCGCTCTGGCGAGTTGCTGGGGCTGACTTGGGACTGCGTAGACATCTCGGACCTCAAGCATGCTAGCATCACGATTGAGAAAGAGCTGATGCGCCTCAAGATCCGCGACATGCATGACACGGGCGAGCGCGGGGTATTCTTGAAATTCCCACCGCTGACCGGTAGGAAAAATACGACAGTCCTCGTGTTGAAGACGCCAAAAAATGTCAGCAGCATCCGCAAGGTATATCTGCCAGTGACAGTGGCGGAGCTCCTTCAGGATCTGCGCGAAGCGCAGAACGCTGAAAAAGCCGCCTATGGTGATGATTACCATGACTACAATCTCGTCTTCTGTCGGGCTAATGGTAATCCGCTGGAGCAGACATATATGTCGCAGCGTTTTAAGAAGTTCGTTCGCGTGCACAATCTGCGTATGGTGGACTTTTACGCACTGCGCCACGCTGGCGCGACCGCCAAGCTTCGCGGGACTTTGAACTTGAAGGCTGTCCAGGGGGATATGGGTCACGCTAGCCCTGAAATGCTGACCAAGGTCTATGCTGCCATTGTGGACGAGGATCGTGCCCACAATGCGGAAGTGATCGAGAAGTCCGTGATGTCACAGGTACGGCACCCTGAAGCGCAGGATACGGACAATTGATGTGAGTTTGCACCCTGCGGAAAATATGGACCGAGCTAACGCGTTAGCGGATTTGTTAGCGATTTATGGCTAGAACATGTATCCGCATATGCATATGTTAGCGGGCGAGTCGGGTTCCGACTCGCCTGCTAATGGCAAAAACGCTCCGAGCTGTTAGCTATCGGCCAACAGAGAATTGACAAAGAAAGTGGCAGAATCTGCTAAAAATAACAAAATTTTGCCACTTTGGCACCCCAAACTGGAGTCGAACCAGCGGCCTACCGCTTAGGAGATATGTTTGTCGAATTGCCTGCGATGTCCTCACATATACTGCTGTGCATTTCGACCATGCTGCGGCTATTATCCATATCATCTGTTGTGCAATACAGTCAACTCTCAGAGCCTTTTATAACCAAAGTAATCGTTAGCAAGAAATTAGCTGCGATATTTCAAACTGCAAATTAGCAGGCCATTAGCAAAAAATGAGGCAGATTTTCCTTGCGCGTGTTCGAATCCGTCACCTATTCTAATGGCAAAAAAAGTTTATCACATCATGTATGCAAAAGCAATCATGCTTAGCAAAGGAGGCCACCCATGGCAGACTATCAGCTTGAACTCAGGCAGGTTGTAGATTATCCACGATGCCGAATTTATCGAGAATTTATGCAAACTCTGATTGCAGACCGGAGCATTCGCACAGGCGGATGCTCCGGTCTTTTTTATTATGTCGTTCTTTGCTCCTATGCCAACTTCAGAACCTCTTACCGACGCATAGATGGAATTTCATATACGGTCTATCCTGGTGAATGGGTTTGCTCCATCACCGATGTTGCAGAATGGTTTCGTGTCCGTTTCCATTATCAGGCATTTGCAATCCTAAAATCTTTGCAGGATCGGCAGCTCATTACATTTACCCGCCTCGGCCACGGGCATATCGTAAAGTTCTCCATTACGGACTGGCGGCGCAATAACACCGCGCTCGATTATAACTGCCCATGCCAAAAAGATTCCGGTTTTTTCTTCATTCCTGTTTCAACGGCAACGGAGTTGATCTCCGCGGGACGCGCATCCGAGATGGATGTCATTCTGGATCTTTGGATCTCTGCGATTTATAAGGATCAGCAAGTACGCGGCTCTGAGATCGGGCCAGTTGCGTATTTCAGAAACGGCACAGGGAATCCGCTCGTCAATTACAGCGAATTATCCGCGCGCTGGGGAATCTCCCGTTCCAGCGTGGGGCGGCTGCTCAAAAAACTGGCCGATTTTGACTATCTTTCTCTGCTGACTTTCCCAGGCCGCAGCGGAACAGTAATTTACCTAAAGAATTATCTCTCGACCATGTTCCAAATTTCGGATGTCATGATAGACAAAGAGGAGGTTGCTATGTGTCTGAACCTTCGCGTATCTGTGCCGGATACCATTCCGCCAGAGTCCGGCCCAATTTCTGATGAGCAGATCTGCGTTTCAACAGAGCTTCCCAGCGTTTCAAAACCTCACATGCTGTACTTCGTTCGGAAAGTGCTGCGAACCCTTGAAGCGCAAGGCATTTCCTGCCTTTCATGCCCAAAATCCAAATATATGTTATATCCATTATCCGACGACTGCACGGTAGGAATAGAGAAAGGCACTATCTCAGCGGGACTTGCGATCTGCTGCGGCGCCGGCAGTCCGTTGTATCGGTTTGAAATGACGATCATCCCAAATGCTGAAGCGGAAGGAGTGTGCGACAATGTCAGGAAAGATGTATGAAAAACGGCCGGAAGAGGATGCCCGCTATCACGACACATGGAGACTGCTCAAAAAATATCGAGATGTAACATGGAGCCTGGAACTGTCTATCCGACAGGTCAAAAATCAGTTTCGCATTGATTATGATTGCAGCATTGAAGATTTTTTGGAGTCCATCTATATGGCAGGCGCGGATCTCGGCGGCACGGACATCGAAAATCATGCCAGGTGCATTGAGCGCAGCTACAAAATGCTGACCCTGCTTGAAAATTCCGTCAACCTTCTCCGCACGCACCACCAGAGCGGAGAGGTGTACTACTGGATTTTGTATTACTCATTTTTATCCCCACAGAAGCTGAAAAATGTGGAGGAGATCATTGAAGCGCTCCACCCGCATATCAGGGACATTAGCTTCAGCACCTACTACCGCCTGCGCAAAGCTGCCGTGGAAGCGTTAAGCTCTGTCCTTTGGGGATTTTCCGCGCAGGACACTTTGAAAACGCTGGACTGCTTTTTCCCTCCAGATGTGTGAGAGTATTTTGAAAGAGAATTGGGAGGAAATTGGAAGGGTTTTGCTATTGAACGCAAAATCGCCGTATGTTAAACTAAGTATGCTCAAAACTATAAACAAACCAAAAGCAGCCGCAGGAGGACGCCATTTTTGATGTGCGTCTTTTTTTATGCCCTTCTGCGGTCAATGAAACAGCATCCGGCTTTCGCTGGGTGCTGTTTCCTGCTTTTGGGCAACACAAGGAGGTAATGCTTTTGAAGCACAAGTGTCCGTCTCCCCGTATCGGGAAAAAGCCACGTGGCAATATCGGCCGTTGGCTGTATGCAGCGTTTCTGACCGCCACGCTATCCGCTTCTCTCTGTCAGCCGGCCTCTGCCGCAACCGTGTGGGAGAAGGCCAATGAGATCATGCGGGATGTCTATACGCAGATCCTCGGCATCTCCACGATTGCAGCCATCGTTACGGCCGCAGTCGCACTGCTGATGATGAATTTCTCCCGCAGCGGCCGAACCGTCGATGAAAGCCGGGCTTGGCTCAAGCGAATCATCATCACATGGGCTGTTTTGAACGGTCTCGGCTTCATTATGAGCTATGTTACGCCCTTCTTCAGCGGCGGGCAGTGGACCGCCCCGTAAAAGCTATGGGAATTTTAGACGGTATTGTAGAGTGGATCGCGGAGCAGATCATGTACGGTCTGGATATGATCAACACCTCTGTTTTGGGGGCATTGGGCTGTGACATGAACACATTTCTGCGATATTTTCCCGCAGCGGAAACCATGTATAGCCTTCTGGTGGCACTTGCCATCGGGCTGATCCTGTTGGGCTGGGTCTGGAATCTGTTCAAGAACTATGGACTGGGCTTGGGCGTGGACGCAGAGGATCCGGTCAAGCTGACCGCCAAGGCGATTCTGTTCATTGTGCTTGCGTACTATGCAGATGAAATCGTAAACATTGCGCTGACGATAGGCGGAACGCCTTATGCGTGGATACTGTCCTCAGAGCTTCCTTCTTTGGACTTTGCCAGCTTCAATTCTGTTCTGCTGACCATCATCGGCGTCTGTGCCAACGGCGGCGTTGCGCTGATCGTTCTGATTCTGACACTGATTCTTGCGTGGAACTACATTAAGCTGCTGTTTGAAGCGGCAGAACGGTATGTACTGCTGGGCGTCCTGGTCTATACCGCACCGGTAGCCTTTGCCATGGGCGCATCGCAATCCACCGCAAATATTTTTAAGAGCTGGTGCCGGATGTTCGGCGGGCAGATATTCCTGCTGCTGATGAACGCATGGTGTCTTCGGCTGTTTATCACGATGGTCGGCACATTCATCTCAAATCCGCTTTCCATGTAGGAGGTCATTACCACGAAGAAATATCATAGAATCATTCCGCTGCTGGGCACCGTTCTTTTGCTTGCGCTCACCTTGGCGGTACCTGCGTTTGCTCTGGAGGAAAGCGATGTCGAAGCCGCAGTCAGCAGTTCCAGCCGCGAGGCCGTGACAGGAAATGTCCTGGTCTGGTTTCTCTGCGCGGTTGGTTTTCTCAAAGTCTCGCAGAAAATCGACAGCTTCATGGCAAGCATCGGCGTCAACGTGGGGCATACCGGCGGTTCCATGCTGGGTGAGGCGATGGTGGCATTCAAGGGTGTCTCCCTCGCTGCCGGCATGGCTGGAAAAGTTGTCGGGAACTTTGCCGACAGAGCCTCCAGCCGCGCAGGCGCCACCGCATCCGGATCTTCCGGCTTTCTGCAAGGTGGTCTGGCCGGCGTTGTCAGTCGGAAAATCACCAATGATGCCGTAAGAACTGCGACGCAAACGACACAGAAAGCGTCTTCCTCCACCATGTCCGCCGCGCATCAGGCCACGGAGCGTACTGTAAATGCCGAGCGGCAGGCAGCAAGCGTTGTTCATCAGGCAAAGCAGACGCGCAGCGAAAGCGCTTCTCAAAAGTCGCAGATGGGCGTGACCCATCAGCAAGTCGCTTCCAGTACCCGAACCGCCTCGGTTTCCTCACTCCGCAGGGAGTCACAGCATTCCGTTGGCCTCGGCGGACGTATTTTTACCAACTCCATGCTGGAGGGCGGGCGTTTTGCCAACGATGTGATCGGTATGGTCGCAGCCGGAGATCTGCACTCCACCGGCTCCATCACCGGAGAGTTTGCGTCACAGGCGTTGTCCTCCTACATGGGCATTACCGCTCAGGGAGACGCCGCACCGCAAATATCCTATTCCGACGTTGAGATCGGCGGCGGGCGCATCACCGGCACAGAGTATTCTCCGGAGCATCCGGAGGGCATTTCCTTTGGAATGTACCATACCGGGCAATATGCCGCGCCGGACGGTGAACACCAGAAAGTCTTCTCTGCCGATGGCGCCCAATGGTACAAGCAGTATGCCGTTGATACTGTAATCAAGAAGCCATTTACCGCACCGGACGGTGAAATCGACTATCATAAGGAGATCGTCAAGAAGATGCCCGATCCGCCGAAGCGGAAAGACCGGATGTAAGGGAGGCTGTCTATGAAACCGGAAGAATTTGAGGTGTATGTGATCCCTCCCAACTTTATGGAGGGCGGCACACTCTTCGGCGGGCTTTTGAAAACCCGCAATACGATTGAGGCGGTCATCCTTGGCCTCGCGGTTGGCGTACCGGTTCTACACCTTCCGTTTTCCCTCACCGTCCGCGTTGTGATTTTATGCCTGACGGCTCTTCCGCTGGTGCTTCTCGCTTTGATTGGCGTATCCGGCATGAGCCTGTCCGCTTTCATCCGCCTGTTCTTTTGCTTTCTGCACAACCGCAGAATCCTTTCACGCGATGGGACGCAGGGCGGCAAAAATGGAAAAACGCTGCTGCCCAGCTGGGCGCAGCAGCGGAAAAGCGACTGCGAAGCAGAAGATCCTCCGCTCCCCAAAAGCCGCAGCCGATTTTCTGTTGATCTGAAGCAGCGCAGCGTGACGCAGTTCAAGACCTTCTTGCAGGAGCAAGAAGCCGTTCAGCCGCTCAATGCCCTGGCGGACTATATCCCTATCGAGAAGATTGAGCACGGCGTCATTTATACAAGAGATCACCGCTATGTCAAGGTTGTAGAGGTGGTTCCCGTCAACTTCCTGCTGCGCAGCGCGAGAGAGCAGCGCAGCATCATTTACTCCTTCATTTCCTATCTGAAAATTGCCCCGGTCAAGGTGCAATTCAAGGCATTGACAAAACGTGCGGACATTAACCGGCATCTGGATACCGTCCGCAGGGAGCTGGAGCATGAGCAGGATCCGCGCTGCCGTGTCCTGCAGGAAGACTACCTGAAACTCATTCGGCAGCTTGGCTCCCGTGAGGCAATCACAAGGCGCTTTTTTCTCGTTTTCGAGTATGAGCCGCTGCCCGGAACCAAACGCGGCCATGAGGAAGAGGATGCAATCGCTTCCCTGCAAACAGCCGCACGCACGGCGGCAAATTATCTGCGGCAGTGCGGCAACGAGGTCATTTCCCCTGAGAACGAGGATGACGCCACGGCGGAGATTCTTTATAACATTCTCTGCCGCAGGGCCAGCAGTGAGCCATTCTACCAACGGGTGAAGTCCGTTCTGGCGGACTACATGGCCTCCGGACGGGACATCAACGCAATTCCCGTCAATGAATTCTATGCCCCTGACAGCATCGACCTTACCCATGGAAACTACCTCTGTGTAGATGGGCTGTATTATGCCTATCTTCTTGTCCCATCAGATGGTTATAAAGCGCGCGTTCCCGCCGGTTGGCTCAGCCTTTTGGTCAACGCCGGCGACGGGATCGATCTGGACGTCTTTCTCGCGCGGCAGCCAAAGGACCGCATGGTCAGAAAGCTGGGGCAGCAGCTCCGTATCAACCGCAGCAAAATCAAGGAAACCAGCGATACCAATACGGATTTTGACGATCTCGACGGTGCGATCCGCAGCGGCTATTTTCTAAAAGACGGTCTTTCCAACAATGAGGATTTTTATTATCTGAACCTGCTTATCACCGTCACAGCCGGCAGCGTGGACGACCTTGAATGGAAGGTCGCGGAAATGAAAAAACTCCTGCTTTCGCAGGACATGGATGTACAGACCTGTTCCTTTTGTCAGGAGCAGGCTTTTTTATCCTCTCTTCCTCTGGTTTCTCTGGAGCGCCAGCTCTATGAGCGGTCTAAGCGGAATGTTCTGACAACGGGAGCCGCCAGCTGCTATCCCTTCACCAGCTATGAGATGTGCGATGACAACGGTATTCTTCTCGGCGTCAATAAACACAACAATTCTCTCATCATCGTGGACATCTTCGATTCCCGCGTCTACAAGAATGCCAATATAGCCATTCTCGGAACCAGCGGAGCCGGAAAAACCTTTACACTTCAGCTGATGGCTCTGCGTATGCGCCGCAAGGGAATTCAGGTCTTTATCATCGCGCCGCTCAAAGGGCATGAGTTTCACCGGGCCTGTTCCAACATCGGCGGACAGTTTATCTCCATATCTCCGGCTTCTCAAAACTGCATCAACATCATGGAGATCCGCAAGGCAGATAAGTCCGTGGACGATCTGCTGGATGGCCCCGGCGCGGAAAAATCTCTGCTGGCAGCCAAAATTCAGCGGCTGCACACGTTTTTCAGTCTCTTAATTCCGGACATGTCCCACGAGGAGCGGCAGCTTTTAGATGATGCCATGATCTGTACCTACGGGACAAAGGGCATCACACATGACAATGCTTCTCTGGAACAGCCGAAAAATCCAGGGTGCTATAAAGAAATGCCGATCCTGGGCGACCTGTATGAAATTCTCGCCGCCTCTCCGGAAACAAAGCGCCTTGCCAACATCCTGAACCGGCTGGTCAACGGCTCTGCCCGCTCTTTCAATCAGCAAACCAATGTGGCGCTGGACAACAAGTACATCGTCCTTGATATTTCTGAGCTGACCGGTGATCTGCTGACGGTGGGGATGTTTGTTGCTCTCGACTTTGTATGGGACAAGGCCAAAGAGAACCGCACGGAGGAAAAGGCCATCTTCGTGGACGAATGCTGGCAGCTCATCGGCGCCAGCAGCAACCGACAGGCCGCCGAATCCGTTCTGGAGCTTGCCAAGACGATCCGCGGCTATGGCGGCAGCCTTGTCTGCGCCACACAGGACCTCAATGACTTTTTCGCTCTGGATGACGGTAAATATGGCAAGGGCATCATCAATAACAGCAAAACGAAGATCCTGCTGAATTTGGAGGAGGAAGAAGCCCAGCGTGTCCAGGGTGTTCTTCACCTTTCTGAAGCCGAGCTGATGGAAATTACGCACTTTGAGCGCGGCAGCGCTCTCATCAGCACAAATAACAATAATATTGCCGTGGAGATCAAATGCAGTCAAATGGAAAAGGAATTGATCACCACGGATCGCCGGGAGCTGGCTGAGCTTGCTCAGCGTGCTGCGCCAAAGCAGCATCCATGCTAATCCGTACACAATACGCATTTAAGACGTATAACGCTCCACAACCAACAGCAATACGGCGATTATACGGCTTCAATACGCATAACGAGGAGATGTTTCAATGAAAACGAGGGAACAGATCTATGGGCAGGAAGCCGCCGGCATCCTGCGGGATGTTTCCATGTACCGCGCTCTGACGGAGATGCAGCTTTTGAAGCTCTATCCGCACAAGGAAAGTAAAATCCGAAATCTGCTGTCCTACCTGCAAAAGCAGGGCCGCATTATGCAGCGCGGCGAGTATTACCGCATTCCCGCTGATGCGGAGGAGAGCATCGATTACGGGCTTTCAAAGGCCGTTTGGGTTCTTACCGACTTTATGGAGCAGGTGGAATATCATTCTGTCAGTGACTATCCCGCCAAAATCATCTTTTTTGCGGATGGTGAAGTTTACGAAATCATTTACGCGGAGCCGGGTAAAGAGCAGCTTATCAACCAAATGCTCTCCACAGTAAAAGAGGTTCCGCCCAAATACATCGTTCTGATTGAGCAGCCGGAGCAGATCGCCGAGATCCGCACACCAAACACCAGCGGATACTGTACCGTCTCTTCGGGCGGCGAAGTGCAGTATTATCAAATCGAATAAGGAGTTTTTTCTTGAACAGGGCCATCATATCACAAAGAATTACATCTATTCTGGCTGAGATCGAACGGCTGAACAATGCGCTCTATGCCATGAACACGACGGATATCCAGCGTTATCCCGACAACTACGAGGTGCTGTCCACGGATGCGGCGCTGCGGGCCGAGCGGATCACCTGCCGGCTGCGCCACCTGATCTATGCCACTACCAGCATCAAAAAAGAGGAATATCTGCGGTCTGCTGAAACCATGCAGGGTATTGAGATCAGCGAAAATGACGGCATTCTGGAGATCAAGCTCCCGTGCCTTCTGCCAAAGCGCAGGCAGCGCCAAAGCACGGAGTTCCTGTTGGATCCGTTTACCTCCGCGCTCTCCGATTATGCCGCCCACCACACTATGCCGCAATTTCAGCATTGTGTGGTCTGCTTTTCCCATATCTATGCACAGGAGCTGCCAGAGCGCCGTATCCGCGATTATGACAATCTGGAACTGAAGCAGTTTCTGGATGTTGCGGCCTCCTTCATCTTGACGGATGACAATGGGCTGCTGTGCGACGCCTACAACACCACAGAGCTGGGCGAAGAGGATTGCACACGGCTTTTTCTCATGGACAGCACGCAGTTTCCGGCCTGGCTTGCAGAGCGCCAGAATGGTGTAAAAAGCATATCGGATTTTTGACCTTTTATGGGCGCTTATTTTCCTAGGTACAAAAAGCGCCCTGAAAGCGCTGAAAATACTGCGTTTTTTCAAGGCTCTCCGGCCGCGAAATTACCCAAGCTATAAAGCCCTACGGTAAAATATCGTACAAGGAGGCAGCACGGTTTATGCCTCGAAAGCCCCGGCAGCTGCCAGCTCAAAATACGCTGCCCTATCTTCTTTTGACATTAACCGCCCTCTGCGGTGAATACCCCATCCGTCAAATCAGCCACCTGCCGGGTGGTTCCGCATACCTCGAAAGTGTCGTTACCGCTCTCCGGCGAGATGGGCTGCTGCGTACCTTCTCCAAAGACGGCCTGCGTGGACTTCGGCTCACCTCGTCAGCCAAACGGCTGCTGTTGGCTGATGCTCCCGAATGGTTTTCAGCCTACCTGACCGGCAGTTCTGAGCCAAACAAGCTCAAAAGCGAAATTCCCAGACGGCTCCGGCTTCACCGGATGGCTGAGATCCTGACCATCATGCACAACGCTGACATTCCTTCCTTTCCATGGGAAAAGGCTCCTTTTTCCGCTGCCAGCCAAAGTGCGGCAATCCCCGCCTATTACACCTCCAGAGAGGTTAAAGAGCTCGGCCCGCAAGGGGCGAAAATCAAAAGTTCACGCGCAACCGGCATCCTGCTGACGGATGGCGGTATTTTTTTGACCTATAACACCGCCAAAGCGCAGATGAAATGGGAGTACAAGGCTGAACTGCGGTTCAAAGCTCTGCTGCAAACCGAAGGGGTCATGCCCGATGCGGAGATTTCCGGGATCGTGTTCGGCTCCACCATGGAACAACTTTCTATCCTGACGCAGCCGGACGCGCACAGCTATTTCCTGCTGGATGGAAGCTTTCCGCATTTCTACTATCTGACCAATGACCGTTATGGCGAAGCGATCCTTCGCTTCTTATGCGACACGCAGCAGCGCAGGACGCTCGATGCAATCCTTGCAGACGGACTCCATGAGGGGATACCAAATTGGCGCGTCGAGAACGACGCCATTGACAGCGAGGGGAATCCTGTTTTATTCGCCTACACCTGTGATTTTCCTCGCATCCGGCGTTTCGATACCGCGCTGGAGCTGCACGGAATGACGGGGACATTGATCTGCTTCGATTACCAGGAAGAAGCCTTGCGGGAGATCTGCGGGCAGTGTGTGATGCTGCAAAGCATTGATTTTCAACAGTTTGAAAGGAGCGTGCTCTATTCCTAAAAAGAAGCTGATTCAGCTCTTCATTATCATTCCAATCGCTGCGCTGGCGCTGCTCTATGGGAGCGGCTACCTCTCGCAGCTTTTTTCCAATTACCGTGCATGGCAGGAGGCTGGCGCCGTGTTTGGGACGTCTCCCGCATTCCCGGACGCCGGATTCGTTCCCTGCCTTGCGGCAGCCTTCCACTTTCCGTATGGGCTGTATGGCCTCGGCCTCTGCATCGGTGCGCTGGCGCTGCTGATCCTCATGGTCATGCGGATGGGCTACAGCGAAGGCGGCGAATACGACCGGCGGCGCAACCTTGTCTATTCCGACAAGGGAACCTACGGCACCGCAGGGTTTATGTCCCGCAAGGAACTGACGGAGGTGCTTGATCTTGTTCCGGATATTCGCAAGCATTCCGGTACGATTCTCGGAGAGCTGGATCATCAGGTCATTTGTGTTCCTCCAAAGACTCGATTTAACGGGAATCTTGCGGTTTACGGCGCCAGCGGCTCCAAGAAGACAAGAGCCTTTTGCGTCAACATGATTCTCCAATGCGCGGCGCGGAAGTCAAGCCTTGTGATCTGTGACCCCAAGTCCGAATTGTACGAAAAGACCAGCGAATATCTGCGGGATCAGGGCTACACCGTCCGTGTGTTCAATTTGGTCACACCATCAGCCTCTGATTCATGGAATTGTCTTGCGGAGGTCGGCGGTCAGGAATTGATGGCCCAGCTTTTTTGTGACGTCATCATCAAGAATACCGGCGGCGAGGAACGCGACCACTTCTGGGACAGCGCAGAAATGAATCTGCTCAAAGCACTGGTCCTCTATGTTTCCATCAGCTACCCCAAGAAAAAGCAAAATATCGGCGAGGTGTATCAGTTGATTGCCGCCAGCTCCGAACAGGAGTTGAACGCGCTTTTTGGCGTTCTTCCGGTTACGCATCCTGCCAAAGCGCCATACAGCATTTTCAAGCAGGCGTCAGAGGGTGTGCGCGGTGGCGTTATCATCGGGCTCGGCTCCAGACTGCAGGTTTTCCAAAACCGGGATATTCGCAACATCACATCCTACAACGAGATAGATCTGGAACTTCCGGGAAAGCAGCCATGCGCCTATTACTGCATTACCAGCGATCAGGACAGCACCTTTGATTTCCTCTCCTCGCTGTTTCTTTCCTTTGTGTTTATCCGCCTGGTTCGCTATGCGGACGAACATTGTCCCGGCGGGGAGCTTCCGGTTCCTGTTCATGTACTTGGTGAAGAGCTGTGTGCCTGTGGAGTGATCCCAGACCTATCGAGAAAAATTTCGGTCATTCGTTCCAGAAACCTGTCCATGTCATGTGTGTTCCAGAACTTAGCTGGTCTTCAGAACCGCTATCCCTACAACCAGTGGCAGGAAATTCTGGGCAACTGCGATGTGCAGCTTTTTCTTGGCTGCACAGATGCCCTGACGGCGGAATTTATTTCCGACCGAACCGGCGAGGCCAGTATCTCTGTCACCAGTAAAGCCAAACAGCTCGGAACGTGGCGTGTATCCAATTACACGCCTGAATACCGGGAAACCAGCGGTGTCGGCCGGCGCAAGCTGATGACCATGGACGAGGTGCTGCGCATGGATATTGATAAAGCCCTGATCCTCATTCGGGGCAAGAATGTACTGGAGGTGGATAAGTACGACTATTCCAAACATCCCGAGGCGAAGAAGCTGCGGCCGAGCAAGGCCGCCTCCCATGTCCCTGCATGGCGGGCAAATCAGCCGCAGGAAAAGCAAACTCCATCGGCGCCGCCATCTCAGGCAGCGGAAAAGAAGCCGGCGCAAAAGAAAAAGCCTGCACCGGCTGAAAAAGTCGTTGCCGTAACCAAAGAATCCATTATGAAGAAAAAGGAGGATACTTAATGCCCAAGAAAAAAACGATCCCGCCCCCTGATGATTTCTCCTCAGAGTTCATGGAAACCGAATCCGCCAAAGAACTTCCTGAGCAGCAGGTGGAGGCCGCCGGCAGCGATAACACGGAAACTCCGCTGGCAGGACCCCCGGAAGTTGATCTCGGCTCCGGCGATGTGAGCGGCACAGCAGATGTTGAGGAAAACGAGCTGGATGCCGAAAACACCGCTGATGCCGCAGAGACTGTCCCTGTTTCCGATGAAAAGGCTGAGGACCCGGAGTACGACAGCATTTTGCAGGAGCTGAACAGCAGCACTCCGGCACCCCTTGACAGCAGCGGCGAAAATGCTCTGGATGCGCTTTTGCTGGAAGGAAATGTGGAAAATGCTCCGCCCGCTGAAGATGAAACGGAATCCGCAGATGGTGAAACTGCTCCGCAGCCTACCGCCCCTCCCGCACCTGCCGGACGCCGTGACTCCTACATTCTGACCGTTGATGCAAAAGACCGTATCGAAACGGAAGAAGAACACCGTGAGGTCATCTGGCATGAGATCAAAACCTCGCATATTGCCGGTCGTATTTTGACCGGAACGTTGGACGGCGTGGAGCAGACCCCTTCCGGCCGTACTATCGTTGTCGTTGACTACAAGGGTTATCGCGTTGCGATCCCGCTGAAAGAAATGATGCTCTATTCCGGACCCGTTCCGTATGGGGCGAAATACAAGCCGTTTATGGAGCGGATGAACAGTATCCTTGCGACCATGCTCACCGCGGAGATCGATTTCATCGTCCGGGGTCTGGATAACACCGCCCGCAGCGTTGTGGCAAGCCGCAAGGCCGCCATGCTCCGTAAGCGTCAGACCTTCTATCTGGACACCAACGAAGATGGCGTCCCCATGATCTATGAAGGGCGCGTCGTACAGGCGCGCGTCATTGGCGTTGCAGAAAAAGTCCTGCGTGTGGAAGTGTTCGGCGTGGAGTGTACGATTTTCGCCCGCGATCTGTCTGCCGCATGGTTCGGTGACGCCCGCGAGTATTACAGCGTCGGCGACCGTGTTCTTGTCCGTGTGCTCACCATTGACCGCGACGACATCAACCATATTTCCATCACAGCAGATATCCGCAGCGTTTCGTCCGCCGCCAACCAGAGCAATCTGGATAAATGCGTCCTGCAGGGCAAATATGCCGGCAGAGTGACTGATGTGCGGCACGGCGTTGTGTTTATCCGGCTCAACAACGGTGTCAACGCGGTTGCCCACACCTGCTATGACCGGCGAATGCCTGGAAAGAAAGACGACGTCAGCTTTGCCGTTACCCGTCTGGATGAGGAACGCGGCATCGCCGTCGGCATCATCACCAGAATCATCAAACAGAATTTGTAAAAAAGGAGAGGCCACCATGAAGAGCTTATCAAAGCTGGCCCTTTGCCTGCTGCTTGCCATGTCGCTGACGGTCAGCGCCTTTGCCGCTCAGGTTCCCGATTCATTGGTAGCGGAAAACCTGAACGGCCAGCAGCGGCTTGTAAAAACCTACACGCTTTCCCCGGAGGTTGACCCAGATGAGCTGAAGGAAGAGGACTTTTCCTACGACGGTTATCTTTATACCTGGGCCTATACCACCAAGGTGGAACACCCATATCTGGAAAGCAAAACTGTAACGGAAACCGTCACAGTCAATACCGCCAAAAATGACCTTGCGCAGATCCTCGCAGAGCTTTCGCCCAGTATGCCCTATGAAAAAGACGGCTTCTCCGGCGAGTTGGCGCTGGATCATACCACTCTTTCCACAGAGGCGTCCGGCTACACCACCAAATACAGCAAAACCACCGAGACGAAGGTAATCGGCAATCTGGATCGCAACGACATGTCTTATGTGCCGGCCACGACCGTCAAAAATGGGAAAACGCTCACCCTTGCCAATGTGGAATGGCAGGTCACCGGCACGGCGCTCGTCGGCGAGGCGCTGGTTCCCGCCCAGTATCAGGCGGTCGCCACCTATTCCGCCTCCAGCAGCTATCAGGCTGCCACAGGCTATGTCACCACGGCGGAATATCACGGAACCGTTACTTCGGAAGGCGTGGACAGCATCACTTATACCGTGGTTTACACCGGAAGTGAGATCGTCCCCGTAAAAACACATATCTGGGATAACGGCAGCCTTGCCGCTCCGCTGCTGATTATCGCTGCCGTGCTGCTCTGCGCGGGCATCGCCGCCGCTGCACTCATCCTGCTGCGCCGCCGCAAAAATGTCTATGTGTATGTTCCGGACAGCAAGCCCCGAGAGTACCGGCTGATTGCAAAGTTCCGTGTGGAGCCTGACAGCGAGGTTCCCGCTATCGATGCAGGCGCTCTCACACTGAATCCGGGAGATACCGTCGCGGTTGAGGTGAAAAAATCCCTTGCCAGGCATCTGGCTGGGCGCGAGTTCACCGTTTCTTTCCCGCAGAGTGACCATACTTACACGATCCAAGCCAGCAAGCACAATGACTGGCATGAATTTACCGTTCCCGCTGAAGAAGAACAGGAGGCTCCCGTATGAAGAAGTTTTTCTCATTGACTTTGACTCTGGCTGCCATGCTTTCTGCGATGGCGGTCAGCGCCCAGGCTGCCGATTTTTCCTTTGAAACCGATGGCACCCCGGAATACTATCCCTCCTCTTCCTATGAGGACGTCTACGGCTCCCGCTACAATTACGGTGGAAAAAATGTGGTGGACTACCAGATCCCCGAGCTGGAGTACGGGCAGCTCAGCACCACCCAGACCGGAGTGATGGAGAAAATCATGCTGCCCGGTCTTCAGGGCATCTCTGCATCCGGCAGCGGCATTTACGGAATTTCTCCCGGCGGCGGAACTGTGGAGATCCCCGGTTTTCTGCAGGGCGGCTCCACAGCTACTCCTGCGACGCCCGCTTTCACAGAGCTGACACAGGATTTTCTGCTCTCCAACGGTGCCGTCGGAAAGATCTCCATTCCTGCCATCGGAGTTAAGAATTACTATCTCTGGGAAGGTGAAACGACTGCCAGCATGAAAAAGGGGCTGGGTCATTTCACCAGTACCAGCGTCTGGAACGGCAATGTGGCTGTCTGCGGGCATAATCGCGGCGCCAAATATGTGATCGGCAGCATCAAGAATCTGGATGTGGGTGATAAAATCACCTATACCACATCCATGGGTACCCGCACCTATCTGGTGGAGACTGTGACCAAAATCAGCAGCAGCGATTGGAGCTATTTGTCCTCTACCGCGGATAACCGAATGACTCTCCTTACCTGCGTTGCCGGAGATTCCAGTCAGCGCTGGTGTGTGCAGGCTGTTCAGGCCTCTTAAAAATCTTTTGTTGAAAAAGCCGCTTTATGATCGTAAAGGAATAGTAGATCAAAAATAAGGAGGCTTTTCCATGAAGAAGCAGATCCTCACGATGTTTACGGGCCTTTTTATCGGCGCTATTATCACAGGCGGAGCTTCCGCCTATGCTGCGGGAATCCTCGCTGAACGCAGCAACCATCGTATTTTTGTCGATGGGCAGGAGGTGCAAATGGAAGCGTATGGTATTGCTGGACACAACTATGTGAAACTCCGCGACATTGGCAAAGCGGTCGGCTTTAATGTGTTCTGGGATGCGGACAGCGGATGTGTGCAAATCGAAACCGGTGCGCCTTACACCGGCGAGGGTCCCTCCGCTGAAGCTGTTCCGCCTGCTGCTGCGCCTTCTGATGTGGATGCTGCAAAGCAGGATATTGTAGCTCGCACCAACGCCCTCCGTGCGGAGCGTGGCATCGCAGCTTTGACTGCCGACGATCAACTGATGCGCGCCGCGCAGGTGCGGGCCGATGAAATGGCTGCCACAGGTACCTATTCTCATACCAGACCGGACGGCAGGAAGTATTACACCGTTACGGACTGCAGGCAGGTTGGGGAAAATATTCACCAGATCCCGCTGCTCTATCTTGCGCAGCAAAAAACCGCGCTTGCGGAGACGCTCATATATTCATGGTCAAAATCCGCAGGGCACATGGAAAACATGACCGATGAAAGCTATGCGGCTATCGGCGTCGGCCTTGCACGAGGGACTGACGCCAACGGCTTGGAGTGCTGGTACTGTGTCCAACTATTTCTTCGCAGCGGATACAGCATTTCGGCGGTGGACAAGCCGGCAACAAAGTAAATCCTGTTATCCTATATCACAAAGCAGACCGGGAAGCCTCGGTCTGCTTTTTCTTGTGCAATTTTGCAAGGAGGTAGCTCATTGAAAAAATTAAGAACCAGGCTCGTCTCGGCGTTTCTCGTTATCATGACGCTGTTGACGCTGCTCCCGACTTCCGCGCTGGCCGCTTCCAGCACCGGAACAGGGATCAAGCCTACCAGCAACACAAACTACTGGACAACGCGGCTTCTCCATGACGGTACGCCTTACAGCTACAAGCCCCCGATGGCGGCAGGCAAGCTGCTGTACTGCCTTGACCGCGGCTACGGCTACCGCTGGGGTACCGCAAGTTTCTTGAACAGCTACACCTATACCTCCGCCACCGGCGCGGACGCGGATACCGTGCTGAAAACGGCGCTGGCGCAGAGCGGCATGGGTGAACTGGATGCCCAGCAGCTTGAAAACTTCAAATGGATGATGACGTTCATTTCGGACTATAAGGGTGACATCCCCGGCAGCCTTTTTATGGCTGCGCAGACGTATGTGTGGGATCACCAGACCTTCAAGGGTGAGGGCGATGGTGACATCGATGGCGGTGGTTACGCCAACGCCGATACCTATGAAATGTACCTGGGCTATATCGATTGGATGTTGAAAGAAAAGGCCAAGGAAGACGCAGAATTTCAGCGCCAAATTGAAGAATACGCAGAACAGGGCATCATCGCCACTGTGGTAGAAGATGAAGCTGCAAAATGGGCGGTCTACGCGAAATCCAGCGTTAAGGGGCGTCAGGCTTTCTTTAACTATTATGCGCCGAGAAAACTCATCACCAATACATCCGAGCCGGGAAAGCCGCCGGCTGGGGACGCTGATATTACGCTGCGGAAGGTTGCCGCAGGAACGACCCGTGGTTTGGATGGCGCAAAATTTAATATTTACCGCGACGGTCAGATCGTCGGCAGCGATGTGACCCAAAATGGCGGAATCATTGAGGTCAAGGATGTCACCAAGGGCCTGTGGTCCTTCGTGGAAACCGAGGCTCCGGATGGCTTCTGCGCCGACTCTACGCCCATCAGCGTTTATGTCGATACCACCGATGGCGACAAGCAGTACACGGTCACTGCCGAAAATTACGCACTGCCCGATATGAAGATCACCAAGCGGGACGCCATGAGCGGCAAACCGATTGCCGGCACGGTGTTTTCCATTAAGTCCGTTACCGGCAGCTATTCCACCTCCGTCACGACCGGGACGGACGGTTCCGCAACGCTTTCGGCCATTCCTGTCGGTGTCTATGTTGTGCGTGAGGAATCCGTACCAGAGCCGTACATCGTGAGCAATACAGAGCAGACGGTGGCGCTGCGCCCCGGCAAGACCTCCGAAGTCATCTTCGTTGACTATGAAAAGCCGGGACTCGAAATTTTGAAGAAAAACATTGCCACCGGAGAGCCTATCGAGGGCGTCACTTATCTCATTGAACAGATCGATGGCAGTTTCTCCACCAGCGCTACCACCGATAACCACGGCCGCATCTTCCTTGAGAGCATCCCTGTGGGTAGCTACAAGGTCACGGAGATCAATGTTCCCAGTCATGTCATTCTCTGCCCCATTCCGCAGGAGGTAGCGCTGAAACCCGGTGAGACATCTACCGTCACCTTCTTCAACGCTCTCAAGCCCAGCTTGGAGATTCGCAAGGTGGACAGTGTCACCGGCGATCCCATCAAGGGCGCTAAGTTCCAGATCTGGTATGGCAGCAACCACACCGACACCGGCGAGCTCAACGACCTTGGCACTTACTTATCTGACGCAAGCGGAAAAATCATTCTTCCTGAGATCAAGGATGGCTGGTACAAGGTAACGGAACTGGAACCGGCGTCCGGGTACGCCATCAAGGAGCCTGCCACGCAGGAATGCTTCATCTCCGGTGGTGAGAGCAAGGTGTTGATTTTCGAAAACACGCCCCTTTCCGCCATCATCATCCGCAAGGTGGACAGTGAGAGCGGTCAGCCGCTGGAAGGCGCGTGGTTCCGCATCCGCTACCTTGGCGGCACCTCCGGTACGGGTGGCACGGTCATCGGTGAGTACCGCACTTCGAGCAATGGAACCATTGTCGTGACTGGCCTCAAGGCAGGCACTTATGTCTGCGAGGAGATCTCCGCGCCGGACGGGTACGTGATCACCGACGCCACGGAAACGGTCTATCTTTCCGGTAAGGATCAGGACGTCATTACCGTGACCTTCGGCAACGATAAGATGGGTTCTCTGCTTATTGTCAAAAAGGACGCCGTGACCGGCGCACCTATTTCCGATGTGGAGTTCTTCATCACCGATTCGGACGGAAGTGTGATCGGTACGGCGAATGGCCGCTACGTGACCGATAGCGCGGGAAGCATCCGCATTGACGGCCTGACTCCCGGCATGACAGTCATCGCCCGTGAGGTGCGGGCAAAAGACGGCTACATTCTGGATGATACGCCGCAGAGCATCAAGATCAAGCGCAATGCCGTGATGACGCTGGAGTTCCGCAATCAGCCCAATGGCGGCGTGCTCGTGAAAAAGGTGGATGCTGTGACGAACGCTCCCATCTCTGACGTGGAGTTCCTTGTCACGGATTCCGACGGCAATCTCATCGGCAACGCCAACGGCAAATATGTGACGGACAGCGCAGGCACTTTCACCATTACGGACATCGCCCCCGGCACCACGCTTGTCATCAAGGAAACCCGCGCAAAGGACGGCTATTTGTTGGATGATACGCCTCAGACAGTCAAGGTCAAGTCCAATGAAGTTGTCACGGTGGAGTTCCGCAATCAGCCAAAGGGCAATCTCATCATCGTGAAGCAGGACTCCATTACAAAAGAACCTCTGGAGGGCGTACAGTTCAAGATTGTCTATGCCGACGGTTCCTATGTAGATGCCGAGGGCGGCACGCTGTCCTCCACCGGCCTGTACTGGACGGATAAGGAAGGCAAAATCACCATTTCTGGCATTTCCGGCACCGTGGTGGTCACAGAGGTCCAAACAATTCCCGGCTACACCATCGACGAAAATACCCGCACCCAGACTGTGGTGGTCAATCCCAACGACACACAGACTCTCCACTTCTACAACACGCCTATTGGTGGCGTGGAGATCATCAAGGTCAACGAGGATAACCACAGTGAGCGCATCCCCAATACGACCTTTGAGATCCGCAAGGTGGACGATGCCTTGGTGGATACCGTTACGACGGACAAAAATGGCCGTGTGTTCGTGGCTCTGGAGGATGGCAGCTACTATGCAAAAGAGGTCACATCGAACAAATCGTTCCGGCTGGATGACACGCCCCACTATTTTGAGATCAAGGACGGCAAGCGTGTGACGCTTCAGGTGACCAACAAAAAGCTCAGCGGCATCGTCATCCACAAAATCGACAGCGCCACGGGAGAGGGGATCTACGGGGTGAAGTTTGTCCTCTATGACGCGAACAAGAAGCCCATCGGCGAGTACACCTCGGATGACCGGGGATATATCTACATTGACGAGATCCCTGGCGGACTGAGCGGCCGCTTTTATCTGAGAGAACTGGAAGCCGCCCCCGGCTACACGCTGGATAAGCAGTATAAGACCGTCTATGTCTCTCCGGGCAAGACCGTGGAGATCGAGTGGGAAAATACCGCTGTCACGGGCCAGATCCAGATTTATAAGTACGCCGCTGAGTATAACGAGGTCACTGGCACCGCCGCAGGCACCCCGCTCAAGGGCGCTGTTTATGAGATCGTCAATGCCCGCAGCGGCAAGGTGGTGGACTACATCACGACGGACGCCCGGGGCGTCGCGGCCAGCAAACCGCTGCCGCTGACCCGCTATCAGCTCCGAGAGGTCACAGCGCCCGCCTATTGGCAGCTCGATCCCACCGTGCATGATGTGACGCTGGAATATCCCGGTCAGATCATCAAGCTCTCTGCCTACGATAAGCCCTCCAGCCTCGGCGTCAGCATCACCAAGCGCGGCAACGCGCAGGTCATGGCGGGCCAGTCCATGCGCTACGATCTGACGGTGGCCAATACCTCCAACGTGCCGCTGGAATCCTTCTTCTGGCACGATAAGATCCCCTATGATGTGGCGCGTCCCACGACGCTCACCACCGGCACTTACAGCGCACGGCTCAACTACCGTGTCCTCTACAAAACCAATTACAACGCGAGCTATCAGGTGCTGGCGAGCAACCTGCTCACCAGCAACAACTACAGCTTCAGCCTCAACGCCATTCCCATGCAGGCGGGTGAGGTCGTGACCGACATCTATTTTGACTTTGGAAAGGTTCCGGTGGGCTTCCAGTCTACCGTCAATCCCACGCTGAGCGTGATGGTGAACGGAAACGCGGTCAATGGCTATCAGATGGTCAACCGCGCCGATGTGGGCGGTAAATATCAGGGCACATGGCAGACCGCAACGGCAAGCTGGGTGACGATCATCCGCCGTCTCTGGAATACACCTACACTCCCCAAGACTGGCTACTAAATCCAATCCTTTTCAGGAAAAGCGCCCTATCCGGGGCGCTTTCCCAATTCTAATGTGAGGAGCTGAACTATGAAACACAAAAAAGGATTTGCGGCCGTCCTTTTGACGCTGATCATCAGCGCGCTGCTGTCCGTTTCCGCCTTTGCTGCCTCTGACGGCTTTTCTGATGTGCCGGAGGCATCTCCGTTTTATGAAAGCGTCACTTACCTTGCCAGTCATGGCATTACTTACGGTAAAGGAAACAACCGGTATGCACCGGGCACACCTATTACGGTGCGCCAATGGGCAACAATGATCTGCCGGGCCTTTGATAAAGAAGACGCCCTTTCGGATCCTGCCGGCTATGGCGGTGATGCCTGTATCAACCAGGGCTATGCGGATGGATGGTTGAATCTGCCGGCTATGGCGGCGCCGGACTCCCGCCTGTGCCGCTATGCCATCTATGAAAGCGGCTTTGCTGCCTTTGACATTGCCCTTTACAGTTCTCAGCTCTACCCGGAGGGGGAAACCCTGTCTTCGCAGGACAATGCTTTCCACGCTGCTGTGAGCTTTGGCTTATGCGAAGACACCTGTGCAGGGACGGACATCATCACACGGGGCGAGGCTGCGGATCTTCTCTATGCTCTTTTGACCGGGGAATTTACCGTTGCGCCGCCGCCCATTCTGGAGACGATCCCTCTGAACAATAAAGAGGGCGTCCATCTGAACAGCTATCTGCTGGAACTTCAAAAGATCCCAGAGCCGATCCGGCAGGCATTTGCGGAAAGAGGGTGGCAGTACACCATTGACTATGAATACCTCGCAAGGCTGAGTGAAGAGCGGAATATGAGCTGTATTGGAGCAACCAATTACGGAAGCCGCCAAATCACTGTATCCTCGGCGGGGGCCACCGTCCACGAGTTTGGTCACTTTCTCGATGAGCTGATGGGCTTCCCGTCTCAGACGGAAGGCTTTTATCAGGAGGAGTCCGGAACCGCAGCAGCCCTGCTCCGTCCGTATGCGCTTACCAACGAGCGGGAGTATTTTGCTGACTGCTTCGTGTACTGGCTCACTTACCGTGATAACAGCAAAAAAATGGCGGCGCTTTGCAGCGCCGCACCAAAAACATACGCATATCTTTTGGCATTGGAAAGTCAAAATTGGCAGCCGGCTGCATAGGCCTTCCTGCCTGGCTAGGGCTGTTTGAAACCCCATAACACTGTTATTATACTGTACCGTGTCCTGCATCGTCAATCAAATTAACGGCAATCCATCTAAAATCAGATGGATGCACAGTTTGGGTTATGGCCATTTCGTACAATTTGCGGATTGTAAACCAATAGAAAATCTGCTATTTTATAAACACAGAAAGAAAGGTGAGTCCGATGTACCAGTAACCCTCAAATCTGTAGAAATCGGAGGTAACCAGTGATGGTAGAGCCCAAGACTTACATAGAATGACCCTTGACTGCGGAACGCGAAAGCAGTCAAGGGTCATTCTTATATGCTGGCTCCTGCGTGCAGCAGGGGCTTTTTTCATGTCTGCGGGAAACCTCATTCATCGGCGCGCAGAAGCGCCTGTGTCTTGAGCAGCGCATTCATCAAGGCACGGTGATCTTCCCACTCTTCCCACCAGAGCGGCTTTAGGGCAAGCAGCGTTTGTTCGGCCCATTGCAGCTCCGATTTTTGCAAACAGCCTCGTTCCAATCCGACTTGAAATCGTGCAAACGCATCTCGGACATGGTCTGATGCGGAGTCACGATTCAAGTAACTGCTGAGAAAGCCGCCTAAAACAGCGGATTCTTCCTGCGTATAAAACAATATTCTTCCCCTCCTATCGCACACGAGGGGTATTCTACCACAGACCGTTCGGATTGAGAAGTGTGGATTTTTGAAGGCTCCGATCTGCCACGCAAAAAAGCCTGCCGCAAGCGATGCAGGCGCCACCTTTAGACTGGAAAGGACACGACCATGAGCGAACATAACCATACCGGACTGGATGAGGCAGCTTCTGTTGCATCCAATACCATGCAGGCAGTACGGACCGGCAAGGCCATTTCCGCCGCGGCAAAGGGCGCTGCGGCAGGCGGGCCCTATGGAGCTGCCATAGGAGCAGCATTGTCCGCACGAAAGCATATCGGGAAAATAGCGGCGGCCGCGCTGGTGTTACTGGCGCTGCCGCTGCTTTTTATTTTGCTCCTGCCTGGGATTATCTTTGGAAGCCTGACGGATAGCGGAGCGTCCGGAGCAGCCGGGCAGCCGATCCTCAATGACAACGCAGCCATTACGGAAAATGTGAATCAGGCTGCCTTTGCGATCAATCAGATTCTCGGAGAGGGCATTGAGAATGTGCAGGAGCGCATCGCCAATGATTTTGCCGGAACAGACGGAGATCACTATGAAGTAGTCAATCCCTATGCGGGAGATCTCATCAGCAATGCCAACCTGTTTATCTCTCAATACTGTGCGGCAAAAGAACTGGACTTTGCCTCTATCGCCCTTGCCGACATGGAGCAGATCCTGCGTGCGGGCCTCACGCACCTTTACAGCTTCAGCCGAACAATGGAGGTGCGTACTGTCCCTGCGGAGGAGGATGGCGAGGAAGATACGGTGGAGACATGGTACATCTACACGATCCGCTATAATGGTGAAGCCTACTTTGCGGACACCATCTTTGCGCTGACTGACGAACAGAAAGATCTGGCGGAGAATTATGCGGAAAACCTCAGCCTGTTTCTTGGCGACGGCCTGTTCCAATACGCTCCCTCCACCAACACCATTACAGCTCTTGGCAATGTGCGCTTTACCGATGGGGAAACAGAGGTCATCTACTTCAACCAGTTGGATGAACGCTATGCCAATCAGCCCTATGGCACCGATCCTATCGGCAGCTACGGCTGCGGGCCAACTTCCATGGCTATTGTGGTTTCCTCGCTGACCGGCGAGACCGTTGATCCTGCCAAAATGGCACGGTGGGCCTATGAGCACGGCTATTGGTGCAGCAAAAGCGGCTCCTACCACACTTTGATCCCCGGCGCTGCACAGGCGTGGGGGCTTTCCGTTGAAGGGTGTACCGCTTCGGAGCCGCAGCGCATTTTGGATGCCCTGGCAGACGGGAAGTTAGTCGTGGCCCTGATGACCAAAGGGCATTTTACGAAGTCCGGACATTTTATCGTGCTGCGGGGCGTCCAGGACGAAAAGATTCTCGTGGCCGATCCCGCCAGTTACCGGCGCAGTCAAAAAGCCTGGGACTTGTCCATCATTCTGAACGAAGCCAGCAGACGAGCGGGCGCCGGCGGGCCGTTCTGGATCATCGGCTGAAACTGCTGACAAATATAGCAAGAGACACCTCATCTCTGAGGTGCCTCTCTAACAATGCCACGATGAAATAATCTAATTAGCGTTCATTTTCGTTCAGGATTTCCAGCATCTCTTTTGGCGTCACCACATAGGGCTTGACCGGGAAATGCTTGATGTTGCCGGTTACAAGATAAGCGTCGGTAGTTTCTCTTGCTTCCATAACCACCTCATAGAAAATTGCATCATCGGGGTCGGGGACATAGTCCTCAATCGTGGCAGCATCCAAAAAGATACCTCGCTTAATCAAGCCTGTCAGCGCGATTTCAATGTCCCGGCGGTCAAACTTAAATTTAGGGCGGTGCAGAACATCGTTGTATTCGTCCAGAATATCCTCATGCAGCAGAGGAATTACACGCCCCGCAAGAGCTTCTTGCAGAATAATACCGGGAACGGAGGAAATGTTAAACAGAGCAGAAACCACTACATTCGTATCAAGTACAACATAGTATTTCATGGTTACGCTCCGTTCCGAGCATTTCTTGACGCACGGTCAGCCCGGGACGCTGCAATTTCAGCATTGATCTCATCCAGCGACATATCGGCCGTGCCGCTCTGCTGTGCGGCTTCACTCAGGCTTTGCACGGCGCGGATCGCCCGCTCAGCTCTGTATTCCTGCTTGGGCAGCGTCATGGAAAAGGGAACGCCATTTACCACGACAGAGCGTTTCAAAAACATTCGGATAGCGGTGGGAAGGTCGATGCCGAGTTCATCGTAGACAGCGGCAGCCTTGGCGCGGAGATCATCGTCAACACGCACCTGCATAACACTTGTAGACATAAAAGCACCCCTTTCAAATATAATTGTATTGGTTTACAATGCAATTATATTCTATTATACGCAAAAAGTCAAGCGTTAGTCCTTGCGTATTCCCTAATGCGTTTTAATGCGCACAAAAGAAGCAGACTATGCAAGGAAAGCCGTGTGCAGCCGCTTCGGCTACTTATAAAATGTGGTCTTCTTGAATCAGCAGAATATCATCCCGTCCTTCAGCCTGATCGAGCATCCGCTGCGTAAACCCGCTCTTGGAAAACAGCCCGTACAGCACCTTATACCCAGGGAAAGCCGTGCGCAGCTCCGAAGACTTTTTTACCTTTTCCTCCAGTTCATAATAGACCGTCGCATCCACCGGCTTATTGTGGTACTTGCACTCCCCGGCGAATACCTGCTTCTTCTGGTGATCCACCGCCATCACATCGATCTCCGTATCGCCGTTGATGTCATTGAGCCAGTAGGAGCCGATGCGGGAGGGCACGAAGTCCACTGCCTTGCTCCGGCACAGGGAGGCAAAGATATCTTTGCAGACGTCCTCGTAGGAGAAGGCAACGAATTTCTGAATAAAGTCCTTCTCCAACTCGTCCAGAACGATCTGCTGATTGTCCAGTTCCAGTTCCCCCTTGTAGGGATAGACATAGCGGAACCAGAAGCGGATGAAATTATCTGAAATGAAGTAGAGACCCTTTCGGGACTTCTCCGGATTTTTCTCCGTGACCGGTGTTGCCTTTTTCAGAAAGTCCAGATCAATCAGCGTGGAGAGGTAGGGCGTCAGCGAGGATGTTTCCATGCCCAGGGCACCCGCGATCTTGCCCAGCTTGTGGTTGCCGTCCGCAATAGCGCGAATGATGGAGAAATAGCTGTTGGCGGACTGTACCTCGTCTTTCAGCAGGAAGTTCGGCTCCTCATAGAGAAATCCGTTCTTGGACAGTACAACTTCCTGAATCTGACGGTAGAGGTCTTCTCCCGGTTCAAAAAACTCCAGATACTTCGGGACGCCGCCCGTTACGGAATACTGCTCCACCGCCTGAGAGAACGGCTGTCCCTGCACAGCATAGAGGTCTGTAAACGGCAACGGCTTCAAGCGGATCTGTGCGCTGCGCCGGCCATAAAGCGGACTGTCGTGAGAAAGGGCGTGCTTCTGCATCATGCTGATCAGCGACCCGCAGAGGATCAGCATAACATTGCTGTCCTTCAGGATCTCGTCCCAGGCGTTTTGCAGAATGGACGGAAAGGCCGCGTTCGTCTTGACCAAGTACGGAAACTCGTCAATGACCAGCACCTTCTTTTCCTCCGGCCGGTAGTTGGCGATCTCCCGGAACAGATCCAACCAGTCCGTGAAGGTGACCCGCTGCAGCATGGAATTTCCAGTGACCCGGGCTACCACGCCGGCAAGACGCTTCATGCTCTGGGACTCCACTTCCTCCGTCGCAAGGAAATAAAATGCCTGTTTATCTTTGATGAATTCTTTGATCAGGGTCGTCTTTCCGATGCGGCGCCGTCCGTAGATCACAACAAAGCTGCCATCCCGGCGGAATTCCTTTTCCAGCGTATTCAATTCTTCTTTTCGTCCGATAAAGTTCATCTGTGCCACCTCCAATATTCACGGCTTTCGTATGATAAACTATATTATGATAATTTGATTTATATTATACGCAATTTCTTGAAACTGTCAAGCGGTCTGCTATATGCGGGCCGCTTTTTCAATTCTTTACAAAAAGTTCAAATTTTAAGGGGACGATACCCCCCTTGAGCGGCGCGTAATACTATGAGGGATTTTTAAGGAGGCTTCCATGGATCAAATGAATCGAAACCTGTATGAACTGCTTTTCAGCTGCAAGGGAAACTGGCGCAACGCCATTTATGTCCCCTGTGGGCCGTGCCCACATCCCTGCAAGGTTGACCGCTCCGGCTGCCTCGCGGCGACCCGACAGGATGGCGCGCCGTTGCTTGTCGGCGTTCGGGAGTTTGAAGAAGAAACCGGAGAGCGGATCGATCCGGGAGAATGCATCGGAACGCTCAGCAGGGACGCCTTCTCATCCCTCTTTTCCAGATACCTGACCTGGGAAATGAGCAGTTCCGAGCAGTGTCCGATGGAATACCTCACAGCTTCATCACTTTGACCCTCACTTCAAAACACCAGAAACAGAAAGGAGATCTTGCATGAAACGAATCAACATCACTTGCCCTGCCTGTGGTTCCAGAGCGTATCTTCGCCCGGCCAGCGTGGTTTATGGCGATAAGGCCCCAGACCCCGATGCCAAATACTATGTCTGCGGACGGTACCCCGCCTGTGACTGCTATGTGGCCGCGCACCGGAAAACGATGCTTCCCATGGGGACGCTGGCGGATAAGGCCCTGCGGAAAAAGCGGCACGATGCGCATGTGGCCCTGGACAGTCTCTGGAAGAATGGCGTTATGAGCCGAAAGGAAGCCTACCGCCTGCTGCAGCTGTCTATGGGGCTTCCCGCCGAGGAGGCGCATATCGCTAAATTCTCCGCCGCGCGCTGTGACGAGGTCATTGCGCTCAGCCGCAGGTTTCGCGCCGCCGCAGCAAGAGCGGCATAACAAAATCAAACACAGAAAGAAGGGAAATCATGAGTATGGAATTTACCTTGAACGATCTCCAGAGGCAGAGAGTGGAGGAGCACCTTGCGCTGGTGGAACAGGTGCTTCGCCGCAGCATCAAGACCAATGAGACGGTGGACGGCATGGGGCATGATGATCTGTACCAGGAAGGCTGTATCGCACTTTGCCGCGCGGCGGTCTCCTACCGGGAGGAAATGGGAGCATTTCCCGCTTACGCCAGAACCGTTATCCGAAATTATTTGCTGGATCGCTGCCGTGAGATCCAATCTGCGCGAAAAAATCTGCCGTTGTTGTCGCTGGACGCTTTTGCCGAGATGGGAGCGCCGGAGCCGGTCAGCCCTTTTCATATTGAAGATCTGATCTCTGATGTTTCCTCCGACGCCCTGCTCTCCCATTTCAGGAACCGCTACCACGGCACCGCCCGGCTTGGGATCGAAGCGCTGGAGCTGCGGGTCAGAGGCTACAGCTGCGCGGACATTGCCAAACTGTATCAAAAGAAACCAAACTACATCGGAGCCTGTATCTCACGGGCGGCGGAAAAGCTGCGCCGGGAGCGGATCGTGCGGGAGTTCTATACCGCCTGCACGGAACAGGATATCAAGAGCGCATAAGGAGGAGTTCGTATGGCAGAAAAAACACTTTATACGGCATTGGGGCATTTCCGCTGCCGAAACGATGGCGGGGGCCGGCGTTATCCGGTCATTCTCATGGATCACCGTGAGTTCGGAATGGATCCGCAGGAGATGACGCTTTGGACCGCGCTGTGCTGGCGGCTGACAGACCGGCAGCGTGCAGAGGACTTCTATGAACAGCTCTCCAACGGAATGGAGCTTTTCCCTCGGCGCAGTTTTTCAGACTGCCTTGACCGGCTCGTAACACGGGGGCTTGTTGCCAAGGGCAGCGGCACGACGGATTTTGACGCGCTCTATGACCTTCTCGGTGGGCTTTATGTTGTTCCCATCTCAAGCAGCTTTCCCCTGAAGGTGGTGACCTTTCTGAAACTGCTGTGCAGCGGAACGGCTCCTGGGTCAGCTGCGGCGCTCTTTCGGCGGGATCGGCGCACAGAGCCGGAACGGCACATTATGGCCCTCAGCCGCTGCGCGCCGCTTTCCACGGCGGAACTGGTTCAATGCGCGGAATGCGATATTTCGGCTGCCGTCGGCAGTCAGCAGACGCTTGCGCTGCTGTATGGAGATCAGGAGACGACCAGCGACAACATCGTATCGGAAATGCGGACTGCCGCAGCGTGTCAATCTGTGACAGCGGCGGTTGCCAATCTCTATCTTCGCAAGCAGGTCATCTTTGAGAGGGCCTGTGCATGAGCGGGTTTGAAAACTGGCCTGCTCCGATCCTGCGGCGGTGGCTCTTATCCGCCGCCGCAGGGCCGGTCATTTTCCTGATAGGGCTGGCAGGCCGCATTGCCCTGCACGACCCAACGCTTCTGACGCTCAGCTCCTTATTGGCATCCTGCATAGTCGTTCGATGTATTCTGCTGTTTCAAGCGATCCGTCAGGGGGACTATGAAACGGTGGAGGGCGTGTGTGTCGCTATCAGGCGAGCGTCCTTGAGAGGTCACCAGCGTATCCGGCTGATGGATGAATCCGGCACTGCGCATGACCTCCTGCTGGATCGTCGTCAAAGATTTCTGATTGGCAGCAGTTACCGCATTTACCTTCAAAGCTCTCCCGGAGCCGCGCTGCCGGAAGCGAGGATACCCCATGACGCGCTGCTGGGGCTGGAGGAGATTGAGGAGTGCCGGGCCGAATCGGAGATAGACTGTCAGGCTGCTGCACAGGAAGGCTCAGATATCATAAAAACGGAGGATTTTAATGAGCAAGCATAAAAAGAGAAAGCATAAGAGAGTTGCAGATCCCCATGATGACTATATGCAAAAGCGCCATGCATACTGGGCGGCCTGTGCGAAAAAGGGAGAACTGACCGAAGAGCAGGCTCACACCTGCGATGAACTGGAGATGTTCGTCTCTGCGGTGATCGTATTCAGTGACATTTCTCCCAAAGATATCGAAATGTTTGAACGGGCATGGAGTTTTCGGGACGTTTTTCTCCGGTTTGCCTGCCAGCCGGAGGACGATCTGGAGCCTTCCTTCTATTTCCATGAGGAAGAACGGTATCGTGCAGCCGGTGCTCGGCTTTGCGTGACCTTTTGCGGTTTGGCTGATTATCGTCCGATTCCACGAAATACAAAGGTGCGTCCTGCGTACAGGGCATCGAATGTGTTGCTCAAAATCGCCAGAAACGGAAAAGCCCTGTGCCGCGCTCAATACGCAGCACAGGGCTAAAGTTGATTTGGAGATGTCAAAGTGAGTGGAGTTGTTCACAATGCTTAACTTTCGCCGCAACATCTTTTCCCGGTTCTCAAACTGCCGGATTTTCTTCTTTCCGTCCTCAATCTCGGCTTGCAGTTCTTCGCGGTTTTTCTCTCTTGGCTTTGTCATGGTTGGTCGCTCCTTTCTGCTCATAGGCATAGAAAAAGGACAGTCAATTATCTCGGCTGTCCCTTGTGGTATATCCTCTTTTGGTGTCAATTACTTGTCAACGAATACTTCTTCTCCATAGATGATAGACGATACAACTTTTACAATTTCTTCGGCTTCCATTTGTTCTGCGACTATTTCATATTCGATACCGTCATATTCAAATTCTGCTACATACATATCATAATAGCCTGCCGGATCGTGCGTATCTGGGTTATACGGACCATAGGGCATAGGACGATATCCAAAAGTAACTGCCGTTCCGTCGATGTCAGAGGTTATTACTTCGTTTTCTGGCAGAAGGTATAAGCAATCATGTAAAAGGCCAATTTTTGAAACTGTAATAAAAAATCCCTTGTAAGCTGTCACGCCTTCTGTCAACTTCGGGTGTCCATTTTCGTGATAGTCATGGTAGAAGCCGAGCCAAACTGTGTCCTCTACAATATTGCCACTTTTGTCTGCAACAACCTTTGCGGTCCCATTTCCATTGGCTGCGGTTAATCCATCTGGAACATATACCGGTGTTAAATCTTTTCCGTAATAGTCGATTATATCATTTCTGTCCCACCAAATACTGTCATATAATTCCGGGTCACGCCATAGAGGAGCTGCATTTATCAATGTCTCTACTTCATTGAAGGAAATACTTTCCATACTAATATGGATTTCAGGTGTTACAGGCGCTGTATTATCATTGGTAGTGTTAGTAGAATTGTCAGCAATAACTCCGTTAGGATTATCCGGCGGTGTAGCACCTCGCTGGTGGAAATAATCAGGAAGAATCGAAAAAGCGGTAAAAAGCACAATGGTAAGGCAAGCAGCCATAGCACTCCATTTTATCCACCCATGTTTTTTACAATGGTAGTTTGCGGCTTCCTCATAATACTTATCGCCGACTTCACTAATGGCTTCGGAAAACAATTTCGTGTTCATACGAATACCTCTCTTTCAATCAAAAATTGCTTCATTTTCTGGCGGATTAGGGTAAGTCGGACGGATACATTTTTTTCAGATATACCTACGCGTTTTGCTATGTCCGCGTAGGTATCCGCATACGCGTAGCGGCGCATAAAGATAACTCGCTCTTTTGCGGTCAGCGTATCCAAAAATGCCTCAATGGTACGGGCTAACTCTCTGGCTTCAATTTCATCTTCCACGGTTTTCTGGTCTGCGATGCAGCCCTCGATTTCCTCTAAGGCAACTGTATAGTGTCCGCTTCGTTTGGCGGCTTCCTTTCGCCAATAGATTTTGAGTGAAATGTTCCGAACAATTTTCACAATGTAAGATAACAAGGGGTCGGGGCGTGCTGGGGGAATAGCGTTCCATGCGCCTAAATAAGCGTCGTTTACACATTCCTCCGCGTCCCGTCTGCTGTTCACAATGTTGTACGAAAGGTTGTGACAGATTTTTCCGTATTTCATGTCCAGCTCCCGTATGCCTTGTTCGGAACGCTCAAAAAATAACTCGATAATTTTTTCATCATCGATCATCGCGCCACCTCCTTTCCGGCTTCACTCATATACTACGGTTTTAGCTGCAAACACTAAATGAAAGAGAGAAGTTTTTCAAAAAAATTATAGCACATCTTTTTGAATAGTACGTCCATTTTGGGGGAGCTTCTCGCCGCCCAGCAGCTCGGCCATTGTCGCCTTGGCCGCCCGGTAGTCGGCCAGCTCCGCCTCATGCTCGGCAAGATATTTCCGGCTGTACTTTGCGGCCTTATACCCATCGAACACAGGGCGGGTCTTTGCGTACTGCATTACGGCGGCCATCAGATCGGACACACGGGAAAGCTCGGCCTCGGTCTGCTGAATGTCCCCGGCCAGCGTGTGAAAACGCTCTGTGGCGG
>ENA-UOJN01000342-UOJN01000342.1-human-gut-metagenome-genome-assembly--contig:-C125IIP-NODE-342-length-40096-cov-66.965136_pt1 | contig 40096 bp, 27 predicted proteins | sample MGYA00242350_ERZ723897 | MGnify/ENA metagenome assembly ERZ723897 | reverse complement strand
GGGCCAGCAGCTCGGAGGTGCCGAAGGGCTTGACCAGATAGTCGTCGGCGCCGTAATCCAGGGCCTCCACCTTGTCGTGCTCGTGGTTGCGGGCGGAAACCACCACCACCGGCAGATTGGACCACTTGCGGACAGATTTCAGCACTTCCATGCCGTCCATGTCGGGCAGGCCCAGGTCCAGGACGATCATGTCCGGGCAATGGGAGGCGATCATGGTCAGGGCCTCCTCGCCGGTGCGGACAATGATGGTGTCGAAGCCGTTGGCGGTGAGGATCATGGAGATAAAGTTGCTGATGGACTGCTCATCCTCCACGATCAGGACTTTGTCTTTAATCTTCATCGTTTTCTCCTTTCATGGGCAGGGTCACGGTAAATACCGCGCCGCCCTCCTGTCTGTTGTCTCCCCGTATCACACCGCCGTGGGCCAGCACAATGGTGCGGCACACGGACAGACCAATTCCCATGCTGCGCTTGCCGTCACTGCTGCGGTCGCTGCGGGCGGAGCCGTCGAACAGCCGGGGCAGCAGGTGCTGGGGAATGCCGCGGCCATCGTCCGCCACAGTGAACACCGCGCAGTTGCCCTCGCTGGACAGGGTCACGTCGATATGGTGCGTCTCGCCGTGGATGACGGCGTTCTCCATCAGGTTCACCAGTACCTGCTCCATCAGCAGGGGATCCATGGGCACCATCATCAGCTCAGCCGGCAGATGGACACGGATATCCACCTCCGGGTAGTGCTTGTGGGTCTTGGCCACGGCGGACTCGATGACCTCCTCCGCCGGCTCCGGCTCTTTCTTGACCTTAGCCTCCTCAGAGCTTATGCGTGTGATGGACAGCAAATTCTCTACAATGCGGATGAGCCACTGGGCGTCCTCGTTGGTGGATCGCAGCAGCTGCTGGCGCTGCTCCTGCGTCAGTCCGCCGTCCTGCTCCAGCAGAACGTTGGTGGCGCCCACGATACCGGTCAGCGGCGTGCGGATGTCGTGAGACACGGCGCGCAGCAGGTCGGCATACATCTTTTCGCGGTCGGCCTCCCGGCGCACCTGCTCGGTCTGCTTGGCCCGGCTGGTAACGGTAGCGGTCAGGATGGAGATGGTCATCATCACCAGGAACGTCAGCGGAAAGCCCGTCAGCGTAAAGCTGATATGCCAGAAGGGGTAGGTAAAGATGATGTCCACGCTGAACATCCCCACCACTGCCATGATGATGCCCAGCAGATAGCCATCCGTCCAGTAGGCGGTAAGGAACACATCCAGCAGAAAGATCATGGCTACGTAGCTGGTGTCGTTGTGCATATCGAAGCTGCGAAGCAGCAGACAGCACATAACGGCTACCAGGTAGAGTCCCAGTGCTTTCAGCACATCCATGCCGGAAAAGCGCAGACCAATGGTCCGCAGCAACTGTCTCCGGCGGGCTTGTTTACCGGTCATAGCCGCCCTCCCCTCCTTTTGATGACGTTATTATAACATACATTATCGCTAAGGTAACGCTAAGATATCGTTAAGGTATCACGAATATCTCATTAAGAGCAACCGAAAATAACAAATAAGAGACGGCGTTGGCCGTCTCTTTTCATCTTTGCTGCGCGGGGATCAGGCTTTGCGATCTATGTGCAGGAGGCGTTTTCTGTCGAAAAACACCCATAAAAAAGCAAATCACCACGCTTTCGCGTGGTTTCCTCATCGGTATGCCTTACCGCTGGCTCACTTCCCAGTCGCTGTCGGCAAAGATCATGTCATCCAGGTCACCCCAGATCCAAGTTGTCGTCATGGTGATATCACGCTCCTTTCTTCCATTTTACAGTGTTATTATATGCCGCGGCAGCCCGGATAACAAGCGCAAAATTGGATATTATGTATAAAGCTTTTGTAAACTTTTATTGCACATTGCACAATACCTATGCGTTATTTCTGTGTAACGCTCTTGCGCTGTTGTGTGCTGTATAGTATAATAAAGTGTTCAAGCAGTCTTATGTGGTGAGGTGAGCACCTGATGAGAGAGTTTCACGGCGGCGACTATGATGTGGCCGTCATCGGCGCGGGGCACGCGGGCATCGAGGCCGCCCTGGCGGCGGCCCGGATGGGCATGAAGACCGTCTGCCTGACGGTGAGCCTGGACGCGGTGGGGAATATGCCCTGCAACCCGGCCATCGGCGGCACCGGCAAGGGCCATCTGGTCCGGGAGCTGGACGCACTGGGGGGCGAGATGGCCCGGGCAGCGGACAGGGCCTGCATCCAGTACCGAATGCTGAACCGGGGCAAGGGTCCCGCCGTGTGGTCCCTGCGGGCCCAGGCGGACCGGCGGAAATACCAGCAGGTGATGAAGCACACGCTGGAATTGCAGCCGGGGCTGACGCTGCGGCAGGCGGAGGTGACGGAGATACGCTGCGACGGGAACGGCCATGCCGCCGCCGTGGTGCTCCGCACCGGCGCGGTACTGGGCGCCCGGGCGGTCATTCTGTGCACGGGCACGTATCTGACCGGACAGACCATCGTGGGCGAGTGCATCGAGTCCTCCGGGCCGGACGGCCTACACCCGGCCAACGCCCTGACGGACAGCCTGCGGGCACTGGGGCTGCCCCTGCGGCGGTTCAAGACCGGCACGCCGCCGCGGATACACCGGGGCAGTGTGGACTTCAGCAAAATGGAGCTGCAGGAGGGCGACCCGGATCCGCTGCCCTTCAGCTTTGAGACAAAGAACGTGCCGGAAAACCGGGCGGTGTGCTACCTGACCTACACCAACGAGGAGACGCACCGGATCATACGGGAAAATCTGGACCGCAGCCCCATCTATTCCGGGGTCATCGAGGGCATCGGCCCCCGGTACTGCCCGTCCATCGAGACGAAGGTGGTGCGCTTTGCGGACAAGCCCCGGCACCAGCTGTTTATCGAGCCTATGGGGCTGGACACCGAGGAGCTGTATGTGCAGGGCTTTTCGTCCTCTATGCCGGAGGAGGTGCAGCTGGAGATGCTGCACACGGTGCCGGGGCTGGAGCACGCAGTGATGATGCGGCCGGCCTACGCCATTGAGTACGACTGCATCGACCCGCTGGCGCTGCTGCCCACGCTGGAGGTAAAGGCGGTGCCCGGCCTGTACGGCGCGGGGCAGTTCAACGGCTCCTCCGGCTACGAGGAGGCGGCGGTGCAGGGCTTTGTGGCCGGCGTGAACGCGGCGCTGAAATTGCAGGGCCGGGAGCCGCTGGTGCTCAAGCGGAGCGAGAGCTATATCGGCACACTGATCGACGACCTGGTGACCAAGGGCACCGAGGAGCCATACCGCATGATGACCAGCCGGTCGGAATACCGGCTGCTGCTGCGGCAGGACAACGCCGATGCGCGGCTGTGCCCTATCGGGCACGAGCTGGGACTGGTCAGCGATGAACGGCTGGCGGCGGTGGAGGCCAAGTACGAGGCCGTGGCAAAGGAGATACGGCGGCTGGAGCGCACGGGCATACCCGGCACGCCGGAGCTGAACGCCCTGCTGGCAGAACGGGGCACCGCCGCCGTGGACAGCGGCTGCCGCCTGATCGATCTGCTGCGGCGGCCCCAGCTGACCTATGCGGACCTGACAGAATTCGACACAAATCGACCCGACCTGCCCGCGGAGGTGCGGGAGCAGGTGGAGATCACCGTGAAGTACGAGGGCTATATCCAGCGCCAGCAACGGCAGGTGGCGGAGTTTGAGAAGCTGGAGCGCCGGAAGCTGCCGCCGGATATGGACTACGACCACATCCAGGGTCTGCGGCTGGAGGCGCGGGAGAAGCTCAGCGCTCTGCGGCCCCTGAACGTGGGGCAGGCCGGGCGGGTATCCGGCGTGTCACCGGCGGATGTGGCAGCGCTGCTAATCTGGCTGCAGACACACGACAAGGAGGCGGACGCATGACGGCACATGAGCTGACCCACACCATACGGAACGATATGCCGGTGTATCCCGGCACGGAGCAGCCCCGGCTGACCACCGCCTGCACGATCGACCAGTGCGGCTACCGGGAGACGCTGCTGCATATGTTCTCCCATACCGGCACCCACATGGACGCCCCGGCCCATATGCTCCGTGACGGTACGGCGCTGGACTGCTATGATGCGGCGAAGTTCGCCGGTCCCGCCGTGGCAGTGGACTGCCGGGGGCAGCGCGCCATTACTCTGTCCCTGTTGCAGAGCTATGACCTGAACGGCGCGGACTTCGTGCTGTTCTGCACCGGCTGGGACAAGAAGTGGGGCACGCCGGGCTACTATGAGGGCTTTCCCTGCCTGACGGCGGAGGCGGCGGCATATCTGGCCGGCCTGCCGCTGAAGGGCGTGGGCGAGGACACCATCTCGCTGGACCCCTGCGACAGCGTGGATTTTCCCAACCACATGACACTGCTGGGCGCGGACTTTGTGAACACCGAGAACCTCAAGGGGCTGGACAAGCTGCTGGGCCGGCGCTTCACGTTCGTTACGCTGCCCCTGAAATTTGAGAATGCCGATGGCTGCTCCTGCCGCGCCATCGCTCTGGAGGAATGACAATGGGTAAACTGCGGTTCCTGTTTGCGCTGTGGATGGCAAAGCTGTCCATCCCGGCGCTGAAGATCACCCGCCACAACGGCACGGACTTTCCCGGCAGTCTGGCGGTGAAGCTGTGTCCGGACTTTTTGAAGTATATCGGCAAGCCGGAGCACATCATAGCCGTCACCGGCACCAACGGCAAGACCACCGTGGCCAATATGCTGAACGACGTGCTCACCGCCGAGGGCAAGACCGTACTCAGCAACCGGGCGGGCAGCAACATCATCTCTGGCGTCAGCACGGCGCTGCTGAAGGGCTGCGGCCTGCTGGGCCGGATCAGGCCGGAGTACGACCTGGCGATCCTTGAGATCGACGAGCGCTCCGCGCCCAGGATCTATCCCTATGTGAAGCCGGAGCACATCGTCATCACCAACCTGTTCCGGGACTCCATCATGCGGAACGCCCATCCGGGCTACATCGCGGACATCCTGACCCGGTCCCTGCCTAAGGAGAGCATGCTGATCCTCAACGCCGACGACCTGATCTCCTGCACGGTGGCGCCGGAGAACCAGCGGGTATATTTCGGCATCGACCGGCTGCCCACCGACGTGACGGAATGCGAGAACCTGCTGAACGATATGCGTATCTGCCCCCGATGCGCCGGGAAGCTGCGGTATGAATACCGCCGCTACCACCACATCGGCCGGGCCGTGTGCGAGAGCTGCGGCTTCCACTCCCCCGACTGCGACTATCTGGCCACAAAGGTGGACACCGCCGCCCACACCATGTGCATACGGGAGGCAGGGCAGGAATACCCGTACACCCTCATCACCGACAGCCTGCACAACATCTACAACATGGTGACGGTGATCGCCGCCCTGCGGCAGCTGGGCTATGACCACGGCACCATCGCCCGCCGCATGGCGGAGGTGAAGATCCCCGCCAGCCGGCTGTCCGATGAGGATATCGGCGGCGTGAAGGTCATTATGCAGATGTCCAAGGACAAGAACGCCCTGGCCTGCTCCCGCAACTTCGACTATATCCGGTCCAAGCCGGGGAAGAAGGAACTGCTGCTGATGATGAACTGCCTGGGCGTGGCCAAAAGCTGGTCGGAAAACCCCAGCTGGATGTACGACACGGATTTTGAATTCCTGAACAGTGACGATGTGACGTGCCTGGTCTGCGCCGGGCCGCGGGCCTATGACTATCAGCTGCGGCTGCTGCTGGCGGGCATCCCCCGGCAGAAGATACGGCTGGCCGAGGACGAGTTCGCCGCCCTGGAGCTGCTGCCGCTGACCCCCGGCGACGACGTGTATCTGCTCTACGGCGTGGACGGCACGCCCCTGGCCTTCCGGGTCAGGGAAAAGCTGAAGGAAAAGCTGCTGGCAAAGGAGGTCGCGCAATGAAGGCGGAAATTCTGTTTCCGGAGGTCTGCAACCTGTACGGCGATCTGCAGAACATTTACTATCTGAAGCGCTGCTGCCCGGCGCTGGAGATCATAGAGACGGACCTGCACAGCAAACCCCGGTTCCTCACGGAGGATGTGGCGCTGGTCTATATGGGCAGTACCACAGAACAGGGGCTGCGTCTGGCGGCGGACGCCCTGCGGCCCTATGCCGCGGACATCGCCGCAAGGGCGGACGCGGGACAGCTGATCCTGCTGACCGGCAACGCGCCGGACGTGTTTTCCGCCGCCATAGAAAGCGACAGCGCCGACACCATAGAGGGGCTGGGCATTCTGCCCGGACGGGTGCGGTATACCATGATGAAGCGGCACAACAGCTTCTTCCTGGGCACCTTTGACGGTATGGAGATCGTCGGCTTCAAGAGCCTGTTCGGCTTCCACTACGACGCAGCGGAGGCGGAGGGCTGGTTTGACACCGTGCGGGGCGTTGGCCGCACACCGGAGTCGAAGCCGGAGGGCTTCCGCCGGGGCGGGCTGTACGCTACGGCGCTGATCGGTCCGCTGCTGATTCTAAATCCTCCGCTGTGCAAGTGGCTGCTGCGGCAGATGGGTGCCGAGGACACCCTGGCCTTCGAGGACGCGGCCTTCGCCAGCTTTAACAAGCGTGTGGCGGAGTTCAAGGAGCCGGGCAGAGGTTTCCAATACTCGTAAGCAAAAAACATCCCCCGGTCGGGGGATGTTTTTTGTATCAGAGCTTTTCGGACAGTGTTTCGTCCAGGCCCACGCCGTAGAGGTTCTTGGCCGAGCAGCCGGCGCGGCCGCCGCCGGCACAGGCACAGGCGCACGCACAGGCGCAGCTGCTGGCGCAGGCGCAGTGGCTGCCGCCGCCGAAACCGCCTCCGCCAAAGCCGCCGCCCCGGCTGCCCCCGCCGAAGCCCCCGCCGCCGCTTCTGGGCGGTCTGGGCTTTGTTTTGGTGCCCACGCTGCCGGGACGGGGCCTGCCGTCCGGCCCGGCGGGGTACCACAGGTGGTTGACGAACACATACCGGGTGCCGAAGCCGCCGGCGTAGCCGTCGCCCCGGCGGGCGGCAGAGATCAGCACGAGGATGAACATCACCACGAAGATCATCACCATCATGCCGACGATGGCATCACCGGTGTCGTCCTCAAAATGCTCGCATGGCACATACACATAGGGGTCGTAGTCGGAGGGAATGTTGTCCAGGCTGTTCTCCTCGGACAGCTGCACCGGCCAGTTCTCGTACCGGGCAGAAACGCCCATGGTCTCGCCGTAGCCCAGATCCTCGGCGGTGCAGATCAGCTTGTCCCCGCTCCGGACGAACTCCGCCGACGCGGTGCCGGTGCTCTCCAGCTGGCCGGCAAGCCCGACCGGGTCGTTCCACACCAGTGTCATCTGTCCGATCTTCGCCTCGTCGAACCATCCCGCGGTGTAGTCGTAGTTCACATAGTCGTAGTGAACATTGTCGTAGTCCTCAATAACGCCGTTGGTGCTGAGCTGATACATATACTCCTGCACCCACGAGTAGGCGAAGGAAAAGGTCTCGTCCTTGTCGTAGCCCTGGGTCAGGTAGACGTACATATAGCTGTTGTCGAAGTCCAGGCGCTCGATGTTGTCCGTCTGCGCCGCCACATCCCGGATGGAGCCGTTGGGCACGCCTATTTTCAGCTCCTGCCCGTAGGGCAGCTCCTCCAGCGGCGTCCACTCCAGCTTCACGGTGATAAGCAGGCTGCCATCCTCCGTGTTGGGCGTCACCATACCGCCGTACTGCTCGATGTAGTCGTAATCTGCCCATGCGGTGGCGGTAAAGCAAACCGCCGCCAGTAAGACAAGCAGCAGAACGTGCAGTTTCTTCAGCATAGGGTGCCCTCCTCCCGGTTGCTTTCACGCAGTTGGCACAGCTGCTCCATTTTGGCGCTCTTGGCCCGGATGGCCGCGCAGCGCTCACTCTGCCAGATCTTGTCCCAGTCGTCGGCGAGGATGTTCCCCAGGGGATGGCTGCTGAGCCAGCTCTGGCAGGGGATCACGCCGCCGTCCGGGGCGATGGCCATGTTGCTGAGGCAGGCGCCGCAGCTGGGCACCAGGGTCAGGCCCAGGGCGCGCAGCGTCTCCTCCTTCAGCCAGCCGGGGCTGGTGAAGTCCAGTTCCATTTCCAGCTCCTCCGTCACCGCCACGGCCTTTGTCAGTACGTCGGTGAGCTGCTGCTCGGTCAGCGCCGTGGCGCGGCTCTCGTCGCCCACCGCGCCGCCGGAGGGGATCAGCCCGGAACAGGTCACGTAGCGGACGCCCAGACCGTGGACGAAGCGCAGCATCTCGTCATAGGCGGTATTCAGGCTGCACAGGGGCGTGTTCACGGACACGGACAGCCCCGCCGCCACAGCGGCACGGATGCCCGCCACGGTGTCATCAAAGCCGTCGGCACCCACCAGGGCGTTGTGAATGTCCTTATCATGGCTGTAGAGCGTCACCTGCACACTGTCCAGGCTGGCGTCATACAGCTTTTGGCACAGTGCCGGCGTCAGCAGGCGGCCGTTGGTGTTCAGCCGGGTGACGAACCACTGGGCGGCATCCACCAGCTCCACCAGATCGGCGCGCAGGGTGGGCTCGCCGCCGGTGAACGTCACCTGGGGGATATTTGCCGCGCGCAGCCGATCCAAGACCTCCTTCCACTGAGCGGTGGTCAGCTCCGGTGTGTCGGACAGGGGCTGTCCCGCCGCATAGCAGTGCAGACACTTCTGGTTGCAGTGCCACGCGCCGTCACGGGTCATGGCGCTGACCATCAGGTCCATACGGTGGGGCGCGGTCATCTCGGGGGCGTACTCGCCCAGCGTCAGCGGCGCGACCTCCGCCTCCGGCTCCTGCCCCCGGGCGATGGCCACCAGGGACTCTATCATGATTTGCAGGTCCTCCGCCAGACGCTCCTTGGGCGTGAAGGGGTAGACCTTATGGGTCCGGGCCACCGCGCCGGCGGCCATGGCGCTCCAGTCGCTCTCGGTGATCTCCAGCCCGGCGAAGGGCTCCAGCCGGTCCATGAAACAGGAGAGCAGGATGGCCCAGCTCAGGTTCAGGGGCACCAGCTTGCTGCCGTTGAGCAGCAGCAGAAAGGGCGCGTTTTCCGCGTCCTCACGGGGTGGGATCATGTGGATACGCACCACGCCCCGACCCTTGGGGTCCAGGGTGATGTGCCGCACACAGTTCAGGTGCTGCCGCCGGTAGCGGCGCTCCAACATTGTAGACACAGGCAGTCCTCCTTTATGAAGGCAATGTGGGGATAACTATGTGCAGTATACCACAGCGCGGGGCAAAGCGCAACAGGACGCACAGTGAGACAGTAGCGGTAACGCTCCGTTTCAACGATGTAACCGTAGTTTTGTGTCCAGCCGCCGCTGATTTTCCCGCCGTGTTCATAGCAGAAACGCTCCATGGCGAAGCGGTTTTTCAGCACGCTCTCCCGCAGTGTGTCCACGACCTCCTGCAGTTCCTTCTTGAACGTGGGGCTGTTCAGCTCCTCCGGGCCGCGGGGCCACCATGTATGCCAGAACTCGTTGCCGCTGCGGCCAAAGTCCATGCGGACATGTCCAACGGTACCCAGCCGTTTATCTTCTTCGGGGTGCGGGGTATAAAATAAGCCCGCCTCCTCCGGGCGGGCAGGTCGGATATGGAATTGTGTTGCATCTTTCAAGGTTAAGACTCCTTTCGGTGTAGAATTTGGCTTTACACATTTTGGGGGATATGCTATGATGTGGCTGACTAATCGAAATTTGAGAGAACAGGGAGGACAAAATGAAAAGAGAAATTGCTGTATTTCTTATAATAACTATGGTTTTATCATTATCAGCTTGTGGAAAGACACTCAAAGGCACAGATGGACTAATAGAAAAAGCAAGAGAAGAAATACCGATTTCTGATTCCGATACCATTGATTTGCAGTATGCAGGAATGTGTGGCAATGACAATAGAGCAATCGCTTGGTTTATCTCAGGAAATGAATATCAGAAGCACTATTATTTGCCCATGGAAGTTGAGGTAAAAGAGGATGCTGCTGAATACACTTTTATCCGAACCTATAAGCCCATTGATGATAGAATCGGAGACATTGCATATATTCAATGGGGTGATGGATATGCGTTTATAGTAAACAATACAAATTGTAAAAGTGTTAGATTCACATCCGGAAATGAAGTGTACGAAGAAGTAATACCGGATGATACTTATCCGTATGTTTTCTTCTATCTTTCTGACCATACAAATTCCACTCTGCAATTTGAATTCTTAGATGCCGAAGGTAATGAATTAAGATGACGATTTCCAGTTTATCTGCCTATCAAGCGGCTCGTTCCAAACGGATCGAGCCGCTTTTACTTACATCATCCTCTGTCCCTGCCGCTGCTCCGGAAACGGCGGTTCCAAGCGCCGCAGCCGACCGAATTCCGTTTCCACCACACCGTCATGCTCCATGCAATCCGAGCCGTAGCGTTCAAAATCCATGTAGCCCTCCAATTCTGCGATGCTCTCGTCATCCAGTCCCAGCCGCTCCTGTAAACGCTACTGACCGTAACCGTAGGTATCTACGATGCGCTGATAGTTGTCCAGATTTCGCAGGAGCTCACAGGCTCCGCGCAGCGTATCCGGCCGCTCAGCCTCCAGCACGGCGGCGTAGGTCAGGAGCATCCCGTTCTTCTGCCAGATGTCCTCCAAGGCTTCGGAAAAGTCGTTGTAATCCTCCACGGCGGGGCAATTAGTATATCGCATAAGACAGGAAATATACCAAACCAAGAAAAATAGAAAAAGCGCCGCCTTGGGATTTCTCCCAAGACGGCGCTTTTCTGTTTTGGATCAGAGCGAACACTTCACGGCGAAGCCGCCGCTGAAGAAATAGGTGTTCGTCCAATACCTATTTGGTGGACCTGAAGGGATTTCCCCCGCAAGGGGGATAAACTTCGACTCCCGCAGGCCCACGGCAAAAATAAATCCACCCTTGCGGGTGGTTTATTTTTGGTGGACCTGAAGGGATTCGAACCCTCGACCTCTCGGATGCGAACGAATTAAAAGCTCTGATTTGTATTGGTTTTCAAATATTTCCAGCGCTTTCGGCTGGAATGTAAATGGTCTTGTGGCCTCTTTTTCCCGTTGTAACCATGTGTCCCGGAAGCGTCTGTGGTACGCGTTGTGGTCATAGAAAAACAGGCGGAAAGGCGTCCATCCTCGGTGCGCCTATTATAGCCAGAAATAAAAAAAGCGTTAACGATTTTCATGGCCGTTGGCAGGGCAAACCGTGGGATGCCATAATCAAAGAAAAGGCAGCGTAACTGCGCCCGCCGGTGCGGCTCCCCTACAAGGTTTTGTTGCGCAAATTAACAAAATGTGGTAGAGTAGAAAAAAGCTGCTGAGAGGTGCTACAATGTGGATGGTTTTTCCGGAGACGCTAAGAGAGAGACGGCCGGCCGCGAATAGATCGAGCAGGATCGTTCCGCTATCAACGAAAGTATCTGCTGCCGTTGTCGTTTTGCTTGCGATAGTATTTACAGCTGTGCTGGTCAGACTCAGCACATCCCAAAGCGTGGACAACCGAGTGTCCCGAGAGCTGGAGGGCGTGTCATGGCTCCAGGCAACGACGCTGAGGACACATCTGGAGGATCAGTTCGAGCCGCTATGGACAGCTTCCAATATGCTGGCAAATGGTGAAACGTTTGCCAGCGCATCCATGCGTCCTGCACTGAGGGGCATTATGCAGACCCACGAGCTGCGTATGTTCAGCTTTGCGGATCTGGAGGGCAATATCACGAATTATGAGGGAGAGTCGGTCGGAAACATTCGGGATCGGCGGTATTTTTATGATATCGTAAACGGAACGGAAACCAAGGTGTGCGAGTATCTGGCAACGACCAAATTCACCAACGAAACGAGGATGATTTTCTCCGTCCCAGCCTATGATGCAAGCGGAAAACTGCTGGGCGTTCTTTTCATCGGCAAGGAGATTGATGTTCTGGAACGTGCGCTGTTTAAGGACGACGATATGTTTGGCGTTGCCTCCAGCTACTTCATCTGTGATGGCGAGGGAAAAGTGCTCGCTGCCACCCGGGATATGTACCGCAACGGACTGATCAGCGACTCGACAGACTCTATTTTTGAAAAAATGCCCGCCCTGGCGGGCATGAACTGCGAAAACGGGAAATGCAAGTCCGTCATGGTAAACGAAAAGAAGTACTATGCGTCGATGATCTCTCTGCAGGTCAACGATTGGATGGTTGGCTGTATTGTTGACAGCGACGTGGCTTTGCCGGAGTATGCCGACAATATCCGCATCATCCAAAGGCTCACGATTGGCACCTTCAGCGGCTTCTGCGTAGGTATCGCATACATCTTCCTTCTTTCGCGGCGGATCCTCGCACACGGTCAGCGAGAAATACGTACCATCCAGAGCTACAACGAGAACTACAGCCCATCCAGTGGTATGTGGACTCCCTCGACTGGAAGGATTACGACGCGGACACCATCTGCCAGCGGGTGACCTCCAAGGTACAACCGGGCAGCATCGTGCTGTTCCACAACGCCGCCCTCCACATGCCGGAGGCGCTGCCCGCTATCCTCACCTACCTCATCAACGACGGCTACACCGTCCTCCCCATCTCCCAGCTCATCCTCCACCCGCCCTACACCATCGACCACACCGGCCGACAGTTTCCGGCGGAGGAATTGTCTTAAAAATGCCGAGATAGGCTTATTTTTCACGAAAGCCATCGCAAAAGCGCGTGCGGTGCTCGCACGCGCTTTTCCTATAAATGTGGAGGTCTATAACCGTACTTCGACCTCCGGGGAAAGTTTTTTCACACTGCCGCAGCCGGCTATTTCTGTTGCCCGCTACACTGAACAGGGGCCGCATAACCAATAACAAAAAGAATAACCCACCTCCTTCGCAACCTTGAACACGGTGGGAGGTCGTTGCTTTTTATAAAAAGGCGCAAACAGCGTGACGGAACGGTGTTACTCCGCCAACTCAAAGGTGTCCCGCTGATTCACGGCGTCCAGCGCCAGCTGCGCCCGGGACAACTCATCCGCAGTCTTTTCGTAGTCCGCCTCCACCGCCGCCAGATCATAGTTGGCGTAGGTGTAGTCGATGATGTTGGACTGCCGCCCGTACTGCTCCTCCACCCGTTCCTTGGGCAGCCGCGCCTTCATATCCGCCAGCTTGTTCTTCCGCTGGGTAAGCTGGGGGATATAGACCAGCATCTCGTCGATGGTCATGTGGAAGTCAGGGATAACATGGGTGGCGTTGAACACATTGATGGCGTGCTTTACCTTGCGGATACGCTGCTCCAGCTCCGCCAGCCGGTTCTGGGTGTCGCCATAGTCGTAGGCCGGACGCACGGACTCCACGTCCTCGCCCATAGCGGCGCGGAAATCCTTGCTGCGATTCTCCCGATCCAGCAGAGCGGCGTGCTCGTCGTGCAGCTTTTTCAGCAGCTTATTGGCCTGTGCAGAGGTGTATGTCATGGTCGTTCGTCCTTTCTCTTTTGTAAATTTCCACCCTCATTGTACACGATTTTGCGACACAAGTCCAGTAAAAGACGAGCGTATACCCATCGTCCCACCGCCCCCCCGTCAAAATGTTGCTTACGCGCCGTTCTCCCCCGCATCCTTCAGACCGGGTGCGGGGAACTCGATGCAAAAGGGTCATCCCCGCAGGGATGACCCTTTTTTGAAGCTATATGCCGCCTTTGGCCGCGGTCACTTGACCTTACGGCGGCGGGTCAGCGCCAGTGCGCCGCTGCCCGCCACGGCCGCCGCACCCAGCACGATCCACATCACCACAGGCGTGGTCTTCGCAGGCTGCTCATTGGTATCGTTGTCGGCGTCATCCGGCATCTGGCCGCCCAGCACATCGGTCATATCGTACAGTGCCGTCTTGCCGTCCAGCAGGCGGGCATAAGACGTCAGCGCGCACAGCGCCTGCTCGGTGGCGATGGCGTCCGCCTCACCATCCACCGTGTGACGGAAGCCGCCGGACACGGCGTAGGCCAGCAGAGCATCCAGCACCGTCAGTCCATTCTTGACAAAGCGGCTGTCGCTGACCGGATCGATACCCAGCGTTGCCAGTGCGATCAGCACCTGCGCGCAGGACTCGCTGTTCAGCGTGCCCCAGCTGCTGTAGCCGCCGTCGGAAAGCTGCATATCGGACAGAAGCTGCACGCCCTTGTCCACGGCGGCGTCCACCGTCTCGTCGCCGGTTCGGTAGGGCGCCAGCGCCTGCAAGGCCATGGCCGTCACATCCGGGTCGGCGCTGGTGCCGGACAATGCCCAGCCTCCATCCGAGAGCTGCTGCGCCAGAATGTACGCCACCAGACCGTCACGGGTGACCTGGGTTCCGCCCTCCGCTGCGGCGGGCACGTCATACTTGCCGCTGTCCAGCGCCAGCAGCGCGAAGATAGCGCCGTTGATGCCCTGATACGTCACATCGTCCATGTCAGCCAATCTGGCCAGCAGGTCGTAGCCTCCCACATCAGTGGGATCCTTTCCGATGGCCGTCAGCGCCAGAATGGTGCGGGCATACTCGGTGGATTTCTTATCGCTGAGCTGCCCCTTGGCGCTCTGCACCGCCTTGACCACGCTGTCGTAGTAGCTGTCGGGCACATCCCGGCCGCTGCGCGCCAGCGCGATCACCAGCCACTCGCTGCCGAAGGCCAGCTCGCCGGTCTTGATGGTGTCCAGCGTATCGCTGTGTGTCTTGCGCCAGCCGGTAGCGTCTCCCGTCTGCGTCTCATCCTCCCGCAGGGCCTTGAGGATCTCCGCATAGGCCGCCTCCGCCGCCGCCAGCTTGTCGTAGTTGGTGACCAGTTTCCTCTGATCGGCGGGGAGCTTGTTGTAGGCTGTGCGTGCGGCGGCGATGGCGTTGCCGCTGTACTTGCTCACGGTACCGATGGCGTCGATGAGCTTGATGACGTCGGCTGCGGTGACCTCCTCATCCCCCATCTTCCCGGCGTCCGGATCGGTCTTCCAATCGGAGGTGTAGTACCACAGGACGTAATCCTTGTCAGCCACGGCCTGCTGCGTCAGCGGCAGGCTGGGCAGGCGGCCGTTGACCTTGTACAGCCAGCCGGAGTTGGGGCCGGAGGTGAACTCGCCATAGGTGACGCCGCCCTTGGTCATGGAGCGGATATATCCGCTCTCTGCGCCGACGGCGGTGATGCCGCTGCCCTTCAGCGCCTTGGTGAAGGCATGATAGACAGTGCTGCCCTTCTTGACTGTAACGCTCTTGCTGAGCCAAGTGCCGTCAGGGGTAGAGATGGTCACCGTGACAGTGATGTCCTCGCCCTGCGTCGGCTCCTCCGAGGGCTTCTCCGTCTCGCCGGCGCCGGTGGCGTGAGAGGGCTCCGTCTTGACCGCGCTGAAGTCATAGACGTTGAATGCCTTACCCGTCGCCTTGTACTGTGCCAGCGCGATCAATGCGCGGAACGCCTGCTCGGTGGCCGTATCATTATAGTGCACATTATCCGTAAATCCAAAACCGGTGTTATCCGCCAGCGCAAAGGACATCAGCCCCTCCACCACGGACATTCCGTTCTTGATGAACCGCTCATCCTTCTCCGGGTCCACACCTACAGCCGTCAGTCCAATAATGACCATGGCGGTGGAGTTTACGTTGGGACCGGAGAAAGCATCGCTGTAAACGCCGCCGTCACCCAGCTGCGTCTCCAGATACGACACGCCCTTGTCGATGGCTGCCTTTACCCGGCTGTCGCTGGCATAGAACGCCAGACCCATCAGCACATTTGCGGTGGTGTCTGTGGTTCCCGACTCGTTCCAGCTGCCATCTGCCCCTTGTGCATCCAGCAGCGCATTGACCAGCTGCTTTTCGTAGCCGTCTGTCCCGGCAAAATTCGCCTGATTATAGGCTGCCAGCGTGTACGGTGCGCTCCACGCGCTGGTGCTCTTTCCGGTCTTATTCAGCAACTCAATAGCGTTGAGGGGGGTATTGCTGTTGACCGGGTACAGCTTGGTGACATCTACGCCGTTGGCGGTCAGTGCCAAGATCGCTTTGTCATAGGCCGTATCCGTGGCTGCCGCCGACTGTATGGCTGTGATCGCCGCGTTGATGTAATTCTGCTTCGCCTCTGCCGTCAAGCCAACGCCCTTATGAGGATATGCCTTGGCGTAGGCCCCCATGTCCATTGCCCACCAATCGGCGGCGCGGCCGGTATTGGCGGCTGCGATGGTATCCATCACCTGCATCGGGTCAGGGAACAGCTTTTTCAGTGCGGCTTTGACCTCCGCGTTGCTCTTGAGCTTCATTTTCTCCAGAGCCGCCTTCTGTGCTTCACCGGAGAAATCAATGGCGTTGCCCACAACGGGCAAGAGCGCACCGTTGGGCTGCATACAATTGGCGGAGACATTCTTCACGGTGATCTGGCTGTCCAGACCCGCTACCATGCCGTACAGCTTTCCGGCGAAGCCGCCGTTGTAGCCCTGCGTGGGTGTGCCGACGATGGTCACCTGTCCCGCGCTGACAACGTCCTCCGCTCTGCTGATGACGCCGGCAAAGCCGCCGGTGTAGTCCGTGCCGGAAACGTCGCCGATGCTGTAGCAGTCCTTCACCGCGCCGTCGCTGGAGCCCACAAAACCGCCGGTATGGCTGCTGCCGGCAACAGTACAGCTGGTATGGCTGTCATAGATGTCGCCGCTGCTGTCGCCCACCAGTCCGCCGGTGGTCGTGGTGCCCTTGACCGTGCCGCCGGAGGAGGACTTGGTTATGGTACCGTTGTTCCTGCCCACCAGGCCGCCGGTCATTTCCGTACCGCTGACCTCCACATTGGCGGTGCTCTTATCTATCGCGCTGGCGATGGAGAACAGTGTGTGCTGATCCGTTTCGCCTCCGTTCAGGCCCACCAGTCCGCCCACGTTTTTCTCACCCGTCACCTTGCCGCTCACCGAGCAGCCGCCGATCAGGTTCGCCACGTTCTTGGACAGATCATTGCTGTCCAGCTGCACTTGGGCGTTGCCCACCAGTCCGCCCACATTCTCCTTGCCGGTGATCTGCACGTTCACCAGCTTCAGGTCGCGGATGGTCGCGCCCTTGATGGCGTTGAAGAAGCCTACGTTCACCCCGTCGGGAGCGTTGATGGTCACATTGGAAATGGTGCTGCCCTGCCCATCGAACATCCCGGTAAAGGGATTCGCCGCGCTGCCGATACCGCTGAACGGCGTGCCTGTCAGATCCAGATCGTCTTTCAGCCGGTAGTTCTTGCCCAGTGTCTCGGCATCTGTGGCATTCGCCAGCTTCAGCAGGTCGTCCACCGTTTTGATGTCCACCCAGCTAATGGCGGCGGGTGTGCCGGTCAGCTCCTCCCAGGACGGCCCCTGGAAGCGATTTTCAGTGGTGCCCTCAAACCACAGCACCTGATCGCCGTTCTTCACTGTGGCAAGAGATGCGCTGACGTTGGACAGCGTATCATTGATGGCAAACATCCAGCCGTCCGGCGCGTCCACCTCATGACCGTTGATGGTGTGGATGAATCGCCCGAAGGTGCTGGTGGTAGCATAGCCATAGGTCAGCAGCCCCTGCCGCTGCGCCTCGTCCATCAGATCCACCAGACGGGTGTTGCCGTTGCTGTCCATGGTGACGGTGATCACGTCGCCCATGCGGTTAAAGGTATAGCCGTTCTTGTCGTAGGAGGCGATGGCCAGCTTGACGGTGATTTTCGCCGTCACCGCCGTCTCCGGCACGGAAACGCCCAGCAGATAGGGCAGTCCGCTGTTCTTATCCGCCGCCTGTCCCCACACGCCGCTGACACTGCCGGAGATAGCCGTCAGGAAGCTGCCGGCTCTCATCTCGTCCAAGGACTTGCCCGTAGCTCCGTAAGCCTCAGCAGACGCGGAGGCACTGTTGAAGTAGCAGTTCGTGATGCCCGTGGACTGGTCGGACTGGAACGCGGAATCGGGCTTGTTGCCGCCGATAAAGCCGTTGCCCTGCTCACCGCTGACGGTAACGACGCCTGCGGCATAGCAGTTCTCATAGGTGTTGCCGCCGTACACCGAGCGACCCACAAAGCCACCGGAATAACCTCTGGCGTTGACATTACCCAGCGCGAAGCAGTTTTTGATGGTACCGCCGTAGCCCAGACCCACGAAGCCGCCGGCGTACTCGCTGGTGGTATTCACCGCCATGCTGGTCCAGCAGCCTTCGATCTGGCCGCCGGTCTCGTTGGCGCCCACAAAGCCGGCGTGACCCGTAGCCGTCAGGCTGTTGGAGGTCAGCGTGCCGCCCTGCACATAGCTGCTGCGGATGATGCCGTAGTTACGGCTGACCATACCGCCCAGCACCGCGCCGGTGTCGGCGGTGATATTGGTGTTCACCACGGCGCATTTTTCAATGCGCCCGTAGTTGTTATGCGCCAGCACCGCCGCATTGTCGGAGAACAGCACGTTGGCACCCTCAATGGTCAGATCATGGATATACGCCGTGGCACCGGCATACCAGAACAGACCGCTGTCGTTGTTGCTGAGTGTCAGCCCGGTGATCTTATGTCCCTGTCCGTCGAATTCGCCCATAAAGGGATAGGTGATCCTGCCGATGGACTTGGTCTTGGTCTGCTGCGCCGCCGTCAGCTTGGAGAAGTCAATATCCGCCGTCAGACGGTAATTCTTGCCCCACTCCACCTGCTGCTTGTTGGGAGAACCAGTGCCCCCGGTAGGCTCGTCCTCCACGTTGGCCAGCGCGATCCATTCCTCCGCGCTGGAGATCTCCACCCACTCCTTTTCGCCGGGGCTTCCCGTGCTCGCAGCGGGGTCGTACACATCGCTGTACGCGGAGGTGATGCTGTCGGTCAGACCCCGCTCCTCCAGCAGGCTCTGGTCGCCGATGGCCGTAACGGTGAAGGCGTACTTCTTCCCCGCCGCAAAGACGTTGGCAAAGTTGGCGGAGGTATAGTTCCCCGACAGCTCAAAGGTCTTGAAGTGGGTGTAGTCCGCAGCTGTATCCTTGTCCGGCACCGTATAGAGGTCGATGCGGTAGTAGCCGCTGAAGTCTATTTTGCCAGTCCACGTGGCCTTTGTGCCGTCCCACCTGACATCTGTCACCGCTGTCATGCGGTTATAGGGTCCCTGATCGCCGACAATCTCCTGCTCCGCCGTCGCTACGCTGCAGCACACCGTCTGACCGTCTGTCTCCTCCGCCACGGAGGCATAGTACACGCCGTCGCCCAGTGCGGCGAACCGCTCAGACAGATCATGCCGCCCGCCGGAAGCGTGGGAGATGTCCTCCACGAAGGTCAGTTGGGACTCATAGGTGCCCAGCTCCGCCGTTGCTGCCAGCTTGACGATAAACGCCGCGCGGCTCTCCATGGCCTGATACAGACCCTCGCCCGTCACGTCCTCCGGGTCGTTCTCCGCCGCCTGCACAGCCGCGTCCAGCTTGTCAAGCTGCGTCCGCTGCTCCTCGCTCATGCGGCCGATGACCGCCGTTGTGTTCACATACTCCAGCTTCTCCAAGCTGGGGAAGTCGGTGGTTTCGTCGGTGATGGCGTTATACTCTGCCAGACCGTCCGCATCCAGCGGCGTCCAGCTCTGTGCCATCTGCCAAAGGGTAACGGTGTAGGTCTTGCCCTCCGCCGCGTCCCACAGCAGTACGCCGGTGGGCAGGGAGGTCACGTCGCCGTCGCCGGTGTCAAGCTCCTCCCGGGCGAAGCGGATATTCTTTGCCATGGTCACGACCGCGGCAGGCGTCTCGTCCGTCTGCCATGCCAGCACGGGATAGCCGCTGTTGACGCCGCGAACCGTCTTCCAGTTGTCCGCGCCCAGCTTGTCCAGCAGCCCGGCACCATCGGAGATGGGGGTGGCATCGTTGGTTTTTGCCCCTGTGGGAATGCTGTCCGCCAGATAGAAGCTGTTTTCTGCCGTATTGCTGTCACCGGTAGCAAACGCGCCTATCCTCGACGTGTTCTCACTACGGATTTTGCCGGTGTTGTAACAGCTCGATACGGTCAAGCTAAAACTATAGCCGGCAAAAACGCCCGCTGCATAGCTGTCCGAGGTAATGTTTCCGGTGTTGTAGCAGGTATTGACCTTTGCCGTCCCGTTGCCGCTTATGTATCCCACAATACCGCCTGCGCGGCTGGAGGAAGTGCTACCGGTAGAGGTCACAGCACTTCTGTTATAGCATCTCGCGATTTGTACGTTGGTAGATGTGCTTCCAAGAATGCCGCCTGCATACCCGCCGCTGCTCTTGGTCACAGTCACCGTCGCCTCGTTGCCGCAGTTTTCGATGGTACAAGCCTCGTTCTTAGCCTTAGCCAGAATACCGGCGGCGTTGCCTGTTCCGGTAACACTGCCGCGCACCACCAAATTCTTGATGGCCGCACTCTTTGCCACGCCGAACAGTCCGGCATCCGCCACATTGGATACCTTCAGTCCCTCCACCACATGGCCCTTGCCGTCAAAGACGCCGGAAAACTCGTGGAAATCCTCGCCGATGGGCGTCCACGGCTGGTTGCCCAGGTCAATGTCGTCCGTCAGCACCACATAGAACTTTGTGCCGCTGGAGGCGTTGTTGACCGCATTCGCCAGCCACGCCAGCTCCGCGCCGCTGCCGATCTGGTAGGGGTCGGTCTGCGTGCCGCTTCCGTCGGGCTGATCCCGCCCCGCGCCGTCCCATGCGGTGGAGGGCGTCAGCGTGACGGAGATCGTCTCATCCTTTGTCACGTTCAGCGGTTCAACAACCCTGGCGTAGCCCTTGGCCTTGACAGTATAGGTGTATGCGCCCTCCGGCAGCAGATAGCTGCCGTCGTTCTGCGCTGCAACGGTATGGCCGTCGCCGTCCCACGTCACCGTAACAGCTGCCCTGGCTTCGGTCGGCGTGACGTTGAAGCGGACTGTCCGCTGCTCCACCGCCGTCAGCGTCACGGTCACCGTCTGCTCCGTGCCGTTGACGGTCACTTGTCCCGCCGCAGCCTGATAGCCAAAGGCGGATACCGTGTACTCATAGGTGCCATCCGGCAGCTTGAACACCCACTGATTGCCGGTATGGGTGCCGGTCTGGCCGTCGATGGTCACCACGGCGTCGGCCGGGGCGACGGTGAAGGTCACGGCGTAGGTGGGGATCTGCCAGCGCAGGACGGGGTAGCCGTCGTTCAGGCCCTTGGGCGCGGCGACGAAGGCGTCGCCCAGTCCCTTCGGCACAGCTTTCAGCTCCGTCTCGGTCACTGCCGTAGCGTTGCTGTCGGTGCCCAGGGTGCTGAGGTAGTAGCAGTTGGTGATGGTGCCGGAGTTTTTCTTACCCACCACCTGTGCAAAATCGCCCTTCTTAGCAGTCGCCTTCCCTATGGTATAGCAATTCAGGACCTTGCCGTAGCTGCTGCTCAGGAAGGAAACAATGCCGCCCGCACGCCAGTTGCCGCTGGAAATGGTGCCGTGGTTATAGCAATTCTGAATGGTGACTGCACCGGAGACATTGCCGACGATGCCGCCGGCGTCATTGCCGGTAGAGGAAATGTCGCCATAGTTAGCGCAATTTTGGATAACTCGTTTTCCGGCAGTATAGCCGCTGGAAATATAGCCGACGATGCCGCCGACGTTCTGCGTACCGGAAATGGTGGCCTTGTTCACGCAATTTTCCACCGTACCGGTAGTACCGTCGTTCATAGCGCCCACAATACCGGCGATACCATAGGTGCTATAGGCATTAGTTGAGCCGGTGACGGTCACCGTGCCTTCAACGGTCAGGTTCCTGACCGTGCCGCTGCCCACCACGCCGAACAGGCCGTAGTGGTTACTCGTGCTGCCGGTGATCTTCAGGCGCTTGATGGTATATCCCTGGCCGTCAAAGACGCCCTTATACGCATTGCGGGCATACTGGCCGATGGGGGTCCACGGCTCGTCGCCCAGGTCAATGTCCTTGGTGAGGACGGCGCAGATGCTGCTGCGGCCGTCGTTGACCTGCTGCGCAAACCACCGCAGCTGGCTGGCATCGGTGATCTGATAGGGCGCAGCCGCATCACCCGTACCCGCGGGCTTTTTGGACATGGTAACGTCCACCGTCTCCGTCGCGTCGGCGGCTACCTTGGTCAGATCGACCGTGCCTGTCTGTGTTATGTAGCTGTCGCTCTCAAATGTCCAATCATACGCATAGCCCACCGGCAACAGATAACTGCCGTCTGCTTCTGCGGCCATGGGGACTTTGTTCCATTGCGTTTTTGCATAAACGACCGTGATGGTCGGCTCCGCGTCTGCGGCATAGCGGAACTTCACGGTGGCGGCAGCCTTTTTGACCATCCGCACGGTTTCCGTCACCGTACCGCTGCCCTTCATGACCTCCACGCTGCCGTCGGTCTTGTCCTCAAAGCCGAACGCGCCGGTGACCGTGTAGGTATAGGTGCCGCTGATCACGGTATACACGCCGTTGCTGCCATTCACCGCCTTGCCGTCGCTGTCCTTTACCGCCAGCGTTCCGTCATCCGGCACCTTGTCAAATTTCAGCGTGTAGGTGTTGCGTTCCAGCGAGATGGTCTGCCGCATATCCGACGCCTTGACGGTCACGGTGCCGGTCTTGGCGGCGTAGTCGCCGGCTTCGTTGGTGACGGAGTAGGTGTGCTGGCCCTGGTTCTGCTTTGCCAGGGTGTACACGCCGTCCACGCCGCCGGTCTGCTCCGCGCCGTCCCACACCAGCTTAGCGTCTGCCGGTACCACCGTGACGGTCACCGTGGGGGTCGCCGTGGGATCCACATACTGCCATCTCAGGATGGGGTAGCCGCTGTTGAGGCTGGTCTTGTCATCCTGAAAGGCATCGCCCAGGGTGAGGGCCAGACCTTTGAGCTTGTCGGTGGTTGCGGGGGTAAGGCCAGCCATTTCATTTGAGGTATTGGTAATACTCTTACCATCCGCAACCGTACTGTCGTAATAGCAATTCGTAAACGTTACATAGCTGCCATCGAGAAACGCCGCCGCATAGCCTCCACTACTAACCGTTGCAGCTATATAGCAATTCGTAAAGTTCGCCTTATAGTTGTAGTTTGTCTTGAGGTCTCCTACAAAACCGCTTGTCGCACCCTTGCCAGTTGTGTTGGAAATCGTCCCACAAACATAGCTATTCGTGACGTTTAAAGTGTCGTAGCTATATCCAGCTATTCCTCCGGTAAAAGCTGTGTCACGAGAGTTGCTCACCGAAATCTCGGCCGCGGAATAGCAATTTTCAATCGTCGTCTTTGAGTTGATATAGCCTACAATACCGCCGACATTAGATTGCTTCCCGGTAACCGTATTCTCAATTTTGCCATAGACGCCGCAATTCTTGATGGTAGTCGTGCCGCCTATTTTGCCAACAAGACCAGCCGCACCATAGCTTCCGCCAACACTCACCTTTATCTGCGCTGCGACAGTCGTATTTTCAATTGTCGCACCGTTTGTCGTCGAAAACAGCCCAACATTTCCATTGGATGTCCCAGTGTAGTTAAATGCAATGGTATACCCGTCACCGTCGAAATTCCCCCTAAACTCATTCGCGTACGGTGCATTTACTTCGATGTCCTCCGTCAGCTTGAAATACTTTCCGCTGTTGCTGGAAGGCATCTCTGCGAAATCCTCCGCCGAAGTGATCCGATACGGATCGTCGGCTTTGCCGCTGCCGGAAAGCGCCTGCACGGCGATGGCGGCGCTCTGGGGGGCCAGCTGCGGGGCAGATGTCTGCTCCTCGCCCTCCGGCTGTTCCGGCTGTTCCGGCTGCTCCGGGGTCTCCGGCTGCGCCGATTCCTCCGGAGTCTCCGGGCTCTCCGGACTTTCCGGTACCTCCGGGGTCTCCGGAAGCACCTCCTCCGCGGCCGGTGTCTGCGCTGCGCCCTCTGCCATCTCCGCCAGCACGGAGGTGGGCAGCAGGCTGGTCAGCATCAGGACCACCAGAAGCCACGATACCACACGTTTTTTCATGTTCTCTGTCTCCTTTATGCAAATTTTCGTATACGCAAAAAATGGTGGAAGAAGTCGGCAAACTCCTTCCGCCCTATGGAAAACGACGGCTGCCGCCGCCTCGTCCTGACGTCAAATGAAATGCCTGTCCCCCAGGGGGACAGGCGGTACGTTTTTGCAGTAAAAACACCGCTTCTGCCATGCAGAAACAGCGTCTCACCCACATTGCTCCACGGAGAAAACGCCCGCTGTACCTGATCCTCCGACGTGCAATTCTCCCGCCTCGCGCCGCGGAGCTCTCGCTCCCCGTCTGCCGCCTACCTTCTCAGGCTTACGCCCAATGGCTGACTTTCGTCACACAGCTTTCGCTGTTTCGGTGCATCCTTGCGCTCACAGTGCCGTTCGCAGTGGGTTTTGTCCCATTTCCTTCTGAACTGCCGCCTGACCAACGGTCTCTGGTCTTTACAGCGGACAGCCACACGACTTCTCCGGATCCTATTTACTTCATGCCGCCCCGCAGCTAACGTAGTAAGCATACACCGCGCCTCTCCACTTGTCAATGACTTTCATCAAAAGCTCCCTCGGCTGTACCGGCCGCATAAAAACCGTGCCCGGCCGGAGCCGGACACGGAATGAGGGGTAAACCCCATGGAAAAGACAAATTGTGAAGCTTGTAAAGCAGAACAGACAAATTGTGCGGTTTGGCGTGCGCCTTACTTCATCTGCAGGCGGTTCTCGCTGTCCCAGCTGGTGATATCCAGATTCCGGTACTGCCGGCGCAGACGGGTCAGCTCCTCGTTGTCGCCGCCCAGGGCGGCAATGCGGTTCACCGCAGCCAGATCGGCGGCGGACATGGGGGCGTCGCTGTTCGTACCACAGGCGGCGCAGTGATAGGTCTTCCCATCGTATGCTACAAGACCCACTGGCTGCGGATGATTGTGATACCGGTCCTCTCTGAGGAGCGGGTCGCCAAGGTCTTTGGCGCTGTGCTGGATGTATCAGATCTATATGAGGAGTTCGAAAAGGCAACGGAAACCTTTACGCAGATCCCCGGCGGCATCCACCGCTGCTACCTCAACGATCCCATCCACCTTGAGTATTACAGCGAGGGTCTGTGCAAGATGCTGGGCTATACCGCAGATGAAGTTGGTCAGCTCATCGGAGCGGACATGGACTACTGCCAGCTGATTCATCCGGAGGACCGGGAGGCCTTTGAGCGGTTTTGCGTGCGCATTGCGACGTCCGGCGGCAAACATTCCATCGAGTACCGAATGCTCTGCAAGGACGGCTCTGCTATCTCGGTAGCGGACATCATGGATGCACAGCGAAGCTCCTCCGGCATTATGTACGGGTACTCCGTGGTGACGAATCAACAGAAATATAAGAAGCGGCAGGAACGGCTGGAGAAGGAGCTGGCGGAAACTAAGGAGCATCTGGAGCAGCTGAAGATCAAGAACTTTACCAGCCAGATGCAGCCGCATTTCCTGTACAATGCACTGGCATCTATCCGCGAGATCGTGCTGGATGAGCCGGAATACGCCTCTGATCTGCTCTGCGACTTTACCACCTACCTGAGGGCCTGCCTGCGGTCGGTCACGTCCGATGCGCTGATTCCCTTCTCTCAGGAATTGAGCAACATTGAGGCCTATACACATATTGAGAAAATACGCTTCGGCGACAAGCTCACCATCAAATATAATTGCATGGAAACAGATTTCTCCATCATTCCCCTGAGCATCCAACCGCTGGTAGAAAATGCCATCCGACACGGGATCTATGAGCGGGGCGAGGACGGCGGCATAGTGGCGGTACGGTCCTTCCGCAAAAAAGACCGCATCGAAATATTGGTGGAGGATAACGGCGTCGGTTTTGACTATGATGCCATTATGCAGGAGATCAAGGACGGTACCCGGGACTCGACGGGTATGTTCAACTTGATATACCGGTTTGAAAAGATCCTGCACGCAAAGGTCACCGTGGAAAGCCAACCCAATGTAGGCACACGCGTTACGGTGTCCATACCGTTAGAGGAGGTATCCAATGAGAGCGATACTGGTCGATGATGAGCCGCTGATGCTTAAGAGCTTCATGCGGTACAGCGCGGAGGTACCGGAGCTTCAGGTGATCGCACAGTTTGAAAGCCCTGAGCAAGCGCTGGCGTTTGCGGGGGAGAATCCCTTTGAGCTGGCGCTGCTGGACATCGAAATGCCCAAAATGAACGGTATCGAGCTGGCGGTTAAGCTGCGGGCGCTTTATCCGGAGCTGTTGGTGGTGTTCATTTCCGCCTATGACGAATATGTGCGGGACTCCAACGCCATTGGAGGCGACGATTATATCGTCAAGCCCTGCAAAAAGGAAACGATACAGCGCATGATGCAGAAGATGGTGCTGCTTTCAGCGCGTCAGCACAAGCCGATCCGCCTGCAGATGTTCGGCAGGTTCAATGCCCTGAAGGACGGCACGCCTCTGCCGATACAGGGAAAGACAAAGGAGATCCTTGCGCTGGTCGCCTGCCGGCGGGGCAAGGAGATCAGCAACGAGGAGATATACAGCGTCATCTGGGAGGGGCGGGAGTACAGCAACGAACAGATGAAAACGTATTACAATGCGCTGCATCGGCTCAAGCACATTCTTGCGGACAACGGCGCCGCGGAGCTGCTAATATCCACACCCCGAGGCCAGATGCTCAACACGGCGCTGTGCGACTGCGACTATTACGATTGGCTGAACAACAACGCCGATGCCGGCAGCCGCTTTGAGGGAGAGTTCCTCTCGGAATACTCCTGGGGCGAGTACATTCTGGCGGATCTGCTGCACATGGACCGCAGCTGACCTGCCGCCGAAGAAAACAGGAAAAAGCGGACGCCTGTCATCCAAACGATTACAGGCGTCCGCTTTTTACTCTAAGCCGCCCCGCGGCGTTGGTAGGATGTTCCCATGCCCCTGCTATGATGGGGCGAAAATCGACAAGAGGGGTGCTTTACCTCTTCGTACATAGAAGTGCTTTTTACCGAGCAGAGCGAAAGGAAAGAAATATGCAATTCAAACGCGATACCGATTATGCCCTCCGTCTGCTGCTTTGCGCCGCAAGACAGCGATAGGCGGATCCGCCTGAGATACCCGCGCAGGTCTTGAGCCGGGAGGCGCAGGTCCCTCTTACGATCGCAAACCGCCTATGTGCAAAAATGGTGGATGCGGAGCTGCTGCGCACAGTCAATAGCGCCGGGAATGCGCGGGGTTACCTGCTGAGCGAGAACACCATGAGCAGAACACTTTACGATGTGGTCTGCGCCATCGAGGGACACAGCGACCTATTCGCGGTGTTTGACCAGTCGACAGAGCTTTTTTCCAACGGACAGGTCTATTTTCAGGCGGCGAAGGGTCAGTTTGAAAGCGCCCTGAGCAAGGTGACCCTGAGAACAATAGAAAAATACAGCAAAAAAGCCTCTGGCGTTGGTACGGCGTTGGTAGGCGGGTGCTAAAATAATGGGAAAATCAGCGTTGCTTATATATCATCAACAGGAAGGGGAAACACACGAGATGAAACACAGACAAATCAGGAAAAAATGCGTGAGCATCCTGCTGACCTTGGTGATGCTCCTTAGCATTTTTCCAGTCAATCTGACTGCGAGTGCGGAGGAACACACCCACGGCGAGGGCTGCTACTGCCCCGGCGGTGAGCTTGTCTGCACATTGGAGGAATCAGAGGGACACACCCACGGTGAGGACTGCTTCTGTCCCGGCGGCGAGCTGATCTGCACACTGTCGGAAGCGGAGCCGTTCCTGACGGCGGCGGGTGAGGTCACGACCTCCGCTGAATTTGTCGCAGCGGTTCAAGCAGGCGGCGAGGTCAAACTGGGTGCGGATATTACCGTTGACCTTGCAACGCAACCTACAATCACCGTTGACAAGGCCGTCACCATCGACTGCAACGGTCATACACTGACGATTACAGGTGGAACAATTCAGAGCCCCATGTTCAAAGTCGTGGAAACGGGCGATCTGACCCTCGTCAATGCCAAGATCAAGCAGGAGAAGGGCTTGACCATCAAGTCCAACGCCGGCAAAGTGACCGTGAAATCCACGCAGGGTGCCGGAATTGAGGTGAATACCTTCATCGCCACCAACGACTACAGCGGCACCCTGACCGTTGTAGATGGAACGATCAGCGCAAAGACGGTGATCGTTGGCGAGTCTCGGGGCGATATTGACATTCATGGCGGAACATTTTCCTCAAATGGGAGCTGTTTCTATAATATCCACAATCAAGGGAATGACAAAAGTTTCAAGGTTTGCAACGCAACAATAACAGCAGGCGAATACGGAAATTGTGTTTATTTTGACAATGCCTACAACAAGAACAATGAGATTTCTAACACGATTTTGAACTCCACCAATGGTGATTGTGTTTCTCTTAACTATGGCAGCGTTGCACTTCGTGGAGTTACGGCAACTTCTAACAACAATAGATGCGTCTATGTTTACGCTGGCAGCGTGGAGATTTTCGGCGGCAATTATACGGCAAAGGACGACTGCGTCTATGCGGACGACAACGTCTATGTGTCTGGAAGCACGGTCACCCTCCATGTGGGAGCCACCTTTACGGCAACAGCAGACACCGGAAACGGCTGCCTGACGACTGCTTCTCACGGAAAGTATGTGTTTGCGGATGATGCAATCCCTGACCCGAAGGAGTGGGAAACTGCTGCGGAAGTGAAGACAGTTACGTCTGCTGTCAAGATTGATTTCTATTCCGAGGGTACATTGGTTGCATCTACCTATGAGACCCCTGCCAACCGAAAGTTCCCGGAGGAACCGATCCACACCGCAGGCCTTGCATTCTGCTATTGGGCGGACGATGCAGGCAATAAGGTGGCGGAAGAGGATCTCTGCAAGCTGACCGCTGATACCAAACTCTACGCAGTGTTTGCGGACAAGACCTATACGGTTACGCTCATCGATAATGGCACGACCAAGACGGAGACCGTGTTGGTCAACACCCCACTGGGCAAGGTGCCGGGGCTGGACAGAACGGACAACGGCGACAGCTTCTACGGCTGGCTACTGGACGGGGAGATCGTGAACGCCGCCACCACAACACCGGTGCAGTCTGCCCTGACGCTGACGGCAGCCTATGCCAACACGACGGTAACAAACTACGCGGAGCTGCAGGCCGCAGTGACTGCGAAAAAAACCGTCATTGTCCTGAACGACGATATTGATGATTTCGCAGGCAAAGTAACGATCAACTACCCCTGCTTCATCGAGGGCAACGGTCACGGTCTGGTCCGTCCGAACGGCTTTACGGACGTTCTGCTGGAGTCCGTGGGCGCGGATGCTTCCGTCACCATAAACAACGCGCTGGCGGACGGCCGCAATCTGGATGCACAAGCACCTGCGCTTGCGGCGCAGAGTGGCGGAGCACTGATTCTGAACCATGTGACCGTGCAGAATAATAAAAATACCGTCGGTTCCGCGTCTTCTTATAGTTCGGAGCAAGGCGGCGGCATTTATGTCGATGAGGGCAGCCTGCGCATGACCGATTGCGTCGTCCGGAATAATTATTCTGATGCGCAGGGCGGCGGCATATATGTTGAAGATGCCGTTTCTACGGTGGTTCTGACCAACTGCACCATTGAGGAGAACCGGAATGAATGCTGCGGCGGCGGCATTTACATCGAGGATTCCCCGGCAGTCCTGACCAATTGCCAGATCCTGAACAACTCTACGACCACCGGCCACCGCGGCGGCGGTATGTATGTAAATAACTATGACGGCCCGTCTGCAACGATAACCGGCCGCATCATTCAAGGCAATCGATCAAACGAATATGGCGGCGGTTTGGAACTCGAAGGTGGGGCAATAACAGTGACCGACTGCCTGGTGGCGGAGAATACTGCGGACGATGATGGCGGCGGTGTGTATGCCGATGACGGAGACCTCCACTTTGTCAACTGCATCATCCGTGACAACCGCGCCAAAGAGGAGGGCGGCGGTATCTATGTCGATGATCCGACCACACTGGAAAACTGCATTATCCGGGACAACCATGCCGTTGAAGCCGGCGGCGGTGTATATGCTTACAGTGAATGCACCCTTATCGGCGGTATGCTGTTTGACAATACCTCCGATGAAGCGGGCGACGATCTGTGTCAAGACAGTGATGAAGCGCGGTCCATTTATAGCACGCAGGGTACACGCCTGAATGGCGACGGAAACAGCACGGCGTTGGGTACAGTGCTGACGGCCCCGATCCCCGGCTACTATCCGGCGGCTCCCGGCACGGTCAATATTCCTTGGCATGGCTGGTTTGTGGACGGTGAAGAGGATGCCGCCGGAGATATCGTGAACCGTTATACCAACCGCAACACTGGCAAGCTGGTCTCTGCCACCAACGGAAATCTGGACATTCTGACCGGCGACACGGAGGACGTGGGTATCAAAGCCATCTGGTACGGCCTGCTGCTGGCCTACGATGCCAACTACCCCGGCACTACTGAGCGCCGATACGACGCGCAGGGGTATGTGTCCGGCGCAGACGCGACGGTGGCGGACAATATGTTCGCCCGTGCAGGGTATCGCTTTGTCGGATGGAACACTAAGGCCGACGGCAGCGGCACTGCCTACGCCAAGGGCGCGGCCCTGACCATGGACAAGAGCCAGGTGCTCTATGCGCAGTGGGAGAGGCTGCCTTTGGGCAGTCTGACCGTCAGCAACACCGTGACCGGTAACCGCGGCGACACGAATAAGGCGTTCACCTTCACCGTGAAGCTGGGTGACACCGGCGTCAGCGGCGTCTACGGCGACATGACCTTTACCGCCGGCGTGGCTACCTTCCAGCTCAAGCACAGCGAGAGCAAGACCGCTACGGGACTTCCCGCAGGTGTTAGCTATGAGGTGAGTGAGAACGAAGCCAATCTGAGCGGTTATGTGACCACGTCCACCGAAGTCAGCGGCAGCATCGTAAAGGACAAGGCCGCAGTAGCAGCCTTTACCAATACCCGAAGCGGCAGCAGCCACACGACCGACACCGGTACTGGTACCGGCACACCTGGCAGCAATGCGCCCGGTAAGGCACCGACCACATCTGATAGCAGCAACCTGACGCTGTGGTTCAGCCTTGCGGCAGCTTCCTTGCTGGGAATGGCCGTTTACTTTGCGGGCGTGAAGAAGACCCGCTATTTCGGAAAACGCATGAAGTAAAAGTAGAATAAATTTCCCATACCCTCCCTAAAAGCAGGACGGCGGCCTTTTGGCCGCCGCCCTGCTTTTTTACGACTCCTTCAGCCAGCGGGAGAAGTCCTCCGGTGTGATCGTGCCGTTGTCGCAATCCTCTTTTTTCTTTCTGGCTTCCTCACTCCAGGCGTAAAATACGCTCTTGGTCAGCTTGCCGGCGTTGATGCGGGCGAAACGCTTTTTATACTCTCTGCGATATTCCTTGAACACCTCGTCGCCCTGCTTGCGCTGCGTCCATGTGTTGATGGCCCCGATCTCCCGGCAGGTGCGGCCCTTGCTGTCGCAGATCCGGTCGCAGTACTCCGTGCTGGCCTTGCCCGTCACAGCGAAGTAGCGCAGGCAGTTCTTGCATACCCGCATCCTCACCTCACGCTTCACGCACTCCCGTATATGGTGGTCGATGAGGTCATAGATGTCCTTGGGATATAGCACCTCGGCAAAGATCCGTCTGTCGATGACCTCGAAGTTGACAGGCTGTGGCTGGAACTGGAAAGTGTACAACGTGTCGTTGCCCTCGGCGTTGTAGTAGGCTACCATCTTTTCAGATACGGATTTCTTCTCGCCGTCCATGTCCAGCGCATGTGCGATTAAACTGATGATCTGCCGCTGTATGGTATCGATGTTGCTGTAAATGTGGCTGATTTTTTTATGCGGCAGCAGCCGAAGGTACTCCTTGGGCGTGACGCGCTCCGCCGCTTTCAACCGCTCTGTCCAGTCCAGCCGCAGCAGCTCAAAATAGACGTGTCGGGATGCAAGCTCGTTCAGTCCTGCTGCTACGACCTGCAGGTCATCCTTGGCGCCGGACTGGTAAAAAGCCAGCAAGGCTTTGTCCATTTTCTTGGTGATGGCGTCCAGCTCCTGCGTATCCATATACAGCAGATCCATCAGACTTTCCGGGAACGGAAAGTCTCTTTTTATGGTCTGCTCTCTATCCGTCACATCGGTGTACTCGTAGTACTCCCTGCCGCTGTCAATGTAGGTTTTAAAAATATAGTCTGGCATAATGTGCACTCCTTAAATTAGACTAATGAAATATACTGCTTTCGCTAAGACTTGACAATAGGGTGTTGACATGGTATAGTATGCTCAGAAGTAGACATAGAAAACATCTTTTATAAAATAAGTCTAATCCATTAAGGCGGATATGTCAACCGTTATTTTCGGAACCTTGAAAAGTGAATACCTGCCGCCGCAGCCCGGGCGCTCCGGGCGAAGTGACGCCACGAGCCCGCAAAGGGAGAGCGCACCAACGGAGCAAGAGCGCGGCGTACAGCAGAGAAAAACCATGGGAGGTGAGATCAGACCTACACCATCACTAAAAAATGAATACGCTCTACCAACAAAGCTACAAGGAGGACACGATTTGAAGAAAAGCATTTATACCAGCTATGACGAACTGCCCCTGCTGCTGAATGTGAAGCAGCTGGTGGATCTCATGGGAGTCTCGGACTCCAGCATTTACGAACTCATTCAGGAGGATGATTTTCCCTCTCTGCGGATCGGCAAGCGCATCGTCGTTCCGAAGGAGGAACTGCGGAAATGGATTGCCGCACACACGAAAGGGGCGTCGGGATGCTGAACACGCCCTATGTGAAGAAGGACACCATCAAAAACTTTTTCCCCGTTCCCAACGCAGTCTTTGATCTGGGACTGCACCACATGGAGATCAACATCTACGCCTATCTGCTCCGCATTGAGGATCGACGAACCTACCAGTGCCTTGTCAGCTATCCTACCATCGCAAGGAAGCTGGGTATCTCGGTCAACACCGTGGCAAAGTATGTTGCCGCGCTGGAGGAGCATGGGCTCATCCGAACAGAGCGCACGGAGATCATCACCAGGGACGGTCTCAAGCGCAACGGCTGTCTCAGGTACACCATCCTGCCGATTAAGAATGCCCTCGCCCTCTGTTACGAGCGCCAGATGGAGAAGGCGGGGCAAGCCATGGAACGGCAGCGGGCACAGGCAAGAGCCGAAAAGCTGGGCGCTACGTTCACTCCGGCAGCAGGGGAGCGGAGCGCGTAAAGTATCGCCATGTACACCGCTGTAAGCCGCCGTGTGAGATTTTACGGTCGAAGGCAGCAACAACAGCGAGGGCAGTTATGTGGGGGCGTTCAGGGCAGAAATGCCCCGTAGGGGCAAAGTTCCCACCCTTCGGTGGGGCAAGCATAGCGTCCGGCTATACGCCGGACGCACTCGCCGGGGCAAGGCCCCGGCACCCCCGTCCCCAAGGGGGAGAAAGGAGTTCAATGCAGAGAAAGAAAACAGCGATCATCACCGCAAGAATGACACCGGGCATCAAAGACCTGATCCAGCATCAGGCCAAGCAAGCCGGAATGACTGTCACCGATTACATCATCACCTGCGCGCTGGGCAAGGAGATCGTCCGAGTGGACGGACTGGATGAGATCCTCGCCGAAGTGAAAGCCCAAGGCAGGAACCTCAACCAGCTCACGACACTGGCAAACATGGGACGCATCCAGATCCTCAGAAGCGACGAGCTCATAGACGGTTATGCAGATCTCTGCCAAAAGCTGCTGCGCATCAGCCGGGAGGTGCAGTAATGGCCATCTTCACCGCAGTACGCAACAAGAAACAGACGGCTGGTACGATGATGGGCGTGCTGAAATATGTGACGCAGGCCTGCAAAACCATGCTGGACGACCAATGGATGGTGACGGGACACAACTGCGTGGCAAGGGCATCGTACCTGGAAATGATGACAACCAAACAGCAATTCCGAAAAACGGATGGCAGACAATTCTATCACTTCGTCCAATCCTTCCCGGCGGAGGACGGGCTGACGCCACAGCAGGTCAACGCCATCGGCGTGGAGTTCGCGCAGAAGCAGTTCCCAGATTTTGAGGTAGTCGTGGCAACACACTTGGACACAAACCATCTTCATAATCATCTGGTGGTCAACAGCGTGAGCTGCAAGGACGGCAAAAAGCTGCACCAGAACGCCGCAGATCTCCAGCGGCATCGGCAGGTCAATGATGAGATCTGTATGGCGCACGGGCTGCAGGTGCTGGAGCCGCCAAAAAAGCACACTCGGAAAAAGCAGATGCGCCCCGGCGAGTACCAGGCGGGACTGCGGGGCGATAGCTGGAAGCTGGATCTCATCCAAGCCATCAACGACGCACTGGAATATGCCGATGACCGGGAGAGCTTCGTCGAAAACATGGAGTACGAGGGCTATGAAGTTATCTGGACGGACACACGGAAACATATCACCTTTGTCTGTCCTGACGGTCGGCGGTGCCGGGACAGCAGCCTCCACGATGAAACATTTCTGAAGGAGAATTTGGAAACGCTGTTTGCCTACCGACAGGCGGTGGGCTTCCGGCCCAACACGCCGGAGCCGGAGGAGGGCTGGATGGGAGAACTGGCAAGCGAGCTGGTTCGGCTGGGTCGGTCCATAGAGGAGGCAGACGATTTGCCGCCGCTGCCTGCGCCGCCGGCATGGACGGAGAGCAAGCAGCGGCATCGAGAGGCGCTGAAGAAACTGGCCTTGGGACAAAAGCTGAGCCGGGGGCAGAGCTGGCAGCAGACCATGTGGTGAAAGCTATGGGCACGACTGTTGTTGCTTTCGTAGAAAGTGCGTCGACATCGATAATTCCTCTCGCTTTCGCAAAGGGTTATCGGTATGGTGTGTTTGTAAAACAGGCTGCAGGCAGCGCAGGGAATGCAATGCCTATACAAAGAAAAACGGACGGGAGGGATAACTGCAAATGGCGAAACGAAGGCCATCCGGTGACGGCATGGTACGCAAGCGTGACGATGGTCGCTGGGAAGGGCGTATTGTGGTCGGACACAAGGAAAACGGCGACTCGATCTTCCACTATGTATCCGCGAAGACGCAAAAGGCTCTGATGGAAAAGATGCATCGGTGCATTGTCGAGTATGACGGTGCCGAACTTACGGAGGACAGCCGCATGACACTGGGGGAGTGGCTGGACATCTGGTTGAAGGAGTGTGCCGAACCGTCGGTCCGGCCATCCACATACAAGGGCTACCGTGGGTATGCAGAGCGAAATATCAAACCCTCCCTTGGCAGCAAGCAGATCAGAAAAATAACTTCTGCCGATGTTCAGACCTTGTATCGAAAGCTGCAGCGGGAGGGCGGCGTGGACGGCGGGGCGCTGTCTCCCGCCACAGTCCGCAGGATACACGGCGTCCTGCATCAGGCGCTGAATGCAGCTGTTGACCGCCACCTGATCGTAAAGAACCCAACCGATGATGTGACGCTGCCGAAAAAGGTGAGCACCGCCAAGACCATCCTCAATGACAAGCAGCTGGAGCGGTTCATGGAAGCCATAAAGAACGATGAGCGCTGGCACGACTTCTTCTATCTGGAGATCACCACCGGCCTGCGGCGGGGCGAAATATGCGGACTCATGTGGACAGACTTTGATGCGGAAAAAGGAACGCTGACCGTCCGCAGAACACTCCACAACAAGGAGGGCGGCGGTTACTATGTGGGCGAAACGAAAACCGGTGCGGGACGCAGGATCATCAAGCTGCCGCCCAGCACGGTGCAGCTGCTGTCCGAGCGAAAAAGGACATCCATCTCCCGGTGGATCTTCCCGAACCCGATCCACCCGGAAGACCCCATCATGCCGAACAGCGGTTACACCCGCATGAAAAAGCTGCTGGCGGAAGCAGGGCTACCCGATATGCGCTTTCACGATCTCCGGCACACCTTCGCCACTCACGCGCTGACCAGCGGCGTGGATGCCAAAACGCTCTCCGGCATTCTGGGCCACACGAAAACCTCGTTCACGCTGGACACCTATACCCATGTCACAGGGGATATGCACCGCAAAGCGTCAGGGATCGTGGGCGAGTTCATGAATGACTTTGTGGTGAAGGAGTGATCACATGGCAAGGAAACGCAAAAACGGTCAGGGCACTGTCCGCTTGAGAAGCGACGGACGGTGGGAAGGCCGTCACATCGTGGGGTACGATGAAAACGGAAAGGCAAAGCAGAAAAGCGTCCTGGCAAAAACAAAAGCGGAATGCGTGGAAAAACTGAAAAAGCTTCAGGAGGAGTACACCGAGGTCGCCCCCTTCAAGGTAAAACCGGATATGCGGTTTGGGGATTGGATGAATTACTGGTATGAAAATCACTGCAAGCCATCCATCCGCCCCACTACGCAGAAGGGCTATGAGGAGTGGATCTATGTCCACGCTATTCCCGGTCTCGGGCATATCCTGCTGAATAAGCTGACGCAGGCAGACTGCCAGAAGTTTCTGAACGAAATGAAGGCCAACGGCAGGAAGACATATCGGGACACCAAGGGGCCGGAGATGGCGGAGCGGTCGGTGCGAAGCTGCTATCATGTAATACGGATGGCGCTGGACAGGGCGGTGAAGGATGGCCTGATCAAGAAAAATCCCATCCTCAGCGTTAAGCTTCCGCCGCCGGAGCAAAAGGAAATGAAGGTGCTGTCCAAAGAGGAGATCCAGCGGTTCCTGATACAGGCCAAAGCAGAGGGGATGTACGAACTCTTCCTGCTGGAATTGACCACCGGACTGCGTCGGGGGGAGATACTGGCTCTCACATGGGATGACCTGAATTTCGAGACAGGGGAACTCCATATCAGCAAGCAGGTCACACCGGTTGGCGGCAAGAATATCATCAGCGAGCCGAAAACAAAAGCAGCGTTTCGCACGATCATCCTGCCGCCAGTCATGGTAGGACTTCTGCGGGAATATCGGAAAGAAGTATTCTCCCCGCTGATGTTCCCGTCCCGCATCAAGCCGAACCAGCCCATAGACCCCAGCTATGTCCGCAAGCGGCTCCAGCAGATATTGGAACGGGCAGACTGCAAGAAAGTACGATTCCACGATCTGCGCCACCCGTATGTCAAGCACACGACAAAAATTTTTAGCTTACGCCTGATGGATTTTCAAGCGCAGGCTTATCCTGATGCTCGGCGAAAAACTCGCGGAGCTTGTCAGCCTCTTCGGGTAGGACAAAGCCGAAGCCCTGTCCGTCCACTCTGCAATAGAAAGCGATTTTCATGTCTGCCTCCTCAATCGAAAATGTCTTGGATTTTGTATGCGATCTCAATGCGCTTATCAGGGTACACCAGCACCCGGTCGATTAGCAGCTCGGCCAGCTCGGTGGTCAGCGTGTCCGCATCGAAAATCGCCTTGGACGCTTCCTTGCGGCTGTCCTGCCGTGCCTGTTCGTCCTGCTTTTTCTTCGCCTGTGCCAATACTGCGGCATAGGCGTTTTTCGTTTTCAGCAGCAGCTCGTCACACGCGGCCTTTTCTGCCTTGTAGGTATTCAGGTCGATCTCGCCCATGAGATAGCGTTCATACAACGTGCGCTTGCCGTCTTGCAGCGTCTCAATCTGCTGCTCATATTCGGTGCGTTCCGGTACGGAAGCATCTACCCGGAGCGTACCGTCAGGGGCAAGCGGCGCGGTGGCTTCCATCTGCTTTTTCAGCGTCAGGAATACCGCCTGTTCCAGCTCCGCGGCGTTCAGACGCATCTTGTGGCAGCGGCTTTCTACGTCCGCCTCGGAATGGCGGCAGTGATAATATGAGGTTTTCTGCATGGTGCGGGACAGCGCATGACCGCAGCAGCCACAGAAGGCTTTGCCTTTCAGCGGGTAGTCCCGCTTTTTCTTGTTTGGCTGGGAAAAGCGGAGCTGGCTGGCCTGCACGGTATCAAACACGGCTTTCTCTATGATGGCCGGGTGATGGTCGGGGATGATGTACCACGATTCTCTGTCCTTCAGGCGGCTTCTGGTGCCGCCTACTTCGAGAACCGCCCGCTTGCCGATCACATACACGCCGGTGTAGCGTTCGTCCTCCAAAATGCGGAGAATGGTGGATGTACTCCAAATCCCGTGACAGCGGGAAATATCGTGGGTATGATTGCCGTGCGCCGCTTTGTACTGGCCGGGGGTAGGGATGCTTCTGCGGAACAGCTCCCGTGTGATGGCGGTGGCGTTGATGCCCTCGGCGGCAAGCTGGAAGATGAGCTGCACAACGGCAGCGGCCTCCGGGTCAGGCTCCATTCTGCCATCGGCGCTTTTGCGATAGCCGTAGGGACAGATTTTGCTCTGATACTCGCCGCGCTGCATCTTGGCGTACTTGGCGCTCTTGGTCTTGATGGACATATCGCGGCTGTAATATTCGCTGATGAGATACTTGAATGCTACGTCCATGCCGCCAGTGTCACCCTTGAATTTGCTGCTGTCAAAATCGTCGCTGATGGAAATGAAGCGGGTATGGAACAGCGGGAACACGCGCTCGATAAAGTAGCCGGTTTCAATGCTGTTTCGCCCGAAGCGGGAAAAATCCTTGACGATGATGCAGTCGATTTGATTGGCCCGCACCAGCTCAATGAGCTTCTGTACCTGCGGACGCTCAAAATTCGTGCCGCTGTACCCGTTGTCGATGAACTCCATGATCTCCGCGTTCAGAGCTTCGGGCATGGAAGCCGCGTACTCGTGGAGAACAAGGCTCTGATTTTCAATGCTCAGACTGTCGTACTTGTAATCCTCAATGGAGAGGCGGATGTAGAGGGCGATCACATATTTCTGCATTGTTCCAGCACCTCCGCATAGGTTTCAAACTCGCTCTGGAAGCGATAGCGCACCGTGATCTGCTTGTCGTGGGATACCTCGATGCGGTCGATCAGCCGCTCGATGAGTGCGCCGGTCAGCGCACAGTCGGTCTTGATCTGCGCGGCATCCTGCTCCAGCGCCCGGTGCTGCTCAACCTGCGTACCCATCGTCCGCAGGCCGTCCTCCAACTGCTCCATTTCCACAGCGAGGTCGGCAATGCAGCTTTCGTACTTCTCCTTGTAGTCGAAGTATTCATCCTTGGTAAGAACACCTTGGACGAGGTTTTCATATAAACTCCGCACGATACCGCGAAGCCGCTGGATTTCCTGCTTGCGGCTGGTGATCTTCTCCCGCAGCTCAGCGCGGTCAGCGGCCTGCCGGGGCAGCTCCGCAAGAGAGAGGGTGTATTGCCCCAGCGCCGTATCAAGCGCGTCCTGAAGCATATCTGCCAACATATCCAGCAACGCATCCTCGCGGATGGTCACGCCGGGGCAGGCATCCTTGCTGATTCGGCTCTGGCTCAGACAATGGTAGAAGTACACATCGTCGGACTTTTTGCGGATATTCCGCTGCCGGTGCAGGCTGCCGCCGCAATGGGCGCAGAACACCTTGCCTTTGAGAAGATTCGGCGTGAAGGCTTTGACCTCCCGCGCCTTGGCGCGGCTGGCGGTCTGATTGAGAATTTCCTGCACCGCCGCGAACTGTTCCCGGCTGATGATGGCCTCGTGGGTGTCCCGTACCACCGTCCATTCCTCGGCATCGGCCTTGACCTGCCGGTGATCCACGGTTTTGGTCTGCCCCTGAACGAGATCTCCGGTGTAGACCTCGGAACGAAGAATGACGCCGACCGTTCGGGTCTGCCACTTGCCGCTGCCGAGCAAATTCTCATGAGTGATTTTGCCCTGCATCTTCTTGTAGTGGCTGGGGGTGAGGATGCCAGCCTCGTTCAGCCGCACGGCGATGGTATTCAGGCCAGCGCCCTCGGAAGCCCAGCGGAACATCCGCTGCACCACAACGGCGGCAACGGGGTCGATGATAAGCTGGTGGCAATCGTCCTCGGCTTTCAGATAGCCGTAGGGAGTACGCGCACCGATGAACTTGCCGTCCTTCATGGCCTGCCGCTGCTGCGCCCTGATCTTGCGCCCAATGTCCAAAGCGTAGGCTTCGTTTATCATGTTCCGCAGCGGGATGATGATACCGGAATGGGCATCTTCCGGGTTGGCGGTGTCGAAGTTTTCGTTGACCGCAATAAAGCGGATATTACGGATGCGGAAATACTGCTCGATGTAATAGCCGGTGTCAATGGTGTTTCGCCCCAAACGGGAGAGGTCTTTCACAATGACGCAGTTGACGTGACCGGCCTCAATATCCGAGAGCATCTGCTGAAAGCCCGGACGGTGGAAGTTTGTCCCCGTCGCGCCGTTGTCGATGTAGGTATCGTACACGCTGATCTCCGGGTACTGCTCCAGATAGC
>ENA-UOJN01000302-UOJN01000302.1-human-gut-metagenome-genome-assembly--contig:-C125IIP-NODE-302-length-42338-cov-18.655701_pt1 | contig 42338 bp, 26 predicted proteins | sample MGYA00242350_ERZ723897 | MGnify/ENA metagenome assembly ERZ723897 | reverse complement strand
AGGCAGACTGTTGCAGTCTGCCTTGTGCTTTTTTATTGAACAAATATATATTTTTTGACAGCTTAGGTTAGCTGTACCGAAATAACGAAGCCGTCGTTATTGTTGCCGTTTATTTGGTATTCACAGTCCTTTGGAACTGTAACGGAGGTTTTAGAGCCGTTTTCCGCTTTTACAAAGTATACCATCCAGCTGTTTAGTAAATTGTCTGTTATGTAAAGAGGATTGTCAACGGAGTAGCTCTTTACCTGCTCTATGTATTCCTCAAGACACAGGTTGTTTTGTGCCATATAGGCTGCATGTGGTGTGCCTACATATCTATAGTGCCAGGTTTCGTAGCCTATTTCTGTTATAGCGGTTTTATCCTCCGGGTATCTTAACACGAAGCCATAGTTAGAGCAGTTTTCCAAAACCCAGCTGTAGTCGCCCTTGTTGTCAAATACAGATATTATACCGTCATTTAAGACTGATAGGTCAACAGCATAGCCTGTTTGGTGTTCGCTGTAGCCGGGTATAGCTACAAACTCCTCTCCGCTTTTTTTGCTGTCGGAATTGGCGTTGCTCTTGTCCTCATCGTAAAGCTCCTGCTGAAGCTCCTTGCTGCGGTAGGCACTGCTTACCATAACATTTTTATTTTGGGTGTTGCTGTAAAAATCCTGCATCATACTGTTAAGGGCGTTCATAGCAATTTTATTTACCTTAACATCATAGTCGGAGGCAGTGTAGCTTTTGCCTGCGTTGCTTAGCACCGACACCAGATTATCACCGTCAAACCTACAGGAATAATGGTTGTTTACCAGTACCAGGGGGCCGGTGTACAGCTTACTGTTGTCAACCTCTGTAACTATAAAGTCCTTTTTTATATCAGGCTTTGTAATATTAGGCAGCGATTTTAAAACAGAGCTGTTGTGTGCTATTACCGGGCCTGTATTGGCGGCAAAAACAAATATAAATACAGCTGCGGTTATATAAATGAAAAACGCAGCCGCAATATATATAGGCTGTTTATTTTTTATAAGGCGTTTTTTAGACAATAAAATCATCTCCCCGACAATTTACTACTCAGTCCTGTCCGTCATAACCCTCCAGCTTTGAGGTGCAGTGCGGACATCTGGTAGCATCAATGGAAATTTCACTTTTGCAGTACGGACATTCCTTTGTTGTTTCTTCCTGTGTCTGTTCTTCCTTTTTTCTTCCAAAGGTCATTATTTTGTTAATAACCTTTACTATCAGGAATATAATCAACGCCATAATTAAGAAGTTGATTACAGAGGTTATAAAAGCCCCATACTTAATTATAACATCAGTGTATGGTATTTGTACAGACAGTTGGTCAAAATTCATTCTTGTAAAAAGTCCGATTACAGGTGAAATAATATTGTCTGTAAGCGAGGTGACAATGGACTGAAAGGCCGCACCAACCAGTACGGCAACGGCCAAGTCAAGGACATTGCCACGCATAACAAATTCCTTAAATTCGTTCAAAAACTTTTTCAAGAGGTATATCTCCTTTGGCAAATGTGTGCTAAAATTTCTGCTTTTACAAAGGTGTTAAAGAGTAGCCTTGTGGAATACCTTTTTGCCCTTTTTAACAATAGCACCCTGTGCAATCTCGTCCTTTGAAATTACCGCCTTAGGGTCTGTAACCTTTACATCGTTTACGGAAATACCGCCCTGTGTTACAAGTCTTCTTGCTTCACCGTTAGAGGCTGTAAGACCAAGCTTACACAAAAGAGCAAGCACGCCTATGCCGTTGTCTGTAAAGTCGCTGTCGTTTAGTACGGTGGTAGGCATATTGTCAAGGTTAGCTTTGTTGCCAAACAGTGCCTTTGCTGTTTCCTGTGCCTTTGTTGCTTCTTCTTCACCGTGTATAAGCTTTGTTACCTCGTAGGCAAGCACTTCTTTAGCTTTGTTAAGCTCACTGCCCTCAAGCCTTGCAAGCTCGTCAATTTCCTCCAAAGGTAGGAATGTAAGCATTTTTAGGCACTTAATAACATCGCCGTCATCAACATTTCTCCAGTATTGGTAGAAATCGTACGGAGATGTTTTTTCGGCAGACAGCCAAACAGCACCGGACTGTGTTTTGCCCATTTTTTTACCCTCTGAATTAAGCAGCAGGTTTATTGTCATAGCGTAGGCGTTTTTGCCAAGCTTCCTTCTTATCAGCTCTGTGCCGCCCAGCATATTGCTCCACTGGTCGTCACCGCCAAACTGCATATTACAGCCGTATTTTTTGTACAATGCGTAAAAGTCATAGGACTGCATTATCATATAGTTAAACTCCAAGAAGCTCAAGCCCTTTTCCATTCTTTGCTTGTAGCATTCGGCTGTAAGCATACGGTTTACGCTGAAATGAGCACCGATTTCACGCAGTACCTCAACATAATTAAGGTCCATCAGCCAGTCGGCGTTGTTCACCATAAGAGCCTTGCCATCTGAAAAGTCGATAAAACGGCTCATTTGCTTTTTAAAGCAGTCAACATTGTGCTGAATGGTTTCAGGCGTCATCATTTGACGCATGTCTGTTCTGCCGGACGGATCGCCTACCATAGCAGTACCGCCGCCGATAAGTGCAATAGGCTTGTTGCCTGCCATTTGCAGTCTTTTCATAAGGCAAAGTGCCATAAAGTGACCAACATGCAGGCTGTCTGCTGTAGGGTCAAAGCCAATATAAAATATAGCCTTACCGTTATTTACAAGCTCTCTTATTTCTTTTTCGTCAGTTACCTGTGCAATTAAGCCTCTTGCGACAAGCTCCTCATAAACTCCCATTATAAAGTCCTCCTGTTATAAAAAATAAAAAGTCCTCTGTGCATAACACACAGAGGACGAATTGACTAATCCGTGGTACCACCTCTATTTACTGTCTGTGCAGCCTTAGAGAGTAACAATACTCACCGCTGTAACGGGCTTACCCGACATTGCCTACTTATAAGAGTGCAAGAAAAACCGCACAAAGGATTCGGCAACACAGCTCACAAAGGTAACTTCATAGCAGGTGCACCGCTGTTTTCACCAACCACAGCCTCTCTTTGCTGCATTATCTGCCACTACTTCATTTGCTCACAGCCTTTAGGGCTATTATAAATAAACTTTTTGCCTTTGTCAACACAGAATAGTAAATAAATTTTAACAGCTGCTGCACGCCGAGCAGATGTGACTGCATATATGTCCGTCCCAAATACCGGCGTGAAATTCGCATTTTTTATGTTATTGACGGCTGCTTGCTTTGACGGCAGTGGCATAACTTGCAATTTACCTGTAAAAAACCGTCCTAAAAGGCTGTCGAATATAGGATTTTTACGGCTAATTTACAACCGATTTACATTTTAGATAAAAATTTCCGAATTGGCATTTGACTTTTTGGAAATTTAGCTTAAAGCAAGCTGCGTATATGATATAATGTTTATGTAAAATTATAACTGCAGTCAGCTTCCTTGCTTTCTAAGTCGGATAATGACTGCAAGTTTGGAATAATTTTTATCACATATTATTTTGTGAAAGTATCTATGAAAAACGGAGGTATTAAAGAATGTCAGAGTCAAGAGTTTTCGTATTAAACGGAATTACAGTGCAGGCTGTTGCCGCAAGACTGGAAAACTTTTTCCGTTCCGAAAAGGGAATGGAGGTGCAAAGCTCGCAAACTACAGACGGGTATGTTATGCAGGCAAGCCAGCCAAAGGACGGCTGGAAAACCTTAACAGGAATGCGGCTGGCTGTTACTGTACAGATGGCGGTTATGGAAAACCACTTAAATGTAACAGTGGGAGAGGGACAATGGTCGGATAAAATAGGTGCCGGTGCTATAGGACTGTTTATCGCATGGCCGTTGGCTATAACGGCAGGTATGGGTGCTTTTAAACAGAAAAAGCTGCCGGCGGAGATATTTCAGGTAATTGAAAACTGCATTATGACAGGTGGTCAGCCTGTTGTTGTTAACGGTGCCGGAACAGCTGTGACACCGGGAATGATGCTGTGCCCTAACTGCCACACACAAATTCCGGGTGGATCAAGGTTTTGCAGCTATTGCGGAACAAGGCTTAACAATAAATGCCCTAAATGTGGTGCAGATATTATTGACGGAAGTGCTTTTTGTGCGAGCTGCGGTGAAAAATTATAATAAATAATAAGACGGATAAATAGTATTACATAGACCGGCAACGGTCTTATTCCAAAAAAGGAGGTCAGATTTTATGAAAACTAAATTATTTATGGGGAAAATATTAACTGTGGGCCTTACGCTTTGTATGGCGTCGTCGTTATTGCCACTTTCGGCATTTGCAACGACAGAGGCAACAGAAACGGCAGACTTTACCGCAGCCGACGGCGGAGCAGCGGCACTGGCACTGCTGAATCAGCATAAGAGCACCGGCGCTGCAGATTCCGTTTGGAACAGTGGAAGCAAAACCCTGGTTTTAAAAGGAATTGATTTTACCACCGCGGCAACAACTGCATTAAAGCTGCCTGACGGTGCTGCTGTTGTTCTTGCAGACGGCACGGAAAATAAAATCACAGGCGGAGACGCAGAGGTAACGACCGACGGTAGTTATAGCAACAAAATCTGTGTTTACGGTATTTATGCTGAGGGCACTTTAACAGTAAAGGGCGAGGCCAACGGTACGGGTACGCTTTTTGTAACCGCAGGCACTCATACAAACAACGGCGATGCATGGACTTACTCTGTGGCTCTTTCCGCAAAGGGTAATATTAATGTTGAGGGCGGCACTACAACCTTAACCGGCGGCAAGACAACTTCTGCAGACTGTGCGTTTTCCGATGGTATTGAGCTGAGTAAAGAAAGCAGTCTTTTTGTTACAGGAGGCAAGCTGACTGCCATTGGCGGAGAATCCATAGATACAGGCGGTGAAGAGGAGTACAAATCTTTCTCTCAAGGTATTGATTCTTATAAAGGAAATGTTTCTGTTTCCGGTACAGGTAAGCTGGAAGTTAAGTGCGATCCAATTATGGATGGCGAAGGACTGGCTTACGGTTTTAATATTTTATCAGGAGATTTAACTGTTTCGAACAATGCCCAAGTTTCGGCTGCTGCTACAAGGGCTATTAGAATAAGCAACGGCAACCTGAAACAGACCGGCGGCGAGATTACTGCTGTATCTACAAGCAGAGAAAAATATTTTGGGTATAGCATTGACGTAGAGAGAGATAGTTTTGCCGGTATGAACGACGGCGCTGCCGTGGGCAATGTTGAGATAAGCGGCGGCACATTTGATGCTGCAAACGGCCGTGCAAATATAAGTCAGTATCAATCAACCGACAATCAGGGCAACTTCACCGTGACCGGTGGTACAGTTAAATTAGCTTCAATTTACGGTGTCAATAAATTCAATGTATCAAACGGTACGGTAGAAAGTCAACGAATTTCAACAGATGACCTTAATCTAAACAGCGGCAGCTTGACTGTGCGTGAGCCGGTGCAAGAATATAATGACAAGCTGTATGCAGAACCTGCCATTTCGTGTAAAAACCTCACCGTGAACAGCGGTGTGCTGGATGCAGCCTGGAGCTGGGGAGAGTACACGCCTGCTGTAGTACCGGCAGATGAGGACGGCAACCCAATACCTTTAGTCCAAATAAGTCAGGGGGGATCTGCCGCTGCTTTTAACGGCGGAACAACTATATTAAACACCGGCTATGCCGGAAATACCGCTCTAAAAGCAGATAATGTTGTTCTTGGTGAAGATATTGTAGAAACCGGTGCTGATGCTTCACACATTCAAAAGAGCAGTGACACGCCGGTAATGTTTAGTGCCAAGGCAGTTGACACTCCAATTAATGAGGCAGTAATTGCGGATGTTAAATTTGACTATCAGCCGGGGGATGCCCCACAGGAATCAGCTAAAATATTCCTGCCGGATGATCCGGACAAATATGAAATTGCCTATGAATGCTGGGAAGAAATGGAAAACGGAAATCCGGTTGCTTTCTGGTATTCCGATGCAAGCAAATACACTTCTTCTATGGAAAGAATTAACCAGTTTGAAGAAGGCAAAAGCTATATGTACTCCATTGAGCTGAGAGCAAAGGACGGCTATGCTTTCGTGGATAATTGTCCGGTAATGGTTAACAGCACTATGGTGGATCCGACAAATGTAATAAAAACTCAAGACGGCTTGTTTATGCCGATAGTTAAAGTAATAACTCCGACTAAGCCTATTCAGCCAAAGGAAATTGATCTTGTGGAAATCATTAACGCAACCATAACCTTTAAAGATGGTGACAAGCCTGTCTTTACCGGCAATGTACCCGATAATGAAGACTACGCATTCCGATGCGAGTGGTGGAGCCTAGACAGCAATACCGGTTTGATTTCTACTGAGCCGGAGTGGGGAGGCGGAATTTATAAAAATAAAATTACTGCCTTTGAAGCCGGAAAGACCTATCATTACGGGGTGTATGTGACTGCATATTACGGCAATTTCTCACCTGACGCCAAGCTGAAAATCAACGGTCAGTATGTGAATTATAAGCGTGTCGGCGATGACGACGATATGCAAAGCATGTGGCTCGAAACCGATTTGACGATGACTCCAAAGTCAGCAGAAATCCCAACAGAGCCAACAGCTCCGACAGCTCCGACAGAGCCGACAAGTCCGACAGAGCCGACAGCTCCGACAGAGCCAACAGAGCCGACAGCTCCGACAGAGCCGACAAGTCCGACAGCTCCGACAGAGCCGACAGAGCCAACAGAGCCGACAGCTCCGACAGCTCCAACAGCTCCGACAGCTCCGACAGAGCCAACAAAGCCGACAGCTCCGACAAGTCCGACAGCTCCGACAGAGCCGACAGCTCCGACAGAGCCAACAAAGCCGATAGCTCCGACAGAGCCAACAAAGCCGACAGCTCCGACAAACTCGACAACTCCAGTAAATCCAACCGGCCCAACCAATCCAACCAATCCGATTAGTTCAGGCAATAATCCTATAACCTCTCCAAATACAGGATATGAGGGTGATATAACTCTATGGTTTGCCGTAATGTTTGTATTCTGCGGCGGAGTAGCAGGAGGCGTAGCTTACAACAAATACAGAAAGCCGAAAAAACAATAAAGCAAAGGAGGTTTGACCAAATGTTAAAAAAACAAAAACTCGTGGCTGTGTTTTTGGTTTTTAGCTTGATCATTGGTATTCTGCCCGTCAGTGTCCTGGCGGCAGATACCACAGGCTCATTTGAAGCTACAGGCGGTATGGTTTATTATGAAATTGACGATGCCGCCCAAACAGTCACTATAACAGGCTGTGATACTACGGTTACAGCCATTGAAATACCAAATTCATTGGAAAAGCTGCCGGTAACAAAAATTGCCGATGGAGCATTTAACAACAACACACTTAATAATCTACACGATTCGCTTATATCGGTAAAGTTACCGTCAACGCTTACAAGTATTGGTGCGAGAGCGTTTTATGGCTGCACGAACCTTTCAAATGCAGACCTTGCGGCATGTACAGAACTTACAACAATAGGTGATGAGGCATTTTCAGGTAATTCAGCTCTTACATCTGTGAAATTCCCGGCAAGCCTTCGTTATATTGGCAGCTACGCCTTTAACAACTGCGGACTTACCAATGTTGACCTTTCCGGCTGTACACAGCTGCTATCCCTTGGTGAAAGCGCTTTTAATTGCAATAAGGAGCTTGTTGCTGCAAAGCTGCCGCCTAATGTTGAAACCATTAGCGAAAGTGCGTTTTGGGGATGTGAAAAGCTAGCAGATGTTAATTTTACCGCTTGCACATCACTTAAAACCATTGGACAGGGTGCTTTTTGCTGGACGGGGCTTACCTCTGTAACACTGCCATCGTCGGTTTCCTCCCTTGGAGTGGGTGTATTCCAACAGTGCTTTCAGCTGAAAGATGCAGATTTATCTGCCTGCACAGGGCTGACAGTGATAGAGGGCAGTATGTTCAGTGAGTGTAAAGCATTATCTTCGGTGAAGCTGCCTGATTCTGTAGCATTAATTAATAAAGAAGCATTTGCATTTTGCACTTCACTTTCCGGCATAGATTTATCCTCATGCTTAAATCTGACAAGAATTGAAGAAAAGGCATTCTACGGTGATTCATCACTTTCTGCCCTAAAGCTGTCTAAAGCACTGGTTAGTATCGGAAAAGAAGCATTTAGCGCCTGTACGGCACTTAGCAGCCTTGACTTATCATTTTGTACGTCACTTTCTGAAATAGGGGAGCTTGCTTTTAACCAAATATCGGTTACATCTCTTTCTTTCCCGGCAAGCCTTGAAACAATAGGCAGATGTGCATTTAATGACTGCAGCAAACTTACAAGCGTAAACTGGCCAAATGACAGTAAGCTGACTACGCTTACCGGATTTAGCGGATGTACCGCCCTTCCTGTATCGGTATATAATGAGGGCGTTTCACTTCCGAATGTAAGTGCAATCGGTGATGCTGCGTTTATGAACTGCAGCTTTGAAAGCGTCACTATCCCGTCAAATATCAGAGAAATCGGTGACCGTGCCTTTAGCACTGACAATTACGAATATGAAAATAAATTAAAAGAATTAACAATAATGACGGGAGTAGAAACTATTGGTGAGTCGGCATTTGCCGGCTGCCCAATTACCAGTACGCTGAATATTCCCGAAACCGTAAGAGAAATAAAATACGAAGCCTTTGTCGGAACAAAAATTACCGGCTTGAACATTGCTAACGGTGTAGAAGCTATTGGAGAGCGTGCTTTCGATGAATGTGTGGAGCTTGAGGGAAGTACAATAGTTGTTCCTGAGTCTGTAGCCTTGGTTGGTCGCGATGCCTTTTACGGCGTTACTAAGCCTCTTACAGTAGAATTCAGAAACCGCAACATACAGCTGCAGGAGGCTCCATATGGCGGACAGTTGACCGTTGGCGATAAGGAGTATTACTCACCGTTTGAGAGCAGTTATGAAAGTACAAATATTATCATTAAAGCATATGAGAAGAATTCAAACGGCGAAACCTCTATGGTGAAGCTTTTGTATGACGCTTTGGTAAATGACCCTAACAAGGATCCTGATGATATATATAAATTCATTGCTATTTCCGACAGAACCGTTAAGGTTTCCGGCAGTATACAAAGCAAAGCTAAGGTGGAAATCTGTATAGACGGTCAGAGCGTTCCTGTAGAAATCAGCAGCGGAAAATTCTCTGTAATTGCAGACGAGGGCTCTACGGTTACAGTAAAAGTAACGGCTAATGGCTATTATGACAAGAATTTTATTAAAGCCGACATTAACGAAGACTGGGAGCTTGGCGAGATAGCATTCGGAGAGTCCGACAAAGTGCCGGCAAACAATTTAATGCGTATTGATTTTGGCGACATTGCTGTAAGCCGGGGTGACAAGCTGACATTTACCCTAAAGGGTGGCGGCGAGGCTTTAAAGCAAGGAAAGGACTACACCGTTCAGTACCCTTATATAGTTTTAAATAATTCTGTTACAGCACAAAGGCTTACCCTTTCTGTAAACGCAGACGAATTATTATATTCTGCAAACACCGTTACGGCACTGCGTGAAAGCGGAGTGTTTAAGGTAACCTTAACACCTTGGGGAAAAATTAATGTTGCCACAACCGGTGAATTTGCAGGCGACAACAATATTCTTGTTTTTGATGCAAACGAAAACGCTGTTGCTCAGGGAGTTGTTAATAAAAACGGAATTTTGATTACCGATTCCCTAAAAGCTGGAACCTACAGGGTTGTTGCATTTAATGCAAACGACAGCTTTTCTGCAATATCCACAGTTAGTACACTTGAGGCTATGGGGCTGAAAAAAGGTACCGACTATGCAGAAGAAACTGTAGAAGTTACTGACGGAAAAACTGCAGAGCTTACCCTGAATGTTCCTTTGCTGAAAGCCGTTACATCAAATATACTCAACAAAAACAACTGCCGTTTGGTTGCCGAGCAAAGCAGAACGGTAGCAGGACGAACCTGCCGCACCAGAGTATTTTACAGCTTTGCCGGCGAAAAAAACGGTACGGTTACGGTAACTCTGCCTAAGGGTGCATCGGTACAGACGCTGTATACACAAAAAGAGGTTATGCAAAAAGGCGTTGATTATGTAACTAAAGGCAACACCGTTACTGTAAATGTAAAGGATTCCGAGGGAATGTTCTACATTACAAATGTTTTCTCCGGTGTAGGAGAGCAAAGCATTACAGCGTTTGGAACTGTGGGTAATGTTTCGGCTCCTATAGGCAGTGCAACTGTTGCCGTTGAGGGTATATACCTGGTGCCGGAATCTCAGATACTTACTGTGAGTAAAAATAATAAAGCAACTGTAACCTCTGCACCAAATTCTAAGGTGGAGCTGTGGCTTGACAATGATGTTGTCGCTTGGGGAACTACAAACGGAAACGGAAATGCGGTGCTTACCTATAATCTTCCGGAGGTTGTTCTTGCAGGACAGGAGTTTAAACTGAAAGCGGTGTGCGGAGAGTTTAGTGCTGAAACTGCGGTTTCATTCTCGAGCAAGCCAAAAAATACAGGACTTGAAACATGGTATTTTTATAACGGCTCTAGCTATAAGCAGTTTTTGTACAGCTCATCTTCTTCTGACGATGTATATCCGTCATATACCGTAAATAACCACAACAGCAATGTTAATTTTGTTGCCACACTCATAAGCGAAGCCGCTCCGACAAATGTTATAACATATGCAGTGATGACGGACGGCAATGTGGAATATGTGCCAATGACACTTATAAGCAGTGAAGCGATTTCCTCGGGTGCATATCAAAGCCATTATAAACGCTATACATTTGCAGGCTCGCTGAATAAAGTGCTTATGGCTACCGACTTTGCAATTGACTGGGATGAGGACACAGAGTACTTTACTTATAACGCAAAAACAGCAGAAGCCGTAAACAGTAAGTGCAATGAAATCCAATCAACTCGCAGGGAACAAATAGAAACTGCAAGAGAATCATATGTTGACAAGCTGGAGGGTATTGTGCCGAATGTAGATGATGCGTCTAAGTATATTTTCGGCGGAAAATACCATATGTCTGAAACAGAATGGTTTAAGGGGCTGTCGGATACCGAACAGACAGCGGCTTACGGGCTTGAAAAGGCCATTGACAAAAACATCAGCCAGCTTTCAAAAAATCTTGGACTTAAAAAGGATTTAACCCAATATAAGAATTGGGACGAGGTATATAATGAAATAGGAATAACTCAAAGCAAAAACACCCGCACAGTAGAAGAGCTGCAGGCGGCGGGCTTTACCATATGTGAAACAGCCAACGGCTTTACTGCCTATAGGGATGATACCGAGGAAAAGGCCGCACCGGTAAGAATGTTAAGAGCAGCGGTAAGCGGTGCAGAAGTATTGGCAAGAGGCGGCGGAGCCGGCGGTGTAACAGGCGGCTTTACCTTTATTGATGAAAGCGGCAACCAGGTTGACTTCCAGGCAGGTGCTCTTGATAATATTAAACAGTCCATAAGAAACGATTATATTTCAGAGCTTACCGAATGTTACGATGATTTTGCCCAAGTTGCCATTAAAAACCCGGCTTGCGGAACAGTTGAGGCAGGAGTACTTAACGGTGTAAGCGGCGGACTGCAGGGTGTGAATACGCTTATAGGTATTGACGGCGTAAGGCAGGATGCTGAAGCTATGGTAGACTTTACAGTTAAGGCGTCAGAAATGGATGGATATATTCAGGAGCTTGAGCTTTTTGAAAACCGCTATTCGGATATGCCTCTTTGTGCAAATGATATTATGAGAGAACGCCATATTGCTCAAAAAATTCATCTTTTGCTTGACAACGAGGCATTCCGTTTCGGAGCAAATTCAATCGCAGGCTCTGCCTTTATTGTAGGCGGAATTTTTGACAAAACAGGCTCAACGGATGTAGTCGGAAATATTTGGGATAAGGCAACCAATACAGTAGGTGCAAGGCGTGCGGCAGAAATTCAGTTGCTTCTTGAAGATCTGGATAAGCAGACAAGAATAAGAAAGCAAAAGTGTGAGAAAACCGACATGGAAGACATTATGCGCCGTACCCGTAAGGTAGCCCGCAAAAATGCTCTTATGGATCCGTCAGGCATTATTTATGAGGCTGTAGAGTCCAACACCCTTGAGGGCGTAACCGCATCGGTTTGGTATGCCGAGGATGAAAACGGCACTAACGCAAAAATGTGGGACGCTGAAAATTACGATCAAATTAACCCTCAAATAACCGACAAAAACGGCTCATACGCTTGGGACGTTACAGCAGGCTGGTGGCAGGTACGCTTTGAAAAAGAGGGTTATGAATCTACACAAACCCAGTGGATGCAGGTGCCGCCTCCAAGATTAGGACTGAAAAACGCTATAGTATCTAAGGAGTCTCCAAAGGTTGTGTCTGCAAGGGCATATCCGGATTATATAGAGGTGCTGTTCAGCCAGTATATGGATACTTCAAAGGAAATTTCATTGCCGTCAGGTATGGTTGGCACATGGAAATCTATAGACAGCGGCTATTCTAAGGTACTGCATATTACCCAAACAGGCGGCTTCAAAAAAGACAGTGCTGTTTCCTTTACTCTTGACGGTGCACAAAACTATGCGGGAAAGGCTCTGCCGTTGTACAGCAGTGGCAAATTAATCGTTACTGCCCGCCCTGCAGAAATAATTTTGAATTATGAAAGCATTATCTCTATGAAGGTAGCTGGGGAACGCCGCCTTTCTGTTCGTATTAAGGACGCTGACGGCAATTATATGCCGAATGTTACTCTTGAGGCTGCCGTAGGAAATGCGGATTTTGCTCGGCTGGCAGAAAACACAGCGGTAACAGATGAAAACGGAAGAGCAGTTTTCAATATGGATACAAGGCTGCCGGGTTACACAGACATTACCTTTACCGCAGCGGAAACAAGCCTTACAAAAACTGTAGACCTGCATATAACTATGGACGAAAACCGTCCGCAGAGGCCAACAGCACAAATTAGCACAACTCAGTTTACGGCAGAGTCCCCTAAGGAAAATTATATTACCGTTAAAAATGGTGAGCAGCTTGTAATTTCGGCCGAGGACGGGGTAACTATCTACTATACTACAGATGACACCTGCCCTTGCCAAAACAGTGCAAGCAGAAAAACCTATACCGAACCAATTCCCCTTACCGCAAACACAAAATACCGTATTGCGGCATATAAGGACGGTATGGATTACAGCGAAAGACTGAACATTACAGTTACTGTGGACGATACACACGAGCACAGCTATGGCAGTGAATGGAAGTCGGACGCAAACAGTCATTGGCATGAATGCAGCTGCGGAGCTGTCAGCAATAAGGCTGACCACAATATGAAGGTGGAAAATGCAAAGGAAGCTACAAAAACCGAATCGGGATATACAGGCGATAAAATTTGTACAGTTTGCGGCTATATGGTAAAAGGAAAGGAAATTCCTCCTATAGGAACAACAGAGCCTACCGAGCCAACAGCTCCAACAGCTCCAACAGCTCCAACAGCTCCTACCGAGCCAACGGAGCCTATAGCTCCAACAGCTCCAACAGCTCCTACCGAGCCAATGGAGCCTATAGCTCCTACAGAGCCAACGGAGCCTGCAGCTCCTGCGAAAATTGGAGATAATACCCCATCAGCTTCAAACGGCAAAACACCTGCAAATCCGAATAACGGCAAGCAGGATGTACAAAATCAAGATACAAACACGAACACAAGTACAACCACAACCACGCCTGCAAAAACAGGCGACAGCAGCAATATATTCTTGTGGGCTGCGGTGCTGTTTGTATCGGGTGTAGGAATATTTGGTACGATATTTCTTAAAAAGAAAAAATACGATGAGTAATTTAAATTAGATAATTGATTTAGATTAACAGGTTACGAAAAAGCGGTAACGAGATTTTTCTCGCTACCGCTTTTGTTGTTAATATATAAATTGTATAATCTGCATTGTATGACAGCTGATGTGGGGTGGTGGCAGTCAGTTGTGTATTAATTGATGCAGGCGGTGGTAAACAACTGTGTGTTAATCAATATTGACAGTGAATAAGGGCTTAATATGGTCAAAAGGCTCTGTTCCGCATTTTACATATATTGTGCTGTCGTCAAAAAATACGGCCGTACAGCTGTATAACTGAAACAAACGGGGTATAGAGGCAACTGTAATATTACCAAGCTTTTGCTTTAGTGCGTTTACATATTTGCTGTGAATTTCTGCCGAAAAAAACATTGCAAACCTTTCATAGTCGGTTGAATATATTTCCGTACAGTAGTTTGTCATAACGCTCATAAGCATGCGGCAGTTATTGTCGGCGGCGTTCAGACGATCCTCAAGTGTGCGAAGACCTTCCAAAAGCATATAATAATCTGCCTGCAATTGGCTGTAAAGCTTGGCATTATACTTTTTGCAGCTTGTTTTTACATACAGTGCCATAGGGTATTTACTGCTTGAAAATGGGTACAGTCTGCTGTAGCTGTTGTTGTACATCCAATGAAAGCCGCCCTTGTCAATTATTGTTGTATAGCTGTGCTCTGTACTGCCGGAGGATAAAAGCTCCGACATTTCTAAGACAATAGATGCACCGTGCATAAAAGGCATAAAGGAATAGCCTGTAGCTATTGTGTTGTCTACAATAAGGGGAATATGATTTTTTCGGCAGAAGGTACTGCATACCTTGAGAGGCATTTGCACTGTGTAGGAGGCAGACGATACAAAAACTGCCTTAATACCGTCCTGCGTAAGCTTTTCAAGCTCCTGCTCTGTGGCAAATTCAGCCATATTTATTCCAATGCCTTTTGCCGCCTTTTTTATGGCAAAATAAAGCGGAGGAATAAGGCCGCTGCTGACAGCTATTTTTTCGTTACACCCTGCCAACGCTGTTAAAAGTGAGGATATTACACGGTGTGTGTCACAGCTGAATACACCGTGCGTATTATAAAGCCGTGCTATTCGCCTTTGGAAAATATCCTGTGTAGGGTCGGAGGATTTGCTGTAAACCGCATTGCCCTGCTCCAAACCAAAGCGAACTCTGCTGTCGGATTTGTTTGAAAACAGAAATGTGGAGGTGTGTCCTTTGTCTTTATCCATAACATAACCTCCTACTGTTTAGAGCCGATAGCGTTGGATATTTTGGCAAGCTGCTCCATTGTAAGCTGCTCGGCTCTGTAATTTACAGGCACATTTGCCCGATTAAGGGCGTTTGTTACTGTAAGCTTTGATATTTGAAGTCCTGCCGAAAGGGAGTTTGGCAGGGTTTTTCTACGCTGACTGAATGCGGCCTTTACCACCTTGAAAAACAGCTCCTCGTCCTCTACCTGTACACAAGGCTCTTTTAAAATGTCAAGCCTTATTACCGCCGAGTCCACCTTTGGTGCCGGCATAAAGCTGCCTGCCGATACGCCAAACAGTATTTGCGGCTTTGCATAGTAATTTACAGCTACAGTTACCGCACCGCTTTGGCGAGAGCCAACCTCTGCACATATACGCTGTGCGGCCTCCTTTTGCACCATAACTGTCAAGGCATTTATCGGGAGTCTGTCCTCCAGAAGCTTCATAATAACCGGTGATGTTATGTAGTATGGCAGGTTTGCACACACTACAACATCCATACCGCTAAACTCTGTTTCAATCAGCTTTTTTAAGTCTATTTTTAAAATGTCGTCATTTATAATCTTTATGTTGTCATATTCGGCCAGGGTTTCATCTAAAACGGGCAGAAGCCGTTTGTCCAGCTCTATTGCCACCACCCTGTCGGCACGCTCGGCAAGCTGACAGGTAAGCACACCTATGCCGGGGCCTACCTCAATAACCCCTACGCCCTTTTTGGCACCGCTCTGTTCTGCCATTTTTGGGCATACGCTTGGGTTTATAAGAAAATTTTGTCCTAACGATTTCGAAAAGGTAAAGCCGTGCCTGCCTAAAATATCTTTTATTGTACCAATATTTGAAAGCTCCATTGTTATTTAACCTTTCTTAGCCCTTTAGGATATTTGTTTTTCAGCCGACCGTTGGAGCATTTGCCGAAGCCCAGAGTAATTCCCTCTACGCATACTGCCGTGTAGCCCTTTAAATCGGAGCTTACTGCAATTTCCTCGCCCAGTAAATATGAATTAAGCTGTGGGGAGTCTGCTGTGAAGTTCACTGTGCTTTTCAGCTCCTCCGGCTTTGCCGCCGTAAACAGGTTGTGTGCCGGTTCTATTCTGTTTTTCTTTACTTCTCCAAACAGAACACCGCTTCGTATAACACCCATACCGTCAAGTGCCGGCGTGCTTTGCGGCGGTATAAGCACCTTGTCGTTAATTACTGTGAAATTAGGAGTAGTTTTGCTGTTAAAAATTTCACTGTAAAGCTGTTGTGCCGACTTTACAGCGGCAACGCAGTTTTTGTCACGGCTGTTTATGCTGTAAATCTGCTCGGGCGTATAGCCTGTTTCCGGGCTTGCTTTAATCAGCTTGGCTATAAAATGCCCCTCGCCCCCGTCCATAGGGTATATTCTGCGTGCTTGCGGCATATTTTCTGCTTTTCTGCCAAAGCTTACGCCGCAGTCAACCAATTCAAAGTCAGGGTTATTTTTTAAAAATTCATTTACAGTGCCCTCATTTTCGTAGGTGGAAAAGGTGCAGGTGCTGTACACCAGTACGCCGCCCTCCTTTAGGCAGAGCTTTGCACTGTTTAAAATTTGTATTTGCCGTTCCATACAGGCCTTTGTGTGTTCCTCTGACCATTCTGAAATCGCCTGCGGGTCTTTGCGGAACATACCCTCGCCGGAGCATGGTGCGTCTACCAGCACCTTGTCAAAATATCCCTGCAGCTTTGGGCACAGTGCCTCAGGGGACATTGAGGATACCACAGCGTTTCTTATTCCCATTCGTTCAATGTTGGACAGTAGTATTTGACTTCTTTTTTTTACTATTTCGTTGCTCCATATTAGCCCCTCGCCTTGCAGCAGTGCCGCTATTTGTGTGGTTTTTCCACCCGGTGCGGCACATAGGTCAAGCACCCTGTCGCCGGGCTTTACATCAAGGGCGGTAACTGCACCGGACGCTGACGGCTCCTGTAAATAAAACGCACCGCAGTGGTGCAGTGGGCTGTTGCCCAGCTTAACATTGTCGGCTATATAGTAGCTGACAGGTGAAAAGGGGGATGGAGCTGTTTTGCAGTGTAAAAGAGGAAGCAGCTTTTCTGCACTGCATTTAAGCGTGTTTACACGCAGTCCCTTTACGGGCGGCTTTTCGTATTGAGCTAAAAAGTCGCTGTATTCGCTTTTTAGCATATTTTTCATTCGTTGTAAAAATTTGTCAGGAAGTAAAGCGTCCATATTTAATAATTCCTTTCAATCTACAGTGAATATATTTAAGCTTAGTGCTAATAATAATTTTCGTAAAGGAGGTGCTTACAATGAACAATAGATTTAACAATCAAAACAGCCAGAATAACCAAAGCAAGAGCAGTCAGAACAACAGTCAAAACAATAATCAGCATAACAGCCAGAACAATAACCGAAGCAATAGCCAAAATAACAACCAGAATAACAATCAGAATAACAATCAGAATAACAGAAGCAGCCAAAACAAAAACCGCAACAGCAATTTCTGATAATCTGATTTTTATTTATTACCGCAAAAGGGTGGGTATCGGTGCACAGGCTGATACCCACCCTGGGTTGTTTATATTGGTGTTTTAAGGCTGTATGTTGTTTTAGGGTATTGATTTTGGTTTGCCGTGTAGGCAATTAATAGCCGTAGCTGCCGTCTATAATTATAACTTTAATTCTGTTTTTGTGTCTTTGGTAGCCGCTAAGTACATAGTTGCAGCATATTCTTGTTGTGCTTGCACAGCCGTCACATATTTCGCTGTCGTTTTTATTTAACGAAACACAGCTGTCTGTATGGGAGCAGTATGTATCAAGGTTTAGCCTGCGGGCGTTATTAGGTGCGGCAATTTTTTTAACACGCTCAACGGCATCGTCAATAGTTTTTACTATCTTATTTGTGCCTACCAATAAAATAACGCTTTTAGGGCCGTAAAGTATGGCAGACACTCTGTTTGAGTTGCCGTCAACATTGTAAATATAACCGCTTTGAGTTACGGCATTTGCACTTGCAAAATAAGCGTCTGCACTGTAGGTGCTGCGGTAAACCTGCTCAATTTCTTCTTGGGTTATTCCCGGCCTTGCTCTGTCAAGGTAGTTGTAGTCGCCGCTTTTGAGCAAATCCATAACGCCTGTTTCTGCCAATGTTACCGAACCGCCGTTGCTTACGGTGTCGCCTTTTTTAATCAGCTTTTTTACAAGCTCCAGGGCTTCATCTTTGCTGCTGCAAAAATACGCCTCCATATTGTTCTTTTTTAGGTTTTCAAGGGTGTTTTTAACAGCCTCTGTCATAAATACCACCTTTATTTTTTGATATAAGTATATTATACTATAAATACAGGTAAATTAAAAGGGCAAAATAAGTAAAAAAATCTATGGCAAATATTGAAAAACGCATGGCTTAATGTTATAATTTTTAAATGTATAAATATGCTGTTTGAAAGGAATATGACAATGAATAGCTCAAATATATATCGTACGCATTTATGCGGCGAGCTTAGAGAATCACATATAGGAAGCAAGGTAAGAGTTGCCGGCTGGGTTGAAAATATTCGTGACCACGGCGGCGTAATGTTTTTGGATGTTCGTGACCAGTACGGCGTAGTACAGGTAGTGGTACACGACGACAATATGCTTACAGATGTAAACAAAGAGTGTACGGTTACTGTAAGCGGTGAGGTTGTTAAAAGAGATGAAGAAACAATCAACCCTAAAATAGCAACAGGTATGGTTGAAATTACTGCTGAAACATTGACAGTTTTAGGTAAGTGCCACAATGTACTGCCTTTTGAGGTGGCTACATCAACCGAAACAAAGGAAGACATTCGTTTGAAATATCGTTTCCTTGACCTGCGTAACAAAAAGGTTCATAACAATATTTTAATGAGAAGTCAGGTTATTTCATTCCTAAGAAGTAAAATGACTGAAATGGGCTTTAATGAAATAAACACGCCTATACTGTCCGCAAGCTCACCTGAGGGCGCAAGAGATTATCTTATCCCAAGCAGAAAGCACAAGGGCAAGTTCTATGCTTTGCCGCAGGCACCGCAGATTTTTAAGCAGCTGCTGATGGTTTCGGGCTTTGACAAGTATTTCCAAATTGCCCCTTGCTTTAGAGATGAGGACGCAAGAGCAGACCGTTCTCCGGGTGAGTTTTATCAGCTGGACTTTGAAATGGCCTTTGCCACACAGGAGGATGTGTTCGCTGTAGCCGAGGAGGTTTTGTATGATGTGTTTACAAAATTCTCTGACAAAGAGGTTTCAAAGCCGCCGTTTGCAAGAATACCATATGCAGAGGCTATGCTTAAATACGGTACAGACAAGCCTGACCTTAGAAATCCTCTTTTAATTCAGGACATCAGTCCAATGTTTGAGGAAACTGATTTTGCTCCGTTCAGAAAGAAAACAGTTCGTTCCATTAATGTTCCTAATGCAGCAGCACAGTCTAAAAAATGGTTTAAAAATATGGAGGAGTTCGCCCTTTCTATCGGTATGAAGGGCTTGGGCTATGTAAAGGTAAGAGAAGACCTAACCTTTGACGGCCCTATAGATAAGTTCCTAAAAGAGGGCGACCGTGAAAAGCTTATAGAAATTAACGGCTCAAAAGCAGGCGATGTTATTTACTTTATTGCCGACAGCAAAGAGGACGCACCAAAGCTTGCAGGACAAATAAGAACAGAGGTAGCAAAGCGACTAAAGCTTATAGATACGAGCCGCTTTGAAATGTGCTTTATAGTAGACTTCCCTATGTTTGAGCATGACGAGGACACGGGTGCTGTAATATTCACACATAACCCATTCTCAATGCCGCAGGGCGGTATGCAGGCTCTAAAGGAAAAGGATCCTACAGAGGTACTTGCTTACCAGTATGACATTGTATGCAACGGTGTAGAGCTTTCCTCCGGTGCTGTTCGTAACCACGACCTTGACATTATGATAGAGGCGTTTAAAATTGCAGGCTATACAGAGGACGACCTAAAGGAGAAATTCTCATCACTTTACAATGCCTTCCAGTACGGTGCACCGCCGCATGCAGGTATGGCACCTGGCGTAGACCGTATGCTGATGCTTTTGGCAGAAGAGGAAAATATTCGTGAAGTAATAGCATTCCCTATGAACAGTAATGCACAGGATGTTCTTATGGGTGCACCTAACGAGGTTTCTGAGCAGCAGCTTAGAGAGGTTCATATAAAACTAAGATAATTTTACAGGGAGGTAACAAAAATGGTATCTCATGAAGATGTAATACAAATTGCCCGCCTTGCAAAGCTTTCTGTAAAGGAAGATGAGCTGGAGGCAATGACAAAGGAAATGCAAAGCATTGTAGACTTTGCAGACGCTATAAACAACGCACCTACAGACGGTGAGGAGTTTGACAATATTAATAATTTGTCAAATGTTTTTAGAGAGGATGTAGTAGTGGAGTCGTACCCTACCGAAAAAATCCTTGAAAATGCCGGTGATAAGGCAGACGACTGCTTTCTTGTAAAGAAGCGTTGCTTGTAATGGGCATAGTGCCTGTTCAGTTGTGAGCAGAGCCGATACTCCACAGAAGGGATTGATACCAATGGCAGAGGTTAAAAGCAAAATTAGGGCTATTAACGAAATGCTTACAGGAAAAGAAATTACCTGTACAGAGCTTACACAGCAGTATCTGGACGCTATTGACAAGTCCAACGGCGACCTGAACGCTTATGTGAATGTAACGGCAGATACAGCCTTAAAGGCTGCAAAAGCCGTTGACGATAAAATTGCAAGGGGAGAAGAGCTTCCTTTGCTGGCAGGTGTTCCAATGACATTAAAGGATAATATATCCACAAGCGGAATCGAAACAACCTGTTGTTCAAAAATTCTTGAGGGCTATAAGCCTATTTATGACGCAACCGTTTGGAAGCTTTTGCAGCAGCAAAATGCGGTTTTGTTGGGAAAAACAAATATGGACGAGTTCGCAATGGGCTCCTCCTGCGAAACCTCGGTTTTTGGCGGGGCTAAAAACCCTCACAGCCTCAACCATGTTGCCGGCGGTTCGTCAGGCGGCGTAGCATCGGCAGTAGGCGGCAACATTGCCGTGTATGGCTTGGGCTCGGACACAGGCGGTTCTATAAGACAGCCTGCAAGCTTTTGCGGCATAGTAGGCTTAAAGCCTACATACGGCAGTGTTTCAAGATACGGTCTTATTGCATATGCTTCAAGCCTTGACCAGATAGGCCCTATTACAGCAACAGTAGAGGATACAGCCATTGTTTATGACGCTGTTGCAAAGCTTGACCCAATGGATTCTACCTCACAGGGAAACAAGGGTGCAGGTGCCTGCGCCACACTTAAAAATGATATTAAGGGTATGAAAATAGGCATAGCAAGGGAGTATCTTGAGGGTATTCGTGACGATGTAAAGGAGGCTGTTTTAAATGCCTGCAATCTTTACCGCAGTATGGGTGCCGAAATTGTAGAGTTTGACCTGCCTGCACTGAAGTATGCACTGCCTGTTTACTATATCCTTGCTTGTGCCGAGGCCTCCTCAAACCTTGGCAGATATGACGGCATAAGGTACGGCTACAAAACCCCAACATATAACGATGTAAACGATATGGTTTGCAAAACCAGAAGCGAGGGCTTTGGCAGCGAGGTTAAAAGAAGAATTATGCTTGGCACCTATGTTCTTAGTGCCGGATACTATGACGCTTACTATAAAAAGGCTCAAAACCTGCGTGGCACAATAGTAAAGGATTTTAAAAATGCTTTTGAAAAGGTAGATGTAATTTTGGCCCCTACAGTACCTATGACCGCCTTTGAGGTTGGCAAGGCTGTAAGCGACCCTATAGAAACCTACCTTACAGATATTTGCACAGTACCTATTAACATTGCAGGCTTGCCGGCAGTGTCTGTACCGTGCGGCTTTAACGCTAAGGGTATGCCTATAGGTATGCAGCTTATCGGCAATACCTTTGCGGAGTCTACCATTTTGAATGCCGCTTGGCACTATGAAAACGCCACACATTCAACAATGTTTAAAAGTGCAGAAATGGGGGTTAAGCTATGAGATACGAGCTTGTTGCAGGACTTGAAACTCATGTGGAGCTAAGTACAAAAACTAAGATTTTCTGTGGCTGTACCACAGAATTTGGCGGAAGCCCTAACACACACTGCTGTCCGATATGTATAGGTCTGCCGGGTACCCTGCCAAAGCTGAACAAACAGGTTGTTCGCTATGCTATAAGGGCCGGACTGGCTACGAACTGCGAAATTTCAAGAATTTCAAAAATGGACAGAAAAAACTACTGCTATCCGGACCTGTCAAAGGCCTACCAGATTTCACAGTATGACAAGCCGCTGTGCAAAAACGGATATATAGAGCTTAGCAGCGGCAGAAGAATAAGACTTAACCGTATTCACATTGAAGAGGACGCAGGTAAGCTTATTCACCAAAAGGGCGATACCTATGTTGACTATAACCGTGGCGGCGTGCCTCTTATCGAGATTGTTACCGAGCCTGATTTCCGCTCTGTAGACGAGGTAAGAGAGTATGTGGAAAAGCTGCAGCTTATTATGCGTTATATAGGCGTTTCTGACTGTAAAATGCAGGAAGGCTCTATGAGATGCGATGTTAATATTTCTGTTCGTCCCGAAGGTCAAAAGGAGTTTGGCACCAGAACAGAAATTAAAAATATGAATTCAATAGCATTTATGGCAAAGGCTATTGAATACGAGCAGGAAAGACAGATTGATATTATCGAAAGCGGAGGAAGCGTTCAGCAGGAAACACTGCGTTATGACGATGCAACAAACACAACATCAAGCATGCGTGGCAAAGAGGACGCTAACGATTACCGTTATTTCCGTGATCCTGACCTTGTTACAATAAATGTAACCGACCAAGAGGTAGAGGAGCTGGAAAAAACTATTCCTGAACTGCCTGATGAAAAGCTTGAGCGATATGTTGAAAAGCTGGGTATTCCTGAGCCGGACGCACAGCTGCTTGTAAAGTACAGAAGAGTTGCAGAGTATTTTGAAAGGGCAAGCGAGGGTACAGCAAACCCACGAACAGCGGCAAACTTTATTATAGGACAAATTTTCAGAACTATTGAAAACGAGTCTGCAAAGGAAGAGTTTGACATACCTGTTTCGGCTGAAAGCCTAAGAGAGCTCATTAAGCTGCTTGACAGCAAGAAAATAAGAATGAACCTTGCAAAGTCTACTCTTGATAAAATGCTTGAAACAGGCAAGAAGGCTTCGGAGCTTATTTCCGAAAAGGATATGGGCGGACTGGACGAAGAGGCAACCAAAAAGCTTTGTCAAGAGGCAGTAGACGCTAACCCTAATGCCGTTGCCGATTATAAGAACGGCAAGGAAAAGGCTGTAAAGGCAATAGTGGGCTATGTAATGAAAAACAGTCGTGGCAAGGCAGATGCTATGAAGGCAGAGGAAATAATTAAGCAGATTATTCAGTAATTCGCTTAATTTATGATTATATATTGTATTTATATTTATTGGAGGAAAATTATATGAACAATCAGCAGAATAATCAGTACCAACAGCCAAACGGTCAGCAAGGCTACAATCAGTATCAGCAACCAAACGGTCAGCAGGGCTACAATCAATATCAGCAGCCGAACGGCAGTAATGGCGGCGGGTTTATAGAGCAAATAAAGAATTTTATTCTTAACACACCAAGATGTAAGGACCAAATCAGCCCTCGAGATATTTCCGACAATAAGACGCTTTCTATTTTTTCGTACTTTGGTTTGTTGTTCCTCATTCCGTGGCTGGCTAGTAAAAATTCCAGATTTGCACGCTTCCATGCCAACCAGGGCCTGCTTCTCTTCCTGTTTACCGTTGCGGCCTCTATTGCTGTTGCTATTGTAACTTTTATCTTTGGTTTTATACCTGTTCTTGGAGTAATAGTCAATGTAATAATGTGGCTGGTATATTATGTAGCGGTAATAGGCTATATGGTGCTTGGTATTTACAATGTTGTAAAGGGCAGGGCAAATGAGCTTCCTGTTATAGGCAAATTCAGGCTTATTAAAACAGTGGAATTTGCTCCTAATATGAATAATATGAACAATATGAACAATATGAACAACGGTGCTCCTGTTAACAATGCTCAAAACAATATGAACAACGGCTACAACAATATGAATAACGGTGCTCCTGTTAACAATGCTCAGAACAATATGAATAACGGTGCTCCTGTTAACAATGCTCAGAACAATATGAATAACGGTGCTCCTGTTAACAATGCTCAAAACAATATGAACAACGAGTACAACAACATGAATAACAACGGTACAATGCAGTAAGCCTTGCGTAGTACATACCGAGGATACCCTCTTTTGGGGTGTCCTCTTTTTTTGCCTTTTGTAAAAGGACTTATAAAAACCTAAACGAAAGTAGCTCTGCAAAGGGCTGCAGAAAAGAAATTAAAAATTTTGCTTTTATTTTTTTATAATATAGATTATAATATGGTTTGATATTTATTTTAATATGGAGTATTATGGCTAATGATAAGTATTAATATATGCAGTTAGCTCAATTTATGTGCAGCAGAAACAGCGGCAGTTTATTAAAATTTAATCAAATAAATTAACGCCGCTTATAGGCAAATACCTTGATTTAGGTTGATAGTATATAAGGAGGGAAAGCAGTTGGACGACAATCCGCACAGCGGTCACAGAAACAGGCTGAGAAAAAAATTTATTGATAACGGACTTGACGGTATGGAAAGCCATGAGGCACTTGAGCTTATGCTGTACTATGCCATTCCCCGAAAGGATACTAATCCTGTTGCACATATGCTCATTGACAGCTTTGGCTCTATATCGGCTGTGTTTGACGCACCTATTGACAAGCTGAAGGAAGCGGGGTTAAGCGAAAACTGTGCAATATATATTAAGCTTATACCTGAAATTTGCCGTGTGTATATGGAGGATAAGCACAATAATAAGGATAAAATAATTGATATAGATAATATTGGTGAAAAAATAAAGCACAAGTTTGTAGGCAGAGAATACGAGGCGGTTGTACTGCTGCTGCTTGACAGCAAATACAAAGAGGTTTTCTGCGGAGTAGTAAGCAAGGGCTCTGTTTCGGCCTGTGAGGTTTATGTGCGTAAAATTATAGAAATGGCAGTGCTGTACAATGCAAAATTTGCCGTTTTGTCGCACAACCATCCAAGCGGTCTTGCCCTGCCCTCTAATGACGACATTAAAACCACAGAAAAGGTGTATAGGGCACTGCGGCTTATAGATGTTGTGCTGATTGACCATATTATCGTTGCTGATGATGATTATGTTTCCTTAAAGGATTCGGGATTTATGGACGAAATGTATTAATAAATATTGGTGGTTATAATGAATTTTAAATTACACTCACAATACAAGCCTACAGGCGACCAGCCACAGGCAATAGATGAAATATGCAGGTCAATAGAAGCCGGCAACAGGGAGCAAACCCTGCTTGGTGTAACAGGCTCGGGCAAAACCTTTACTATGGCTAATATAATAGCAAGGGAAAACAGACCTACGCTTGTGCTTGCACACAACAAAACCTTGGCGGCACAGCTGTGCAGTGAGTTTAAGGAGTTTTTTCCGGAAAATGCTGTGGAATATTTTGTATCCTATTACGATTACTACCAGCCGGAGGCCTATGTTGCACAAACCGACACCTATATTGAAAAGGACAGCTCTATAAACGACGAAATAGACAAGCTTCGGCACAGTGCAACCCTTGCACTGTCGGAACGGCGAGATGTTATAATTGTTGCCAGTGTGTCCTGTATATACAGCTTGGGTAACCCTATTGATTATCGTAATATGGTTATCTCTCTAAGACCGGGTATGGAAAAGTCCCGTGACGATTTACTGCGTAAGCTTGTAGAATTACAGTATGAGCGAAACGATGTGAATTTTGTTCGTAATAAATTCAGAGTGCGTGGTGATGTTGTAGAGATTTACCCGGCAAACAGCGAGGGTAAAATAATCAGAGTAGAATATTTTGGCGATGAAATAGACAGAATAACCGAGATAAACGCCCTTACAGGCGAGCTTTACGGTGAGCTTAAGCATGCCGCCATATATCCGGCGTCACATTACATTGTACCAAAGGATAAAATGCTTAAGGCTATAAAGGAGCTGGAGGCAGAGCTTGAGGAAAGAATAAAATTTTTTGAGGATAAAGGCAAGCTCCTTGAGGCACAGCGTATAGAACAGCGTACCCGCTATGATATTGAAATGCTGCAGGAAATCGGCTTTTGTACCGGTATTGAAAATTACTCAAGGGTTTTGTCGGGCAGAGCACCCGGCTCTTCGCCTTACACACTGCTTGACTATTTTCCAAAGGATTTTTTGCTGTTTGTGGACGAATCCCATGTAACACTGCCGCAGGTTAGGGGTATGTTTGCAGGCGACAGGGCAAGAAAGGAAAACCTTATTGAATACGGCTTCAGGCTTCCGTCTGCACTGGATAACAGACCGCTGAATTTTGATGAGTTTTACGAAAGAATAAACCAGGCTGTGTTTGTCAGTGCCACTCCCGGCGACCTTGAGTTGGAAAGGTCGGCTGTTGTGGCGGAGCAGGTTATACGCCCTACGGGACTGCTTGACCCTGAAATTTCTGTAAGACCTATAGACGGTCAAATGGACGATTTAGTGTCGGAAATAAATATTCGTGTAGCTAAAAAAGAGCGTGTGCTTGTAACAACACTTACCAAGAAAATGGCAGAGGATTTAACTGTCTACTTTGAAACAATGGGTATTAAGGTGCGTTATATGCACAGTGATGTTGATACCGTAGAGCGTATGAAAATTATTCGTGACCTGCGTTTAGGGGAGTTTGATGTGCTTGTGGGAATCAACCTTTTGCGTGAGGGGCTTGACATACCGGAGGTTTCGTTGGTTGCAATTTTAGACGCCGACAAGGCAGGCTTTTTAAGAAGCGAGCGGTCGCTGATACAAACTATAGGCAGAGCCGCCCGTAATGCAGAGGGAACGGTTATAATGTACGCCGACTCTGTAACGCCGCAGATGGAATACGCTATTAGGGAAACGGAGCGTAGGCGTTCTATACAAAACAGCTACAACCAAGAAAACGGAATTGTTCCAAAAACCATTACAAAAAAGGTTGCGGATATACTGGAGATTTCTTCTCATAATGATAAAGAGGTTTACGATAAAAAGGGCAAACGCCTGACAAAGGAAGAAAAACAAAAATTAATAGAATCACTAACAAAAGAAATGAAAGCTGCCGCAAAGCTGTTGGAGTTTGAGCATGCGGCATATTTGCGTGATAAAATAAATAAACTAAAAGGAAAGAAATAGGTGAAACAATGGCAAAGAAAAAAACAACTCAGGAGTATGGCAATGACAGTATTACTATACTAAAGGGTGCAGACCGAGTTAGAAAAAGACCGGCTGTTATTTTTGGCTCTGACAGTATAGAGGGCTGTCAGCACTCTGTTTTTGAAATTTTGTCAAATTCAATAGACGAAGCACGAGAGGGCTACGGCAGTGAAATTGTTGTAACCAGATATGAAGATAATTCTGTGGAAATAGAAGACCATGGCAGAGGAATTCCTGTTGATTACAACGAAAACGAGGGCAGGTACAATTGGGACTTAACCTTTTGCGAGCTGTATGCCGGTGGTAAGTATAATAATTCCGAGGGCGAAAACTACGAATATTCACTTGGCTTAAACGGACTGGGACTTTGTGCCACGCAGTATGCTTCACAGTGGATGGACGCTGAAATTAAGCGTGACGGCTTTAAGTATACTCTGCATTTTGAAAAAGGCGAAAACATAGGCGGACTTAAAAAGGAGCCATACAAAAAGAAGGATACAGGCACAAAAATCCGCTGGAGACCTGACCTTGATGTTTTTACAGACATAAATGTTTCGGCAGAATATTTTGTTGAAATGATAAAAAGACAGGCTATTGTAAACGCAGGAGTAACCTTTATATTCCGCAACCAAAACGGCAAGGAGTTCGAGGAACAGCGTTTTAACTATGTAAACGGTATTACCGACCATGTACAGGAAATAGTAGGAGAAGACGGACTTACTGCAGTGCAAAGCTGGAGTGCCGAAAAAATGGCACGAGATCGACAGGATAAGCCGGAGTATAAAACAAAAATAAACATAGCCTTTGCCTTTTCAAACCGCGTGTCGCTTACGGAATACTACCATAATTCCAGCTGGCTGGAATACGGCGGTGCTCCCGACAAGGCCGTAAGAAACGCCTTTAAGTACAGCATAAACCAGTATTTAAAAACAAATAACAAGTACAATAAAAACGAAAGCCAAATAAAAGACGAAGATGTGCTTGACTGTCTTGTTGTAGTTGTTTCTTCGTTTTCAAGCGTTACTTCTTACGAAAACCAAACCAAAAAGGCTATTAACAACAAGGGTATTCAGGAGGCAATGGTAGATATGTTCCGCCACAATCTTGAAATATACTTTATAGAAAATCCCCTTGACGCCGAAAAAATAGCAAATCAGGTTCTTATTAATAAGCGAAGCCGTGAAAATGCCGAAAAAACCAGAGCAAACCTAAAGAAAAAGCTTACCAGTACAATGGATATGACCAACCGTGTAGCTAAGTTTGTAGACTGCAGAAGCAAAGACAACAGCGAAAGGGAAATATTCATAGTAGAGGGCGACTCGGCACTCGGTGCCTGTAAGCAGGCACGAAACCCGGACTTTCAGGCTATTATGCCTATTAGGGGAAAAATACTTAACTGCCTAAAGGCGGACTACAGCAAAATATTTAAAAGCGAAATTATAACAGACCTAATGAAGGTTTTGGGCTGCGGCGTGCAGGTAAGCTCAAAGGCAAACAAAGACATTGCTAATTTTGATATAAATTTACTTAGATGGAACAAGGTTATCATTTGTACCGATGCCGATGTGGACGGCTTCCAAATTCGTACACTTCTGCTTACAATGATTTACCGCCTAACGCCGGATCTTATTGAGGCGGGAAAGGTGTTTATTGCAGAATCTCCTCTTTATGAAATTACCACAAAGAAGAATGTTTATTTTGCATACAATGAAAAGGAAAAGGAAAAATTTATAAATGAAATAGGCAGCGAGAGGTTTACTATTCAGCGTTCAAAAGGACTTGGTGAAAACGAGCCGGATATGATGAACCTTACCACTATGAACCCGGCTACACGCCGACTTATAGAGGTTCTTCCCGATGACGCAGAGCGTACATCTCAAATGTTTGACATTCTGCTGGGTGACAATCTGTCCGGCAGAAAGCAGTATATTGTTGACCACGGTGCAGAATACACCGATTCCCTTGACCTTTCGTAACGGCAAAGAGTTAAGCCTAAGAGGTATAGAACAGACAGTATAAATTTTAATGTATTTGAAAGGCGGTGTTTATTATGCCACCAAAAAAGAGAAGACCAAAAGAAACCGCACCGACTGCCATTAAGGGTGTTATAGACGGTGCCGGAGAGGTGGTACAGCAGAAAATAGCCACCACAATAGAAGAAAACTATATGCCCTACGCAATGAGCGTTATATTAAGCCGTGCTATTCCCGAAATTGACGGCTTTAAGCCCAGCCACAGAAAGCTGCTTTACACTATGTATAAAATGGGCTTGCTGACAGGCGGCAGAACAAAATCAGCCAACATTGTAGGTCAGACTATGCGGCTTAATCCGCACGGCGACAGTGCTATATATGACACCATGGTGCGGCTAAGCCGTGGCTATGAGGCTTTGCTGCACCCATATATTGACTCAAAGGGTAACTTTGGTAAATTTTACAGCCGAGATATGGCGTGGGCGGCATCAAGATATACCGAGGCAAAGCTGGACCCAATATGCAGCGAGCTGTTTAAGGATATAGACAAGGATACTGTTGATTTTGTTGATAACTACGACAACACAATGAAAGAGCCTGCCCTGCTTCCGGCTACATACCCGTCGGTGCTTGTAAATGCAAACACAGGTATTGCTGTAGGTATGGCAAGCAGCATTTGCTCGTTTAACCTAAAGGAAATTTGCGACACTACCGTTGCACTTATGAAGAATGTTGACCACGATATTTCGTCAACTCTGCCGGCACCGGATTTTTCGGGCGGTGGTCAGATTATTTACGATAAAAGGGTATTTGACGAGATATACAAAACAGGCAGAGGCAGCTTTAAAATGCGTTCAAAGTATTCCTATGACAAGTCTGCAAACTGCTTGGATATTACCGGAATACCACAGTCTACAACAAGCGAGGCAATAATAGAAAAGGTTATACAGCTTGTTAAGGCAGGAAAGCTAAAGGAAATATCTGATATTCGTGATGAAACAGGCTTGGACGGCTTGAAAATTACCATAGACCTAAAAAGGGGAACAGATCCTGACAAGCTGATGCTGAAGCTATACAAAATGACGCCTCTTGAAGACAGCTTTAGCTGCAACTTTAATGTGCTTATAGGCGGCGTGCCTAGGGTGCTGGGTATAAAAGAGCTTTTAGACGAGTGGATAGCCTTTAGAGTAGAATGTGTTCGCCGCAGAACATATTTTGACCTTAACAAGAAAAAGGACAAGCTGCATTTACTAAAGGGCTTGCAGGCTATTTTGCTTGATATTGACAAGGCTATTAAAATTGTCAGGGAAACTCCGGAGGAAAGCCAGGTAGTGCCAAACCTAATGGCAGGCTTTGGTATTGACGAGCTACAGGCCGAGTATGTGGCAGAAATTAAACTGCGGCACCTAAACAGAGAGTACATTTTAAAGCGTACCGAGGAAATAGAAAATCTTGAAAAGGAAATTGCAGAGCTTGAGGGTGTGCTTGCAAGCAAGGCGAAAATTAAAAAGATAATTGAAAAGGAGCTTGCAGAGGTTGGCAAAAGGTTTGGTCAGCCACGAAAGAGCATACTTATATATGCCGATGAAATTCAGACAGCCGAGGAAGAGGAGGAAGCTCCGGACTATAGTGTAAATATCTTCTATACTAAAGAGGGCTACTTCAAGAAAATTTTGCCACAGTCGCTTCGTATGAGCAGTGAGCAAAAGCTGAAAGAGGGCGACAGCGTTGCGTACAGCAACGAATGCTCAAATAATGACGAGCTGCTGTTCTTTACAGACAAGGCACAGGTTTATAAAACAAAGGTGAACGAGTTTAAAGAAACAAAGGCAAGCACCCTTGGCGACTACGTGCCGGCTAAGCTGAATATGGACGAAGGCGAAAATTCAATTTATGCGGTAAACACTAAGGACTACAAGGGCTATATGATATTCGCCTTTGAGAACGGTAAAATTGCAAAGGTTCCTCTTTCGGCTTACGAAACAAAAACTAACCGTAAGAAGCTGACAGGTGCTTACAGCGACAAGTTACCCATAGCAGACATCATATATGTTAAAGAGGACTGCGAAATTATGCTGACCTCCAGTCAGGGCAGGGTGCTGCTGTTTAATACAGGTGCTATTGCCGAAAAGGCTTCAAGGTCAACCATAGGCGTAAATATTCTTGCACTGAAAAAGGGACACAGACTTATTTCTGCCAAGCTGTACAAGGAGGGCGACCTAGCAAAGCCAAGCCGATACCGCACAAAAACCCTGCCGGCCGCAGGCTCTGTTCTGAGTGCAGAGGATAAGGCGGAGCAATTGAGCTTTTTGTAAAAAAAATTTGAGGTAAAAATTAATAATATTACTTGAAAATACGGTTTTTATGTGGTATCATAAAGACCGTATGAATAGTTAAAGTGGCATATTATTACGAAAGGACGAGGACAGATATGAATATAGTTGACTATATTGTTGGTGCAGTGCTTATTTTGTTTTCAATCATTATGATTGCTGTTGTTATTCTGCAAGAGGGTAATTCAAAGGGCATAGGCGTTGTAACAGGCGGTGCCGACACATTCTTGTCAAAAAATAAGGCTCGTACAGTAAACAGTAAGCTTGCTCGTTGGACAAAGGTTTTGTCTATTGGCTTTGCTTTGCTTGTAGTAGCTCTGAATATTGTTGACAAGTTTATGCACTGATTTTATTATTAAGCAAGAAACTAAAGGCACTCCCTGCGGAGTGCCATTTCTTGTTTTATGCGGCAGAAAAAGGATTTATCCTGCAGTACAGTCTGCAAACGGCTTAAACAAAGTCTTCCGTATAGGTTTTATACTCCCCGCCATAGGTGCAGTAGCTTTTTGCACCCTCTAATGTGGTAAAGGTTTTTATGCTTGCCTTTACTGTGTCAAAGTCCACATAGGCATCGGTAAGAGTCATATCACTTTTTGAAGCTATGCCCTGTGCCTCTGCAACCACATACGCCCGACCGGTGTCCTTGTCGCCCTTTTTCATAGGGCTTTTTGTGGTGCTTTCCATATCCTCCGTACAGGTAAGCTTGTTAGAAAACTCATAGATTATGTAGTAGGCGTTTTGTGATGCATCATTTTTATTTACATTGTACATCATAGATATGTCGTGGTAGCTATAGGTAAAGCTAAAGGAGCCGGACTCGCTCCATTGGTTATGGTCAAGCTTGCTTTCAAACTCAAGCCTTATACTCTTTGCATTGTCATCAATATAGCTTTTAGCGGCACGGCGTATGGCCTTGTTCAGCTTGTCCTTGTTATATTTTTCAAGCTTTTCCGGATAAAAATCCACGCCGGAAACAATGTATTCCTTTTGACTGCAGGTTATTTTATAACCGCCATTTTCAAATAAATCCTTGTCATATTCAGCGGTTATTGTGGCCTTGCTTCCACCCTTTAGCTTGCCGTTGCTTTTGCAGGTGAATTTAAAATTATCCCTTACAATTTCTGTACAGCCGGAGGTGTCAAATACGGCTGTGCCTTGTCCCGGACTGCCGCTGAAGGTAACGCTCAAGCCGTAAAAGGGATTTATGCTTTCTGTTGTTTGGTAGCTTTTTACCGTTCCATCGGGATATTGTATAGACGCTGTGGTAAGCCGCTGATTTTCTTTGTATGAACAGCCGCCTAAAAGCAGACAGCACCCCAGTACGGCAGCTATTGTTTTTAGTTTTGCTATTTGCATTGGTGCAGCTCCTTTACAGTGTGTGTTATACAAAGATTTCCTTTGCTAATTCTGCCATTTCACAAAAGCTGTGTATGGTGTAGTCAGGGTTTTCTGCATTTCCGAAGCCGTACTGTGCATATACAAACGGTATTCCGGCAAATGCCGTTGCGTCGCAGTCGCCTTGAGTATCGCCTACATAAACAGCTCTGTCAATGCGGTTCCTTTTTATAAGCAGCTTTATATTTTCGCCTTTTGAAAGACCTGTTCCGCCGTTGCACTCAATATCGTCAAAATATTTTTCCAGCCTATGTACCCTCATAAAGGTTTCTATATAGCCGCACTGGCAGTTGCTTATAATATACAGCTTAATATTTTCTTTTTGCAGTTTTTTAAGGGTTTCCTCCAGCTGTGGAAAAAGCTTTCCGCCTTTTTTCTCCAAATACTTCTGCTCCCTTTTGGCACACAGTGACATTAGCTCCATGGCTCGTTCTTCAGAAAGCTTCGGAAAAAACACCCTCGATATTTGCTTTGCGGTTTTTCCCATTTGAGATTTCAGCATCTTTTCCGTTAGTACAAAGTCGGTGTCATTGTGGTTTTTTATTTCATCATTAAAGCCCTCAACTACAACGCCGGCAGAGTCCCACAGTGTGCCGTCAAGGTCAAATATAACAGCATTTTTCATAATTATTCTCCGTTCTGCAAAAATGGATTTAATTTATAAATATTGTAACATATAGAAGTTAAATTTTCACTACCTTTTGCAAGATATTTATATGGTGAAAAGGAATAAAGGCTTTTAATTTGTCAATGATAATGTAAGAGAATTTTAGGAGGCTGTTATATATGAACGGACTGAGAATTGAAAGAATTGAAGGAAGACAGGTTTTGGACTCCAGAGGAAACCCAACGGTAGAGGCACAGATAACACTGCAAAACGGTGTTACGGCAGGTGCTATAGTGCCAAGCGGTGCGTCTACCGGTGAACATGAGGCACATGAGCTTAGGGATGGCAATATGGCATTGTACGGCGGCAAAAGTGTAACTCAGGCTGTAGAAAACATTAACTCTAAAATATTGCCGAAGCTAAAGGGAGCGTCTGTACTAAGGCAGACGGAGCTTGACAATATTATGCTTAGTCTTGACAATACCCCAAACAAAAGCAAGCTGGGTGCAAACGCAATTTTGGCGGTATCTCTTGCCTGTGCAAAAACTGCGGCAAAGGCTCTTAATATTCCCTTGTACAGCTATTTAGGCGGTTGTTACAGCCAAACTATGCCTGTGCCGATGATGAATATTTTAAACGGCGGAGCACACTCAAATAATAATATTGACATACAGGAGTTTATGATAATGCCTGTAGGGGCAAAAAGCTTTGAGGAGTGCTTAAGCAGCTGCTGTAATGTTTACCATACCCTAGGAAAAATTCTAAAGGAAAGAGGACTTACTACGGCTGTGGGGGACGAAGGCGGCTTTGCACCGAGCCTTAACAGTGACGAGGAGGCTATAGAGCTGATAACAGAGGCTATTATACAGGCCGGACTTAATACAAACAAAATGAAAATCGCTCTTGACGCCGCCGCCAGTGAATGGCAAAAGGGCAGCAGCTACACTCTGCCTAAAAGAGGAACAGATATGACAAGCCAACAGCTTATAGATTACTGGAAGCAGCTTGTGAATAAATACCCTATTATTTCTATTGAAGACGGCTTAGGAGAGAACGACTGGGAGGGCTGGCAAGACCTTACACAACAGCTTGGAGGCAAGGTGCAGCTTGTAGGCGACGATTTGTTTGTTACCAATGCAAGGCGTGTTCAGCAGGGCATACAGCAAAGGGCAGGCAACTCGGTGCTTATCAAAATAAACCAAATAGGCACTTTAAGTGAAACTATGCAGACTATAGAGCTTGCAAAGTCCTACGGCTACAGTACGGTTATATCGCACCGAAGCGGAGAAACCGAGGATACCACTATAGCCGACCTAGCTGTAGCGGTAAACGCAGGTCAAATAAAAACAGGTGCACCTTGCCGTGGCGAGCGTACCGCAAAGTATAACAGGCTTTTAAGAATAGAGGAGCAGCTTGGAAAGAGTGCTTTGTACGGCAACAGCAAAATATTAGGTCTGTAAGCCTTTGTATAGTGCTGTAGCAGACAAAAATATATCGCCGGCGTTCTACAAAATCAAATGAATTAATTATATAATTACAAAAATTTGCCATCTGTTTATGCAAAATGCATAATAAGCAGATGGCATTTTCTATGCTCAGGCTGAGCAATAAGTTTAGGTAAATTATTGTAAAAAATAAATAAATATGCTACAATAAATAAGAATTTAATAGTAATTGTGCATTGTGCCTGCTTAATGGAGGCTGCAAATGTTCAAAAAATTTATTACAGGAGTGTTGACTGCTATGGTTACTTTTTCAACAGTGTTTTGTCCTGTGAATGCTGAGGCTGAGCATAACGTTAATGCGAAATCGGCAGAGCTGGACAGGCTTGCATATAGCGGTGATGATTTAGGTGCGGCGTATACACCACAAAAAACTACATTTAAAGTGTGGTCGCCAACTGCAAGTGAGGTAAGGCTGAACCTGTATAAAACAGGCAGCGACGATGAGGACGGAGCAGAAAAAATTGCTGACTCTGCCATGAGTTATGACAATACCAACGGTGTGTGGAGCATTACCGTTGAGGGGGATATTAAAAACACCTACTACACATACTCTGTTACCAATGACGGCGTTACAAATGAGGTCGTAGATATTTACGCTAAGGCTGCAGGAGTAAATGGCAACAGAGGTATGGTGGTAGACTTATCCGGTACCGATCCCGAGAATTGGCAGCAGGATAAAAGGGTTTTGCCTGAGAAGCAAACAGAGGCTATTGTTTGGGAGGTGCATATCAGAGATTTTTCAAATCAAAAGGAGAGCGGTATAAGCCGTGAGCATAGTGGCAGGTACCTTGCCTTTACAGAAGACGGTACTGTACTTGAGGGCTGTGACGCTATTCCTACGGGCTTGGCTTACCTAAAGAAATTAGGCGTTACCCATGTACAGATTAATCCTTTCTATGACTTTGGCTCTGTAGATGAAACAAAGCCAAACAGTGAGGAATACAACTGGGGCTACGACCCTAAGAATTATAATGTGCCGGAGGGCAGCTATTCTGCAAACCCTTATGACGGCAAAGTAAGAATTAACGAAGTAAAACAAATGGTACAGGCACTGCACAATGCCGGAATAGGTGTAATTATGGATGTTGTTTACAACCATACATACACCTTGGACGACAGCTATTTTAATTTAACAGTACCTAATTACTATTATAGATTTAACGAGGATGGCTCACCTGCAAATAACTCAGGCTGTGGCAACGACACTGCCTCTGAGCGTGCTATGTACAGCAAGTTTATGGTGGATTCTGTGTACTACTGGGCAAGTGAATACCATATAGACGGCTTCCGCTTTGACCTTATGGGCTTGCACGATGTAAACACTATGAGGAAAATAAGGGAAAAGCTTAACACCATAGACAGGCGTATTATTATGTATGGCGAGGCTTGGGACTTAGGCTATATAGAGGGCGTAGACCTTGCCGTTCAGAAGAACATCGGTAAAATAGACGGTGTTGCCGCATTTAATGACGGTATAAGAGACGCAATAAAGGGCGACAACTTTGAGGCTATGGGCAAAGGCTATGTGCAAGGCAAGGGCAGTACAGTAGGTATAGAGAACGGCGTTATGGCTGCTACAAGGCAGTGGGCAGAAACCCCTGCCGATACCGTTACATATGTTTCCTGCCATGACAATATGACTTTTTATGACAAGCTGACAGCGTCTGTGCTGGGTACAAAGGATTCGTCCTTGTACAGAAAACGCAATGAGCAGCTGGTGCAAATGAACAAGCTGGGAGCCGCCTGTGTGCTTACCTCTCAAGGAATGTCATTTATGCTGGCCGGCGAGGAAATGGCACGCTCAAAGGACGGCGACCGCAACAGCTATGCTTCTTCACCAACATTAAATCAAATTGATTGGCAGTGCTTGGAGAGGTACGGCGACTTAACAGCCTATTACAAGGGCTTAATCGACCTTAGAAAAAGCTATGCACCTTTTACAGACGATACAAAAACTACCATTGACAATATGACGGTCTTTAAGAATACCGACGCAAGGGTGCTGGGCTTTATGATGACCAATAAGCTTACAGCCGATACTCAATGGGATAAGGTAATCTGCATTTTCAATGCAAACACCGACAAAAATGTTGAGGTTCAGCTGGAGGGTGAAAGCCTGCCCGAAAATTGGGTAGTAGTTGTAAACAATGTTTCTGCCGGTGTGGAAGAGCTAAAGGAGATAGACGGCACAAGGGTAACAGTGCCAAGTACATCTGCAATAGTTTTGGTTGACAAAGAAAGCTTTGAAAAGGCAAATATTAAGGTCGATACAGATTTCCAACAAACACTTATTGAAAACACCGCACACGAGGCAGCTACACAGCTAAGCACAGTGGGTGAAAAACGCCTTGCAAAAAGAGGCAAAGACCACAAGGCGCTTAAAATTGCCGGTATAGTTGCAGGTGCGGCAGCCGGTGTTGCGGCAGTGGCTGCCGGTGCAGCTGTGCTGAAAAAGAAAAAAGGAAAAAAGAGAAAGTAGTTTGATAATCATTCTGCGTTTGCAGAGATTATATATAAGATTCAACAAGGAGGTTTAGAAATGAAACTAAATAAAATAATTGCCGCTGCACTTGCTGTTATGCTTGTAGGCAGTACTGCTTCTGTAGCTGTGTCGGCAGCTGACACTGAAAGCAGTAACCCGTATGAGGTGCAGGCGGCAAAATATGATGAACAGGCCTACAGTGGAGATGACCTGGGTGCTGTTTGCAATGGTGAGGATAGTACCACTTTTAAGCTGTGGTCACCGTCTGCCTCAAATGTAAAGCTTAACATTTTTACCAAAGGTTCAGACGATGAAGCGGGTGCAGCTAAAGTGGCTACCTACACCATGAAGAAAGAAGACAATGGTATCTGGACCACAAATCTGTCGGGAATCTGGAGTGACTATTACTACACTTACTCGGTAACAGACGCAAAAACAGGAAAAACTGTAGAAACAGCTGACCCTTATGCAAAGGCAGCAGGTGTAAACGGCGACAGGTCAATGGTTGTTGACTTGTCAAAAACTAATCCTGACGGCTGGGAGCAGGACAACAACTTTAAAAGAGTTGAAAATCAGTCAGACGCTTCGGTTTGGGAGGTTCATGTAAAGGACTTTACATATGACTCTAATTCAGGTGTAAGCGAAAAGAACAGAGGTAAGTATCTTGGCTTTACCGAAAGCAATACAACACTGAACAATGAGGGTAAAATTCCTACAGGTATGAATTACCTAAAGGATCTGGGCGTAAACTATGTACAAATTACACCATTCTTTGATTACGGCTCAGTTGACGAGACAGGCCCCGATACACAGTTTAACTGGGGCTATGATCCTAAAAACTACAATGTACCTGAGGGCAGCTATTCATCAAACCCATATGACGGTAATGTAAGAATTAAAGAAGCAAAAGAAATGATTAAGAGCATTCACGATAACGGTATGGGCGTTATTATGGATGTAGTTTATAACCATACACAGTCAACAGATTCTGTATTCCAAAAAACAGTTCCTGATTACTACTACAGAATGAATGCAGACGGCAGCCTCTCAAATGGCTCGGGCTGCGGCAATGACACTGCCTCAGAGCATGCTATGTACAGAAAGTATATGGTAGACTCGGTTGTTTATTGGGCAAAGGAATACCATGTTGACGGCTTCCGTTTTGACCTGATGGGTCTGCACGATGTAGAAACAATGAATCTAATTCGTACAGAGCTGGATAAAATTGACCCTAATATCATTATGTACGGTGAGGGCTGGACAATGACCTCTACCTTTGGCGAGGGAACAATCGCTTCTACACAGGCAAACGCAAGCTTGTTAAGCGACCGTGTCGGTTTCTTTAACGACCAAATCCGTGACGCTATTAAGGGCAGCGTTTTTCAAGCAACAGGCAAGGGCTATATTCAGGGTAAGAGCAGCAATGCAAAGGCAATTTACTATGGAATGCTAGCTAATACTCAGGGCGGCAACTGGAAGGCAAATCAGCCTGAGCAAACGGTTACATATGCTTCTTGTCACGACAACGCAACATTGTATGACCGTTTGGTTTACTCAATGGGCGGTGACTTTACAGAGCGTTATGACGAATACATAAAGATGAACAAGCTAAGCGCCGCTATTATGTACGCTTCACAGGGTACAACATTTATGCTTGCCGGTGAGGAGTTTGCAAGAACAAAACAGGGCGACGAAAACAGCTACTCATCTTCTGTAGATATTAACAAGCTTGACTGGAGCAGAACAGTTGAATACGGCGATCTTGTTTCTTACTACAAGGGTATGCTTGAGTTCAGAAATTACTTTGCTCCTGTAAGAACAGCTACTAAGCTTGACAATGTTACAGGCTCTTACAGCAACGGTAAAGGTCTTGTTCAGATGGTATATGCCGACAATGATAATTCCGACTGGAAAAATGTTGTAATGCTGTTTAATGACAGCAGCAAAGACCAAACAGTAAAGCTTGACAGCACATTGCCTGACAGCTGGGTAACTGTTGTAAACGGTCAGATTGCAGGTGTGGCTAACCTTGGCGAGGTAAGCGGCAGAGATATTACAGTGCCTGCAGGCGAGGCCTTGGTGCTTGTTGACAAGGACAGCTATATGGCGTCGCAGGTTGAAAGCACAAAGGGTGTTGTTGAGGTTAGACATATTGATGATTCAACAGGCAAAATACTTTCAACATTGACACTTTCCGGTAAAGTTGGCAACTACTACCGTACACAGCCAAGCAGCAGCTACGATCTTGAGTATAACCTTAAGAGTGTGACAGATAACAGCGAGGGCGTATACACAGAGGATAAGATTATTGTTGAGTACCACTATGTGCCAAACCTTGTTGAGTTTAAAAGCCTTAACGGCGAGGGCGATGTTACATTGGTAGATGCAGTTATGATTCAGAGAAATATTCTGGGTCTGCTTGAGCTAAGCGAAAGTGAACTGACAAATGCAGATGTAAACAAAAACGGTGTTGCAGATGTTTCAGATGTAGTTTTAATTTTAAGACATTTGCTTGGCTACGAAGTACCGTTGTCAGTAGGTACAGTTACAGTATCTTATGTTGACGAGGACGGCAGCAAGCTAAGAGAAGACACAGTTATGACAATGAAGGCAGGTAAGAGCTACAGTGTTGAGCCGGTTGACATTACTTTCTATGAGCTGGACAAGGAAAATATGCCGGCCAACTCTACAGGTATAGTAGCAGTAGGCAATACATCGGTTGTATATCATTATGTTCTTGGTGCACAAAGCGTTACACTCCATGTTCAGGCTCCTGAGGGTGTAACTCCTAACCTATATGTTTGGGAGGACGACGGCACAAACAACAGTGGCGATTGGCCGGGCGCAGCAATGACAGACGCTGACGGAGACGGTTGGTTTGAATACACATTTGCTACATCCGGTACATACAACTGGATTATAAATGACGGCACAAACCAAACAGATGACAGCGGCAATTGCAGCGGTGACCAGTGGATTATTCTAAACAGCGACTGGACAACAAATGTTGTAACCACAACAATAAATATAAGACTTCCTGAGGGGGCAACTTGGTCACCGTATATATATATGTGGCAGTCAGCCTTGCAGACAGGCGACGAGGTTTATAACCCAACAGGCGATTGGCCGGGAACACAGCTGGCTGACTTTGACAAAGACGGTTGGTATTCCTTCAACTTCTGTGCAAAAGGAGAAGGTGCTTACAACTGGATTGTAAATGACGGCAACGGCAGCCAAACAGACGACTATACAGACTATACAGGCTCCTTGTGGATTACAATGAAGAGCGCAAAAAAGGTAGCATCTGTTGAAACTGAAAAGCCTGCAGCATAAGACAGGGCTTGCGTTATATTTTCAAAATATGAATGTAAATTAATAAAAACAAATCCCTCGTGTAATGCGGGGGATTTTGTTTTGCACGTTTGTGTTTTAGCAATGGGAAGAAATAGTTGGTAGTCGATACAAAGTCTTTTAGGCAGCGTTATCCTGTCAGCTAGTGAATATTCAATAAAAAACACCTGAAAAGTTTGTACAATAAAAGAATTTATTATTTCTGGAATAAAGTGTTATAATAGGATACGTAATTATGTAGGTATTTAAAATGTAATACCGAGGTTACAAGAATTTTCGTAGGAGGAAAAAATTATGACGAAGAAAAGAACTTCCCGTATGGCAGTTTGCTTGTTAGCTTTAGTGCTGATGGTAACAAGTATGTGCTGCTTGGGAACAGCTGCGGTTTCCGCAGCAGGTACCTATGGTACAACAATTTATCTTCAAACAGACGACACCACAGACCCATATATACACTATTGGGTAGAAGGAAACGCTTCACAATCAAGCTCTTGGCCTGGTGTTAAAATGACAAAGGCAACAGGCGAAACCAATGTTTATTGCTATGAGCTACCTTGTGATATTGGCGACCTAACCGGCGTTATTTTTAACAACGGTGGCGGCGGAAACAAATTAACCAATGATCTAACAAACATTAAAGGTAATTTGTATACGCTGAAGGGTTCATCAGGCTCTTGGTCTATGTATGACACAAGTGCTCTGAAGCTGTCTGTTGAAACAGATGTTGAGGCACCGCAGTATAAGGGAACAGACATTGTTCTTAAGGCAGTTGTAGCCGGAGGACAGGGTACTGTAAAATATACCTTCTCGGTAAACTCTAAGACAATTTACACAGGTACAAACAGCACTTGTACTTGGACACCTGCACAGGCAGGCACATACACAATTAAAGTCGACGCAAAGGATGCAGCCGGCAACACAAACAGCAAGCAGATTTCTTATGAAATTAAGGATGACTCACTGGCTATAGAGCCGATACTAAAGGGTATCTCTACAGGTTATTCAGGACAGGTTCCTGTTAACACTTCAATACCTGTAAATGTAAAAGCAGCCGGAGGTAATATAGGTACAAATCTATTGTTCTACAAGGTTGCAGTTACTGACCCTAACGGCAACCCAGTAAACACAGTTTACTACAAGCAAAGCAACATTCTAAACTTTACACCAACTAAAACAGGTAATTATAAAGTAGATGTTACTGTACAGAACTGTAAAAATACAACTGCTCAGAAATCTTACATCGTAACTGTTGGTAACGGAGGTACCGAGACTCCGACAGAGGCACCTACACAGGCACCTACAGA
>ENA-UOJN01000300-UOJN01000300.1-human-gut-metagenome-genome-assembly--contig:-C125IIP-NODE-300-length-42416-cov-114.267463_pt1 | contig 42416 bp, 50 predicted proteins | sample MGYA00242350_ERZ723897 | MGnify/ENA metagenome assembly ERZ723897 | reverse complement strand
CCCGCCTTGCCGTAAATCTCTTGCAGCAAGTGAACGACTACACCAAATCCTGTCAAGCCAAATTCTGCTTCTATCAGTTCAAACTTTGCGTTCAATGTGACATCAAGCGGAAAGTAATCAATCCCGCTCTTTGCCATAGACTACTCCCTTAAAACGGCAGCTCGCCGTCGTCCTCGCTGACCTCTGCAAAGCCGCCTGCGGCGCTCTCTGTGGCGTATTGCGATGCGGCGGTGTTGTTATCCTCCGAGCGCCTGTTGTCTGCGAAATACACGCTGTCAGCCTGCACCTCGTAGCTCCTGCGCTTGTTGCCGTTCTTGTCCGTCCAGTCGCGCATCTGCAAGCGCCCCTCGACGCCGATCATGCGACCCTTATCGGCGTAGTTGCAGAGCACTTCTGCCGTGCCGCGCCATGCGACAACGTCGATCCAGTCCGTGCCGCCCTCTTTGCCGTTGCGATCAACGGCAAGAGGGAACGACACAACGGATACGCCGCTGTTCGTCTTTTTCAGCTCCAAGTCACGCCCGATGCGTCCCATCAGGCAGATTCGATTCATGCTCATTTCAATTCCTCCTCGCTTTGGTGTTGGTGCAGATAGAGCACATGGCTCTTGCCGATGGCGGCGTTTTGGGCGAGCCATGCGCGCGCCTGCTCGCGGGATAGATGGCTCTCCATCGCGCGGCTCTCATAGCTGAATTCTCCCGCCTCCAGCTTGCGCTTCATGCGCTCCTGTATCTCCTCTTCGCCGTAATTGGCTTCGATCAGATAAAGGTCGTAGTCCTGCGCCACAATGCCGTCCAGCGAGGCGCAGTCCGTCGCATAGAACACGCGCTCGCCGTTTGCAAATTCGATATGCCACGCACAATTCGGAACATCGTGAGGAATGGAATTGTAGGACACACAGACGGGGTAGAGAAAGGAACAGGAGTAGAACAGCACATGGCCTGCCATGCCCTCGTCGGTCACGCGGCGGTCCACGCCGATGCGTCCCATCGGTTCCATGAGCCACGGAGGGACGCACCAGCGCAGCGCAGGGCGCAGGAAGTGCAGGCGCTTGATGGTCTCGGGGTTGAAGTGGTCGCCGTGAACATGCGTCAGCAGGACGAGCCTCAATCCCTTGCAGTATGGTTCGAGTTCCCGAAAGGGAACGCCGCAGTCAATGAGTATTTCATCATTCAGCAGTACGGCGTTCCCCTTGGAGCCGGTCGAAATGACCTTGACCTTACAGATCATTCATGCTCACCTGCTTGGTGGTGCCGGTCTTTCCGTCGTCCGGCGTACCGAGGGCGTCAGCGGGAGCGGGCAGCTCGTCCTTGACCTCGCCTGTGGTCTCGTCCACTTCGACGGTCGGGAGATCAAAATACTGCTCGCGGCTCGCGCGTCCCTCTTTCAGTGAGGTATACACATTACGCAGGCGCACGATGCTCTGCGCCGTGAACGCTTCGGCCTTGCAGCCGATGTACTTTTCAAGGCACTCCATCGGTACGCCGAAGTCATCCTTGAACGCCTGTCCCATCTTGCGTACGCGGTCGATCATGGGTTCATCGCTCTTTCCCATCATCGTCTTGGTACACGCCGCAAGAGCGGCGTCTACCACGTCGCCGGGGATAATGCCAAGAATGCACGCGCGCATACGGCGCGCGCCCTGATTGGCGACCATTTCATAAATGTCGCGCGGGTCGGTGAGGGCAACGCTGCCTTTCTTGGTGTAGCGGATATGCGGCACGGTGAAGATCTTCGTCTGGCGGGTGTTGGTCTCCAAATCCCAGCAGTAGGCCATGACGGTACTCTCGCCGTTCTTCTGCTCCAGCTCGGTAATGCCGAAGTCGAGGTTGCCCCAATTCTGCGCCATGACCTCGGCGAGACGGATCGACGGGCCGGTCACATTCTCGCCGCCGCGCGGGTATTCATAGATCGCGCGCTCGGCAAGGCTCTTGCGCTTGCAGGCGTTGAGAATGCGGTTGTTCGCTTCGATCTCGTCACGAGGGAAACGCTTGGCGACGACCATTGCCGCCTGCACTTCCTGTGCCTGACGGGAGATCATCATTTCGGTGTTCACGCTCTTGGCGCTCACAACTTCGGTGCTGTTGTAGGTCTGCATTTCGTTCATCGTAATGTCCTCCTCAAATAATCATTCGTACTGATAGCCATTGCTGACAAGGAATTGCTTCAAAAGGCGTAGGCGCTCGCGCGTATCGGTCACGCGGAACGACACCGTGAGGCGTTCGACCGCCGCCTGCTCCACGCGCTTCGGGACGACCTGCGGGGCCGCTGCGCCGGTATCCTCGCGGACGGGTGCTCCGGCAGCACGGGCCTCCTCCATTTCCGTGCGGCGTTTCACGACCTCGCGCTCTTCCTCGGCGCGGCGGTGACGCTCGTTGACAACGGAGATCGCAAGCGAGAGGTCGAGGTTCTTTTTGTACTCCACCATGATCTCCGGCGCGTTCTCGCCCATCGTGCCGATGGTTTTCATGTCCTGCGCCACGCCGTCCACCTTTAGCTTGATCTGCTCCATGAGCTTCTTCGGCGTCTTGGCTCTGGCGCTCGCCATATCGACCTTAACGCCGGTCTGCCCGAACGAAAGAAAGTCGATCTCGTTGACCGCGCACAGCTCCCGAAAATAGCCCAGCAGCATTTCCTCGCAGCGGCTCTTGATCTCGCTTTCCGTCGCGTCGATCTTGGCTTTCAGGTCTGCGTCGGCGCGCTTGTACGGGTCGGCGATGCACTCACGGTAGACGGATTCGAAGCTGTCGTACTTCTCCATGATTGCGGCTTTAATGGCCTTGCGCTGGGTCTCGGCATCGGCAAACTCGCGGTTCATTTCGGCGCGAATGTTCTTCACGCTGGTTAAGGTCTCGTCGGTGCAGACAAGGCTCATTGCCTCTGCGACGCGCTGCTCCGTCTGCTCCTTCCGGCTCATCAAATGCTCCTCGATCACGGGGAGTTGAGTCACTTTCATCAGGGTGTTATCCATCTTCGGTCTCCTCCAATTCTTCAAAATACATTTCCTCTGCGCCGCAGTCCGGGCAGAACTTTTCCGTCACAAGGGCATAGCCGCGCTCCCCGTCAAGGTTATCGCGCCTGCGCAAGACATCGGGCTCGTCAAAGGCCAGCCCGCACCATTCGCAAATGTACATCACATCATCGCCGAGACCGCGATGAGCACCGCCGCCAGCAGCAGGCAGATACCGGCAAAAAGCATCGCCTCGTCTGCCTTGCGCTGTTCTCTCGTGCGCTTGTCGTGCCGTCTCACCGTCTGCACCCCCTGTCGATATACGGCAGCAAATCATACAGCACCTTGCACACCGCGCACGCGCCGATGACGGCAAGACTTGTCGGGAAGTCGCAGCCGTTGAGCGCGATCACCGCAGCGGCGATGCCGCCGAAAAATAACGTGTCGATCATGCCTCCACCTCGCGTTCCGTGATCCACTCGTTCACCAGTCGAGTGTAGATTTGGAAGATTCTGCGCTTGCCGCCGCGGATGCACACGCCGAAGGGGTAAACCCGCTGCTCAAGTCCGGCTGCCAGAGATTCGTTCGAAATGCTCAGCCCGTGTTCTCTCAGATACGCCGCGCACTCGTTCAAGTCCATCGTCTGTATCGTCTTCATTTGCGTGCTCCTTCCTCTCCAAGAAACTTCTGAATGAAATACTGCTGGCCTTTGCCGGTGACTTTCGTGGTCTTGCTCACCGTCACCGTGCCGTCAGAATGTGTGATCGCCGTTTCCTTAACGGTGAAAAGCCCCAAGTCCATTGATTTTTGTGTTGGCATATTGAAGTCCGTGCCGTTTCGGCGAATCAAATAGCCGTTTTCGCGCATCCAACGGAACAGTCGGTGCTGCCCGATGTCCACGCCATTTTGCTTCAGCAGCTTCGCCAGCTCTCCAACGAGGATCGAAGTCTTGCTTGCGCTGACCGCGTCGGCAAAAAGCACCTTTGGCGCGTCGGCCTCGACCTTGCTTTCAAGCCGCTTGAGCTTGTCCCCTGCGATTTGCAGCGCGCGAGCCATGACTTTCTCCGGGCTGTTCCAGTCCTTTTCAATTTGAAGAAAATACTGGCGAGCCTGCTTGCCCTTTTCATTGCGCTGGATCATGCAAAGCTCTTTCGCCATGTCGATGGTGAGAACCGCGTCGTCGACCGTTCGGGTGACCATACGTCCGCCCTCGTTTTGAACCCGCTCAATTTTGAGTAAGTTGAAATCATCGCCGTCGGTGAAGCCATACTCACACATTCTCGGGAACCAGTCGTTATACCTTGCCCCGACCTCCAAGAAGTCGTGCAGGTCTCGCGCAGAGACCGCAGGGCGGTCATTGTTGTAAGTGATCTTGATTAGCTCGTTCATCTTTTGCGCCCTCTCTTCTCTTTCAGCAGGTCATCCACCGTTACCCCGAAGTAATCAGCGATCTTTTTCACGGTGTCCACCCTCGGAATTGACCCGTAAGTTTTCCAACCGCCAATCGTTCCGTTGCCGATTCCGCATTGCACTTCAAGCTGATGGATGCTTACTTTTCGCTCCCGGCATAGCCGCACAACATTCTCATAAACCAAAGTTTTATCCCTCCTCCCATTTGTCCGGTTCTATAGAGGATTTAGAGAAAACCCTTGACACTCGATAGACAATAGTCTAAACTATGCTTTGCTACAAACATTTTAGACGACTTTTATAATCTGAGCTTCCTCTAAATCTGCTCTTATTATATAGGCGTTCCTCTAAAATGTCAATACCTTTTTAGGCATTTGCCTAAAAATAATTTAGAGGTTAGTTCTATGACCAGCGTTGAAAAAGTAAAAGAAATCTGCAAGAAAAGAAAAATCCCAATTTCGAAGTTAGAAAAAGACCTTGGATTCGCAAATGGGTATGTCGGTCAGTTAAAAAAGGGAACATTCCCCGGTGACCGGTTGGCAGCTATATCAAAATATTTGCTTGTCCCAACTGAGTATTTGTTGGGCGAAGAAGAGGAAGAATTTTTTCCCGACGAGGAAAGCCGTGCAATATGTGTCCAAATTGTCGCAGCATTTTCTAAGGACGAAGCCCTCGAAAAGACTTTTCTGATTCCGGATGGAATAAAGAAGGAAATATGGAACGGTACATACAAATTCAGCAATGTGACCTATCCGCAATTTGAAAGCATTGTCGGAAGAAAAAAAGAGACCGCCGCCCCGAAGGGCGACGGCCTTTCCCCGATGGAATCTCAGTTGATGGAATACGTCCGCGCACTTACGGACGATCAAAAGAAGATGCTGCTGGCACAGTTGCAGGCGCTAAAGAATCAAGAATGATCCGTTTCTGTTCGTCGCTGAGATCGCGGAACGCCTGTAAGATTTCGCTGTCGATGTCTTTCATCTATGTATCCTCCGTTCAAGTTATTTCACTTATTATCTCTCATTGAAGGTAGATTCTCATGGGGATGTATAACGACCCGCAGTATTTTGAAAAGCGCACACGATACCAGCGCCGCGTAATAAAGAAGATCGTAGACCTGATTCTTTCGGTTTTCCGTGTAAAATAAGGAAGTGATGTTATGCAGTTTAATGTGGCATCTGCATTGGGTTCTCTCGCGTTGACTGCTTCCATATATGGCGCAGGGCCTCTTCTCTTGCGGTTGCGAAAAGGCCCCATTTCATCAAAGGCTCTAAAATGGCTGCACATTGGGTACACAGCTATTTTGGCATTTGCATTTTCCATCTATGATTTTTCTAATGGGTACGACATCAGTTTTTCCCCTGCGATTCTTTGGGGCAGCATTTTCTATTGGTGGAATCGAAGCTATTTTGAAAAGTTCAACTATCCGCCGGTTCAACCAGCCACCACCGCGCAGGCAGCTCCGGCTTCGCCTGATCCCGTCCTGTCAGGGCCGGAGTTGCCTGCCATCATACCCGAAAAGAAGGTCAAGAGGAATTCTCCGCGCACGTTATCAATCGTCCTTGCAGTCGCGCTCGCCTTGAGCCTTGCCGGGAATGTTTGGCAATCGTTGGCATGGAACGCAGAGAGAAAAGAGTTTGATTCAGAGCTAAAGGGAAAGGATCAGGCATTTTACAATTTGAAAAGCGCAAACACATCGCTTAAATCAGAGATTTCCGACTTGGAAACATACCGCGCTGATACTTACTATACGACAGGGTATATCGTAAGCGGGTCAGATTACTACCATAGATATGATTGTCCGGTATTCAAAGAGGCAAATACATACCAATCGCACAACACAAAGTTTTGCGAATGGCTCGGGTATAGCGCTTGCCCTGTGTGCAAGTCCGGATTTCTCATAAACTTTAATAGCAAAATGCCGCAGCAGTCTGCGCCGTAGGAGGTTTGAGAAAAGCCCTCGCCGCCTCTGCAACACCGGCGAGGGCTTTTCAGCAGCAGCGGGGAGCGGTCGCCGCTGCTTGTTTTGACCATATCGCGCTTTACCTTACCACTTCAATACCAAGACCTTGCAACACGAAAGCATTCGACCGCGTTCGACAGACCCACTTTTGGTAGCCTAAAAGTGCGGAAACCGGAAAAGTTAAGGTGATGTAAATGAACATTCAAGAGCTGTGTAGAATCCGTAAAGAAGAACTGAAACTGACCTACCACGACATTTCCGACGCTTCCGGCGTGCCGCTGTCCACCGTGCAGAACTTCTTCTCCAAAATGTCGAAAGCCCCGTCCATTTACACCGTCGCGCCGATATGCAAGGTGCTCGGCATATCCCTTGACGAAATATTCGGAATTTCCGAACACTTGACGCCAACCGAGGAAACATTGCAGGCGCGAAATGATGAGCTGGAACGCCACGTGGACGCAAAAGCAGACACGATCGAGATCATGCGGCGCGGTGTTCGTATCCGTAACGGCGTGGTTGCTATAATGTTCCTCATCATCGTTTTTCTCACTGTGTGGTGCGTGTACATTGATCTTCATTGTATAGATTACGGATTTTGGAGGGGCTGACATGGCGAATTGCATCAAATGTAAAGCAGCGCTGCCGGATGGCGCGCTGTTTTGCCCTTTCTGCGGCAAAAAACAGGTTGCTGAAAAGCGCAAGGCGCTCAAGCGCGCCAACGGTACCGGCACAGTCTATAAGCTGCAAGGCCGCAGAACGCGCCCATGGGTCGCTGCAAAGAATCGGGTTATCATCGGATACTACTCGAAGAAGTCTGACGCGCTGGAAGCGCTGGAACGGCTCTCCGGCAAACCGTTGGACGAGCGATACAATATGACCTTTGCCGAGGTATTCGATGCGTGGAAAGCGGAGCACTACCGCGAGATTGGCTCAAGCGGGATAGAGTCTTATGACCGCGCATTTGATGTCTTTGCCCCGCTGCACAACAAGAAATTCCGCGATCTGCGCGCAGCGGATTTTCAGGCGGTTATTGACCAGCATATGAGCAAGTCCCACTCCACCGTTTCGAAATATAAGCAGCTCGCGACACAAATGTCAAACTGGGCCATGCGGGAAGAGATTTGCGTGACAAATTTTGCGCATTACATCAAACTTCCCGAAAACGTGAAAAAGGAAAAGGAGATTTTCACTGATGGCGATATTGAAAAGCTAGAATCCAACGGCAGCGACGCAGCGAAGATCGTGCTCATGCTTCTATCGACCGGCATGCGCATCGGTGAGCTATTTTCCCTGCCCGTCGCATCTTATCACGAGACCTACGTGATTGGCGGTGAGAAAACGGAAGCCGGGCGTAACCGTGTAATTCCGATTCGGGGCGAGGGAAAGCCTTACTTTGCGTATTTCGCATCCAAAGCGACTGGGCCACTGTTGCTCTCCGGCTATGAGGGCCAGCATTCCCCCGAAAATTACCGAAAGCGCGATTATTACCCCTTGCTGTCCCGCCTCGGGATAGAAAAAAAGACCCCCCATGCCACACGCCACACTTACGCCACGCGCGCGGTAAAGGAAGGTCTTCCGCCAGAAATCCTTCAAAAAGTTCTCGGCCATGCAGATTATTCTACTACTGCAAACATTTACACCCATATTGACCCCGATACGATCGTAGCGGCTGTTACAGGCACGTTACTAACAAAACCGGAATCGGGCAAAAAGAAAAAGCCTTGAAACCGTCGAGTTTCAAGGCTTTTTTGGTGGAGACTGCTGGACTCGAACCAGTGACCTCCTGCGTGTGAAATAGCTACGAACGCGCGCTTTGCGGAATTATGTTGCAATAACACGGAATAAAACAGAATAAATGTAACAATACGGGATTAAATGCTTCAATATTCCGCTTCATTCCTTCGCGGTTGCTAACAAATCCCTAACAGGTCTACTCCCGGAACATGTCCTGCAAGCGTTTCACTTCCGCCGCTTTATCGATCTGCTTCTTGTGCAGATAGTCATAGAGGGTCTTCATGCCCTCGGGCGGCTCGCCCTTCTCCTGCTTGTACTTCTGGATGATGCCAGCGACCTCGGCGTGGAGCATCGTCATGTGATGCATCTCTTCGCCGGAAAGCTCGTAAAACGTCTTCGCAAGAGCGGGACATTCGTCCTTGTACTCGAGGGCGCATTTCGCGTACTTCATCGCGTCCTCGATTTCCTCGTCGACCATCGCCGACAGTTTTTCAATGAGCTTCATTTTCTTCCTCGCTTTCTGCAGCAAATAGCAGCAAAATTATCCCGAGCAGCAGAGCCTCCGAATCGTCGTTCACAGTTTTTCGACCGTGACCGCAAGGTTGTTGACGACCGATGCCACGCCGTCGAGCGCCAGCGACAGCAGAGAGCCGTCACAGCCGCAGGCGTTACGCACAATGGCCGTAATATTGAGGTTTGCCACGCCGTTTGCTGCGACCGTCTGCGCTGCCGTAGCGCCGATGATGGCGACGCCGTCCTTCTGTGCGGTCAGGCTGACCGTACCGGCAGCCGTGGGTGCGACTGTCGCGCTGACATTGACAAGGTAATAGCCCTGCCCGCACAGTGTAATCGCGTTGCCGTCCTGACGGATGTTGCAGCCATAGCGGCGCGTCGTCGAGCCGACCGGCACGATGCCGCCGACCGCAACGGTGGGATTGCTGACGTTGGTCGTGTAAATTGCAGACTTGCTCATATTTTTACCCTCCTAAAAAATTAAAAAGCGGAGCAGCTGTTGCCGCCCCGCTTGCCTCGCCGAATAGGGCGTCAAATGTTGCCGTTTCCGCAGCCGCAGCCACAGAACGGGGAGTTGCCCGCACTGTAGGTGTAGCCGCTGGGATAGCGCACGACACCGCACATCTGCTCGCGCAGATAGAGCTGGTTGTTGGCCTGCTCAAGCTGTGCGATGCGGCCTTCGAGCTGGCTCTTTTCGAGCGCTGCGAATTTAGCGTCGATGTTGGCGTTGATGGCATCAAGGCCGCGCTGCGTGGTGCAGCAGCAGTCTGCCATCTGGCGCTGGATGTCGTTGCCGGTCTGCATGATGGCCATGTTCGTGCCGTTCTGCGCGAGCGCTACCTCCTTGCCCAGCTGACCGATGCCGCCCTGCATCTCGTATCCGAGATTGCAGATGCCGTTGCCGATGTTGGTCAGGCGGTCGTTCAGCTGCCCAAACTGCTGGCCGAAAAGGATCTCCTGCTGCGACGCAGCCGTGGCGTACTGGCCAAACTCGCCCTGGCGGTTCCAGCCGTTGCCGCCAAAGCCGAACATGAAGAGGAAGAGCACGACAATGAGGAACCAACCGGAACCCCAGCCGTTCTCATCGTTCGCACCGCGGGTGACCGCGGCGATATCGCTGAGAGACATACCACTATCCATGTGTCAAAACTCCTTCCTGAAAGATTTTATAAATAAACCGTTGCGCACCGGCTTATTTCAGAAATTGCATAAACTCCTTCGCCTGTTCTTGGAGCTGCTGAAACTGAGCCTGAGACATCTGTCCAGACTGTAAAAGGCGTTCAATCTCCTGCTGCGCTTTCTGTGGCGTCATGCTTGAAGCGAATTTGCGGAATTCGCCGATCATCGCAAGGGGATTATTCGGTCTTGCCGCCCTTTGGCTTCCCATCAGGCTTTCCAGCAACGGATTGTTCATTGACGATTCCCTCCAATCTGGTCAGGCGTTCTTCGATACTCGTGAGGCTTGCCGTGCTCTGCGTGGGCTTTGGCTCGTAAGGCGTCATCAGATACGGTGTCTTCGACTTGTACCCTGCGTCATCTGTTTTGACATACCAGCCGATCAGGACATCCGACCGAGAGATATCCATCGCGATCAATTCGCTGCGTGGGGCCATCCTGAGAGCATCCACGCCGTTTTCTCCGTTCACGCGGGTAATTTGACCCGCAAAGCCTTGCATCGCTCCTGCGCCGTTCTGTGGGCTTGCAGGGGCATATCCTGAATAGGGGTTATACCCCATCTGATAAGGGTTGCCGAAATATCCCATGCGCGCACCTCCTTTTGTTGTCTCAATGATAACGAAAAAGAGGCCCCGCAAAGAGCCTGAAAAAGGTCTTTGTAGGGTCTCTTCTTTATGTGTTTTTGATACCGTCCGCGATTTTGCTGTATGCCCGGCGTCGCCGCGTCTTCACGTACTCCGGTGAGACGTGCAGCGTCTCCGCGACTTCGACGCGGCTTTTCCCGCGCACATCGCATTCAATAAGGCAGTACGCCTCATCGGGCGGCAGCTCAAACGATAAGATATACGCCACGGCCCGCTTGGGGGCCATAGAGGATAGCTTTGCTCGGATTGCTCTGTGTGTTCCGTCCATGCCTGATTGCTGGACTTGCAGAGGGGGCTTTCGCCGTCCGTGCTCCTTCCTGTGCCCAAATCGGACACCGTTATTTTGCCGCTCTCTGGATCATCGTCACGGCCTCCTGCCGCGTGATAAGCCCCTGCGGGGCGCTGCCATCCGTGATGCCCGCTGCCTTTGCCGCCGCCCAGTCTTTCGCGGCCCACGTGGAGACGGGCTTCGTGCGCAGCTGCGCAAGGTAGCTGTCCATCATCTTGTTAAACGTTGCCTGATCCATGTATTCCTCCATTTCCGGCGGATACTTGCCCGCCAAGATCATGCTCCCTGTGTACTTGAGGTGATCGTCCCACTGGAAATGCGGGCGATCGGGGAATTTCTTCCAGTCGCCGCCCCACGAAAAGCCGACTTGCTTGCCGATCTGCCCGCAGCGGGCGAAAAACGACGGATCGTCGTACTCATGTCCCTTGACGTTTTTGCAGATATCGAACGCAAGCCCCGCCTTGACACTGTGGAACGTCGGGCGCGTCGCAGTTTTCGCCGCGTAGCCGTTTGCGGCAAGATAGCGCTGGTACTCGTCATCCCTGACCGTCTCCGTCACCAGAACTGGAAGCCCCGCCTCCTTGCAGAGGTCAAGAAAAATGACGCAATTCGCACGCACGTCCGCTCGCAAATCGGCGATATCCCTACTGTGATACATCGCCATCACCCTTGCTGTCGATCACGTCCTGCGTCTTCTGGCTCTGCGTGCCGAAGTAGAACGCGATAATGACCGCATAGATCGTCATAAAGTCCTGCGAGATGTTGCCCGTCACCGCCATGTACGCAAACACCGCCGTCAGCACCAGCGTCACAAGGCTCTTGACGCTCATTAGGTTTGCCAATCTCTTGTGAATCAGTTCCATATTATTCATCCTTTCCCTTGATTTTGATTCCCGCCAGCAGCGCCAGTTCCGCCGTCCACGCCGTAAACCACGCGACCGTCAGGCTGTCCGGCACTACCTTGTCATGTGCGGTCAGTACGAGCACCGCAATGCAGTACCAGCAGAGGTTCAGCACCGCCGCGATGACGTATTTGTCCCGCTTTCTCAGTTTCTTCATAAGGCCACACCAGACAGCAGCCACGCGATAAACGCGCCCGCCAGCACCGCGAGAACCTTGTCGACCAGGCTGTCCCAGCGCTTCCCCGCCTTGCCCGTGATGGCTTTCACGTCCTCTTTGATCTCCTTGACATCGCCCTCGACGGTCTCCTGCTTGGTCGCCAACACCTCGACCGACGTTGCCAGCCTGTCCAGCGCCGTTTGATGCTCCTGTAACTCGTCGATGCGGTGGGTGTTGCTCTTGCATCGGCTTTCGATCAGCGCGATCGCCGCGTCATCGTAGTGCTTTGCATTATCCATTTTTCACGCCCCCTTATTTTTGGTGTTCTCCCATGAGCCTATCATGCCGCCCCCGCAAATTCACCACGGGGCAAAAGAACCTGCCGGATTCCCGACAGGTTCTTTCTCTTTACGCCGCTTTCTTCCTCGCGATTGCAAGCTGTTCGTCCACCCTTGCGCGGTTCCAATGGCGAATTTTCTTCGGCACATCCAGATATTCGTACATCGCCGTGCGCTGCTGCTCGTTGATACCCGAGCGGAACAGCATTTCCATGATTTGCAAGCCCTTGCTGTAGTCGATGCTGTCGCCGTTCTTGTCTTTCAGGCCCTCGCACTCGCTCGCCGCCGCCTTGCAGGCTGCGAACACGCCCGGGTCGATGCGGTACTGCTTCTGCGCCTCCTGCGCGTTTTGGATCCATTTCGTCGTGATCTCATACTGCCCGCCGGAGTTTTCTTTCAGTGCCATCGCCTCGGCGTAGCTCTCAACATAGCCGAGCGCCTTGTCCTTGCCCTCGTCAGAGAGGCGGGAGAATGCACCGCTGCTCGTTGCCTTGTCGGCCTGCGCGCGGTAGGTCTCGCCCTTCTGCGTCTCGTACTTGCTGTAAGCGCTCGCATTCAGGTCTGCCGCGCTGAATTTCTCCTCGCTCTCGCCGCTGTCGTAGGCGTACTTCCCACGGATGCCCAGCAGATCAAGCGACTTCTGCGGGAGCGAATAGTTTGCCTCGCTCTCGGTTTCCTTCTTGTAGCGGGTCTTGAGACTGCTCTGGATGCTCTCGCCGTCGAGCCCCATCTGCTCCATCAGGTCACGGCGCACGTGCTCATACGTTGCATAGTCGCCTTGCTCGAGCGCATCGTAGAGAATGCCGATAAACCGGCTCTTGTTGCTGCTGTTCTCGAGGTTGTAGCTGAACTTCTCCACCTCGTACTGGAAGCCGAGGCTGCCACTCGCCTGCGCCACGGTGCGCAGCGTCGCCATCAGGTCGCGCTTAATGTTGGCGACCGGAAGCCCAAACATCTTGCTTGCCGCCGCAAGCAGCGTGAGCGTAGCCTCCTTGCGGGTCTTCTTGCCGTCACCGCCTGCGCTGTCAACAAAGGCGCTTGCCGCGTTGACCAGATCGGAGAAGACTTCCATGTCAGGGCGGGACACATCATAGCCCTGCGCGAGGGATAAAACATCCTTTGCAAACGGTATCTGCGCCACAGGATTCATGTTGCTGCCGACGTTTCCGTTCAGCACCACGTTTCCGATCAACTCGAGCGCGTTCTTCTCGTCGCCCTCCACGCCCGTAAAGGCCGAAAGAAATTTCTCCCAGTAGTCCTTGTCGCGGTCATCGTCGCGCAGACCGTCGACGATGCTCTGCGCCAGCGCGTTCACAACGTTCGTCACCACAAGCGCCGTCGCCGCGCGTCCGAGCGTCTTGAGGGCTTTGCTGCGTTTTGCCGGATTTTCCTCATATCGGAAGTTGTCATAGCTGCGCATCAGCACATTCAGGCTCATAATGGGCTCACCCATGAAGGCCGTCGCCTGCTGCGAAAGCGTGCTCTTGCCGCGCATGATGTTGCTGCGCTGCAAGATGCCGTCGACGACCTGCGTCTGGTCAATCATGTCGGAGAACACGTCGTTGACCGCGCTGTAAAATTCATTGCTGCCCGCGCGAATATCAGGCTTCTCGCGCTTCACCTGCCACTCGCAGGCGTTCCACAGCTTGCCCCACGTCACAGCATCCGCCTTGCCCGCTGCCGCGCCTGCAAGGTCATTCAGCTTGTTCGTCACGCCCTCTTTGCCGTAGAAACGCTCTTTCAGCGTATACGGCGACGCAATATCAAAGCTGCCGACGTCCTTGCGCATCGCGATAGGGGAGTGCTCGAGTGCCTTCTCCCAGCCGCTTCCCTTCGTCACGCCGCCGGTCATGCCCTTTGCCATGTCCTTCGGGTCGAGCACCGCTGCCGCGCGGAAGAATGCCGTCGGCTGCTGGATGACGACGCGGATGTTTGCGCCGACAGACGCGCCCTTGAATTTGCCGACGAATTTGCCCATTGCGCCCGTGATCGGCTCAAAATCCTTGACACCGATTCCGTTTTGAATGTCTCCCATCAGTTTTGTCCAGTACTGCTGTGCGCCCTCGCCGCCCTTTTCGTCGAGCAGGAACTTGACGCTCACGCCGGTCTTGTTGCCCGCGTCGTTGCGGTACTGGAAGTTGAAGAACCGGTTCGCGTCCTCCATCGGCGCGAGCCATGCCGCGTAGTCGATCATGTCGGACGCGTGGTCGGCAAACGTATCAAACACGCTGCGCAGCTCCACGGCGTTATTCGCGTTCGGCGTCACCTGCTGCGCCATGCCGATATTTTTGATAGAACGCACATTGCCGCTGTCCTTTTCCTGCGTGCTGTGCAGCCCTTCCGCCGCCGACTTGATGGGCCAGTAGTTCCGTTCGGTGAATTTGCGGTAGCCGTAGGCCTGCATGCTCGCATCATTGCCGTACTTGGCAAGCGTCGTCGCGGTCAACTCCTGCAAGCCGTCCGCCACGCGCTTCTGCTCGTCCGTCAGTTTGCCCGTGATGCGCTCAATGTCGCCATCAGTCAAAAAGACCTGCTGCGTGCCGCGCCGCACCTTTGTCCTGCCGGTCTCCGCGCTCTTGATCTCCGGCTGAATGACGCCGCCGCCGAGCAGATGTCCGAGCGCCTGCTTGCGCTTGCTCAGAAGGTACAGTTCCATGATCTGCGGCGTCGTCAGCGTCAGCTTGCCGCCGTTGGCGACGGTGATGTCGTGCGTCTCCGCCTCCCACTTGCCGATGGCGCTGCCGCGCGCGTCGCGCAGCGCGCCTTTCAGGTCGCCGTGGATGGCCTTGCCCGCAACATCCTTGAAGCCCGCCGCGCCCAGCTCGTCGCCGAGAACCTTTTGCGTCTTCTCGGCGATGTCGCGCGCCATGACCTCCTGTTGATCCTGTGCATTGCGTAGCATCCGGTAGATGCTCTTGCCTGTCTCGCCGTAGTGCGCGAAGAAGGTGTACGGTGTCTCAAGGCTGATGCTCGTATTGTTTCCGAGCTTCTTCCGCCGCGTGCTCACGTCGGTCTTGAAGGCGTCCGCCATCTGCTTTGTGGTCTCGAATTTGCTCTTCGACAGCACCTTGCCCGCCGTGGATACAGATTTCTCCACCGAGCGGATGGTCTTCCACATCGTCCCGAGCTCTTCCCGCGTCAGTTCAGAGAGCCGACGGTCGCCCATCTTGACGACCTGACTGATAAGGCCGTCCGAGCCATCCGTCCCCAGCAGCGACGGGTCGATGACCATATCGCCGCCCTCGTTGTCCTTTAGAATGGCCTGATACTGTTCCTGCAACGCGCGGAATGCCTCGGTGCGCTGCGTCGGCGTGCCGCTGCCGTCATAGACGCGCTTGCCGCTCTCGTCCACGGTGTAGGCGCTCTCCTGATTGATGCTGTTCAGCACCGCCGCCACCGCCGAGCGCATATTCTCGGGGATGTGCTTCGCGTCCGTCGGGCGCAGCAGCTTCTTCGACAGGTCTTTCGCGTGCCGCGTGATCTTCGCGCGCAGCTCGCGGCGCTTCTGCCCCTCACGGCGCGTTGCATCTTTCTCACGGTAACGGTTTTTCAGCGCATCCAGCTTTTCCGCCTGCTGCGCGCGTGCCTTCTGCAAGGCCTCCTGCGTATGCCGCAGCCGCACCGCGTCCGTGCGTCCCTGCGCCATCTGACCGGCGAGCTTTGCATCCGCCGCAGCCTTGCGGCCCGCTGCCTTCGCTGCGTCCAGCTTTTCCGCCTGCACATCGGCGAACGTCTTCTTTGCCTGCGGTAGATCGAAGAATCGTTCCATGATATCGTTGGAAATGGCACTGACCGCCTGACCCATGTAGCCCTCAAACGGGTTATATTCGCCTACGTTGTAGAGCTCGTTCGCCACCTCGGCGATACGGCTGATCTGGTCGCTCACGTTGTTCTCGCGCGTCTCGCTGAAAAACTCCGGGTAGCTCTCCGCCAGCTCGGAATACACCTGATCGACATTCGTGCGCTCGCCCTTGCCGATATCCACCTTGCCGAAAAGCCCGCGTCGGAAGTCGGCATAATCCGTGACGCCCGCCGCATCCTCGGCAGAGAGCGTGATCTTCGTATCCTTGAGGTACTTGCGCAGCTCGCTGTACTCGCGGTATACCTCGTCATCCTTCGCGATGGCGCTCTCCGCGATGCGCTGGGCAATGGCGTCCGCGCGGTTTCTCGCCTCGGTGTAGGTCAGCTCGCCGGTCTCGTCGCCGCCGCGCGCAATGTAGTCATACAGGCTTGCAAGGTCGCCCGTAATCTCGCTGCTGTCGATCTCCGTGCCGTAGTCCTTCACGAGCTTCTTTGCCGCCTGCTGGACGCTCTTGCTGTCGGTGCGCACACCCTCGCTGCGGCGCGTCTGCCCCTTCCAGTAGTCCACGCGCTGTCGTAAGGTCTCGTTCTCTCTCTTGAGCGCCGCAAGCTCCTGTGCGTTCTCCGTGCCCTTGAGGGAATAGTCGCCATTGACATTCTCGCCGTTTTGGGGTACACTACTTTCAGAGACGGATGCAGTGTTTCTGTCGGCTCCCGGCGACGGGTTTTCGGCTTTCACTGCGTCCGTCTCTTTTTTCACAAAAGAATCCGGCTGCAAATTCAGCACATCATACAGAACCATATTCCCGTTCTTTCTGGTTCCGACTACGACATCAGCCGTATAATCATTTGCGCCGACGCGCAAAAGCACTGTCCCTCGGGCAAAGTCAGCGATAGAATCCTTGCGAGGGTGGTTCAATCCTTCGTTGACCCAATCCGTCGTTGCCAGCAGAATTTCATCCGCATTGTTCGTCGCCCTCAGTTTATCAGAGTGAAGCTGCGGATCATGGCTGTAAAGCCACTTCATGTAGCCAGAAAATGTCATTTCCTGCCTGCTCTGCTTATCAATTCGGATATCATTGTTCCCCACGGTGATACCGTCGGGGAATTTATTTTTCAAATTCTCTTTGACCGTTGACACCCAGTCTTTCTTTGGGACGCCATCGAGAATATCTTCGTCGACTTCGACAAAGGACTTGTTATCCGCGGTTTTTTCAATGCTGTAGCTCTTTCCGCCGTCCGCAAATACCGTATTCTCGTCGCCGGTATTTGGCTTGTGGCTTCTGCGCTCCTCTGCCGTCAGGCTGCGCCGCGCAGCAGCGTCCCGCGCCTCGATCTCGCCCGCCGTGTCGTGGTAGAGGTCGTATGGCATTCTGCTGTCTCTCGCGTTTCTGTCGATGCTGTCGCGCAGGCTGAAATAATCCCACACGCGGTCACCGTATTTCTCTTCCAGTTGGTCGCGTCTCTCGTCAAAGCGCACCCATTCCGGCGGATCGGGCTCAACCTGCTCCCATGTGTTCGGGTCGATCTTCCCGCGCGGCACCGTCGGCGCCATGGCGTTTAGTTCTTCCATGCTGCGCATAAACTCGGGATCGTCCGCTTTCATCTGCTCGTACCGCTCGCGCAGCTGTGCCCCCTCACGTCTTGCTTTCGCGGTCCTGCCGTCGTAGCCCTCTTCGAGCTTCCTGTTCCAGTATTGCGGGTTTGACCCGGGGGTGAAGCCCTCCCTGCTTTGAATTGCGTGCTGCACCTCGTGGGTAATGGAATTCAGCAATGCCTCTGGTCTGTTTTTCAGGTCGCGGCTAAGCTCAATGCTGTCGAACCTGCGGTTATATCCTCCGTTCTGCCCGCGCTCAAGCGTCTGGAACGTTACGCCGATGTTAGCAAGATCGGGATAGGTTGCAAACAGCTCCGGCGCATCCACCAGCTTGCCAAGCGTAGTGTAATTGGGGATGGACTTTGCAGCCTCTTTTATTGTTTCCAATGTAAGCGCCCACTTCTCAAAATCGCCGCCAAACTCTCCGACCAGCTTCTCGTATAGCGCCTCGTCGGCCTCGCCGCGCTCCGTGCTTCTTTGGTAGTCCGCAAGGTCTCTCCTCTGTTCGTCCGTCAGCTCGCGGTTGGTCAGCCTATCCCATGCATGGGTTTTCTCCCGCAGCTCCGTGTCGTAGTCATATAGCCCAGATTCAAAGCGCAGCTTCATCCCGTTGTCATTCACCTCGGAACGCCACTTGCCGTCTGCGCCGCGGAACCAGCCCGTTTTCTGCCGGATGGTCTCGGCGTCAGCCCCGCTTTCCTCCATCTCTTTCGCCGTATTAAGCGCTTCTTTGTCTGCGTTCTTCGCATTTTCCCCTGCAAACATAAAGCGCTTCGTGCCGCCCTCTGTGGCGGCATTTTTGCTGTTCTTCGCCGCTGCCTCGAATGCCTGCTGCAACAGTCCTTCCGCCGTCTGCGCCTGCTGTTTGGCCTTGCCCGTCAGCTTGCCCACGATCTCGCGGATGGCGTCGTGCAGCTTTTCAAGCAGCGTGCGGTCTTCGCTGTGCCTGCGGATAAACTCATTCAGCACGTCCGTGTTGGCGATCATCTCGCCCGCGTAGTTCGCCGCAGCCTCGTCCAGCGCTTCGTCCATGCTGGTATCAACGCCCATGCGGTTATACTGCTCATGCAGGATGTTCGCCGCCTCGGCGACGTCGGGGTCTTCCATGATGGCATTGCGGAACGCCGTGTACTGCTCGGGCGCGAGCTCCTGCACGCGGTGCGTCCACTCATGGCCGACGACCTGCATCACGGGGTCCTGCGCGTCCTTTGCAATGCGGATTTCGTTGCCCTCGATGACGCCGTTTGCCGTGCCGCCACGCACCGCATCAGCCATGCGTACGCGCACGCCGAGCGCCTTTGCGACGGTGTTGATCTCATCTGCCGTCGCACTGTCCATTTCACGTGAAACGTAGTCATCATAGACAAGGCCGCTGCCTCCGTCGCTCTCCTGCGCAAAGGTCTTCTTGCGCGCCTCGGCCTTCGCGTCGTTCTGTCCTGCGACATAGCCTGCATAGGCCGTCTCATTCGTCGGGTTCGGGTTCGCCTTGCCCTCCACGCCCGCATTGTAGGCAGGGATAAAGTCCTTCACGTGCTCTGCTGTGTCCTTGCCCTCCTGATACGAGCCACGAATCGCCTTGCGCCCGCTCTCACCGATCATACTGTCGTAGCGCGCAAAGAGCCGGTCAGCAATACCGTTCACGATCTCCGCGTCGCTGCGCGTCTCTGTCTGCGTCTCCGGCAGCTCGGTACGACTGTCATAATAGCGCCCACCTCGGTTGCCGATGGCCTCCACGCCACCGCCGAGACCACCGAGGATGCCGCCGACGAGGAAGTCGTTCAGAATTTCCGATGCTTCCAGCTCGCTATAGCTCCCGCCGAGCGTCTTGCCGTTATAAATCATCTGCAAGGCAGGCTGAATGAGGTCTTCGATGGCCTCCTCGCCGCCCTCTTCAATGAACGACAGCGCGATCTTGCCCGCCGCGCTGTTATTGAGCCCCGACATCGTGCGCTCGATGACGCCATCTAAGAAGCCCCTGCCGAACATTTTCTTGAACGGCGCTGCCGCGTTGCCGATCTTCTCGGTCGCCACGCTGAGCGCGCCGCTTGCAAAGCCATAGTTGACCTGCTGTTCATGCGTTGCGCCCTGTCTGCGCGCCTCCTGCGCGCCACTGCCCATGCTACGAATGGCCATAGGGAAAAGTGCTGTTCCAAACATAAAGGGCGATAATGCAATGTCTTCTGCCATTTGTGTGCCTGCAACACCCGTATCAACGGCAAGCTGCCCGACTTTGCCCAGCCCACTTTTCGCCTTGTTGATATCTTTTGCGCCGCTGTCGGCCAGCCTGTCAGCAGCCTTGTAGATTGCGCCCGCCGTGCGCTCAACCTCGCCGCCGATGCCGTAAGCCTGCCGATACGCGGCCTTGCGCGCTTCCAGATTCGTGATGACGGTGCGTGCCGTTTCGCGCTCGCTCTCGGTGCTGCTGGGGTCTGCCAGCACGTCGCGCTGCGCCTTGATATCCTGATCCCACAGCGCAATTTCTTTCTCAGCTTCGCCGCGGCGCTGCAAGCCGCTTCCGGTCTGCGCCAAACCGACGGCGTTCGTGACACCCGCGCCGTAGGTCTTCGTTGCGCCCTTGATCGTATTGCCGACGCGCTGCGCAACCGTCTGCGGCTTCACGTCCTTCACATGCTGATTGAAGGCTTTTTCGCTCTGGTAGTTCTTCGCCTCCTGCTGCTGCAAGGCACCCTTAGCAAGATTCTGCGCAAGGGCGCTTTGATTTTTTGGTGTAACGACGTTCTGCTGCGTGCGGAACATGGGGCTGCTCGCCTTTGTGGGAGCCGTTGCCGCTCTGCTCGGCTGCGCCGTCGGCCGCTTCTGCACCACATTGCCCGTATGGGATGTGCGCTGCACATCCCCCGTTCTCACAAGCCTGCCGTGCGTGCCGGTTCCAACAACTGTCGTCTGGCCCTTGCTCGCTTCCACTTCCGGATTCGCTTTTACTAATCGTCCCATTTAGCCCTCCTCGTAGGAATAGCCGTACTGCGTCAGTAGCTTCTGCATTTCTGCCTTCTGATCACTCGTCATCAGCGGCCATGCCTTGTCGAGCGTCGAAAGGATACGCTCTCCTTCACCGTTTTTCAGCGACGTGTTGAATCCGCTCAGCAGAGCAATAAACTGACCCTGCGGCAGTGTCTTGCCGCTGCTGCCGCTTCCGCTGCCGCCGCCCTGCCCCTCGAGCCAGTCTTCATAGTCGTCGTACACGCCGCTCGAAGAGGTAAACCCGAATTTTTTATAGTTGTTGGCAATATAGCTCTTCGGATAGCCGCTTGCCTGCGCCGCTGCGAACAAGCCATCATAATCTGCCTCGCCGCCGCCCGTAGGCGTGGTGCTGACGCGGGTATTGCTTCTCGCGGCCTGCTGCGCGGCCTGCTGCAATTTATACTGCCATTCCGCATTATAGCGTGCGTCCTCGATGGCATCGCGTTCCTTCTGGTAGTCATAGTTCAGCTTGTCCTGCTGCTTCTGATACGCCAGCGCATCCGCCGTCTGCTGGTCGCCCACCTGATCGCGCGCGAGCTGATAGAGGTAATTGCGGTCAGCCAGCCAGCGGTTGTAGTTGTTGTCCTCAATCCCAATCAGCGTATTCAGGTCGGCGCGGTCGCCGCTCAATTTATCCTGATACATGCTATAGGCAAGTTGCTGAAGCTCGGGAATCTTGTCCGTCATCTGGCTCATCTGGTAGTCGCTCGCCTGTTGGCTCGCTGCCACCGCCGCCGTGGACGGCATCCCGCCCGTCATCACTGCCGTCTTGCCGAGCACATCCTCCGCGCTGCGGTCTGCCTCGCGCGTGTACTGCTTGCGATACTGCTGATAGAGCGGGTCGCTCGCCGCGTCGTAGGAAAACGGCGTGCGATTCAGCAGCGCGTCGAGTTTTGCGCTGATCTGTCCGCTCTGATCGTAGTTGTAGTTGCTGTCGCCCAGCTTATCAAGCCAGCTCGTGTCAGCCTTTGCAGGGCTCGCGCCCGTGCCGAGTTTGATGTACTCGCTGCCGTCCACGCCGCCGGAATAGTCGTACTTCGCGCGAATTTTCTCCGCCGCGTCGTGCGCCGCCTGCTGGCCCGCCTTGTCTCCCTCGGCATATGCCTTGTTGTAGGCCTCGGTATACTGCCGGATGAGATCAAGGTCGCCCGAATCGTTGATGAGCGTCAGGTCTGTATTTTTGTGTTTGAAATTATCTGCCATTGTCCCCTCACTTTCTGCCGCCCGTCACGTATTCGTACTCGAGCGCATAGAGCCGGTATTCTCCTGTGGCTTTGATTTTTAACCTAAAGTGGTCGCAGCGGCGGATCGGGCAGTTGAGCGTGAAAACGTCTTTCTCCTGTGCCCCGCAGCGGTCGACCTCTTCCCACGCGCCGCCGTCGAACTTGACAAGGAATACTACCGTTGCGCCCTTTTCGCATTCCAGCCGCGCCCGCACGCGCTGCACGTGCTTCGCGTCGAATGAGCCGCCGTCATAGTCGGCAAACTCCGCCTCGCTAATAACAGCGCCCTCGCGTGTTGCGCCGGTCGGGATATCTGCTGGATTCCCCAGCAGCACACAACCACCATCCACTAAGGCCATGATACCGCCCGAATAGGCCATTTGCACCACGGCAAGCGTATCTTCCTTATGCCACACGCCGTTCTCGCTGCTGTAGCAGTACAGCGCCGCCTTGCCATCCTCTTTCAGGCTCACGTAGTAGTTGAGGCCGTCGCTTCCTCCCACCGCGTCAGAGAGGCGCACATCGTCGCCCAGCGTGCGGGAGATGCAGCGCGGCATACCGCCGCTGTATGCCATAATGCCGACTTTCGAGAGGTAATAGAGCGTTTCACCTGCCACGGCAAGGCTTTTGTGGCTGCCTTTCATCACGCCAAGCACAGCACTCGACATGAGCTGGAAGTTCGTCGGGATCGTGCCGTACATCTTGAAGATTTTGTCCTCTTTGAAAAAGCACGGGTAGCCAAGATAGCTCACGCACGCCGTAAATGCCCCCGCCGTGCCGCTCTCCACGCTGAACGCGTCCGTCGACAGGCCATCAAACACGTTCCAGTTGTACGGGTCGCCGAGCTTTGAAGCAAAGATGCTGTCGCCCTTGCAGCCCCACACGCGGTTCTCGTTCGTGCAGACAAAGTCCATGTCCGGCACGCTGCGCTTGAGCGTGACCGTCCCGGTCTCCGTGATGCTTTCCTGCCCTTCTGGCAGGCGGAAAGTATTCTCATAGAAGCGCAGCGTCTTCTTGTCCTCGCTGATCTCGCGGATGATGGGCGTGCGGTTGTTGTAGGTCTCCTTTGTGCAGCCCGAGATCGTCACGGCGTCGCCCACGTTGAACGGGAATGCCGCGCCGGTTGTCGTTATGCTGTTTGCCGCCGCCTTTTCGTCAGCATACGTGCCATTGCCGAATTTCAGGCCCGTTGCGGCATAACTCGCCTCCATCTGCTTGATCGTGCCGTCCTTTTCGCACACGATCTTGTCGGGGAAGATGAGCACGCGCTCGCCCAACGCGCAGAAGGTCTTTTCACTGTCTGCGACCGTCGTCTTCTCTTCGCCGTTGATATAGAGCTTCGCGCCGTACACCTCGTAGAGCTTCCCCGCGCAGAAAACGCCGTTTGCCGTGCTCATATTTTTGCGGACGGTATAGCGCCGCGCGCGGGGAGCCAGAAGAGGGAAGTATCGCGCCGACAGGTTTTTCATGTCGTAGAGCTCGCCGCCCGCCGCGCCGAACGTGTGGTTGATGCCGCCGAATTTCTCCTGCTGCACGCGCCGGTTCGTGTATGCCGTGATCTCAGGCAGTCTCATCCGTGCCCTCGCTTTCTTTCTTCTCCGGCGCTTCCGTGCCGTCGCAGATCATTGCGATATTGCGAAGCGACTGGCGCACCGCCGCCACCACGTCCACCGCGTCACCGTTGACGTTCAAAATGCCGATGAGACGCATCGCGTGCGCCGCTTCCTGCTTGATCTTTTCGTTCATGTCGTTCCCTCCAATCGTTTTAGCCGTTCTTCCTGCTCGCGCACCTTCGCCCACAGGACAGGGATAAACTCGCTGTAACGCAGAAAATAGGTCTCGCTGCCGTCCTTGCGCTTGGCCGCCGCCCAGCCCGCGAACTCCTGCGACGTGATCCCGCATTTCTGCATTGCCGCCTCTACCTCCTGCGCGATGAAACCCGCGTGGAATCGACCGCTCGTGCCGTTGTTCAGCTTGTAGCGCTTCGGCTCCACAAGATCGAACATGCGCACATACTTCTCCGGCAGCGCCTCGATGCTGTTTTTGATGTTCCGATCGGACCCGTTCAACTCGTTCGTGCTGCAATAGATCGTGCTCCAAACAAAATTCGGCGCACCAAGATTGTACCGGTTATCTGCATTCGGGGCGAAATCGCCGCGGCAATCAATGAAGTCGTAGTCGAAATTGAGCGCTGATCTTCCGTTATTCCCCGACAGATACAGGTTTCCGCTCGTCGCGTTCAACTCCATCGCCTTGCTCTCGAGCGTCATTTTGTAGTCCGCCGTGCTGGCGTACTCCGTGTAGATGTCCCCACAGCGTCGTCCCTCATCATTGCGCACGGTGATCCTGTCCCCTTCAATCTCCGTCGCCGTCAGCGTTCCATAGATGTTCACCGCGTCCACGTAGAGGTCAACGCTGCCCGTGCTTGCAATCTGTGCGCCGTTGTAATTGAGTTTGAAGACCGTCCCATTCTCGCCGCTCGTTGCGGCCAGCGTGAAGCCCTGGGCGCTCTGGTCAAAGATGCTCTGCGCCTGCGTTGCGTCGATCTTGGTGCGTACCGTCGCGCGGATGCCGTTCACGTCGGTCTTGATGTTAGTGATCGCGCCGTCAAGGTTTGAAACACTTACCTGCAAGCCCTTTGCCGTTGTGTAAAGCTGCGTGATGTTCCCCTCGGCGTCGCTAAGTCGAGCATCTAATCCTTTTGCTGTAATGGAAATTTCATTTACATTCTTGTCCGTATCCTCGATCTTGGCGTAGATCGGCTCGGAAATATTCTTGATAAACTCGCTTAGTGCATTCTGATTGATGTTGCTCCCGTCCAGATTGAAGAGCGTATACCGAAGCTGTTCCAGAAGCACGAAAAGGTAGTCATAGACCCCGTTGATCTGCTCCTGCGTGTCTTTGCCTTCCCCGTTCGGGAAGGTCGTCTCCACCAGCTGAAATGTCGTCGGCACTTGTCATCACACCTTCCAGTTGCCCTTGCTCTCTTTTCGGTTCTCGCGCCGCCACCATGCCATAGCATCGGCCACCGCCTCGTTGGCAATGGCATGGTCGTTGGCATAGAGCGCGCTGTCCTGATTGTAGGCGTCGAGCTGCGCTGCCAGATACAGGTGGTAACACTCGTTGTGCCCGTCCGGAAGCAGCAATTCCATATCCTCGACGCTCGCGGTGTCATCCTCCACACTCACCTTGAGGGTGGGGGCTTCCGCCCCCATCATCTCGGCGATTCGGTGCTCAAGCACCATGAGGATTTCCGCCTTGCGCGGCGTGCTCAATTTGTTAGGCCGCAGCGCGTCCGCGTCACGGATCGCTTTCAGCATTTTCATACATTAGACCTCCGTGAAATACTGGCCCACCAGCTCGTGCGGCAGATACTGCAAGACGATCTTCCCACCCGCAGCCTCGCCAATACGCTCACACAGGTACAGCTTAGTGTCCTCAGGGTCTTTGTAATAAAGACCATAAGTGTACTCCATACCACGAGCGGCCGGAATCGGGTCGTCCTGCGTACCCGCGTGGTCGACGTTGATGATCGTCCAGAGGTTCGGCGTCTTGTCCGGCGTCCAGTCGGCTTGAGAGGTATGACCCTGACGGCACTTGTGCACCTTGCCGCCGTAGCTTCTGCGGTCGCCCTCCGCGTAATCAACGGGGTACGCCCATGCTGTGATGAGTTCCGGCACGCTCGCCGCCTCGCCGTCGCTCAGGCTGACCGCCGCCTGCTCGATGATGGGGCGCAGCTCCACCGCACGGGCGTATGTGACCGGCACGCCCGCAAGGGCGGTAACGGTCGCTTTGGCGCTCTCAGTCTCCGTGGGCTTGCCCATCTTGATACTCACCGTGCCGTCGCGGTGGTCAGTGATGTCACCAGCAAGGCTGTACTCGCTGTTGTCGTACTCGTTGACGACCTCTTTGGTCTCGCCCGTGGGCTGTCCCTGCTCGTCCAGTACGTCCACCGTCTCGCGCAGCACGATGCTCCACGGCGTGTTGTCAGTCAGCAGTGCCGCGACCTCGGCGGAGGTCATCGTGAGTGTGATGGTCTTGGTGTCGCGCTCGCCCCACGAGCGGTCTTTGGGGTTGCCGTTGACCTCTGCGGGGTATTCGGTGTTGTTGACTTTGATGTAGATTGCCATAAATAATCAGTCCTTTCTTTTCTTTAGAAGCAGAAGCCGAAGGCCACGCCACGGGTAACATTTGCACTACTGTTTACGGAACTACCTGTGCTTTTGACATTACAATAGTATCTGGTGCTATTGGCAGTTGGAGAACGCTCCCACCAGTCGTATGCACTGCCGTTAAAGTTCTTCACCGTGCTGTTACCAGCTTTGTAGTAGTCGTACTGCGTGCCTTCACCTGAGTGGGAGTTAATGGCACTACCAAAAACTTCAACCTCGCTCAGTAAGAATAGGCTATCCTGCGTAGTTATGAGCACGGTGCTCCGACCGCCGTTTGCGGAAATCTTGTTCACCTCACGGATGCCGCTCTGTACGTCCGCAGGCATCTGCTTCAAAATAGTGGGCAAGTGCTCTATTCGCATAGTGCATTTTGCCCAACCCATGGTATTTGAACCAGTGGAGTGCATTGCCTTCGCTATATTGTAGCAGTCATGCAGCTGGAACGTCAGCGGAGCTTTTCCCGAACCGTCTGAATAGTCGTCGTGGTTCTTGCCGATGATGTCGATCTGGTAGTCCACGCCGTTGATGGTCATGGGCTTCTGGTCTGCCACCTTCCACGTGTCCGGCACTGCGTTGTTGTGGCACGCCTCGATGATCTGCTCCCATGTATTGTTGGCAAACACAGGGTCGTAGGACGGCGCAAACGTGATGTCATACCCCGTGCCGCCGATAAGCGTCCTGCCCTTTTTGATGTCGTAGCTCGTGCCGTTGACGAGGCATTTCCCGCCCTTCACTTCGTAGACCGTGCCGTTGACGAGAGTTTTGTGTGTAGCGGGCGGCGGTGGCGTGACATTGCCGGAGCTGTCGACTTCCATGTCAGGCGGGAGAACCAAAGCGGGGCGGATACCGTACGAGTAGGATACGCCGGTGACGCTGTAGCTGCCGATGGAGGAGACGGCAAACCCGTAGTAGGCTTCGTTGGTGACCGGGGAGCGGAGCCACCAGAGGGCGCCCATGCCGTTCAGCTTCTCAATGCGCTTGTTGTTGGCGGACGTGCCGGTCCCAGATTCAAAGTAGTCCAGCTTCGCGCCATCCACCGGTAAGTAATCGAAGTCGCTGGTCTTCCAGCCTACTTCGTAGCCAGACAGCAGGAAGATCTTACACGAGAGCCCGTTCGAACCGTTTTGATCGGTGCCATTGGAGCCTCCTCCGCTGCGGTACGGAATCTTGACCTGCTTGATAGCCTTTTGAATGTTCGAATCGAACAGGTTCAGGAACGTGCTGTTCAGGTAGGTGTGGATGTCACTGCTTTCGTACTTGTTAATGCCGGAGCTATGCCATGCACGGTTCTCATAGATGCCCTTCATCAACAGCCAAGTGCCGGTGCAAGATTCGTCGTACATGCCGCTCGGTTTCCCCTGATGGACGACGATGAACTCTTTTGCCGTACCGTTGACTTTCAGCTTGACGATACTGCCGACGGCCTTACTGCCGAGTTGTGCATTTGCCATCTCAGCGCCTCCTTAGCCGTACACCCAGTTGATAGCGAAATTCTCAGTGGGTGTGCTCTCCGATGCCACAAGCGTCTGCTTGACGATGTTTCCGCTCGCGATGTAGTCGCTGCCGCGCGTCGCCGCCACCAGCCCGCCCGAGCCGTTGCCCTTGATGAGGGAGGTGGTGGATGGGACATTGACGGGGCCTGCCGGGCCCTGCGGGCCGGTCGCACCGGTCGCGCCTTTCTCGCCCTGCTCCCCCCTTTCGCCCCGGTCCCCCTTGGGGCCTTTGAGGTTGACCGTCGCGGGATTATCGAGCCCGCCGTCGTTTGTCCAGCTCAGGTCTCCCGCCGCGGACACAGCGGGCGTAAAGGTCGCGCCTTTTGCGCCGTCCGCGCCCTTGGCGCCATCCGCCCCGGCAGGGCCTCGCGGGCCCGTCAGGCCTTGCGGGCCAGTTTCACCTTGCGGACCAGTTTTGCCCTGCGGGCCCTGTTCTCCCTGCGGACCCCTTGGCCCCTCTGGTCCGGTATCTCCTTTCGCGCCGTCAGTGCCGGCAGGCCCCCGTGCGCCCGTGTCGCCCTTCGGGCCCTTGAGGTTCACGGTCTGCGGATTCGCCTTGCCGCCGTCGTTCGTCCACGAGAGATCGCCCGCCGCGCTCATCGCAGGCGTAAACGTCACGCCGTCGCGTCCGTTTGTCCCGTCCTTACCGGCGGCACCGTCTGCGCCCGGGGCACCATCCGCCCCGGCAGGGCCTTGAGGACCAGTCTCGCCGGGATCGCCTTTCGGACCCTGCGGACCCTCGGGCCCCGTGTCGCCTTTCGCGCCCTGCAAGGGGCCGTTGTTGACGAACTCGCCGGTAATGCCGTCGAAAATGTAGATGTCGTAGGGCGCCGCCGTGCCCACGCCGTAGGCATCGCCTGCCGCTGCGGTCGCTTTCTGCGCGGCGTCGAGCTCCGACTTCGTGTCATAATAGCCCAGCACCTTGAAGCCGCTGCCGGTCTCCCCCTTGGGGCCTGCGGGGCCCTGCTCGCCTTGCGGGCCGGTCTTGCCTTGCGGGCCCTGTTCGCCCTGCGGGCCGCGCGGGCCTTCGGGGCCGGTCGGTCCGGTCGCGCCGGTGTCACCTTTCTCTCCTTGGGGGCCGGTATCGCCCTTGTCGCCTTTCAGCGCGGCGAGCTGCGCCGCCGTAAAGTCGGAATAGGTAAAGGCATCGCCCTTGTCTCCCTTCGCACCCCGTGGGCCAGCGGGGCCGGTCTCGCCTTGAATACCCTGCTCTCCCTGCGGGCCGCGGGGGCCGGTTTCACCTTTGGGGCCCTGCGGCCCCGTCGCACCGGTTGCGCCGGTCTCTCCCTTGGGGCCGCGCGCGCCGGTTGCGCCCGTGTCGCCCTTGGGGCCGGTTGCCCCAGTCTCGCCCTTGGGCCCCTGCGCGCCGGTGTCGCCCTTGGGGCCGACTTCGCCCTGTGGCCCGGTCGCGGCAACGCCCGTGTCAGCAAAAGCGCCCGCCGTGGCGTCCCACTTGAACCAGTTGCCCGTGGTCTCGTCGACGTAGGGCATCTTGGAAACTGCCGTCTCCGCATCCGCCGCCGCCTGCAAAACCTCGTCGACCCAGCTTTGGTAGGCCGGAGGCGGTGTCTCTCCGCTGTCTTCCAGCGTTTCGCGCACGCGTGTTTTATATATCTGGCTCTTCACGATGGTATCGCCCACGGTATAGCGAAGCTCTGCCGCGCCCTCACCGGCCACCGCCGTATCAACGCTCGATACCAGCCACACGAGCGCGCCGCCATCTTCTGTCACCGTCACGGGATACGGCTGCGCATCGCCGTTTCGCTGCACGATCAGGCTCGCCACGCCCTCGCCATAGCCCTCGCGCCACTTTCCCAGCACGTCAAAGACGACCTTGCGCGCCTGATTCTCGCCCCTGCGCCCGAGCTTGATCTCTTCGAGCGCGTAAGCATTTTCAATAACCATGTTGTCACCTCTCTTATGGAAAACGGCGCAGCAAGAGCGACTTTTTCGTCCCTTGCTGCGCCGTGTCGCAACTCATTTTTCGTGTCTCGCGGTCGTATTCACTTACGCGTTGTGGGCCTTCGCGCTCTCAACGTAGTAGCTGCTCATCGTCTGGATGAGATTTGCGGTCGAGGCATCCTGTCTCATCTGGTTCTGGATGGCCCACAGGAACTTTCTCTTGACCTGCACGGTCACACCGCGCTGGATCAGGCAGCTTTCGCCGTTCACGCACACCAGCAGGTCATCCTTGTACTTGCCGCTGTCCTTGAACAGGCGGACGCTGACGTATTCCTCGCCTGCGCGATCGGCGTTCACAGCCGCAACGGCGTTTTTTGCTTCGCTCATCGGTCTTTCCTCCGTTTCAGTGGCGGGGGCGGCGTTCACAGCCGCCCCCTTGGTGGTTAGGTCAGCGGGGTCTCATCGAACGTGGAAGTCGTTTCCACACGAATCATATACGCCTCAACCAGACGTTCGGCGACCTTGGTCGCCTTCCAACCGACGGTTGCACGCTGGTTCAGCGGGTCAGCCGTACCGGCAGAGCCGAGCGGCTTGACGATGTGCTCAAGACCGCCGCCGGTCAGCTCGGTCGTGCCGTAAGCCTCTGCGCCCATGATGAGCGTGGAGTAGACGTTGCGGCCCTTCGCACCAGCTTCGCCCGGATAGATGGCGGTCGACGCCGTCGGGGTGGTAGCAGGCGCTTCTTTCAGCGTGATCGTCGCGCTGCCAGCACCCGCAGCCGAGGCGCTTTCGATCTCAAGAAGCGCACCACCGATGACGACCTCACGGCCCGCCAGCTTTGCGGCGTCAGCAGTGGTGATTGCCTCGTTTACGGTCAGAACCTTGCCGGATGCGCTCTTGACGGTCAGGTCGCGTGCGCCTTCGGTCAGGTCGTCGGCGTGGAACACCTTCGCTTCGGTCGTCTCGATGAAGCGGACGCCCGCAATCTTGCCGATCTCGTCGTCGTAGATGTTGCTGGTGTCCTTGTACTCGTGCGGGCGCTTCCAATCAGGGTCATCCTGAATGTCGTAGGAACAGTCAGGGTGAATGATGGCCCAGTAGGAGCCTTCATAGCGCGGGGCGTTCATGGTTTTCAGGAAGCGAACCGCCTTGCGGACGGCACGCACCGTGAAATAGTGGTTGCCCGTGGTCTCGCCGCCAACGAGCAGATGGCGGCCCGTCACCTGACCTTCGCCGTACTGGACGTTAGAGCCACCGTTAATGACCTCGCGGGTGATGGTGTCGAGCGTGCGGCCCGCCTGAGAGCCGAGCAGCACCGTCGCTTCCTGCAGGTTGTTGTCGATGGCGGTCAGGTCGAGGATATCGGAAATCTCGACGAAATCGCCGTACTGGTCGACCTGTGCGGTCAGCGTGGTCATGGACAGCTTACGACCCTTGGGGGTCACGCCTTCGGTGATGGGCGTCAAGGCCTTGGGCAGCGGATCATACTTACGGAACTCGATCTCCTTGCCCTTGCCCTTGGGGATGTTGCGCTTCTGCGCGAATCGGTCATGCACCAGCTCGGGTTCGGCGTTGTCGATCAGGGTGTCGCAGTAGTAGGTTTTCATCTCGCCCGAGAGACCGGCATCGGTCGTCACGTTCGTCTGGCCCTCAAACAGGCTCAGAATAACGGGCAGAATGAAAATGTCTTTGAACTTCTTCATAGAGTTTTGTCTCCCTTCTTACAGTCGGTAAATTAGGCGGGCATCAGAATACGATGCGCTCGCCGCGCCGCACGCGTCTTGCGATCTCTGCGCGGTCGGCCTTCGTGAATTTGCTCGGGTCACTCTTGACAATGACCCCCGGCTGGGAAGTGGTTCCGTTCTCGTTCGGGCGCATTCCTTTCGCGCGGACGTTGTCCATCACGCGCTTTTCCATCTCCGCCGCAGCTTTCGCCGCGCTGCGAGCCTGAATGTCGCCTAAATGGGATACCTCGTAAGCGTCTTTTACAGGAACGCCAGCGCGCAGCATCGCAATGAAGCGCGGATTCTCCGCAACTTCGCGCTTGAGGTCGAAGTCAGGGTACTCTCCCGGCGCGTCCGCCGTTCCGACCAGCTCACTCGCCTGACGAATCCAGTCGTTATATGTCTCGTCGGCTTTCTGCTGGCGCTGTCTGTCTTCTTCCTGGCGTTTGAGCGCCTCATTTTCCTGCTGCATGCGTACATACTCACGGTACTGTTCAACGCTCATGCCCATACTCTCCGCTTCCGCGTTGTAGAGCACGCTTTTGAGCGCCGCATCGCCCTCAAAAGCCGCACGCAGCTTACTCATATCGCCGTCCGTCACGCCATAATGGCGCATCAGTGTGTCGATAATGGGCTGCGAATCGGCGATCTTCTGGTCTTTGGCCTTCTCTTCGCCAAATCTGCGGTTGATGATGCGCTGCGTCTCCGCAGTGTACACGTCCTTGTATTTGCCGTTTACGAGATCAAGGAACTCCTTTTTGAGGTCTTCCCCGCCTTTTTCCGCAGCCCCGGCGTCGTGCTGCTGCATCTTCACGCCCTCGCCTTTCGGCTCGCCAGAAGAGGCTCCCGTATCATCAGGTGTCTCCTGCTTGCCGAACACGACGTTGGCGTATTCGCCCGTTTTGCCCTTCCGGGTGGGAGAAGAGCTTGCATTCGTGGTCTCGCCCTGTGTGCTCGCGCCTCCCTCAGCGCCGCCCGATGCACCGGCAGCGGCTCCCGCAGCGGCAGTGCCGCCGTCAAAGAGGCTCAGGATCACGCGAAGCGTGGTTTTGAGGTTCATGGTATCCCTCCTGCTTGTCAAATCGCGGATATTCGGCCCTCCGTGTAGGCCGTGCAGCGCTTCCCATCATCCGCAGGGGAGGGGAGAGCGGCGAAAAGATGAAGAAAAACGCTGACCCTCCCTCGCGGGCGTATGAATAGGAGGAAGCCACTCGCACGCCTAAAGCGTAACATGCGGCTTCCTCCGTCTCACCACGGGTGAGAAAAAATTTTTAATTTTCTTCGATGCACTCGCAGATAGCGTCCGGCCTCGTGGTCTCAAGCTGCTTGAGCCCGATGCAGGCCGCAAGAAATGCCGCCTCGATGCGCTCATCGCCTCCGCAGTGGATGAGGAAGCGCGGCGCCCCCTCGTCTATCTCGAAGCCATAGACCTCGCACTCTCCCTCAGCTTCCATGTTCTTCACATAGCCTCCGAAGGCATACATCACGCCAGTAATGTAGTTGCAGCATTTCTCGTCCGCCGAATGGCCTTCGCACAGGATCATGTAGCGACCGATTTCGTGCTCGATGTGAACCATCGTCATGCACTTACACCCCCGGCATCGCCGCGCTGCTGCCCGTGTCCATGTTCGGCTTAGACTGTTCGGCAAGCTTCTGCATGTACGGTGTCTGCGCGCTCTGTGCGTCGGCGTTCTTGCTCTCAATTCCGCCGCTGCTGCCGCTCTTGCGTGTCGAGCCTCCGCTCTGCGTGCCGCCCGCCATTCCGATACCCACGTCCTGCCCCGTAAGTTGCTGGATAACCGCGAGCGCCTTTTGCAGCTGATCGCTCTGTTGCTGCACGACGTTGTAGAGCGTCGCGCCCTCGTTGACCTGGCTCTTGATCTTGTCGATTCCTTCGAAGTCCATCATGTCGAGCGCAATCATACTTTCCTGCGCCCTGTCCGGGGAGAAGAATCCAAGTGAATACAGCTCTTTCGCCCGCTCGTTCTGTTCCGCGCGGGAGAATGGGTTCTTCTTCTGTGCCTTGATCTTGATGTCAAAGACCGGTCTGCGGAACAGGTCATTGCCGAGGCTGTCCACACCCGTCACCTGATTGCCAAGCTCGTTCACGCCGATTTGCGCATACTCGTATGGCATTTCATTTGTGATGCGGAAAGTACGCGCTGCGTCGTAGAACTGCCGCATGCGCTCGATGCACAGATTCACGATCTTCGCCTGCGCGCGGTAGCACGCCGAAATCATATCGCGGCTCGCCTTGTTGCCCGCTTCCTGCAATGCGGAAATAGCCGCCGCAGCCGTCGCACCGCTGGACGTGCCGCCGTTGGACACGTCGCGGTTGGAGCTCGTTTCCTTCATCTCGTCGATCTTCATCTGCACAATGTTCGCGTAGATGGAATCGAGTGGGCGCGTCGTTACCTCGCGGAGCCTGCTCTCGTCGATCTGTCCGGACACGTGGATGATCGGCTTGCGCCAATCAAGAAACTCTTCTTCGTTGATGTTCAGGCTTTCGCTGGCAAAATACCGGCGCTTGCTGCCCATCATCGACGTTTCGAGGATGTTGCCCCATAGCTTGTCGATGTAGAGCTGCGGGTCCTTTGCGATGGCTGTATAGCCAAAGCCCGCGGGCGTGCCCTTCTCGGGGAACAGCACGTCGAACACGAACGGATATTCGCCGTCTTCATAGAAGCCGCTCTCCGCATATTCCGGGTCGTTCTCGCTGGCGTAGATGATATGCTCCTCGTCAATGAACTTTGCGTAGTGCAGCACCGTGCGCCCGTCGCCGGTCCTCTTGCGGTAATACCAGTCGATCACGGCAACCTTGTTGCTCGTGTCCACCGTGTCGTCGTACTCGTATTTTGCCGTCTCAATGCTGCTGCCGCTAAGCTTATCCGCAAACTGCGGGTATTCGTCTTCGATAATGTCACGATCGACGAGCGCCACCGTGAACACGTTGCGGCTCTTCTGGATGTCTTCGACGCCCGGCTCCCAGAAGATATTCAGTGGGTCAATGCCCTCGATGGCGATGTCGCCGAGCCCGTTGTCTTTCTCCTTGTCCCAGAACACGCCGTAGATCGCCACGCCGTGTTTGAGCTTTTCCCACCACTCGAAGCTGTACGTGCTGTCAAATTCGTTGTATTCCATGATGACCGGCAGCACGGACGAAAGCGTCTTTGCGCTTTCCTCGTCGCTCTGCTCACGCGGCAGGCATACGGGCTCGGGGTAGTTGTCCATCGCGTCGGCGTGCTTATTCATGATCGAATTGAACAGCCATGCACTCGCAGGCTCGGGCGATTCTCCTGCATCTTTTGTCCCGCGGCGAATGTCCTCCCAGTGCCGCAGCTTCCACCAGCGTTCCTCGCTGATGATGCGATTCTCGAAGTTGCTCTTGCCCTGCTTATACTTTTGCAGCGTTTCCACGGCGTCGCCGATCTCTTTGCTGCCGATGGTTGCGCTGCTGCTCATCGCCGCGTCGCTGTCGCGGAATGCACCCACGAGCGGGGCCTCTGCCTTTGCATCCAGCATCGCAGCAGCGCCAGCCGCGTCGGCCTGCTGCTGCGTCTGCGGGAATTTTCTCATTCCTGCCATGTCTTCCCCTCCTGTCAGTTGTGTTGAAACCACGCATATCTGTCGTAGCTCGGCGTATTGATGTCCAGCGGGTCATACAAGACCAGCTTCGGCGCTTTATTCTCCCGCGCCGCAATGGGATTCTCCATGCACACATAGCGTGTCATGTCGTAGATATGATCCTCCTGCTCGGTGTTCACGTCCTCGACGTCCTTTTCGTCGTAGACGAGGTTCGGGACCGTGCGGATGAAATTCTTACACGTATCGAAGATATACAGCATCGGCACACCGTTCTCGTCGAACGCGAATCGGTTGTGCAACTGCATCTTGCCGTCGATACGGGCGTTGTCGCCCTTCTCGAAGTAGACGCGCTCGCGCTCAAAGAGCGAACCGATGCTCTCCGTACCCTGCGTGCCCCAGATCGCGGGGTCGCCCACACGGAAGATGTGCCGCCCCTTGAGATTCGGGTCTTCGGCCTCGATACGCTTCATCTCGCGCGCTACCGCCGTCGGCTCCATCTTCACGCCCTCGTTCGGCGTGCCCGTGCAGCCGTAATATTCCCGGATGTGGTAGAGCCGCCTATCTTGGTCGACCGCGAACCAGCCGATGGCGAACGGCCTTGAATATCCCCAGTCCATTGCGCACCAGATCGGCCACTCTTTCGGCACCTGAAAAGGCGTGATGACGTGCGTATGGATGCGGTCTCGGTAGTGTTCGCTGTCATTGCGCCACTCGGTAAACACCTGCCCGGAGAACGTGTCCCAGTCGCCGTAGAGCAGTGCGTTCTTCTCTGCCTCCGGCATCGACGCAAGGCGCGTCAAATAGCTGTCGTCGTTCTTGAGCAGTATCTTATTGTCGAATACCGTGCTCGGCACAAAGATGCGGCTCTTCTGCCGATGTTCTTCGTGCCCATCTGGAAAGCGCACGACGGCATCCTCGCGGATGGTCCTCATTGGCGGCGCTGCCGTGATGAAACGTTCCTTGACCCATCCGTGCCCCACACCGCCGGGGTTCGCCGTGCTGCGGATGTATACACGCGTCCCCGGCCCGTTCGGTCGGTTTCGGGAAAAGAGGTAGCTGTATTCTTCCCATGTAAAGTGGGTCAGCTCGTCGAATGCGATAAAGTCATACGCCTGCCCCTGATACTTGATCTTGTCCTTTGCATACTGCATCGAGCCGAAGAGTATTTTCGCCCCGCTCGGGAATGTCCATGTGTGGCTGCTGCCGTTGTAACGCGCGCCCGGATAGATACGCGGGTAGTAGTTCAGCGTCTTGTCAATGAGCTCGGCAAGCTGCGGGAAGGTCTTTCGCAGGATGATCGCCTTGTAATACGGGATATCCACCTGCCGCAATGCCTCAATGACCAACGCATCGGATTTTCCACCGCCTAACCGGCTGCGCCGCCGTATAGAGCCTCGTCCTCCCAGCGGCTCATGAAGAGCGCCTGTTTGGGCTGCGGCTTCCATACCACGCTACGCTTCGCCATTCGCATCACCTCCAGCGTCCTTCGGAACAGGCATTACCGCGGGCAGCTCTGCCACACCGCACGCGGTCTCTCCGCCGTCTTCCTTCTTCTCGTCATTTACCCAGCGGAAGTTGTATCTCAGGCTGAATTCCGCGCCACGCTGACCGTCTCGGTCGAAGAGCCGTTCCTCGGCATAAGCCTCGATGCGGGCCTTCGCGCGCGTGACCGTGTCAACGAATCCTTTCTTTGCCTGATAGTTCATCAGCGCTTGCCTGCTCGTAAATCCCAGCGCAAGCGCGAGCCCCGTCACCGTCGGTGGGCGCTGATGAATGATAACCGGCTGCCCGGATTTGTCGAGGATCGGCATCCCATCATCCCCGATAATCGGCTCGCCCTTGCAATCCTCGAAGTATTGGTCAATGACGGCCTGCATTTCTTCGACCGTCGCATATTTGGGATGACACCCCGCTTTTGCCATGCCGCCACCGCCTTTCTTTTTTATGCTGCAAGCCCCCCCGTCCTCGGCCTTATCGCGCAGCATTCTTATCCCCGCTCGAGGAACCGAGCTTCCTATTTCCGACGGTAACACGCCATCTTTTATTTCTCACCACGGGCGCGGAAACTTTCTCTTTCCTTTCTGTGCTTCCCTCTGTATAGTTACATACACACAACATAGATGCATCCTGCGTATAGCACTCTCTCTCCCTATCCCCCCCTATAATCCCCCCCTTCCCCTCTCTCCCGCAGCAAAAAGAAGCAGGGCTTTCGCCCTGCCTCTTTCGTTATACCTCGCCGTTTCTTTTCCGTTTCTCGTAATTCCTGCGGGCCTCTTCCTCATTGCGGAACCCGCAGCGCTTGCACTCGCTGATCTCTGTTTTCGGGTCATAGTCCACGTCCGGGGCACCACAGACGGGGCATACGCCAGAGGCAGTAGACGCGATACTTATAGCATTTAGAGCAAATTACTCTTACGCCGCCACTTACAAACAACCGTGCTTTACCGCCGCAGAGCGGGCACGGTTTTAATTCAACCATCCTTCATCGCCTCCAATGCTTTCTCCGCCTCCTCGTGGGTCAGGAATGTCCCGATGTATTTGTGCATCCCCATTTTGCCAATAAGCTTTACCGCTTCGGTCACGGTGTTTATTTTGAGCGTTGCAATCACAGGGTTATCGGGATTTCCCACAAATAACCGATACACCGCATCGCCCACCTTGCACGGCAGCACCACCAGCCGCCCGTCCTTGTCGGCCTCGGCCAGCCAGCGGAATCTGTCCAGTGCTTCACTGGCTTTTTGGTTTCCGATTAAATCCTGAAGAAACACCGCATAAGATTGAAACTCCTCCGGTGTCAGCCCCGTGTCCTCATAGGCGCGCAGGTCTTCCCGGTTCCTCAAATAGTCCAGAATGAGCTGCTGCACCACGAACCGCTGCGTTATCGGCCACGCCGCGATCTGCTCTTGCAGCTTTTTCAATGCTTCGTCCGAAACCATCACTCCACCTCCTGCAGCTTACTAATCACTTTTCGGATCACATCGCCGCCGTAAGCATCTTTTGTCAACTCCAAGAACTCCGTCAGCGTCATCATTCCATGCTCGAGGTCAACACCGTGATCGCGGGCAAACTGCTTTCGCCCCATGTCACACGAACCGGTCAAACGGTGGTGCCAATCGTAAAAATACTGCGTCGGATACGTTTTTTCGCGGTCTGTTTCACGCAGGAACGCATCAATGCGCTCATCTTCCGGCATATCCTCGAAAAGCTTGTCTCGAAGAGCCTCCATTGCTCCGCGCAGCGTTTCGCCGTGCGCAAAAACATTTTCCTGCTTGACGATGTAGCACGGTGTGAGCGTCAAATCCTCGTTCACGATTGCCCCATGCGCGGTGTTGCCGCGCACAGAGCGAATCAGCGTGTTTACACCGTCAATTCGAAAAACCGGCTCTCCGTTGAAACTTTTAATGCCGTAGCCGTCGCCGTAGCCGTAGCCGTAGCCGGAGCCGTAGCCGTAGCCGTAGCCGTAGCCGTAGCCGTCGCCGGAGCCGTCGCCGGAGCCGTCGCCGGAGCCGTAGCCGTCGCCGGAGCCGTAGCCGGAGCCGGAGCCGTCGCCGGAGCCGTAGCCGTCGCCGGAGCCGTAGCCGTAGCCGTCGCCGGAGCCGTAGCCGTCGCCGGAGCCGTCGCCGGAGCTCGCAGCCAGAAAGGCTTTGATCTTCTCGTCAAGTGTCATCTCTTCCACTCCTTCACCCCTCGGAGCGACGCAGATGCCTTATCCGTGCACAGGATGATCTGGATTGCCCCCAGCACGGTCATTTCCGGGATCGTCACGGTAAAACGGCAGTTGTCCGGTGCTTTTGTGCCATCCTGCGCCAGCTGCTCAACAGCACACGCGCCGTCCCAGCTCCACAGCTTGCGAACATCGGTCATGGTAACCTCGGAGCCGTTGCGCTCCTTGATCTTGCCAAAAAACACGCCTGCGCGGTCACAGCGAACGATGTAGTTCTGATTGTTGTTCATGATGAAATTCCTCCTGATTTTTGTTAAAATTTGAAGCTCTCTCTGAGCCTGATCCCGTTTGCCTCTGCTTCCGCCGTAAAGTAGCGGTGGCGATCGTTGATGTAGACGATTCTGCCGTGTACGGTTTTCAATTTTTCAAAACCGCAGATGCCGCTCGCGCCCTCAAAGGCTGCGGGCGTCCAGCTAAATGGTTCTCCGATGTTCATTCGTCCTCCCTAATGTCTCCTCCCCATTGCTCCGCCATAGCTTTAGCGATGCCGGGGAAGGTCTTTGCGCGGTTTTTGGCCCTATCCGTGGTAAACATACCTTTATGCTGTTCCCCATGCTTATGACTATAGCTGCCGCTCGGACACCATGTTGCTGTCGGCTCAACAATATTGGTCGGTTTCAACGGCTGTACACCACGCTCCCACAGCAAGGTTTTTTTGCTGAACGGGTGTCCGTATTGATAGGGCTGTATGGCTTGGGTTGGTTCTGGATACTCAAACACTTTACTTGGTGTCGGATTTTCAATTATAACCTTGTCACAGTCGGCTGCCCATATTGCCAAAAACAACGCTTTGCCGCAAAGCCCTTCATAGTAGCGGCGAAGATTTAACCTGCCGCCTTTATACAAATGTCTTGCCCCGGCATTGCTCGTTTTGGTACACGGAGGGAAAGCGATAATCATATCCCATCGCCCCACATCATGCACCTGTCCGTCCATTGTGGTCACTTGCCCCCCCTCTATGGCCTTAAGCGCATCGCCAAGGATATGCCACTCAGGATGCCCGCCGGACGGGTCCTGAATGTCGCAGGAATATGCCTCATGCCCCAATGCGCGGAACGCCTTACATACTTCCTGCGATTCCTCGCAGGCAACTAAAACCTTCATCGTCTCCCCTCGCATTCCCCGAACAGCTCCCGAAACGTCATTCCAGTCAAATCCTCCAGCGCGAGCAGCAGCCGCACCGTTGTATCGCGGTCGCCGCGCACCCACGCCGACACCGTAAACTGCGACGTACCGAGGGATTGTGCAAGTTCTGTTTGGTTATAGTTCGTCTTTTCCAACGCTTCCTTGAGCACCGGATAAGTGCAGAACTCAAACGGCGTTTTTGGTCTCACAATCTTGCTCATGCGTGTACCTCCCCGTAGATCAGTGCGTCAAGCGACACGCCCAGCGCTTCGGCAATGTACAGGTACGTCGGCATTTTCGCGTACCACAGTCCGGTTTCGAGGTTATGTATCGTGGTCAGCCCGACGCCCGCCTTGTCGGCAAGCTGCTGCAAGGTCATCCCGCGCAGCTTACGCCATGCCAAAATACGCTTGCCGATTTCCTGCTCAGTCGGAACGCCCTTCGGTATTCCGCTCTCGAGCAGTAACGCGCTTACGGGGACGTCGAACGCCTTCTCCAATCTCCCAAGCGATTCTAACCTCGGGTAACACCTCCCCGTTTCCCATAAAGCGACGGTGCTTTGCGGCGCGTCAATATCCGCCGCAAAGGACAACTGTGAAAGACCTTTCTTCTTGCGCAAATCGCGGATGCGATGACCTAATTCCATTTCTGTGACCATCTTTTCTTGCTCCCTCATTTCGTTCGTTGATAGCGCCGCGTCTTAAACTGCCGCGCGCCCCAATAGGCACCGCGCTCCTGCGTTTGGCGCGCTTCCTCTTCCTCCGCCTCGTTATACTTGGCAATATCCGCCTGATAGTACGGGCAATCGCTGTGGCAGCCTACATGCCGCGTTGGCGACTTGCAGCTGTGGCAGTGTTCAAAACTCATCTCACACCTCGCGGATCGTGATGCCATACTTCGCCAACATTTCGTTTTTCTTTCTGAGATACATTTGCGTCCGTTTCCCCTTGACATCCTCGACCTCTTGCAGCCAGTAGACTTGCCCGTTGCAGTCGGGCGCGGTAGGCCGTTCATAGACAAAGTCCGCAAAATATCTCTCTGGCTTAACGCGTGATCCGTCCGAGCAGATGTAGGTCTCTTGCAGTGTAAAAGATCGCTCTATCTGCAAATTTCGAATAAGCCCTTGCCTCTCCATCAAGGCCAACTCGTCATAACGCCTCGCCTCTTTGGCACTCTTGAACTCATGCACTTTCCCGTTAGGCATAACGCGCGGCGTAAATCGATTGCCGTACTTGCTTTTCTTCGGCTTTTGCGTGCCTGCCAGCTTGTCAAGCACCTGCTTCTGCGCCTGCGGCCCCAGCCTCGCGAGGTCAGCTGATGTCAGCGCCATCGTGTGCCTCCTCCTTGCTGTCCGAGGGGTCGTCCCGCAGGCCGACCGCAATGTGCATCATGTTCTTCTCATCGACGCGCTGGTGAATCTCGTATTGCCCAAGCAACGGGTTCACCTTCGGCCTTTCGAGGTGGAGCGCCTTCATGCGTGGGATATCTTCTCCCGTGTCGGGGTCCTTCACTGCCTCGCCGTAGGCAAGCGCGATCTGGATAATCCAAGCGTCGAACGCCATGCGCAGCTGGTTCAGCCCTTTTATATCCTCGTGCAGCTTCGCATTCGCTTTCATCAGCTCGCCGACTTTTTTCTGGTATCTGCCGAGCTCGTGCTCAAGCCGTTTTACCTTGTCTCTGTTTCTTTCGCTCATCGGTTCTCCGTCCTTTCGTAGTGCAGCGTCAGCGCCCGAGCGATCGGGCAGCGCCGCCATTCTTCGTTGGCGCAGTAGCGCCGCGTGTATTCGTCCAGCTCTTCTTTCGGTAGCTTGACTTGCGCACCCTCGCAGTTGAGATAGTCGCGGTAGTCCCGCGAGTAAAACGGACACTTGAAAATGCCCCCGCGATACCCGCTCACGGCGCACCACCCGCCATTTCGGCAGCCGCCGCTTCCCACGTCAGCCCGTGTTCCCGCGCATAACGCGATACGCTCGGCATGAACGCCTCCTGTTCGGCTATCCGCTCGATGTATGGCTTCATCCACGCCACCGAGACGTGCGGGGAAGCTGCGCCCCTGATCTTTGCAAGCACTTGGCCGACTTTCGGGGGGAATCCCCTCGTATCCTCAGCAATCAGCGCATTTACTGCGTCCATCGCCTCGGCAGGGTCTTCACTGCCCAGCATGTCCGACCAGAGGGAAACCAGCTCTTCGGCTTCTGTGCGGGGCATCTTGGCATAGGCCTGCGGATAAGCCTGTTTTAATCGCCCCAAAAGGCTAATTACGTCAGCTCTTTCCACGGTTCTTTTCCTCCTCCAACATCTCGGCGAATACATCGCCTCCGACAAACGGCTTATTTTGCGGCGCTTTGCCGCCCTTGTCCTGCTCTCTGGCAAGCCAAGCGGTGATGAAACGCTTAATCCCTCCGCGTGTCTTTCGCTTGGTAGGGTTCGCGTCGCACCATCCCGCCATGTTTCTGAGCTGTTGTAGAACGTCAACGTTCGGATAGAGCTGCGACCATTTGGCCCTGTCATTCTCCGACACGTCGAAAAAAGTCCCGTCATTCAGCGGCAAAGAAATCACCGGCGGCGCGTTAGCCGCTTGCGGCTCAGCGCATAATATGTACTCTTCTTTACTCTTCTCTACTCTACTTTTCTCTACTTTACTTTGTCGTTCGATGTCAGCATTTTTTGAAAAAATGTTTACATTTTTCGCAGAAATGTAAGCATTGGGCAAAATTTTGGCAACATCAACCAGAAGGATGTTGTAATCGACTTCAAGAGTTTTGCGGCGGCTGACTGCCTCGAAGTACCTTTCTTGTATGCCCTTAGAGGTCAACACGTGGTACTTGTCATACTTCTCTTTGTCGAACATCCCTCGTCTGATAGAAGCCTCTATTATTTCGGAAACGACGCTCCCACCCAACCCGACCTTGCGGGCGAACAAAAGCGCAACCTCCTCTGTCCATTCAATGTAGTAACCCGCCTTGCCGTAAATCTCTTGCAGCAAGTGAACGACTACACCAAATCCTGTCA
>ENA-UOJN01000297-UOJN01000297.1-human-gut-metagenome-genome-assembly--contig:-C125IIP-NODE-297-length-42649-cov-29.561441_pt1 | contig 42649 bp, 50 predicted proteins | sample MGYA00242350_ERZ723897 | MGnify/ENA metagenome assembly ERZ723897 | reverse complement strand
GCCCCGGCGGGCCGGGAGCCGCCGCCCTCTGGCGGCGGCGGTGCAAGCATAGCGCGGATGTACATCCGCACGCTTACAGGGGGCATCCCCCTGACCCCTATGCCGCCTGCGGGCGGACACACCGCGGCCATAGGCCGAGGAAAGGAGCGTGACGTTGCGGCACATCGCCAGTGTCAGCTTTGGCAAGGACTCCCTTGCCATGCTGCTGTTATTACTGGAGAAAGAGATGCCATTGGATGAAGTGATCTTTTATAATTCAGGAATGGAATTTCAAGCAATCTACGATATTCGGGATCAAGTCAGACCGATCCTGGAGCGGCGGGGCATCCGGTTCACTGAGGTGAAACCGGATGCCCCGTTTTTATATCAGATGTTGGAACGGCCAGTGTTCTCAAAGAAGAATGGGTACCACCTGGGCTACGGCTGGTGCGGCGGACCCTGTCGCTGGGGGACCAAGCTGAAAACCAGAGCCTTGGATGGCCTTAGTCTGGATGCGGAAAAGCACTACATCGGGATCGCCGCAGATGAGCCAGATCGTCTGAAAAAACTACAAGCCCCCAAATGCTCGCCGCTGGCCGAAGCAGGGATGACGGAAGCGGACTGCTTGGAATACTGCTATCAGCGGGGATTCTTTTGGGAGGAAAACGGCGTCAGGCTGTATGATATCCTGGATCGTGTCTCCTGCTGGTGTTGCAAGAATAAGAACAGAAAAGAGCTGAAAGCGATCTATCAGTATCTCCCCCATTATTGGTCGCTTCTGAAGGAACTACAGGCCCAGATCCCTATTCCGATGAAGCCATATAGCCGCAAGGGAGTCCCTTACGGCAACCTATTCGATTTAGAGAAAGTATTTGAACGGGAGATCCGGGAGGAACATTCCAATACCCCGCTCAAGGGAAAAAGGAGGCGGCATGAGGCAGTCAGATAGCGGAGGAAAGCACCATCTTCACATAGAACTCACACAGCGGCAGTACCAGCTCCTGTGCCGGCAGGCCCAGGAATGCGGCCTGACCAAGCGGGCCTTCCTGGTGCGCCTGATCGAGGGTACGCCGGTCAAGGCCCGCCCTGCCCAGGAGATCCGAGCCCTACGCACGGAGATCCACCACATCGGCAACAACATCAACCAGATCGCCCGCAGCGTCAACGCCGGGATCGCCAGGCCGGAGGATGCCAGGCGCGGGCTGTATCTACTGGATCAAGTTTATGAGCTGATGTACCAGGTGGCGAAAAAGTAGATGGCCGTCACCAAGATCCTGGCCCGGAAAGGCCGCCTGAACGTGGGTGTCCGCTATGTCCTCAACGGGGACAAGACCCTGGAGCAGATCCTCACCGCCCGACTGAACTGTGACCCTGGCCGGGAGGTACGGCAGATGCTGGAGACCAAGCGGGACTATGGCAAGGAGGACGGCATCCAGTATTACCACATGATCCTCTCCTTTCGTCCTGGCGAACTGACTCCGGAATTGGCCCTGGACATCGCCAGGGAGTTCGCGGAGGAGCACCTGCCCGGCTATCAGGCGGTCATCGGCGTCCATGTGGACAAAGCTCACATCCATGCCCATATCCTCTTTAACTCCGTCAACGCAGACACCGGCGAGAAGTATCACAGCAACGCCCGGAGCTACTATCAGCAGATCCGGGCCGTCTCGGACCGGCTGTGCCGGGAACATGGGCTCTCTGTTATCGTGCGGGGGGAACCTTCCCAGGCGGTGAGCTACATCGAGTGGCTCCGCCAGTCCAAGGGCCGTCCCACCTTCCGCAGTCTGCTGGAGGCGGATCTGCGGGAGGCCATCCAGGACGCCAACGACCTGGGGCACTTCTTCCTGCTCATGGAGCACAAGGGCTATGAGATCCGCCACGGGAACCGGCTGGGCTTCCGCCTGCGGGGACAAGAACGCTTTATGGTACCCGGCAGGAAAGATCCATTGTTCACCGAGGAGGGCATCCGGGCCGCCATCCAGGGGAACCTGTCCGCCATTGAAGCCGGGCGGCGGCCTGCCATCCTGCCCCGGCCAGCCTATCGGTCCTACACGCCCCATCCCAAGTACAAGGGCTTTCTGGCCCTCTATGTCCACTACCTCTACCTGCTGGGGAAGGTTGGGCGGCGGCAGGAGCCGCCCCGCATGACGCCTCAGCTCCGGCAGGCGGTGATGAAAGCCGAGCGATATCGGGCGCAGTTCGCCTTCCTGCGGGAAAACGGCATCACCGGCCCCGACGATATGGCGGTCTTCTTCGCCCGCACAGAGGAGTCGCTGGCCAGCCTGACCAAGCAGCGCACCATCCTCAACGTGCGGAAAAAGAAGCGGGTGCGGCTGTACAAAGCCCTGGCGGACGTAGAGGCCCTGGCCCCGGCCAAAGCTCTCTATGAGGACGGCCTGTCCGGGATGGAGGCGGAGTTTGCCCAATACCTGGAGGCGGCCGCTGTAATAGGGCGATCCGGAATCCCAAGAGGACAGCTCATGTCGGAAAAAGCGGCGGTCTACCAGCAGCTGGCGGAGCTCAACCGCCAGATCCGCCAGGAGCGGAAAAACCTGGCCCTGTGCCGGGAGATCATGGATTGGATACCACAGATGGAAAAAACGATTCAAAGTGCAGACGAACTGAAGAAGGAGGTGGAACGAGATGAACATCGGAGGCGGTGAGGCCGCCGATCAACTGGTACGCATGATGCTTGCCAGCGGTGAGGTGGCCGTCCGACTGTCCGGCTCGGCCTTGAAAAATGTGCTGGCCCTGACCTTGGCGCTGGCCAAAGATCATAAAAAAATCTACGGCAAGGTCAATCTGGGGCGGATGCTGCGGGAGACGCGGGATCTGCGCCAGTTCCCCATGACCCCGGAGCAGTACCGGCAATTCCACAAGCTGGCCAAGCGTCAGAAACTGCTGTATTCCTCTATCCGCGACCGGGATGGGCGTGGACGGCTGATTGACGTGATCCTGCCTGTGACAGAGTTGGATCGGGCCAATCAGATCTTCGGGCGGATGCTGTACCAGGAGCCGACAAGGCGTGAGGAGCAGCCCCCCCAGCGGGAGCGGGAGAAGCCGGCCAAAGAGCGCGCAGGAGCCCCCCAGGAGCGGCAGGAGCCCGGCAAGGAACAGCAACAGGGAGAGAAGCCGCAGGCCCGCCAGATGCCCCCTGTGGGCCAGAGTCAGGCGGGACCGCCAAAAAAAGATTTTCGGTCGGGACGAGACTCGCACGTTACAAAAATCAGCTCCTCTATATCCAGAGAGAGCGGGACTACCAGGATGACGCCTGAGCGTCCCTCAGTGGAGGGCCGCCTCAAGGCATACCGTGCCCAAATCAAACAGCAGTCCGTCCCGGCCAGGCAGAGGATCAAATCCAAAGTGAGAGAGAAGTAGTACGGCGAGGAGGTCATGCCTTGGCGCTTGAAATCAGGCCATGCCACATTAGAGAAGCGAAAGAGTATATCAAACAGCACCACCGGCATAGCATACCGCCTGTAGGCGGTAAATTTGCGATCTCCTGTTATATGGACGGCAAGCTGTGTGGTGTCGCGGTTTGCGGACGTCCTGTCGCAAGACACTGCGATGATGGGCGGACCCTGGAGATCCTGCGCTGCTGTACGGATGGGACGCCTAACGCCTGTTCCAAATTATATGGCGCCTGTTGTCAAATCGGCTTTCGAATGGGCTATGACCAGATCATTACCTATACGCTTGAATCGGAACACGGAGCATCCCTCCGGGCCTCTGGTTTTCTGTTTGATGGGATACATGGCGGCAGGCAGTGGACAGGCAGCAGACGCAGGAGCTATTATGTGAGTCCGCCGGAGCGAAAGCGGCGTTGGATCAAGAAGGCCCCCAAAAGCCAAAGAGAACGTCTGCGGGAATAGGGGTGTCCTCCATCCTGGAGATGCGGAAAAGCTGCTGGACACCGTTGGATCGGAAGTATGCTCCGGCCAGACAGGAAATAAAAAACTGGCATAAGACATGATAAGCTCGTCAACGACCAAACAGAAGTTCCTTCCCATTGGGGGGCGCCGGACCGATCCCGGCGCCCCCGACTTTTTGCGTTTTACCGGAGGTGATCGTCACTGAAACAGCCATCCAAGGCCGGCAACCTGCTCGTCTGGCTGTTCCTCTATATCCCCGTTGTCTGGGCGGCTCTGCTCCTCGCCCAGTCCCTGGGCGGCGGCCAGAGCCTGGCCGGCGGTCTGCCGGAGATCCTCTCCAGGCTGACCGAGGCCCTGGAGCACCCCTTCCAGATCCACTGGGCGGAGCACAGCCTGGCGTCCATTTTGGCCTGCACCGGGATCTATATCATGGGCGTCTGCCTCTACCAGTCGGGGCAGGGCCGGGCACGGGACGGCGAGGAGCATGGCTCCGCCGCCTGGGCCTCCCCCAAGCAGGTCAATGCCATGTTCGCCCAGAAGCAGAACAAGATCCTCACCCGGCATGTGCGCCTGGGGCTGGACACCCACAAGCACCGACGCTCCCTGAATGTGCTGGTCATCGGCGGCAGCGGCGCGGCCAAGACCCGAAGCTATGTGAAACCCAATATCCTGGAGGCCAACACTAACTATGTGATCACCGATCCGAAGATGGAGGTGCTCACCGCTACCGGCGGCTGGTTGAAAAGCCAGGGCTATGACATCCGGGTGCTCAACCTGGTGAACCTGGAGCAGTCGGACGGGTACAACCCCTTCCGCTACCTGCGGGATGAAAAGGACGCCCTGCGGCTGGTCAATAACCTCATCCAGGCCACCACCCCCAAGAACAGCCATGAGTCCGATCCATTCTGGACCAAGGCCGAGACGGCGCTCCTCCAGGCCATCATCCTTATGCTGTTTCATGAGGCCCCAGAGTATGAGCAGAACTTTTCCATGGTCATGCGGGTGCTGGAGTATGCGGAGGTGAAGGAGGAGGACGAGGAGTACGTCTCCCCTCTGGATCTGCTGTTCCAGGCCATGGAGCGGGACGACCCCAACAGCGTGGCTGTCCACCAGTACAAGGTCTTTAAGATGGCTGCGGGCAAGACCTCCAAGAGTATTTTGGTGTCCACCGCCGTCCGTCTGGCGCCCTTCAATCTGCCTCAAATCCAGGCTGTCACCGACCACGACGACATGGATCTCTACACCCTGGGAGAAAAAAAGGTGGCCCTCTATGCCGTGATCCCGGACAACGACAGCACGTTTAACTTCTTGGTGTCCCTGCTCTACGCCCAAGCGTTCCAGGCCCTCTATTACAGTGCTGACCAGATCCACCATGGGGCCCTGCCCCGGCACGTCCACTTTGTGCTGGACGAATTCGCGGCCATGCCTCTGCCTGGCTTCACTCGGGAGCTGGCCACCATGCGCTCCAGGAACATCTCCGCCAGCACCATCATCCAGAACATGGCCCAGATCAAAGAGCTCTACAAGGACTCCTGGGAGACCATCCCCGGCAACTCAGACACCATCCTCTACCTGGGCGGCAATGAGTCCAGCACCCACAAGTACATCTCCGAGGCGCTGGGCAAGGCCACCATTGACACCAAGACCCATGGCCAGACCAAAGGCAGGTCGGGCTCCTGGTCCACCAACTTCCAGATGAGCGGCCGAGAGCTGCTCACCCCGGACGAGGTACGGGGCCTGGACAACCGATATGCCATCCTCTTTATCCGCGGCGCCAAACCCGTGATGGATCTGAAGTACGAGCTGACCGAGCATCCCGCCATCCGCCATACCGTGGACGGCGGCGGGCCACCCTATATCCATAAAGGAAAACAGACAGCAGCGTTTCAAGGAACCCCTTTTTTCCAGGCATTTTCCGCTGACACATTTCATGAAGAAAAGGAGAATGCTGCATGAAAAACGATTTTCACGACCGCCCCTCTGAGCGGCGCGCCCGCAAGGCATACGCCGTGTTCGTCTGCCTGGTGGCCGTCCTGTCCCTCACGGTCATGCCTGCCCTGGCGGCGGATGACCCTCTGGCGGTGGTCGATAATCTCTCGGAGTTTATCTTTTCCCTGATCCGGGCCATCGGCCTGATCCTGCTGGGCTGGGGCATCGTCCAGGTGGGGCTCTCGTTTCAGTCTCACGATCCGTCCCAGCGTTCCAACGGATTCCTGACGCTGGCGGGTGGCATTGTGATCACCTTTACCAAAGAGATCCTCACCCTCATTACCGGCTGATAAAAGAGCGAGGTGGCGCAGCTGCGCTACCTCGCTCACTTCATAGTAATGCTTGATAATCTCGACGCCCATAGAGGATACGTCGGATCTGCACTGTCTGGCCAGAGACTACATAAAAGACCAGGTAGTCCTTGACGATGAGATAGCGGTATCCCTTGGCGGCCAGGGCCAGATCTTTGGGGCGGGGGCACCGCTTCGGCATTTTCGACAGGCTGGCGATCTCCTCTGTCAGCAGGTCATAGTACCGTAGAGCGGCATCTGGGGACAGGGTATTCAGATAATCGATGATGTCCAGCAGATCCTGCTTGGCGGTAGGATAAAGGATCACGTCATAGTTTTCCATGGACACGCTCCCGCAACTGACGTGCGGCGGTCAGGAAGTCCTCGCCCTCCGCACCAGAGGTGATCTCCTGCTCCGCCACCGCCAGCTTGCCATAGAGATCGATCAGCGCCCGCTGACGCTCATATTCTTCCATACTGAGCACTACCATATCTCCACTGCCATTGCGAGTGATATAGACCGGCTCATGCGTCTGGCGGCAAAAATCAGAGATCTCGTTGGCATTGTTGCGCAGATCAGAGATTGGACGAATAGTTGGCATATTGTTCGCCTCCTTCAAGGATAGTATAGCAAAATCAAGAGTAAATATCAATATAAATTTAGAGTAAAGTGTGGTGATGAAAATAGGAAGCGGGAATTGGATCGTGGACAACCTCAACTCCGCCCTGACCACCTGGAACGACAAGCTGGCGGAGATCTGGACTCTCATCAGCACCAGCCCTGAGAATTTCAAGGGCGGCGGCGTTTGGACGGTAATTCAGAACATCAACGGGGCCCTCCAGGCCGTGGGCTACGGCCTGTTGGTGCTCTTTTTCGCCGCCGGAGTGGTCAAGACTTGCGGCAGCTTTGCGGAGCTAAAGAAGCCGGAGATGGCCTTCCGGTGCTTTGTGCGGTTCGTGCTGGCCCAGGCGGCGGTAGGGCATGGGATGGAACTGATGACGGCGCTGTTCAGCGTTGCCCAGGGCATGGTATCCACCATCATGTCCTCCTCCGGCCTGACGGCCATGTCAGCCACCACCCTGCCCAGTGAGATGGTGACCACCATCGAGAGCGTGGGCTTTTTGGACAGCATCCCCCTGTGGGCCATTACCCTGCTGGGCTCCCTGTTCATTTGGGTGCTCTCCCTGGTGATGATCCTCACCGTCTACAGCCGTTTTTTTAAGCTCTATATGGCGACGGCCATCGCGCCCATCCCCCTGGCCAGTTTCGCGGGACAGCCCTCCAGCAGCATCGGCGTGGCCTTTCTCAAAAGCTACGCCGCCATCTGCCTGGAGGGCTGTGTCATTGTATTGGCTTGTGTGATCTTCTCGGCCTTCGCCTCGGCCCCGCCCGCCATCACGGACAGCACCCTGGCGCCTGCCACCATTGTGTGGAACTATATCGGGGAGCTGATCTTCAATATGCTGGTACTGGTGGGAGCCATTAAGATGAGCGACCGACTCATCCGGGAGATGATGGGCCTGGGCTGACCTTTAGTGCCACAGCCCCTCGGTACTGACGGCGGACTGCCCGCCAGCCCTGGCCTGCCGCACCCTGCGGGCAAATCGCGCCGCAGCGGTCCGATCTGCCCAAAAGCCGGAGAACCAGTCCAGGGCCTTGCGGGCCGCAGTCACTACCCAGGACAGGGCGGCCAGGCCCACCAAAGCAAAAAAGATGCCGTCCGCCAGCGCGGTGTGGGCCTGATACCAGCTGTGGAACACTGTGAGCATCCCTGTGGCGTACAACAGCGGTACACCCAGGCGGAGCCGGATCGCCAGGCGGAGCAGGATGGGCAGGAGAGCGAGCCCCACCCCCAGAAACAGGAACAGCATTGCCGTGACCTCCTTGTCCAGTTTGCTGGATAGTACCATAGATGGGCGGTGGCTGCAACAGTCTGTTCGTCGATTTTTCAAAAAACTGAGTACCAGACCAAGGAGGTGATTTTTTGGAAGTAAGGATCAACAAAGAAGTCCGCGACTATCAGGAGAGCCTGTTTTTCGGGCTCTCCCTGCGGCAGCTCATCTTCGCCCTGCTGGCCATCGCTGTGGCGGTGGGCGTTTATTTCGCTCTCCGCACCGTGGCAGGGGCCGGGAGCATCGGCTGGCTGTGTGTACTGGCCGCATTCCCTTTCGCTGTATGCGGCTTTTTTACCTATAACGGTCTGACCTTCGAGCGGTTCCTGATCGTGGTGATCCGCTCGGAGTTTTTATATCCCCGGCATCTTGTGTTCAGATCGGAAAACCTCTACGCCAAATTGCTGGAACACACTGCGATGAAGGAGGATCTCAAGATTGATTAGAACCCTGCAGAACACGCTCAAACAGGATAAAGAATGTTTTGCAGTTCCAAGATCCGTACAGGATACCATCCCCATCCACCGCCTCTGGCCGGATGGGATCTTTCAATTCGGCACGAAGTATTCTAAAACCATCCGTTTCTCCGATATCAACTATGCCATCGCCTCAAAAGAGGACAAGGCCGCCATGTTCCTGGGATATTCCGAGCTGCTCAACGCCCTGGATACCGGCTCCACCACCAAGATCACCATCAACAACAAGCGGCTCGACCGGGAGAACTTCCGGCAGGAGATCCTGCTGCCCCGCCGGGACGACTACCTGGACGGCTACCGGGCGGAGTACAACGCCATGCTCATGGACAAGGTCACCGACTCCTCCAACAGCGTGGTGCAGGAGCGGTATATCACCCTGTCCGTCCACCGGAAGAACATCGAGGAGGCCCGCGCCTTCTTTGACCGGGTGACCGCGGATGTGGTGTCACGCCTGAATCATCTGGACTCCCACTGTGAGGAGCTGAGCGCGATGGACCGCCTGCGGGTGCTCCACGACTTCTACCGCACCGGGGAGGAGTCCGAGTATCGACTGGATCTGCGGGACTGTATGCGGAAGGGGCACTCCTTCAAGGATGCCATCTGCCCGGACAGCCTGGAGTTCAAGAAAGACCATTTCATCATGGGCGGCAAGTTCGGGCGGGTGCTGTTTCTCAAGGAGTACGCCTCTTATATTAAGGACTCCATGATCAGCGAACTGACGTCCCTGGACCGCACCATGATGCTGTCCATCGACGTGATCCCCGTCCCCACAGACGAGGCGGTGCGGGAGATGCAGTCTCGTCTGCTGGGAGTGGAGACCAACGTCACCAACTGGCAGAGGCGGCAGAACAGCAACAATAACTTCTCCGCCGTGGTGCCCTACGACCTGGAGCAGCAGAGGAAAGAGACGCGGGAGATGCTGGACGACCTCACCACCCGCGACCAGCGGATGATGTTCGCCGTGGTGACCCTGGTGCATCTGGCGGACACCAAGGAGGAACTGGACAGCGACACCGACGCCCTCCAGTCTGCCGCCCGCAAGCACCTGTGCCAGCTCTCCACCCTGAGCTGGCAGCAGGCGGACGGCCTGGCCACCGCCCTGCCCCTGGGCCTGCGGCGGATCGACGCTTTGCGCACCCTGACCACCGAGGCCCTGGCCGTCCTTATGCCCTTCAAGACCCAGGAGGTGCGGGATCGGGGCGGCGTGTACTACGGTCAGAACGTCATCAGCAAGAACCTCATCATCGCCAACCGCAAGGAGCTCCTCAACGGCAACGGCTTTGTGCTGGGCGTCTCCGGCTCCGGCAAATCCTTCACCGCCAAGCGGGAGATGGTGGGCTTGGCGCTGGCGGCGGACAATGGCCGGGAGGATGGGGCGCGCCTGCCGGATGACATCATCGTCATCGACCCCGAGGCGGAGTACCGTCCGCTCATCGAGGGGCTGGGCGGTGAGGTCATCACCATCTCCGCCGCTTCCCCCAACCACATCAACGCCATGGACATGGAACAGGGCTATGGCGACGGGGAGAATCCCGTAGTGCTCAAGTCGGAGTTCCTTCTCTCCCTGTGTGAACAGCTGGTGGGCTCCGGCAAGCTGACAGCCAAAGAGAAATCCATCATTGACCGCTGTACCGCCCAGTGCTACCACGACTACATCCGGGGCGGATACCGGGGCGGCGTCCCCACCCTCCAGGACTTCCACGCCGAATTGCTCCGCCAGCCGGAGGCCGAAGCCCGTGACGTGGCTCTGGCCATCGAGCTGTTCACTGAGGGCAGCCTCAACACCTTCGCCAAGCCCACCAATGTGGACACGGACGCACGAATCCTCTGCTATGACATCCGGGATCTGGGCAAGCAGCTCCAGCCGGTGGGGATGCTGGTGGTGCTGGACAGTGTATTCAACCGCATCATCCGCAATCGGAAGCTGGGCAAAAACACATGGGTCTATATCGATGAGATCTATCTGCTGTTCCAGCATGAGTACAGCGCCAACTTCCTGTTCACCCTCTGGAAACGGGTGCGGAAGTACGGCGCCTGCTGCACGGGGCTGACCCAGAATGTGGATGACCTGCTCCAGTCCCACACGGCCCGCACTATGCTGGCCAACAGCGAGTTCCTGGTCATGCTTAACCAGGCCGCCACCGACCGGGCGGAGTTGTCCAAACTCCTCAACATCTCGGACAACCAGCTCTCCTACATCACCAATGTGGATGCCGGACGCGGGCTCATCAAGTGCGGAAGCGCCATCGTGCCTTTCATGGACAACTTCCCCCGAAACCGGCTCTATCAGCTGATGACCACCCGCCCGTCCGAGATGTCGGCGGCGTAAGGAACGGGGCCGGGGCGTTCCGGCGTCCCGGCCCCATGGGGAGGTGACAGAGCATCGAGAAGATCAAAGAGAAACACGTCGGCGCCAAGGCCATGAAAGAGAAGGTCAAGTCCGCCCCCAAGGAGCTGATCCGCCGGGGGCTGGAGGACGGCACGGAGCGTCTGCGCCTCCAGTTCCGGGATGCCGCTCAGCAGGGCCAGACAGACGGCTATGGCGGCGACCAGATCGGGGACGCCGCCTCCGGGGGTGCCCGGCAGGTGGAGCGCGGCATCAAAAACCTGCTGAAGCGGCGGGGCACACCCAAAAGAGGGCGGACGGAACGTGCCCAAATACCGCAGAGCGGCGAGTCCGCCGCTCACTCCGGCCAGCCTGGCCGGGTACAGATCAAGACGCGGGAGGCAGTCTCTCATACCGCCTCCCAGGATACCGGGAACGGCCGCATCCAGGAGGCAGGCCGGGATCGGGCGCGCCGTGTGGCCCAGGAGACAGCGGCCCGCAGCCCTCACAGAGAGGGCGCGGACGCCGTGTCTCCGCCAGGCCGTAGTGAGGCGCCGCCGGCCCTGTATTCCGAACACACCGCTGTCAAGACCAAGGACGCCTACATCCAGCGGCAGGCCCCCTCCGTTCAGGCGGTGCCCCAGGGGCGGCGGGAGTTCGTTCAGGAACAGGGCCGGGCACTGGTGAAGAAACAGGCGGGCCGCCCCGCGCCTTCTGTGGGCCGAGGAAACGATCCCGGGCCTGGCCGGGCTGGGCCGCGGCCTTTGGATAGAAGTGTCGCGCCCTCTGGGGGCTTTGGAAGCTCCGGGATCAAGGCGGGGCGTCCGGGAAAAGCTGGCGTCCAGCGGGCCGCCGGGCAGACAGTCAAGACGGCGGAGAATGCCTCCCGGAACACCATCAAGACGGCGAAGGGGGTGGTCAAGACCGCCAGGCAGGCTGGGACAACGGCACAGAGGACGGCCCAGGCGACCGCCAGGGCGACCCAGCGGGCGGCCCAGGCCGCCCGCCTGACAGCAAGGACGGCCGCCGTCACCGCCCGCTCCGCGGTCAAAGCCACTGCCGCCGCGGCCAAGGCGGTGGGAGCCGCCGCCCAGTCTCTGGCCGCCGCAATCGCCGCCGGCGGCTGGGTGGTGATCGTGATCGTACTGGTAATCTGCCTGGTGGGGATGCTCGTCGCGTCCCCCTTCGGCATCTTCTTCGCGGACGACAGCAACGCCTCGGACGCGGTGTCGCCCTCCGCCGCCGTGGCCCAGATCAACAGCGAGCTGACGAACCGGCTGGAGGAATTGCGGGCAGACGGGATATACGACCGGGTGGAAGTCCAGGGCCAGCCGCCGGCCTGGTCAGATGTGTTGGCGGTGTTTGCCGCCAAGACGGCAGGCACGGGGGACGGCGTGGATGTGGCGGTGCTGGACCCGGAGCGGGTAGAGCTTCTTCGCACGGTGTTTTGGGACATGACAAAAATCACATCCTCCGCGGAGACGGTGGAGCATCCAGCCAATGGGGACACGGGGGCCTGGTCGGAGGAGGTGCTGACCATCACCATCACCGCCAGGACACCAGATGATATGCGGGTGTTTTACAGTTTTACTGCCTGGCAAAACGAAGCCCTGGACGAGCTCCTGGCCAGCTCGGATCTGCTCACGGCCCTGGCCGGAGACCTGACCATCTCCAGCCAAGATGCCAAGAAACTCCTGGCCAATTTGTCTGCAGATCTGTCCCCGGAGCGGCGGGCCGTGGTGGAGACAGCCTGCCGGCTGGTGGGCAAGGTCAATTACTTCTGGGGCGGGAAATCTCTGGTCCTGGGCTGGGACGACCGCTGGGGCACCTTCCGGCAGGTCACGGCGGCGGGCAGCTCCACCACAGGCACCTACCGGCCCTACGGGATGGATTGCAGCGGGTACGTGGATTGGGTATTTTACAACATCACAGGCGGCGGGTACATCATCGGCCACGGCGGGGGAGCCTACACCCAGCACACCTACTGCACCCCCATCTCCTGGGAGGAGGCTATGCCCGGCGATCTGGTATTCTACCCAGGCGATGAGCACGTTGGAATCGTAGGAGGCCGGGATGGGAACGGGAACCTCCTGATCATCCACTGCGCGTACAGCGCCAACAATGTGGTGATCACCGGAGCGGAAGGCTTTACCTCCATCGGCAGGCCAGTTTTCTACAGCAAATAGCAACGAGGGGCGTGGGCAGTCTCGCCCACGCCCACATTTTACCCGGAGCCATACCCCAGCGTCTGCCTGTGGCATGGCTCTGCGCAAAATAACATTTGAAAATGGAGGAACAGAACAATGGCAGTTTTTCGTGTGGAGCGTACCCAAAACTATACTGTCATGAGCAACTACCACCTGCGGGATAAGAGGCTCTCCCTGAAGAGTAAAGGCTTGCTGTCCCAGATGCTCTCCCTGCCGGAGGATTGGGATTACACCCTGTCCGGCCTGGCGCGAATCAACGCAGAGGGCAAGGACGCCATCCGCGCTGCTGTGGTGGAGCTGGAGCAGGCCGGGTATATCCAGAGGCGGCAGAAGATTGACAAGGCTGGCAAGTTCAGCGGCAACGAGTACATCATCCGGGAGTGCCCGGTTTCCACCCCAGCGTCCCAGGAGGGGCCGTCGTCTGCTTTCCCGTCGTCGGGAAATCCAACAACGGAAAATCCGTCAACGGATCTCACGCCGACGGATTTTCCAACACAACAAAATATAGAATTAAAAAATAAAAAGAAAAACAAAAAGACTGACTCACGAAGTAAAGAATCATTTCCTATCCCTTCTGCCCCCTTCCCAGACGGGACGGCGGCGGAACCGAAGGGAAGGGATTCAAAGCGCGGGAGAGGCTGTGCCATGAAAAAATCGGAGATGGACGCCTACCGGGAGCTGATCCGGGAGAACATCCGCTATGACGACTTCGTGCGGGAGCACCCATGGGATGCGGGACAGCTGGACGAGATGGTGGAGCTGATGGTGGAGGTGGTCTGCTCCAAACGGGAGACCCTCCGAGTGGCTGGGAACGAACTTCCCCAGGCGGTGGTAAAGTCCCGCCTATTGAAGCTGGATGACGGACACATCCGCTTTGTGTTTGACTGCCTCAAAAACAACACCACCCAGGTGCGGAACATCAAGCAGTACCTGCTGACCACCCTCTACAACGCCCCTGTCACCATAGGGAACCACTACGCTGCCCAGGTCAATCACGACCTCTATGGACAGTCTTCTGCCTGAGAATCTTTGACGCTGTCAGCCGTCTTTTTTTCGCCGTGTATCTGTATCTGCCGTGAGATCGCAATTCCTTCCATATAACGATCCAGGATATTTTCGACATTCTTGATGTGTTCAGCCGGCAGTTTACTCAGACGTGCGGTAACACCCAGCACATCCGAAGTCTCCGTATTGCCGGTCAAAATATAATCGCTAGAGACCAGTAGGACAGAGCACAGCCGCTGTAAAACCGGAACAGACAGCCCGACTGCGCCGCGTTCCACGCCGGACAAATATTGGGCGGTAATATCGATTAACTCCGCCAAACGCTCCTGTGTCAAACCGGCGGCTTCTCTTGCCTCTTTGACACGCGCACCGATCTGTACATTCCCCGCTTTTTTCTCTGTCATTTGATAACTCACCTCTCGCTTGTAGTTTAGGTGAGTTTTGTAGTATAATACAGTTATTCACAATTTAGTTCAACTCGGTTTTATAATTTACTTGTGCTGAAGGAGAATCCCGGTGAGAAAAGTCGAGAGAGCCTGCGCCTTTACTGGCCACCGCCCACGGAAATTCCCCTGGGGCTATGATGAACTGGATGCCCGGTGTGTGAGTCTGAAAAGCGCCCTGACGGAACAAATCGAACAGCTTGCCAGGAATGGCGTCACCCAGTTCCTGTCCGGCATGGCCGAAGGGGTGGACACCTGGGCGGCTCTGGCTGTTCTTGCCCTTCGGGGAAAAAATGACGCGCTGAAACTCCACTGCATCCTTCCATGCAGGGAACAGGCGGAGCAATGGAGCGCACCAGCGCAGGAGATGTACCGCTCTATTTTGGAGCAGGCGGACTCGGTGGTCTATGTCAACCGGGACTACAAAAAAGACTGTATGTTGGAGCGCAACCGTTTCTTGGTAGAGCACAGTGACATCTTGCTGGCTGTCTACAATGGAGAGCGGCGTGGCGGCACGGCGGCCACGATTCGCTATGCGAGAAAAGCTGGCCGGGAGATCTGGATCATGGACCCGGAGACACATCTTGTGACCCGTGAGGAGGGCATCTGCCAGACTGCAGGAAAATCGCCGCCGACAAGGAAAAGGGAGGTTCCCTTTCGCCCGGGATCTATGCTATAATAAAATCCACAACAGCCGCAGCTCGACCAGTGCCGGCTGAACCAGTGAGGATCGTATGACCAACCAGGTTAAATTCCGCTCCGGCAAGCGCCTGCGCCGTGACTGGCAAGGCTTACAGGATCAGAACACTGCATCCGCCAAGGGTGCAGCAGTTCCTTGCGGTCTTTTCACGCCCTGTGTCATCCTGTCCAAGGGACAGGGTGGCGCAGGGCGTTTTTCTATCTTCTGGAGGAGTGTGAAATCATGAGTATGAAATACACCTGCCCCGGCTGTGGGACGCCCTTGGGCTATGAGGGATTGTGCTGGAAATGCAAATCTGAACAGGAGCGGAAGGCTGCCCTTGCCTGGACACCGGAACAAATTGTCGAAAAACAAAGGAACTTGATACAGAACATCCAGAGGCTGGCTGATATGGAGGACCCGGAGTTCGCCGACTTTTGGCAGCTGCTTGGCTACCATGATGCCATCACCCCGGAGATTCAGCGAGTGGCACTGGCCGCAGAGGTGTTCTGGCCCTGTGAGATCTATTATCACGCTCCCGCCGATGTGCGGGATGGTCTGATCCATGCGCTGTTGTCTGCGGAATATTCCAGCGCGGCCTCCAACCTGATGAGTTGCCTTGCTATGCAAGGAGATGACAAGGCAATGGAGACTCTGCTGGAGCTGGAGCGAAATCCCCGGCCCTGGCGCAAGGGCCTCTATGTAGACCCATCCAGCTATGCGCAGATCGGAGGCTGGACCTTCGACAAGGAGGGCCAGAAAATCCAGCTCAACTTCGACACCTGTTATCCTATGGTCAAGGGAACCGCTGGCGAGAAATCTCCCGTCCGCATTGGCCGAGCACGGGAGGACACCTGCCCTCACTGCGGCGGGCGTATGGTGGATATGTTGGTGCTGGATGGCCGGGATGAGCGTCTGAAATTTCTGGGGTTGGATGGTATTCTGACCGCCACCTGCTGCCCCAACTGTGTGGGATTTTTGAAAGGCCCCGCCTTTAACCGTTTTACCCTGGATGGCGGCGTAGAGGTCTTTCCCTCTGAACTCTTTGATGGTGCTGAGAAGACGAAGTGCTATGTTCGGCCCGAGGACTACAAGGCTCTCACTGAAAATCCCTTTGTGCTGGGCAAGACGCCGGCACCCTTGTTTTACGGCGCGGCCTGCCAGGATGTGAACACCATCGGCGGCTTTGCCAACTGGGTGCAGGACGCGGAATATACGACCTGTCCTCACTGCGGCAAACCCATGAAGTATCTGGCTCAGATCCAGTGGGATACGGTGTTTGATTGTGCGGAGGGCACGCTCTATGTGGAGTTCTGTCCGGACTGCCAGATCGTATCCATGCAGCACCAGCAGACCTGAGAGGAGACCTTGCCATGAGTTTGCCAAAGCGTGACGGCGTGCATGACCGCTACTATCTGATCCACAAGCCGGACACTTCACCGGAGGTGCTGGCGGAAGCGGATCTCTGCATTCAGGATGTGCTGAACGGCACCGCCCGTGAAAATCACTCCGCCTACCCGACTGTGGTGCGAAATCACAACGGGACACCGTTTCTTCCGGATCAGCTGCTGGAGCGGTATCTGACCGGGTTGCCGCTGAAGGAATTCCCCTGCGAGGATGCTGTTTCCCTCTGCGATGCCATGCGGCGGCTGGTGGGCTGGCAGGAGATTCGCTATACATTGGAGAAGTACATAGAAAAGCAGGTGCAGGAGCGGTTCTTCCTTGTGGGAGAGCGGGATGATGGCTTTACCGTCTTTCCACCCTGCACCGTGTGGCCGGAATTGCGCCCCGAGGATGTGGATGAAGGCCTGCTGCGCTTTGCCTGCTATGTGGCGGTCTGCCATACGGTGTACGGGCAGAGTTTTGAATCCCTCACCACCGAGCACATCCTCGGCCTGGTCTCCCAGCTTCGCCCAGATATGGTGAAGCAACTGAAAACAGCCGGCAGCGGCAAATTACCAAAGGACATCCAGCAGCGTAAGACGGAGCATTTCACCGCATCGGCCAATGATGCGTTTGCTGCCATCCGAATCACCGCCAAGGACTCCACCGAGGAGTGCTATGCCGAGATCTTGGACTACCTGTGCGCGGTGCTGGAGCAGGAGGAATTCCCCCGCAGTTACTCGGTGGAATTCAGAGGAAAGCAGAAAATCTATCTGCCCATTCCCGGCTTGCCCAAGAAGGGCATCAATCAGCTCTTTGCCTGCGCTGTGCAGCACCCCGATCTGCATCCGGCTATAGAGCGATACGCTCGTCTGGCTATGCGGGAGTATGAGTGGTACCAAAACCTTGCGGATGAAGCCTGCGCCATGCCCGGCTCTTTTGCTGTGTTCGCTCTGGGACTGGAGGGAGAACAGTGGGCGCCGCTGGTGGCGGAGTATTTGGATCTCTGCGACGACGAGCACTCCTCCCTGCAAGAGAAATTCCTTCATGCCTTGATCCGGAAGTTTGGTTTCCAAACATGGACACTGGGCGTATTGGTACGGGGCGCATTGTCTATGCAGTGGCTGAAGCCTGCCAAGGAATTCCGCAGCTTGATTGCCAATGCGGAAAGCCTGGATGCGCTGCTGACAGTCAAACGCCGCTTTTCCGCTTATCTCCTGCCGGAAGAGGACAAGGACCCGAAATTCCGAGCCATCGCTTGGCAGAGCCTGCTCTGGGCCATCTGGGGCACAGCCTCTGAAAACGGCGGCAGCAAGGTCATCAAGACAGCGCCCAAGGAACTGAAAGAGAAATACCAGCAGGTATTTGCGTAAGGAGAACGCCATGAAAAAGAGAACGGTCAAGGACTTTATTGCCCTGTACGCCCCAGAAGATGAGGAAAAACTGGTACTGATTCAGGATGGTATCAGCGCGGACAAAACCTTTCTGGATACCTACTGGACGGCGCATACCCATGCCCTCGCCATGGCGGATGTCCAGACCGGACAGGTGATCTCCGGTCGATGCTGCCTGAGCTGGCCGCTGACGGACAAGGAACGGGATGCCGGCGACTATTCCAAGCGGTTTGCCAAGGGCCAGATCTACCGGATCAAAGCCCGCGGCTGGAAAGGTGATGCCCTCTACGAACCTCAGTGGTATGTCACGGAGGTACTGGAGGAAGGCGTACCCTGTCCGGCACTGGAGGAGATTTGGGCGGAATACACAAAGCCCATTCTTCTGGAGGACGAAGTGCTGGGAACCCTCACGCTGGATCGTGAGATGAGCATATTCGAGGGGACCTGTAAATGGATGGGAAAAGAAGTCCGAATCTCGTTGGATGTGGAGATTGAAAAGAAAGCGTCCTGGACCCGTGTCACCAATGTGATGAAGAAACTGGTGGCAGATCAGGAAACCTGGGATAAGTCCCTGCGAGCGATGGCTGCCCAGAAGCTCACTGCTCAGGCCAACGAATGGCTGGCGGACAATGACCAGACCGACCGTGACCCGGAAAAAGACCCCATCACCGAGGATGAGTTTGCCCGGCGCATCCTCCTCACCGAGTTTACAGTATCTCCCGGCGGCCGTTTTACCGCCTGGTATGAGGACGACGATATGTTCTGGGGCCATGTGATTACTGTGGATGGAACACTGAAAAAAGGCCCTGTTGACGCTGATATACAGGGCTGATACCAGAAAGGCGGTGAAACGATGAATCAGGCAGAAAAAGCAGAGCTGCTGGAGCAGATTGAGAAGTGGAATGATGCGGATGAGTTTGCCCGATGCATTGAGGCTATCGAAGCCATCCCGGAACAGGAGAGGGATTATCTGCTGACGCTAAAACTGGGCCGAGCCTACAGCAATCTGGCGGTGCTGGGTGACCACGGTACCCTTGGCGAGAACGCTGAAGTAGATGGAGATCTTCTCCGGCACGCCATTGATCTACTGGAGTCCGTTCGCACCCAGGGTGAGAACGATCCCTACTGGAACGCCCGGATGGGCTACTCCTGCCTGATGGCATACAGCTCCGCAGCCACCGCCTATGAATACGCCAAACGCTGGCTGGCTCTGGCCCCGGATGACCCGGACGCCCAAAAGCTGGTGCGGGACTGCGAGGAGTATCTGGAGGAGGAAAATTCCTTGGAACTGGATTGGAACGAGCGGGAGAAGATCATCCGGCGGGAGACCATTCCCCCTGCCGACGATGACATCCTCGGCCATGTGAAAGTACATATCGACCAGCAGTTCGGTGTCTATACCCAGCTCCTCACGGACGACAGCGACCCAGATCACCCGTTGGAGATCGCCGTCATTCCGCCCCGGCTGGAGCATGACTACTACACCCTGGTTACTGTGGGCCTGAGCCGGCATCGGATGGGTTTCCCGGAGGAGCGTCGGGAGGAAAAACTGGAACGGGCGGAGCTGCTCATCAACCTGCCCCGAGACTGGAGGCTGACAAAGGCGGACTGCCGGGAGGAGCGGTGGAGCTGGCCCATCCGGATGATGCTGGCCACCGCCCACTTCGCCATGGAGGACCCGGAGGTAGGGCTGGAATCCAGGACTACACTGGATGAGGGTGAGGATGGCATCCCCTTCGCGGAGAACACGGAGCTGCGTGGTGAGATCCTACTCTGCCCTGGTGTGTTTGGGACGGACTCCTTTTTCTGCCGCCTGCCGGACGGGGACGAAGTCAACTTCTATCAGGTGATTCCCCTCTATCGGGAGGAGATCCAATACAAGTTGGAGCACGGCTCGGACGCCCTGCTGGACCTCTGCCCGGACGAGAGCTTGGAGGTCATCAATCCGCACCGGCTCAATGTGGTCACAGACCGGGAGAAAATCAGCTACGACCCAGCGGAGATGGACAACGCCGCAGAGCAGATCAAGAAGATCCGGGCGCTTCACCTGCCAGTAGATGAATTGGATGCCTGCAATCGGATGGCCTTCTTCCTGGGCTGGGCTATAAAACGAGGCCAAATGAGCAACCCATTCCTCTCCCGGCATCGGGAGGTGGTGGAGGCGGTTCGGGCCGGAAAGGGGCCTGATCTACGGGTGTTCATCCTGGACAAGCTGGATGGGAAATTGTCCACTCAGTTCTTTGACCGGAGAGGCTCTGGCTTTGCCCAGTGGTACGCCCAGGATAACCGATCCAACCCCTATGTCTACCGCCGGGACTGCCAGAATATCGTCTTGGCCAGGCTCAAAGACCGCGTCTGGAACAGTATTGCGGAAAAAGAAGCGGCCTACCTGCTTCTGCCATATACCGAAGAAATCCATCAGAGTGTGGAGCAGCTGCTGGATGAGCGGTATCAACAGTATCTGGAAGCGGAATTTGCAGATGACCCCGAGGAGCGGGTGGCACGGGCAGCGGAAGGGAAACCGGCTGTCATTCCTGACTGGGACGGCCCTCTGTTCTGCTACGCTTCCGACCGCGTCGCCCAGGATGGGTGCAAGGTGCAGATTATGGACCGGCTGTTCCCCGAGCGTGAGGATATGGGTTGGGAGAGCGGTTGGGCCTTCTACTCCGGGGATGAGGGCGATGTGTACGGCGAAGGTGATGAATACTACGAGTCGCACTGCGGCTTCTATGATATCCGGGACATCTGCCGCATCGACCCGGACATTGTCCGATTTCTGAATCTACCTTACGGAACCATGCAGATGCGCAGTGAAGATGGAGCATGGTATGAGGTGATACGCGATGACGAAGGTGAGGAGGAAACTTAAATGAATGGCGAACAGATCACAGCTTTTTTGCAGGAGCATTGGAACTGGGTGACCCTGATCATCGGCGCTGTCCTGCTGATTGGGGCAATAATGAACTGGAACTGGCTCTGCGACCCCACCGGCAAACCGGACTCTCACCGCTATGGCCGCGGCTCCAGGCGGGTGATCTTCTTCCTACTGGGAATCGTGCTGATTGTGACCAGCATCATGTCCTGGGTGCTGTAAGGAGGACGAACGATGAGTGAAAAATATCCCACCTGGCTCACCGGCCATGTGAAGGAGTGGGCACAGAAACGCCTGCCTACCGTGACATTGTGTTCTACCACTGGCAATGAACTGCTGGAGGTTTGGTACTACGGTGACCTGTTGACCTTAAACGAAGAACCACAGCTATATATTGTTCCCAGTTATTTTGCTCCCGAACTTGTGACTGCTCGTGACCCGGAGAGCGGCGAGGAGTTCGTCATCTTTGATGGTGGACGGCATGGCTACGACAATAAGGTTCATGTTTGAACGGTATGTGGAGCTGGATGAGCGGTGGCTCTTTGATCTGGCAAAAGATCCAGAGGGCCGCAAGCCTACGGTGACATGGCAGACCTACAATCGGGGCGGTGTGCTGTATGGAAGCTATGACGAAATGCTCATCAGCCTGCTGCCCCGCAAGGTGGAAAACCCGGAACTGAAGCGCATTCTGCGGGACTACTTCCACATTCGAAGCCAGAAAAAGAAGGTGGCCAAAAGCATCACTGTTTACCAGGATGCCGCCGAGCGGTTTGGCGATTAAGCGAGAATAGAGGGACTGGCCAAAGGAGTGATACAGCATGATTGGGACAGATGAAAACCGGGCGGTGCTCCATGTGGAGGTCATCTTCTGGGGCGGCAAGAGAAAGGCTCCCCCCAGCCTGGTCAGTGGAAAGTATAGTCCCCATTTTGTTGTCACAGGAACCACTGAATATCTGGGGGTGTGCTTCCTGGATGGAACGGAGCGTTGTGCATTTGATGAAACGGCTTTGGGTAATGTTCAGCCCCTTTACCCGGACACTGTGGACTACGGCCCGCTGGAAAACAATGCGGAATTTTTGATCTATGAAGGAGCCAATGTCGTTGGTAAGGGCCGGGTGCTGGGCCGGACGATACCATATAAAGTAAAGCCACAACGAAAGTAGGTGCCTTATGTACCAAATTGCATATATTGGCCGCTGGGAGACCCTCCCGGAAACGGCTGCCGCCATCTGTGACCATGACACGCCCAAGCTGGAGGCGCTGCTCCAAGGCGGTCTGGATTTAGATGTTCCCATTCAGCTCAGCGAATACATCAAGATGATGCCATTGGAGATTGCGGTTTTTCGGAATGATGTGCCCATGATTCACTTTCTGCTGGAGCATGGGGCTGATCCCGGTCTGGCAGAGGAACAGCCCCTGCTGCTCACCGCCGCCCGCTGCTGCGGGCCGGAGGTGGTGGCGCTCTTTGCTGGACAGGCCGCAAAACTCAGCCCGAAGCAGAAAGAGCGGGCCTTCCAGGAAGTGCGCTGGGGCAAACGCCCGGAGAATATCCCCGTGCTGGAGAAAGCCGGGATCTCCGTATCCAAGTTCGGCGGCGAGGCATTCCGGGCGGCTGTGTCCGATGGACAGGCCGAGCTTGCCAAACTGCTGCTGGAAAAAGGGGCGGATATCAATTATCACAAGCCGGACATGGTGTTTCCGAACGCCTCCACCGCTGTCACCGAGGCCGCCCGCTCCAACAATTTCTCCATGGTGCGCTGGCTGGTGGAACAGGGAGCGGATATCACCCTTGTTGACAAATACGGTGACCGTCCCTACAGTGTGGCAGTTCAAAACAAGAATCAAGAGATGGCCGACTACCTGAAGGCGCTGGAGCCGGATGAATGGCACAACGAGCAGGAAAAGATCCGGCAGCTCATGCCCTACAAGCTACCCGCCAAGCTGGTGGAATACTTGAAGACCGGCCCCCTGCGGCTGGAGTTTCCGGATCAGGAATGGGTGAAGTGGGCGGAGCTCTACTCCTTCATGGATGTGCAGGAGATGACCTGGAAACGGAAGAAGCTGCTCTCCCTCATGGTGCAGATGGACAACTACAGCGACTACCTGCTGCTGTGGAGCCCCAGGGACAAAAAGCTGTGGTATCTGGACATCGAGCATGAGGAATTCCACCCTCTGGCCAAATGGGATGACTTCATCGCAGATCCCGGCCGGTATCTGAACGGGATGATTGAAGGCGAGTTTGAGGAGTAAAGCCATGACATCAATAGACTTTCTGAACAAGGTACATAAAAGCCTGGACTCGCAGGAATATAACCTCTCTTATTCTCCGGCCAAGTCCAAGAATTATATGCTGTACTGCAACGGCAACTTTATCGGCGGCCTGTTCGATGAGGAGCTGTGCTTCGTTTATACCGACAGTGTGAGCGAGCTGCTGGGGCAGCCGGACCCCGTCTATCGCGGATACTCCAGCACCGCCCAGCACAGGATGCTGGTGATCCCGGAGGAACACTGGGCAAAAGCGCTGAAACTGCTCTATGCCGAGAAATTTGACTGGAGCCGTTTGGTGTACGACATCACCTACACCAGCATTGGCGCGGCTGTGGTGGAGGACTTTTACGATGAGAATGTAGTCTTCCTGCGCTTCTGCTTTGAAAAGGAACTGCTGAAAAAGAACCCTCTGGACCGGCATGGCCGTATCCTGCGGATGGTCTATCTCAATCAGGACCTGACAAATATCGGTAAGAACTTGTTTCCTGAGTTGCTGGACAAGTTCCTCGTTTTTACAGATCGCAAAGGAAAAACCAGTCTGGAAACCATGCTGAAACGGTGGTACACCGCTCTGGAGAAGAAGTACTGCAACCAGATCACGGGATAAGGAGGCACAGAGATGAAGCTGAACTGTAAACGCATTGATTTTGCATACACGCCCGGCGAGGAGATCTTCGCCTTTCCCGAGGAATCGGGACTACCCTTCATCTTCGATGTAGAGGAGGAACTGACTGCCGATCCTGCCGCCATGGATGCGGTGGGGAAAATGCTGGATGAGGCGGAGAAATTGGCGGAGAAGGCCAAAGCCGCCATCAAAGCGGCGCTGGCGGACGAGGACAGCCGCTACCATAGCGTTGTGACATTTTTCATGGAGTTCCACCGGGACGATGTAGGCCCGGATATTGCGGCGGAACTTTTTCCGGGAACCGACCCGGCCAAGCTGTCCTTTGCCGAGATGGTGGACTTTTTGAAGCTCAAGCGGTTCGGCAGTCTGGTGGATGACGAGATGAATCAGCAAGTTTTCATTATGGATCTGTCCTTCAACCCGGAGATCACCGACGAGCTGATGGTAATCTACTTTGACTTGAACAAGGAGATTTTCTGTATCACCCATGAGAGCTAAAACGCTGGAGGTTTTGCTATGACAGATACGCAGACCCGTTAATTTATGCAGGATTGGTATTACCCACTTGAGAAATAATGGAGGAACTGATTATGAACATGAAAGAAAAACTACAATCTTTGGTGCAGAACAGTATTGTATTGGACATTTCAGAAGAGTTGGAGAAGTATGAGGCTTGCAGCACCCATTTTGGAGGTCAGCCCGATGTGCCAGCGGACTTCCAGTGGCCGCGCTATCAAGGCAAGGGCTATAATTATGAGTGCGAGGAGCGCCCACTAACCTTTTTGGCTCAGTTCAATTGTGCTGAGTTTACTGCTTTGGATGCCCGCCATATTCTGCCTGACCATGGCCTTCTATCCTTCTTCTATGAGATGGACTCCCAGCCTTGGGGATTTGCCCCGGAGCACAAAGGCGGGCTGAAGGTTTATTGGTTTGAGGACCTTTCCACATTGTCCAGAGCAGAATTTCCTGAAGATATGGAGGAGGACTTCCAATTCCCCGCGATAAATATAAAAGCCCATACCGATCTGTCCTATCCCGGCTGGAGTGATTTTATCCAGAAATTTCCCGAGGAAGACGATGATGAGGCTTTTGAATCAGTCCAAAAAGAGCTGAACATAGAGGAACCAGAGGAGTGCTCTAAACTACTGGGCTGGGCGGATGTCATCCAGGACTCCATGTATGAGGAGTGCGATCTGGTGACCAAGGGCTATTATTTGGGAAACCCAGAAGGCTATGCCAGAATCACTCCAGATGACAGGCAGGCTGCTGAAACAGCGATGGATCGCTGGCAGCTATTGTTCCAGCTGGACATGGTAGAAACGGATGACTTTGAGCTGATGTTTGGCGACTGTGGGCGGCTCTATGTGTTTATAAAAAAAGAAGATCTGACTGCCAGAAAGTTTGAAAACGCCTGGGGTATGGTTCAGTGCTATTAAGAGGCAACCAAAATGATGCACCCAATTACCAATACAGAGCCGGTGGACAATGAGTTTTTCCTTCAAGATGGAGCCGTCTATTTCTCCGGCCTATATGAAAACGGCTTGTTGAAGGGTGTTTCGCCCAAAGACTTCTGCTGCTGGCATTACTGGGGCAAATCCTCTACGGCCTGCTTTCTCGGTGGGATTCGCCTGCGTGGAGCAGACCCGGCATCGTTTCGGGTGTTAAACTATGCCTACGCGATGGACAAAACAGCCGTCTACACTACCAGCGGGAGAATCCCAGATGTAGAGCTGACAACCTTCCAGGTGTTGGACAATGGCCAGAACGATTCGGGCGCGCCACAGGGATATGCAAAGGACAGCCGGCAGGTCTACTTCCACAACGGAGACGGCAAGGTGAAGATCATCAAGGGCGCGGAAGTTTCCTCTTTCCGCTCGTTGGGCGATACCTATTTTGCCAGGGATGAGAAACGGATCTATGCCTACGGCAAGCAGCTTCCCAAGGCAGATCTGCCCTCGTGGAAATTGCTCAGTCACTGGTATTCCCGCGATGCCAGGCGGGTGTACTACCTCAACCGGGAGATTAAGGGGGCGGATTGTGACAGTTTTGCGGTATGCACCCCGCTGGACGCACCTCCGCTTGCCGATCATCTGGCCCGTGACAAGGAACATTTTTACCAAAACGATGAGATGATTGAAGAACCGCTGTGGCTGGAAAGGCTGCATGAGTTAACACCAGAACAGTAGACGGAGGAAAACGGCTATGGATTATTTGAAAGCACTGCGTGATGACCCTGATCTGGCAGAGGAGTTTGATTCCCTTTTTGACTTCTTCCTGCTGGATGAGTTGTCTCCGAGGGATGAGGCGGATGGTCGATCAACCTTCACACTGCCCGGTATGGCTTTTGCCAGAGATGGCTCCGGCGGAGAATACCACCTGTTGGAAGATGGCTCCATCGGCTATTACAGCAGCGAAGGTGAGGCAGGCCGTCTGGCTGATAGCATGGATGACCTTTTTTCACTGATCGTGAGCTGCATCTGCTGGCACGACTGCTGTGACGCAAAGGAGTATGCGGACTCCAAAACACTGGAGGAATATGGACAGAGGCAGCGCAACATCAACTTGGAAGATATGGATATGGACAGCTGGCGGCGGGTAGCTGATGCTCTCGGCATCCCTACCGATGAGCCGCTGGCTCCGGTTCTGGAGCGGTTCCGCAAAGCAACACAGCGCCAGCCTCTGTATCAGTGTATTTTCCATGAGGATGATGGCAGCCTGACCGAATCATACGGCCTGATGTTTGAATGAGAAAGGAGCAATCCCTATGAAAGCATTTGACCCCAACTACAAACTACTGGACGAGATGTACCGGGACGAATACTATCCCGACTTCCTGGTGGACAAGGTAAAGGACGAGCTCCAGAAGGTCATCGACCTGCTGGAGGGCGGCGAGACTGACACCGAAGCAGTACAGGAGATCCTGGATGAGGCGGTCTGCGGCATCAATGACCTCCAGGAGACGTTTGACGAACACGACAGCGAGATCGAAACGGTGGCGCGGGAGTGCATCGCGGCGGATGTGGCCTACATTCTGGAGTGGTTCGACATTCCCATCGACACCGAGGAGGCCATCCGGGAACGGGATTGGTGATAGCGATGACGATTGAAGATATGTTCGGGGATCTCCACAAGATCGACATTCTGGCGGAAAACCCGAGACAAAGGAGGTTTTGATGGTCCTCGTCTGCAACGGATTCATTGACGGCTCCCCGGAAACACAGACGGCCCTGCTGGACAAGATGGAGGGCTATCTGAATCACACCCAGAGCGAGGAATTTCAAAAGGAATATGGGGACTGGTCCATGATTTTGCGGGTGACCCTTGACCGGGAGCCGGATGAGCGTATCCTGGCCCTGCTCAGCAAGTGCTCTGCTTGGGCGGATGACTACGGCGTAAAGCTGGAAATTGAAATCGGAGGAAAACCGGTTCGCATCGTAGAGAGCTGATCGATGCTCAAATCGAATCAACAGGAGGAAATCACCATGCCGACTGCCGAGTGGCTGAACAAATACGAATCCATCAAAGACAAACTGGCCTGCAAAACGGACCTGGACGCTCATTTCACAGAGAAAGTGATTGGGAATATGGGCGTGGATGTGCTGGACATTGGTGCCGTCCACTTCCCTACCGGAACAATTTTCGCCTGCGATCCGCTGGTGGAGCTGGAGGATACGCCGCCCTTTCTTCAAACAATTCCCGCTGGGACTTATCCCGTGAAGATCTGCGTGGTACCCAGTGAAAAATACGGCGACCGCTACGCCTGCGTCAAGGTTGAGGTCAGCCGGGAAAAGCCTGTCCGCTATGAGCTGGGCATGACCGGCAAAGAGAATCTGGACGAGGAACTGGGCGAGGACGATTATTTTGGCTTTGGCGTAGATGCTGGAATGGGCTGCGTTGCGGACATCCAGACCCAGGCGGCCTTCAAGACCTACTGGGCCAAGCGGCTGGAGGAAGACCCGGACATCGACCCCTATAACGACCTGTTCTGCGACTTGCTGGAGGAAAACGCCCAAGCCCACCCCAAATATCAGCTGAGCCACGGCGACTGGCTCAACTGGACAGTGCCGGGCACGGACTGCAATCTGCCCATTTTCGCCTCCGGCTGGGGTGACGGCTACTATCCGGTCTACTTCGGCTATGACGCAAAGGGCGAAGTCTGCGCCGTGTATGTGCGCTTCATCGACATTGAAGCCAGCTACCAGGAGCAGGCGTAAGGAGGTAAACAGCGATGGAATGGCCAAAACGGGCGCGGACAGCGGATTGGGAAAACGGTATCCTGACTCTGGATGGAGAAAAGAAATTTGAGATCCCGGAGCTGACCGCAGAGATCATGGAGCAGCTGGCCGGTTACACCCTGGTGGGCTTTCATGTGAAAGGCTATCCGGTGACGGATGAACTGCTTGCCACCTTTGCCGGACATAAAAGCATGACCAATTTCGGCGTGGAGGACGGTGCGCTCACCGACGCCTGTTTCCCCGTTTTTTCCGCTATGCCCAAGCTGCGCTATCTGCTGCTGGACGGCAATGCCGCCATCCACGGCAGCGGTCTGTCCGCCCTGCAAGGCTGCAAGCTGGATCTTATCACTCTCAACCGCACCGGGCTGGATGATTCCGGTCTGCTCCAGGCGGCCTCCATCCCCAAACTCTCCCACATCCAGATCGACCATACCGCCGTTACCTATGAGGGCCTGCTGGCCATCGCCGGCAACAACCGCATCGAGCCAGTGGCCCATGTGCAATTCACCAAGGAGCAGATGGAAAACTTCTCCCAGTTCCAGCGGGAAAAGGCAAAAAAGCCCGTCCAACTGGACGGACAGGCGGCGGAAGAATGTCGCAGAATCTTGTCCGCTTTCTTTGCCGAGATGACAGAATGGGAGCAGTACATGGAGCAGGCTGGGTTTGAAGATGCCGAGGCTGTGCCCCGCCTGCTGGCAATCTGGGAGAAGTATGTGAGCGAAAAGCCTCGTCTGGGCTATCGGCCTCTGGGCCTCTCATACAGTGCCCAGGGTACCTACAACGGGGAAGAATTCCTTGACGCGGAGCAGATCACCAAAAACAAACTCTACATCTACACCAGGGAGAAAAACACCGGCTTTGACCGCCGCTTTCTCATGAAGCGTGTGGGCGAGGGCTGGATGATCGACGGGGTGCAGGAGCGGCTGGACGGCTGGCAGCGCACGGGATTGTGAAGTTCATGAGAATCAGGTTGGAGGTACAGGAAGATGGGTTCATGGGGTGTAAAAGCATTGGAAAGTGATAATGGCTTAGACTTAATTTTCCTTGTGAAAACAGATTATTTACCCAAACATAAGAAACTGACTTTGGGTGGATTGATCGGCTTTCTGAAAGAGGAAGGTTTTCTTGGAGAAACAGTGAGCGAAATTGACTTTCTCTATGATAATACCGCCATCGCTCTCGCAGAACTTTATTCTGAATGGCGGGAAACAGGAAAGCTAAACTACGATGATGAGGATTCTAATGTTTGGTCAGCAATAACGAATTTCTCAGCTTCAGCTACTGCTCGAAAAGACCTTCTTAGGCGATTGAGGAGTATTAAAAATCAAGTTCCTGATGAAGATGGCGAAAGAGAAATCGTAGAACTTTGGAAAGAAAGTAATAACTGGGAATCGTGGGATAAGCATTTGGATTCTTTGATAGAACTCTTACAGCAGGAATAAAATTGTTGTTTTGTAGGTAAGTGCGTTGAATTGTGAGGCATCACATGGCTTGGGAATATGAAACTTTTGGCCCAGACGGTCAATGCAAATTGTTCGGTGTGAACATCTTTGACTACGACTGGCAAACCACCGGCAAGCGAGTAAAAGTCAAAGACCCGATCTATCACCAAGACCATACCTTCGAGGTCTGGCAGGTAGAGATTGACGGGCAGATCCACCGCTTTGCCGCCGGGGAGTTCTCCAACTGTGTATGGGGATTCTATCTGGAAAAGAACGGATGAGAGGAGCGTGGCGCCATGAAAGCCAACGCCGGAGAGGTCTATACAGTCTATAACCAATATCTGAAACGCTACACCGCCTGCCAGGTGGCCTATATCGCGCCGCCGGACTCGGTGAGCAAGGAGCCCTGGGCGGTGGTCCTCTCCCTGGACTGGGTGGGGGACGCCCCTCTGACTGCGGGGGAACTGTCCCATCTCCGCCCGCTCTACAAGGACTTCATGTACTGGCCCCGGGAGCTTCACCTGCTGCGGGTGCCGGTGGAGGTCCCGCCCCAGTACACGCTTGTGGGCACACTGCCCTCCTTCACCGATGAGCCCTGCCGCTCCTACGGCGGCTGGAACGACGGCTATGATGTGTACCTCCAGATCCGGTGGCAGGCCATCCCGGAGGAGCGGCGGCGGGCCTTCAAGGAGGCCATGGAGAGCGACGAGCAAACGGAGATCGGCGGTATCCAGCTGAAGGTCAGCAGCCATCGGGTGATGGACCAGTACGCACCATTCGATTCGGCGCTGGAACTAAAGGCTCTGCCCTGCCTCTCCGAACTCATCTGCGAGCGGTGGCACCCGGATCTGCTGGAGTTTTTGCGGGAAACCCCCTTTGTTGATGAAGTGACTTTGCTGAACCACGGTCAGAGGACACTTGATCTGCGAGGCACCAGCATCAGAAAGCTGATGCTGGACATGACCGGGCTGGAGGAGCTGTGGCTGTGTGAGGGAACGGAGCTGCTCCTGTTCCAGAACAAGGGGCCGGACGCCTGTGCCATCCATGCCCCCGAAGATGGCGGCGGTTTGACTCTCCAATTTATCGGGGAATACTGCCCGCACACGGAACTGCCGAACCTACGGGGGCTGCATGGCATCGAGCTGAAGGACTTTGATCTGACCGGGCTGGCTGCTGTCCATCCCCACCTGAAGGAACTGCGGCTCTGGGGTGCGCCGGGAAACCTGGGGAACTTCTCCGCTGTGCGAGGGTTCCGGGAACTGACGAACCTCTCCACCTTCGACCTGTTCGGTTTCGGGGCGGACGACATCCCCACCCCGGAACAGATGCCGGAACTTCGCTGGTTCTGGATGACCAGCCTGCCGGAGACGGCAGCAAAAGCGGCAAAGCAGCTCTGGAAAGGCAAGCCGGGAATGGATCTGTGGATCACCAAGCCCCGGAAACCGGAGTGGCTGGCGCAAAACCTGGATAATCCATTCCGAGGCTGGGACGGTGCGGAGCATATCCCCGCCTCCGCTGCGAAAAAAGCAGCCAATCAATACCGCAAGACCCGTTCCCAGCTGATGAAGCTGGCCGTTGAACCGGGCGAGGACGCACAGGCCCAGGCGCTGGAGATGGTGGCAGCCTATACCCAGACCTTCAACAAGATGGGCTTTATCGAAACCGAGGAGCGGGATGAAATCTATATAGCCCTGCGGGGTATCCTGGATGCCCTGCCGGGTGATGCGCTCCAGAAAGATTCCATGATTGAGAAGTTTGATGAACTTCGAGATTTTTGAGGAGGTTGAAAAAACAATGGATACAAGAATCACAGAACTGTTGGAAGAGATAAAAAAGGCAATCGACAAGGCTGCCACCACAGGCGACAAATATCAGTTTATAGATCCGGTCTTTGATTTAACTGATGAACTGGAACAGTGCGAAACACCTTTTGATGCTGTAAGACCGATCTTGGAACTGATTGAATCTTCTCCCAATATTGATTTTGGCGGTCCTGGGCCGTTGGGTAGCTTTATGGAGAAGTTTTACCATGAAGGCTATGAGGAAGAATTGGTCGCATCGCTGAAAAGAAAGCCAACTGAATACACAATTGCTCTCATGTTCCGCATCATTGCAGATAAGAAAAATCCCAATCTGAGTGAATACAAACATCTGTTAAAGACACTTGACTGCACCTCTGAAATTGATACTTTCTGGTTGGATGAAATTGCGAAACTATAGAGAACTAAACGACCTTGAATGAGGTGAACACCATGGAATCGATCAGAAACCCGCTTCCCAAGCCGCCAAAATACATAGATGTGGACTATATGACTTTGCCTGACATCGACAGCAACCCGCTGTTCTATAATGAGGACACACAGGAGATCACGGCCTATTGGACGGATGGGAAAATGGTCTACTGGGATTTTGGCCGGGTGTCCATGGATGTAGAGCATTTTGTCTGGTTCAATTCGACCTTTGCCAAGGATAGCAAACACTGTTTTCTCCAGGGCCACAAGCTGCGGAATGTGGATCACGCCTCATTCACGGCACTCAATAACTGCTACGCCAGGGATTGTAAAAGTGTCTGGACGACCGGCGGCCGGTTTGAACCGGAGGACATCAGCTCTTTCGTTGTCTGTGATGATGGAGTCAAACTGATTGAACAGATCCGGACCATGTCGGATGGGACACAGCGCCCCATCCGAGTGCGGATTCCCTACGGATATGCCAAGGACAGCAAGGCCGTGTACTATGAAAACTTTGCCGGTAAAATCAAGATACTGAAAAGAGCTGACCCTGCCACCTTCGTTTCCAACAACGACGGCTATTTCGCATGGGATGCCAAGTCCATCTTCTGGGGCGGTTATCTGCTGCCGAAAGCCGACCTGCAATCCTGGCGGATCGTGAATACAGAAATGGATCTCTCAAGGGATGACAAGCACTTCTATATCCTGAATAAACTGGTCACAGAAGAAGAATGGAACCAGAAACTGCTCGAATAAGAAAGGACAAACCCTATGGCTCTACAAGATAAGAAAATAATGCCTCCCCCTTGGCTGGCCCACCGGGAGATCGAGCGATACTCCATTGGCTGGCGCATGGGCTATGGGGAGGATTACATAGACCGATTTGGCGATTGGCTCGACACCCTCTCCCCGGAGGAGCGGACGGAATACCGCACTCTCTTTCCTGAACCGGTGACCTGGAAGGGCTGGTGGGATGACGAGGACAGCAGCGAGGTGCTGGAGCATGGTGACTTTTGGGTGGATGCGTGGCAGCCGGAGGGCCGGCCAAAGTACACCCGCCAGTGGCTCCAGCAGGAGTTTGCCGCCGGGCGGAAGCGGGAGCTGTGCCTGTTCTGGGGCCATCAGCTATCCGAGGACGGCCAGCTGACAAAAAGCTGCCTCAGCCAGTGGTGGATGGAGGACTTCTATACGACGGCTGACTCCTACCTCTGCATGGAGCAGTATATGATGGCTGCCAAGGCCGAGCTGTTCGGCGACAAAGAGATCCGGGACCAGATTTTGAAATGCAGCGACCAAAAGCAGATCAAGGCCCTGGGCCGCAAGGTGCGGGGCTTTGAGCAGAAGGTATGGGACAAGTTCAAGTACGCCATTGTGTTGCTTGGCAACTGGCACAAATTCAGCCAGAACCGCGAACTGCGGGAGTTTCTCCTTTCCACCGGGGACAGCGTGCTGGTGGAGGCCAGCCCCTACGATGCCATCTGGGGCATCCGCCTCGCGGCCAGCTCCCCGGAGGCTCAGGACCCCATGAAGTGGCGGGGACAAAATCTGCTGGGCTTTGCGCTGATGGAAGTGCGGGACGAGCTGCGCCGGGTGACACAGAATGAAATGCTTTGCGATTGGAGTATGGTATGGCAACAATGAAACTCTATGAACTGGTCAACCACTACCACATCGGCACGGAACTGACCTGCGCCGAGGCGATGTTCATGGCCTGCAATGAATATTACCATCTGAATTTGTCCGAGGAGACCCGGAAGATGTTCTCCGTCATGGGACTTGGGATGCAGACTGAGCAGTCCTGCTGTGGCGCCTTCACCGTGGCAGTGGGGATCATCGGCCTGATGACCGCAAAAGAAGGTCAGACAGATGTGAGCAACATGGAAGGCTACCAGATGATTGCTGAATTGACAGAGTTTATGCTGGGCTTCTATGGAACGCTCCACTGTGTCGAGCTGCAAAGGCTGGAGATCGTGGGCTATGAAAACCCCTGCCACGCCATCGTGGAGGCGCTGGCCAAAAAGCTGGAGGAGCTGCTGGCGGGCCGCAGGATCTTCCGCCCGGCAAATACGGGACAGCTCGGTTCATAAAATCTCATGGAGTGATATCGGGATGGAGTACATCAAGCTCTTTTGGGAGGACGCACCGGAGGGAGAACCACCGGTCATCCTCTATGAAGTGGATACCGAGAATGAGCGTCTGGCCCTCCGCTCCATCGACATCTTTGCAGATGGACGCACCCGCAACATCCCTGACCTTTACGACGGCGCCATCGAGATCACGCCGATCCCCACCGTGGAGGAATTGAACGCCCATGTCTGGGGCGAGGAATTCCACGCCTGCATCATAGAGCAGGCGGAATTTGAGGCCATCTGGGAAAGCCGATTTTATAGCGGAGCGTTTTGAAAAGCGAGGAATGACAATGGTTGAAATCAATCGTGTCTGGCTCAATGTGGATACAGACACCAACAAAATCACACTATTCAGCCGTCCCCGTGTATCCATCCGTGTAGATGAGTACATTTGGAGCTTGATCGAAGAACATATCGTGAAGCCCCATAAGCTCATGCGCAGTGAAAAGCACAAGTATCTGCTGAAAATTGCCTTTGGCCGATTTGATCCGGTGCAGCACCGATATTATCCGCTTTCCCCGTACAACGGGCCGCTTCGGGAAGGCGTCAAGCCGGACAGCGCAAACGGATGGTATCCCCGTGAGGACTTTGCAGGCTTTGAGGAACGCACCATCTGGTTCTCTCCCGATAAAATCTGGACAAACTGCGGCAACAAGGTTCTGGATGTCAATATTGATGCCGCCAATGTGAGCGAAAGCATCACCCCCAGAGAATACGCAGACTTGCTGTTCGATGGGATTGGGGCAGCATTGATATTTAACTTCAAAAGGCTCAAGCGCGAGGAATTTGATGAGCTGAAATCCAAGATCGACTGGAGCATGGTAGAAAGTTTCCCATTCCCCGCATCCTTTGAGGAACAACAGTACATTGGGGACGAGGGCAAAATTCATGTGTATTCCTGGGATGGCCGACAGGAAACGAACCTTGTAGGCCCTTATTCTGTGCGGGATTTGTATCTGGAGCATTTCGGAAAATAGTTGGGAGGAATCTGATGAAACAGACAGATATTTATACTGAGGCTCTGATCTGTCTGCGCTCAATCCTTCAGGCAGACCATCCGGAATTCAAGAACTGGATTGACTGGTTGGAGCGGGACATTCAGGACTGGAACCAGCGGCGGGAGGTTGCCCATCATCTTCGGGCATACGGTGGTATGGGCTCATTCAATGATCTGCCCAGTATGCGCGGAAATCACGACTACATTTTTGACTTTCTAAAGTCTGTGTGCTATGCCTTCGGCCATCTTTATGGCAAACGGGAAGGCATTTCGCCAGAGGTATTGATGGCGGAGTGCCTCCACGATGTAGGGCAGGCAGCCTATCACCCCCATAAGGCACTGAACCAAGCCATTGCCCAACACTTGATGCAGGGCGATCTACAGGAGAATCTGGATAAGGAATTGAACGGTGACTATGACTTCTATCGGCCCATTATCCGGGTGGAGATGGACAGATAGACTGGAGGGATACCATTGGAAAAAAAGAATCTCAGTTGCCCCTCCTGCGGCCCGTTGGCGGCACAGATGGAGGAGGCCAGCGGCGGCTCCTACCGCCAGTATGACCAAATCCTCCAGAAGATCATGGAACTGGAGCAGCGGGGCAACATGGAATTGTTTGCCGGGGACTGCACGCTGGAGGAGACCGATGCGGCGCTGGCATCCGAGCGGCACTACACTGTCTGCCACTATATGCGGTGCCGCCGCTGCGGGGCCCTCTATTTTGTGGGGGCCTGCATCCGGGGCAGGCCGGTCTTTCGTCAGGTGGACGACATCAAGAAGGAAAACCTGAACACCCGGCTGTGGGGCCGGTGTGGAACCTACTACTTACAGAAAAAAGACTGAAGGAGGCGTCAATATGGATGTCGTGAAACTCCCCAAGAAAGTCCGTATGGTCTGCTATGAGATCATGGATGGCAAAGAAGAAGCCTTGGACACGCTGGAATCCTTTGCCGATAAATACCCCCATCAGGTAGCAGCGGTCAAGGCCGAGGTCGCCTATTTCAACCTGGACTATGAAAAGGCGCTGGCTTTGGATTTGGCCATCCTTCCCTGGCTGGAGGAGTGGTATTACAGCAATGTGAGCGATGAACACATGATCGCCATGACGGTGGCGGCCATCCGGCTCCACCGGGAGCAGGAGCTGATTGAGGCGCTGACGAAGGAACAGACGCGCATCCGGGCTGAGAACGGCCTCCCCCAGCGGGATCGGTTCTGTGACATCCTGATGGACTACCTCAAACGGGGCGTTATGCCCTTTGCGGACAACGACAAGAACTACCCCTACCATGAACCGGAGGAACCTCAAACGAAGGAGCAGCTCTGGGCAAAGCTGGTGGAACAGAATAAAAAGCTCTCGCCAGACGATCCCGATGCCAGGCGGAAGCTCTATAACCACTGCTGTATGTTCGGAACCGCCAGGGATGCCGTAGATCTCTTTGAGGAGATTCAAGGCGTGCCCATGGCTGACTCCTCCTATCGGGACGCAATCGCCCGCTATCTCTATTTAGGCGAACGGGAGAAGGCGCTCCAGACAGCGGAGCGGTTGGCAACATCGCGGCTGTGGGCGGTTGCCGGGCCGACGCAGGTGCGCCCCATGTCCTTCTTTGAGGACCCGAACCTGCGGGAGTTTTTGCTGGAACCGGAATCCCTCCGGCGCATCCGGGAAGCTGCCTTCATTGATGACGGGAGTTTGATCCGAAAGTAAATTGCTTAGGAATGGAGGATCTGCCATGAGCAAGGAGCTGGAACTGTATAAAGCATTTATTGACGGCCTTGTGGAGCGGAAAGACAGCATGACGGCCCTGTGGGTCAAGGGCGATGGCTTTCCTAAGACAGAGGACAACAAGGCGAAAAATGAACTTCTCGCCGCACTGACACCGGAGCAGAAAGGTGTGCTGGCTGAGATGCTTCAGGACGAACATATTGCGGGTATCCACGATACCCTTGCATATATCAATGAGATGATGGATCTGGAGGGGCTGGAGCTTCATCAGGACGGTGAATCCTATCCCAACGACTATTTTGAGAGTCTGCACTATGACTTCATCAGCCGTTGTGACGGAGATGAGTGGCCGGAATAAAAGGAGGCGTGACGGATGTATATCAAAAAATACTGGGGCAACTTTATCGGAGGCTCGGACGACAGCCTGAACCTTGTGGCCTTTTTAGAAGACCAGAAGAAAGAGGAAATCCCCCTCAGCGAGATTTTTGCCAAGATCGGCCTGGACAAGCAGAACTGGGACTTCCACCAGACCGTGGAGTATCTGGAGTTTACCCACTCCGATGGCGTGGAGATGGACTTCCACTTCGCCATTGATGTGGTCACAGACCTGGCTGCCATCCTGCTGGAGTGCAGCGTCAGCGGCAGTGTAAACCTCCACGATCTGGACGAGTACAACACCCCCGCCCGCCGCATCCGCATCACCGCCACGCCAGAGGAGCATGACGCCATGAACAAGGCCCTGGCGGATTTTGCTCAGAACCCGATGGAATATGACCTCAGTGAGATGATGGACAACGAGGAGATCCAGGAGATGGCTCGGGATGTGGAGGCACTGCGGAAGGAGCTGTACGAGGCTGCTGGCCGCAACCGGGACTACCATGTGAAAGCGGAGGATGTGAAACCTCTACTCTCTGACTGGAAGGGTGCCGATGGCTGCATTGCCACCAACCGTATCACGGTGGATGGCTACAAGGTCGGCTACTGCTACCGGGAGAATCCGGACGGCGACTGGGACAGCGGCTGGCGCTTCACCGCCGGTGATGAGAGCGAGGAGTATATGGACGACCCCAACAATGCCGGGATTTACAAGCTGAACACAATCTGCAACGACGATCCCGACATCATCCCTCTGCTAAACACCCCCGCCCCCTGCGCCTTTGAGCGGGATGAAAATGGCGTGTTCCAGCAGATCAAAGACTGGAAACCGGATGAGGACGAGGAGGACCCGGATATGGATATTTTGAAGCAGTGCCAGAAGTGGCATGAGAACAACGAGCATCACAAGATCATTGAAGCACTGGAGGGTATTGAGGAGCGCACTCCGGAAATGGACAGCCAGCTTGCAAGGGCGTACAACAACGAGGCAGATCACAGAACTCCGGAAGGCAGAGCTATGCTCAAAAAGGCCATCGCTCTCTTGAAACCTCATGAGGAATACTTTGAGGGAGACTACTACTGGAACTTTCGCATGGGCTATTCCTATTACTATCTGGATCAGGAGGGCAAGGCTCTTCGTTACTTTGAAAAGGCATTGGAGGCCCGCCCCGACGACGAGGACACCATGCAGCTGATCGACGGGTGCAAGAAGGGCATTTCTCTGCCTCAGTTCTCGGAGTGCTTCCGGGAGCGGACGGAATCTACATGGAAGGACTTTGCTCAGCAGGAAGCCCAGCTTCGCCGGATGATGGATGAGGACAAGGACCACACCCGGGGCCAGGAGCTGGTGGACCGGGTGGAAGGGATTCTGAACCAGGCGTTTGACGAAATCTCTTTCGAGATGGGCGTGGGCGGCGAGAAGTACGAGCTGATCCTCACCCCGGAGGGGGATAAGGTCAAGCTCTTTGAGCTGGTCTATTTCCAGAAGCACGCCCCCAAGGAGGTGCTGGAGCACTGGAACATCCTGGTGGGCCGTCAGCCCATCCGAAACATCGGCCTTCGCACCGACGATGGCTGGGACATCTCTGGGGAGGATGTGCAGATTTGGCTGGAGCAGCAGGGCAAAAACAGTTTCGCCCTCTCCGCCTACTGCGAAAAGCTGCTGCCCATGCTGGAGGAAGAAGAAGGCCGGGCCTGGTGGATGCTCACCACCCTCACCGACCAGGTGTTGGGCGAGATCCCCCACATGAGATACATAGACAGCTTTGATGTACTGGAGGCCCCCAGGGCAGAGCCGTCCATCCCCATGTCCCAGCTGCCGGACAAGCTGAAGGAAAAGGGAGCGAATCTCTCCACTGACCCGGAAGCCTATCTGAACAGCTACCTCGGCTACAAAATGGAACCCAACAAGGACCCGGATGCCGATTGGCGGCTGGATGTGATGGTCGGCTCCACCAACTGCGTGCCGCTCATCAACGGCTATCTGGATGCCGACAATGACTTCATGGACGCTCTCCATGCCGACGGCGCGGTGGCGGGCTTCTTCTGCTATCCTCTGGATACTCTGCGGGAGGAGGAAGGAACGGATAAGATTTTCGACTTCCGGGACAAGCTGGAAGAAGTGTTCACCACCGGCGACGGCCCGGAGGTTCTCACCCTCACCGGCGGAGCCACCGGCCTTTTCTGTGGCTATGTGGACTTCATCGCTTGGGACATCGAAGCGGCGCTCCAGATGGCAAAGGAGTTCTTCGAGGACAGTGAGATCCCCTGGGCCAGCTTCCACACCTTCCGTCGAGAAGCAGGTACTGTGAATCTGAAAACGCCGCCCGAGGAGGAACCGGACGATGAGGATCAGATCCCCGAGCTGGACGAGACGCTGACGGGTATGGACTATATCCCTTACACCCCGCAGAACGAAGAAGAATTCTTCCAGCAGCTGGAGCAGTGGAATGACGAGGACGAGCACACCCGCTGCATCCAGGCATTGAACGCCATCCCGGAGGACTGGCGGAACTACCGTACCGCCTACGCTATGGCACGGGCGCTGGAGAACTATGCCATCCTGGGAGACCACAATGAGGAGCCCCCCTACTACAAGGCAGAAAAGGCCCTGCGGCGCGCCATTGAGGTGCTGGAGTCCGTCCGGGAGGAGGGCCAGAACAAGGCCCAGTGGAATATGCGGATGGCTTATGGATACCAGTATCTCTACCATCAGGAGGAAAAGGCCATCCCCTACGCCCAGCGGTGGGCGGAGCTGGACCCGGAGGACGAGAACGCCCCGGCGGTGATCCAGGCGTGTCAGGAGGAGATCGCAAAGCGGGCCGAGGCAGAGACCGAGGATGAGAGTGACCACACAGGCGTCTTTACCGGCTTTGTGCTGCTGTCCAAGGCAGAATGGGACAAAGAGCAGTTCATCCGGGACATGAAGGAAAAGTGGGACATCGCCGTGGATGAATACGACGAGAGCGAGGAGAAGGACGACGACGCACTGGTGTTTGAAGTGGATGATATGCTGGCCGCTGTCAGTCTGGCCTCCTATCCTATCCCCGGCGGCGAGGCCGAGGGCAACGCGGAAAATAATTATATGTGGGAGGACGCGGTCAAGGTAGCCAAAGAGCACCGTGCCCACCTGATGGTGGCGGTGCTGGGCAAAGAGAAAGATCTGCTGGAAAAGGGCAAGCTGTTCACCAAGGTGGTGGCCGCCTGCTGCCGGCAGAAATACGCCACCGGCATCTATACCAGCGGCGTGGTGTTTGAACCCCGGTTCTATGAGGGCTTTGCTAATACAATAAAGAACGGCGAGCTGCCCATTTTCAACTGGATCTGGTTCGGCCTCTGGCAAAATGAGAAGGGTCTGAACGGCTACACCTACGGCATGGAGTCGTTTGGCAAGGACGAGATGGAGGTGCTGGGCACCGATGCCAAGCCAAGCGATCTGCGGGACTTTTTGGCCAGTCTTGCCTCCTATGTGCTGGAGAACAATGCGGAACTCCATGACGGGGAGACCATTGGTTTTGCGGCAGATGATAAGCACACCATCACCCGCAGCCCTGGCGTTGGATTGCCGGAGGAGCAGATGACTCTGAAAATCTCCTGGGCGTCATCGGACGGTGACCCGGACGATGATGACGATGACCCGGATGGCGAAGCGCCCGAGGATGAGGAATCCGGTGTTCCCGAGGTCTACACCGAGGAAGAAATGGAAGCTATCGAGGGGCACATCCAGCAGTATTTCGGTGAGTTCGAGAATGTGTTCCATGAGCTGTCTTCGCCGGACATCCATGTGGACATCTGCGTGGTGCCGCCCTCCCAGGAGCGTGACTACTACACCCTGGTCACCATGGGCATGGGTGCCCACCGGATGAATGTGCCGGAGGAACTGGCCGAATACAAGCTGGAGCGGGCGGAGCTTGCCATCGCGCTGCCGAGGAACTGGAAACTGAAGCATGAGGACCTGAAGAATGAGCGATGGTACTGGCCCATTCGTCTGCTGAAAGCCCTGGCCCGCCTTCCCATTGCCAGCGATACCTGGCTGGGCTTCGGCCATACCATGGACAATGAAGAGGACTTTGCAAAGGATACAAAGCTGTGCGCTGCCATTCTGACCGGTCCCCAGGATACCGAAGATGGCAGCGAGGTCTGCATCCTGCCCAGTGGCGAGGAGGTCAACTTCTATCAGGTGATCCCTCTCTACCGGGATGAATTGGAATACAAGCTGGCCCACGACGCGGACGCCCTGCTGGACAAGATGGAGGGCATCAGCTTTGTGGTGGAGCCTGACCGCCAGGATGCCATCACTCGTGGCACCCTTTCCAATGATGATTTTGACGGTGAGATGGACGATGCCTCCTATCATATCGAGAGTATTGAGGAGAAGGGGCTGCCCATTGACCCCATCAATGCCTACAACCACATGGCCATCTACCTGCGCTGGTGCATGGAGCATGACCTGATGGGCGACGAATTTTTAGAGGAATACGGCGATGTGGTGCAGAAGGTCAAGGCTGACCCCGCCGGCGTGGATCTGCGGGCATTTATCCGGGATGAGCTGGACGGTCAGCTGGTCGGCCCAATGTTCAACAAGGTCGGCCGAGCCTTTGCCGCCTACTACTATGGTGCATATTCCAATGGTCAGGAAAGTCCATTCTTCCCCAGCGACATCGACAACTACGCCATCGGCGTCATTGGACAGGAGCGCAACTACTCCGACGAGATCCAGGATGAAGCCTATCTGTTCATCCCCTTTGATGAGGGCTACTATCAGGCCATGGCAAAGGTGATTGAGAAACGCTTCACCAACTGGCAGGGACAGGACTTTGACGAGGACACGCTGGAGCCTTCTGATACAGCCCGGGCCATCATGGAGTATCTGGACTGCGAGTGTACCTATTTCCCCTCTATGAAGGATGATGACCCCATCATGGCAGCTTACGGTTATGCCAAGCGGGACAGTGCTCAGGAAGGCTTTGTGCCGGTACTCATCAAGGCAGATGACGAGACGCTGTTGGAGTGTCTGGTGATGAATGCCGACCCGGAGAACGAAGCAGACATTTACGAATTTGACCTCAAAACTGTAACGGAGTACCGGAAGAAGATGCTCTCCACCCCCATCAAGGACGGAAAGGCGGTTTTGGAGGAATTGACCGGCCAGCGCAAGGAAGAAGCCGAGGATGACGATATGGACTGGGATGAGGAGATCCTGGGCGAGATGGAGGGCGGCTATGAGAATAACCGTATCTCCTGCTACTGGGATTCCGACACCGATATGACCCATCCTCTCATTCTGGCGAAAATTCCGGTGAAGAATCCCTGGGAGATCTTCGCCTGGCTGCCCTTCGGGAACTGGAACGACTGCCCTGATACACCCCAGCTGATGGCAGCGGCCAAATACTGGTTCGAGCAGCATGGCGCGGTACCTGCCGCCATGAGCCACGATGAGCTGGAGTTCCTGCTCCCGGCCCCCGTCCCCAAGGAGAAGGCCATGGATGCAGCTGTGGAACTGTATGGCTTCTGCCCGGATGTGATCGACCAGGGGCCGGAGGACGCCACTGTGGGTGCTTTGGCTGATGTTCTGCGGCAGTCCACTGTCTGGTATCTCTGGTGGGATTGATGGGAGATTGTGACCATGAACGAATATCTGAAGGAATATATTGAACTCCAAAAGCAGTTTCGAGAGACAAAAGGAAATCCAGACAGTGTCCGCGCTCTCTATACCTTCAAGGAGAAACTGGAGCTATCGGAAGACAAGCAGGCCAAGGAGGTGCTGGTGGATGTGTATGATCTGCTGGACTTCAAGAAGGATGCCTACGAACTGC
>ENA-UOJN01000219-UOJN01000219.1-human-gut-metagenome-genome-assembly--contig:-C125IIP-NODE-219-length-49308-cov-40.588817_pt1 | contig 49308 bp, 40 predicted proteins | sample MGYA00242350_ERZ723897 | MGnify/ENA metagenome assembly ERZ723897 | reverse complement strand
GTACCGTTTTGGGAGCCAGACCTTTCGGCTTTTTCTTGGCCTCGATGCGGTCTACCCGGCCGCCGTCCAGCAGGTGCTTATAGAACCGCTGTAAGTCCAGAGAAGTCAACTCTGCCAGCGGGATGCTGCCGATCTGCGGCTTGATGTGGTTTTTCAGAAAGCCTTGCGAGGTCTTGAACGTGGACGGTCTGAGTTTTACTTTTGCGTAGTTCTCCATCCAGACCTCCAGCCAACTCCCCACGGTGTAGGCCTTGGCTTTGGCAAAGCCCACGAGCTGATACCCGATGCACAGATCGGTGGCACCGGAATAGGTCAGCGCGGAGAAGCGGATGGTCATGCGCCGGGCGTCGCTGCCGAGCGTCAGCCGCTCCGGGGACTCGTAGGTCCGGTCGTCCACGCGGATGCTGTTGATGACCAGCGGCGGCATCGGCGCGGAGATCTCCCGGAAGTCAAACACGCTGACGCCGTTTCGTGTGGCCAGATACAGGCTGCCGTCCGGGGCCATATAATTGCAGGTGTTCACCCGCAGGGAGCCGGTGAGCCCGCGGGCCGTTCCGTACTGGGTGGCGTACGGCGTTTCTCCCGCTAAGATCCGCGCCTTATCCAAGGCGTAAATGCCGCTGTCCTGCAGCAGCCACAGCTTTCCGTCCCGCTCGTAGAGATCGAAGATCGAGCCGGGACCGATGCGCAGGCCGTCCAGCCTGCGGAAAGTCCCGTCCGCCCAATAATACAGGTGGCTGCCCGCGCTGACAAAGGCGCTGCGGCCGTCCTCCTCCTGCAATATGCGCAGCACCACGCCGTCCTCCAGCCCCTGCTCGTAGCTGAATTTCGTGATCGAGCCGTCCTGCGCCAGCGCGTAGATCCCGCTTCCGGCGCTGCCCGCCAGCAGCGTGCCGTCGGGAGCCTGAACGATGCAGAGGATCGACTGCGTCTCCAGTCCGCTGTCTTTATCGTAGAAAGCGACAACTTTATCGCCCCGGATCAGGGCAAGGCCGTCCTGCGTTCCCACGGCCACCATGCCGTCCCGCAGCTCGAAGGCCACGCGGATACGCGTGCTTCCCAGCCCGTTGCTCTGATTAAAGAAAACAATCTCTCCGCTGCCCGTGTCATAGCGCACAAGGCCCAGCTCAGAGTAGGTGCCGCACCACAGGCGGCCGCGGCTGTCCACCATAAGGCTTTGCACCGGAACGCCGTCCAGCGCCCGCGTCAGAGCGTTCTGCACCGGATGCCAGTCACTGTCAAAGGCCAGCAGTCCCTGGTTCACGGCGGCATAGTACCGTCCGCCCGCCGCGGTCACGGCATTGATGTCCATGTCCGTCAGACCCGCCGCGAGGTTGGGCGAGGCAAAGCAGCCGGAGCTGTAGCAGATCAGGCCCTCGTTGGAGGAGGCCAGCCAGACGTTGCCCTCGGTGTCCAAAGCGGCGCAGTTCACCGCGTCGGTACTCGTGCCCGTATGGGGATCCCGCTGCGTGCCGTCGGCGGTGACCCATGCAAAGCCCTGCTGGCCCGAGACCAGTATATCTCCCTCAGCGGTAACGCCGCCCCGGTTGTGGTTGGCCGCGTCCGTTACCTCGTAGGTCTGCACTATAAAGGCCGTGCCGTCCAACCTCTGACCGCTGCACGCGACCTTCGCCAGCGTTGAGCCATCGGTGCCCAGATAGATGTTGTTCGCGCGGTCCTAGGTCAGGCAGCTTATCACGCTGCCGTCTTCGAAGAACAGCTCCGCGTCCAGCATGGCCAGCACACGGTCGTCCTGCATGACCGCGCACTTTCCCGTGCTCACGGCGCACCACAGGCGGCCATAGCGGTCGATCCCCAGCGCATAAGCGGTTTCGCCCGTTATGTACGGATTGCTGTAGGGCACCAGAAGTCCGCTGCGGACCCGGCACACGCCGGAGGTGGAGGCAACGTAAATGGTGCCGTCGCGTCCCTCCGCGAAATCGCGTATGCTCAGATAGCTGTTCTTTTTCGTACAGGGCACGGCGGTAAAGACGCCGTTTTCGTAGACGAACACCCCGGCGTCGCTGCTGCCGATTCACAGCCGGCCGGCGGAATCCTCAAACAGGCAGCGGATCGACGGCGTCGCAATGGCGCCCTCGGTGCTGAAATTGTGGAATTCGGAGCCGTCGAAGCGCAGAAGGCCGCCGTAGCTGCCCACCCACAGGTAGCCGTCCCTCGTCTGCAGGACGGCGTTTGCCTCGTCGGTCGGCAGGCCGTTGGTCTGGTCGAATACCGTTCGCACATAGGCAGGCTCCAGCTCCACCGCCCGCGCAGGGATACCGCACAGCACCGCCAGCAATACCGCCAGCAGCCATGCTCCTTTTCGATTCACTCAGCATTCCTCTCGGTCAAATGCTCCATGCCGGTCTGTCTCCGGCGCGGTCGGCGGCAGGGTCTTTTCGTGCCGCCGGTCGGGCTCAGATCCTTGCCACGCCGCTCCTGCGTGCGGCTTCGGCGACCGCCTTGGCTACCGCGGGGCCGACGCGCGGATCGAACGCCGCGGGGATGATATAGTCCTCGGAGAGATCGTCGCCCACAAGTCCCGCCAGCGCTTCCGCCGCCGCGACCTTCATCGCCTCGTTGATGTCGCTCGCCCGCACATCGAACACACCGCGGAAAATGCCGGGGAACGCGAGCACGTTGTTGATCTGGTTCGGATAGTCGCTGCGTCCGGTCGAAATGACCCTTGCGCCGCCCGCCTTTGCCGCGTCGGGGAAGATCTCCGGCGTCGGGTTCGCGCAGGCGAAGATAATCGCGTCCTTGTTCATCGTTTTGACCATCTCGGTCGTGACGGTATTCGGCGCACTCACGCCGATGAACACATCCGCGCCCACCAGCATATCGGCGAGCGTGCCCGCCTTGCGGCTCAGGTTCGTGACCTCGGCCATCTCGGTCTTGATCCAGTTCAGGCCCTCGCGGCCCTGGTAGATCGCGCCCTTGCGGTCGCACATCGTGATGTCGCGGAAACCCGCGGAGAGCAGCAGCTTCGTGATGGCGATGGCCGCCGCGCCCGCGCCGGAGGTCACGATCTTCACGTCCTCCTTCTTCTTGCCCACGACCTTGAGCGCGTTCGTCAGGCCCGCGAGCGTGATAACGGCGGTACCGTGCTGGTCATCGTGGAAGATGGGAATGTCACATTTTTCCTTCAGCTTGCGCTCGATCTCAAAGCAGCGCGGGGCGGCGATGTCCTCCAGATTGATACCGCCGAAGCTGCCGGAGATGTTGTAGACTGTCTCCACAAACTCGTCCACGTCCTTGGTCTTGACGCAGATGGGGAAAGCGTCCACATCGCCGAAGGCCTTGAAGAGCACGCACTTGCCCTCCATGACGGGCATACCGGCCTCGGGGCCGATGTCGCCGAGGCCCAGAACGGCGCTGCCGTCGGTGATGACCGCCGCCATGTTCCAGCGGCGCGTGAGTTCGTAGCTTTTGTTGATGTCCTTCTGAATTTCAAGGCACGGCTGCGCGACGCCGGGGGTGTAGGCAAGGGACAGATCGTCCTTCGTCTTGACCGGCACGCGGGTCACCATTTCGATCTTGCCTTTCCACTCCCCATGCAGTCTTAAAGATTCTTTTGCGTAATCCATAGCGTTCTCCTTTTTATTGGCAGGCTTTCAAACCATCCGTTCGGGGCGGACGATGCGGTCAAATTCCTCCGGCGGCAGAAGCTCCAGCGCGGCGCAGGCCTCGCGCAGCGTCAGGTTTTCCGCGTATGCCTTCTTTGCGATCCTCGCGGCGTTTTCATAGCCGATGTGCGGGTTGAGCGCCGTGACGAGCATCAGCGAGCGGCGCACGTTCTCGTCCATCTTCTCCCGATTCGCGCAGATGCCGGACGCGCAGTTTTTGTCAAACGAAACGATGGCCTCGCTCAGCAGGCGGACGGACTGCAGAAAGTTATAGGCGCACACGGGCATAAAGACGTTCAGCTCGAAGTTCCCCTGCGACGCCGCTATGCCGACGGCGGCGTCATTGCCCATGACCTGCACCGCTACCATCGTCACCGCCTCGCACTGCGTGGGGTTGACCTTGCCGGGCATGATGGACGAACCCGGCTCGTTGGCTGGAATGGTGATCTCCCCCAGCCCCGTGCGCGGACCCGAGGCGAGCCAGCGCACATCGTTCGCGATCTTCATCATATCGCACGCGAGCGCCTTGACCGCGCCGTGCGCGAACACCAGCTCGTCCCTCGACGTGAGCGCGTGAAACTTGTTGGGCGCGGTGACAAAGGGCTTTCCGGTCAGCTCTGCGGCAGCCGCGGCGACCGCCCGGTCAAAGCCGTCGGGGGCGTTGAGTCCCGTGCCGACCGCCGTGCCGCCGAGCGCCAGCTCCCGCAGGGGAGGCAGCGCGGCGGTGAGCAGCTCACGGTCCCGTGCGAGGCTCGTCCGCCAGCCGGAGATCTCCTGCGCGAAGGTGATGGGCGTCGCGTCCTGCAAATGCGTCCGCCCGGATTTCAGCACGTCGGCGTTCTCCGCCTCCAGACGCAGGAGGGTCTGCTCCAACGCGGAAACAGCGGGGAGAAGGCGGTCCTCCACCGCGAGACAGGCGGCAATATGCATCGCCGTGGGAAAGGTGTCGTTCGAGGACTGCGACATATTGACGTCGTCGTTCGGGTGCAGGAGCTTTTTCCCCGCCAGCTCGTTGCCGCGGTTGGCGATCACCTCGTTGACGTTCATGTTCGACTGCGTGCCCGAGCCCGTCTGCCACACAACGAGCGGGAAATGCCCGTCCAGCTCGCCGGCAAGGATCTCGTCGCAGACGCGGCCGATCAGGGCGCATTTTTCCGCGCTCATCCGTGCGGGCAGCAGCTCGCGGTTGGCGATGGCCGCCGCCTTTTTCAGCACGGCAAATGCCCGGATGATTTCCGCGGGCATCGTTTCGATCCCGACGCCGATGGGGAAATTCTCATGCGAGCGCTGCGTCTGCGCGCCCCAGTAGCGGTCCGCCGGAACGCGGACCTCTCCCATCGAGTCCCGCTCTATCCTGTATTCCATACGTTTCCTCGCTTCCGTTTGATCTGTTATCTCCATAGTACACGCCGCGGCACGGATGTCAACAGGAGATTTTACGCCCGGGTGGAAAGCAGGCGCAAAAAACGCGGGCGCTGCCCGGAGAAGCTGCATAACGCCGCCTTTACAGCAAAAGGGACCGTTCTCTTCCGCAGAGAACGGTCCCTTTTTCCCATCTCTTTACTTTGCCAGCTCCGCGTACTCCGGGGCCTCCGCCGTGGCGGGGGCGATGGCGGAGCTGGTATCCCTCGCCCACTCGAGCGCGTGCTCGCAGAACATCCGCGTGATGGTGGACGGCTGCGCCGCCGCGCTCGTGGCGATGGCAATGTCGCGGTAGTACGGCTCATCGAGCGGCTTTTTGATGATGCCGTGGCGGTTGGGGTGCAGGATCAGATCGTGCACCACGCTGATGCCCAGCCCGCACTCGACCATCGCGAGGATGGCAAAGTCGCTGCTGACCTCAAACTTGATGCGCGGGGACTGCCTGAGATGTTCGAGAAAGAGGTTGATCTCATAGTCCTGCTCCTCCTTGAGGCTGATGAAATCCTCGTCCGACAGCCGGCTGACGGGGAAGCATTCCGCGTCGCGCAGCGGGTGGTTCGGCGGCAGGATGACCGTCAGCGAGTCGCGCAGCAGGAAGGTCGTGTCGAACTCCTTGGCGCAGGGGAGGGCGAGAAAGCCGCAGTCGATCTGCCCGCGGCGCAGCCAGGTCGCGATCTGGTTGTACTCGCCGTTGAAGATCTGAAAGCGGATATTGGGGTATTTTTCGTGGAAGGACTTGATCATCAGCGGCATCCAGCCGGTTGCCATGCTGGTGAACGCGCCCACGCGAATGAGGCCGCTCTGCAGCCCGTGCAGCTCGCCGACGGCAAAGCTGAGCTCCTCCTGCCCCTTGACGATGGATTGAAGGATGGGCAGCAGCTGCGTCCCCTCCGAGCTGATCTCGATGCCCGAGCGATTGCGCGTGAGCAGCGGGACGTCCCAATGCTCCTCCAGGTCCGCGATCATGCGGCTCACGGCAGACTGCGTGTAGCCCAGCTCCGCGGCGGCCTGCGTGATGCTGCCGGTCTCGATGGTCTTGAGGTAGGCCAGATATTTGTGGATCATGCGCTCATCTCCTTGTTTGCATCGGCATTAAGGCCATGATAGCCGAATGTGAATCATCTGTCAAGCATTCCATTTCGGAATGTTCAGCAGAACAATGATTTTCTTGTGCATTCCGCATTAAAACTATATACTGTATGCGCAGATAATTAAACACTATCGTGAAGCGGTTTGCAAGCCCACGACGGCGTTGTTGCAAATCGCAGAAAATTTTTGAGGAGGCTATCACCATGATCCATTATTCCTGCATCGGTGCGACCGGCTATGTCTGCGGCGAAGTGCTGCGCATGATGGTCAACCATCCCGACGGCGAGCTCGTCAACGTTCTCGATACCTACGGCGTGGGCGACGCTATCTCCACCCATCATCCCGCCCTGCGCGGCTTCTATGATCAGACCATCCTGGATCTGACCGAGGAGAACGTGCGCGAGACCGCCCGCAAGAGCGACGTCGTGATGATCCAGGTCCCCTCCGGCGCGGTCGCCAAGTGGGCGGAGATCGTTCTCGCCGAAGGCTCCCGCATCATCGACATCGGCGCGGACATTCGCTTCCGCGACGTGAAGGTCTGGGAGAAGTGGTACGGCGACAAGCACACCAATCCCCAGATGACCCATGACGCCGTCTACAGTATGCCCGAGATGAACCGCGAGCTGGCCAAGGGCAAGAAGCTCATCGCCAACCCCGGCTGCTATCCCACCGCCTCCACCCTCGGCCTCCAGCCCATGCTCAAGACCGGCCACATCGTTGAGAACACCATCGTGATCGACGCCAAGAGCGGCTACACCGGCGCGGGCCGCCGTCCCGCCCTCAACAAGCTCCTCACCGAGGCGGAGAACAACTTCTGTGCCTACGCCCTCGGCGGCGGTCACCGCCACACCCCCGAGATCGAGCAGAACATCGCCTACATCACCGGCAAGGATCTGATGAAGCCCGAGACCTGGCAGTACATCAACTTCCAGCCGCACCTCCTCCCGCAGGTCCGCGGCATCGAGGTCACCATCTACGCCACCTGCGATAAGGACTTCACCAACGAGGAGGTCTACGAGCTGTACAAGGACTTCTACAAGGACGAACCCTTCGTCAAGGTCTTCCCGTCCAATATGCCCGTGCAGACCAAGTGGGCCTACGGCACCAACTTCGTCGAGATGACCCCGACCTTCGATTCCCGCACCCACCGCCTGATCGTCTCCTCCGTCATCGACAACATCGGCAAGGGCGCCGCCGGCCAGGCCATTCAGAACATGAACCTTATCATGGGCCTGCCCGAGACCACCGGCCTCATGATGCCCCCGATGTATCCGTAAGGAACTGATTTTATATAAAGTAAGAATAAGAAAAGGAGAACAACACTATGGAATACAAAGTGATCGAAGGCGGCGGCATCACCTCCCCGAAGGGCTTTACCGCGGGCGCTGTGTACGTCGGCGTGAAGAGCCGCAAGTCCCAGAAGCCCGATGTGGCCGTCCTCTACTCCGAGACCGAGGCGTCCTGCGCCGCAGTGTTCACTACCAATAAGTTCTGCGCCGCTCCCGTCATTCTCGACCGTGAGATCCTCAAGAACGGCAAGGCCCGCGCCATCGTTATCAACTCCGGCAACGCCAACGCCGCCACCGGCACGCAGGGCATCGAGGACGCCCGGACCGTCGAGCGCGAGGCCGAGAAGCTCCTCGGCGTAGGCGAGAACGAGGTCTTCGTCTGCTCTACCGGCGTCATCGGCCAGAAGCTGCCCGTCGAGAAGGTCCTCGACGGCGTCCGTCAGATCATCCCCGCCAAGCTCGACAAGGACAACGGCTCCGATGCGGCCTATGCCATCATGACCACCGACACCGTCCGCAAGGAATCCGCCTACGAGCTTGAGCTCTCCTCCGGCACCATCCGCATCGGCGCGATGGCCAAGGGCTCCGGCATGATCCACCCCAACATGGCCACCACCCTCGCCTACGTCACCACCGACGCCAAGTGCGACTCCGCCGACCTGCAGAAGATGCTGCACAACGCCATCGACAAGAGCTTCAATATGTGCACCGTCGACGGCGACACCTCCACCAACGACACCATGATCCTGCTCGCCAACGGCGCCTCCGGCGTCGAGGTCAAGACCGAGGAGGACAAGGCGGCTCTCGCCGGTCTCATCGAGCACATCTGCATCGACATGGCCCGCCGCATCGCCTCCGACGGCGAGGGCGCGACCCATCTGATCGTCGTCGAGTCCTACGGCCTGCCCACCGAGCATGACGCCCGTCTGGTCGCCAAGGCCATCGCCGGCTCCACCCTGTTCAAGGCCGCCGTGTTCGGCCGCGACGCGAACTGGGGCCGCATCATGGCCGCCGCCGGCTACTCCGGCGCGGACGTCGATCCCACCAAGGCCGACTGCATCATCAAGAGCAGCGCCGGCGAGGTCCAGGTCATGAAGGACGGCTTCGGCACCAACTTCAGCGAGGAGCTGGCCAAGGCCGTGCTCACTGAGCATGACATCACCGTCATCGTCGACTTCCACAGCGGCGACGGCAAGGCGGTCGCCTACGGCTGCGACCTCACCTACGAATACGTCAAGATCAACGGCGACTACCGCACCTAAGGAGGGCTACCCATGAGCGACGTTGCGAAGAAGGTAGAGACCCTGATGGAGGCCATGCCCTACCTTGAAAAGTATCAGGGCAAGGTCATCGTCATCAAGTACGGCGGCAACGCCATGATCAACGACGAGCTCAAGGACGCCGTGCTCCACGACGTCGTGATGCTCAAGCTCCTCGGCCTCAAGCCCGTGCTCAGCCACGGCGGCGGCCCCGGCATCAACAAGATGCTCGAAAAGCTCAACATTCCCGTGCAGTTCATCAACGGCCTGCGCTACACGTCCGAGGACATCATGCGCGTGGTCGAGATGGTCCTCGTCGGTCAGGTCAACACCGAGCTGGTCGGCAGGATCAACCAGATCGGCGGCAAGGCCGTCGGCCTCTCCGGCGTGAGCGGCGACATCTATCACTGCCACAAGCGCAGCGAGGAGCTCGGCTTCGTCGGCGACATCGACTACGTCAACGCCGACGCCATCAACGCCATGCTCGACGCGGGCTTCATCCCCGTCATCGCCCCCGTCGGCACCGACGGGCAGGGCAACACCTACAACATCAACGGCGACACCGCCGCGGGCAAGCTCGCCAGCGCGCTCGGTGCGGAAAAGCTCGTCATCCTCACCGACATCGAGGGTCTGTGCAACGACATCAAGGTGCGCGACGTCATCAGCTACCTCAACATTCAGGACGTCAAGGCGCTCAAAGACAAGGGCACCATCGCCGGCGGCATGATCCCCAAGGTCGACTGCTGCGTCGAGGCCATCGAGGAGGGCGTCACCAGCGTCCACATCATCGACGGCCGCAAGCCCCACTCCGTACTCTACGAGGCCTTCACCACCGAAGGCACCGGCACCACGATCGGCACCGCACAGCCGAGCGTTGGCATCAAATGGTAAAAAATACATAAAATTTTAACAGGAGGACTCTACCATGATCGAAAAGTTCAAGACCAATGCGGAAGTCATCGAAAACGGTGACAAGTACCTCTACGGCAACCACGTCCGTATGCCCATCTCCATGGAGCGCGGCGAGGGCGTCTACGTCTTCGACAAGGACGGCAACAAGTACCTCGATTTCGTCGGCGGCATCGCCGTCAACGGTCTCGGCCACTGCCATCCCGCCATCGTCAAGTGCCTGCAGGAGCGTGCGGAGACCATCCTCCACTGCTCCAACTACTTCTACAATGAGCCCGCCGTCCAGACCGCGAAGCTCATCGTCGAGAACAGCTGCTTTGATAAGGTCCTCTTTGCCAACTCCGGCGCCGAGGCCAACGAAGGCCAGATCAAGCTCGCCCGCAAGTACGCCAAGGATCACGGCCATCCCGAGCGCTTCGTCGTCATCACGATGAAGAACTCCTTCCACGGCCGCACCCTCGCCACCTGCACCGCCACCGGTCAGTATGCCGTCCACCGCTACTTCGAGCCCCTGCCCTCCGGCTTCCGCTATGCCGAGTTCAACAACCTCCAGTCCGTCAAGGACATCATGGATGAATACGTCTGCGCCATCCTGACCGAGCCCGTCCAGGGCGAGGGCGGCGTGCGTCCTGCTTCCCAGGAGTTCCTGCAGGGCCTGCGTGACCTGTGCGACGAGAAGGGCATCCTCCTCATGTTCGACGAGGTCCAGGTCGGCTCCGGCCGTACCGGCAAGCTCTTCGCGCACCAGAACTACGGCGTGGAGCCCGATACCTGCTCCATGGCGAAGGCGCTCGGCTCCGGCGTGCCCATCGGCGCGGTCTGCGCCCGCGGCGAGGCGGCCAAGACCCTCACCCCCGGCACCCACGGCTCCACCTTCGCCGGCGGTCCTCTCGCCTGCGCTCTGGCTGCCACCACGCTCGACGTCATGATCAACGAGGGCGTCATCGAGAACGCCCGCGTCATGGGCGAGTATTTCCGCGATCAGATGCACAAGGTCATCGAGAAGAACCATCCCAAGGCGGTCAACGAGATCCGCGGTCTCGGCATGATCAACGGCATCCAGCTCAACCATCCCAGCGGCCAGCCGGTCGTTGACCTGTGCTACAAGGATGCCAACGTCCTCATCAACAACACCAACGGCAACGTCCTGCGCTTCGTTCCGCCGCTGATCACCGGCAAGGAAGAGATCGACCTGTGCATCAAGGCGGTCGACGACGCCATGACCAAGCTCGGTTGGTAAAACGCAACGGCGTTATCGCCAAGCCCAAGGGGTAAATTTTGTGATATCCGGCAAGCGCGCGGCACTTGCCACCGTGCATAAAATATGCTAAAATATCCGCATATTTAATCGGTACGCCGCGCGCTTCCCGTATCAGCCTTACATGCAATTTCCCCGTCCTCCCCTTCGCAGGGGGGCGAGGGAGGACGGGGAGACCGCAGCAAATCGTTTCCTGATCATTCAAGGAGGGAAAAATCACCGAATAAAGGGGGAATACCGTCAAGATCACGTCTTCCTGCCGCCGGTCTCATCTGCCGGTCTGCGGGCGCACAGACCCTCGCAAATACCGTAAAACAGTGTTCACCATCTACGAAGCTGCGCGGACGGGAGCGTTCCCGCCCTATGCGCACCATGTATTTAGAGAAAGGTTGGTACAATCAAGTGAGTGAAGAAAAGAAAGCCAGGACCCCGCGTATGCCAAAGCTGTGGGAAGCTCTGGTCACCATGCTGATCTTGGTCGGCGCATTGGCGCTCGGCATCGTCAAGTATGAAACAGACCCGCATGTCCCCATGTTCATCGGCGTTATGGGCGCCGCGCTGATGGCGCTCTACCTCGGCTACAAGTGGGAGGCCATCGAAAAGTCCATGATGGACGGTATTTATAAAGCCCTCCAGTCTGTCTGTATCCTCGTCATCGTCGGTATCCTCATCGGCGTTTGGATCAACGCCGGTGTCGTTCCCACAATGATCTTCTACGGTCTGAAGGTCCTCAAGCCCGCGATCTTCTTCATTGCGTCTGTTCTCATCTGCTCCATCACCTCTCTTGCCACCGGTACCTCCTGGGGCACGATGGGTACGATGGGCGTCGCCCTCATGGGCATTGGCTTCGGTCTCGGCATGAGCCCCGGCATGACCGCCGGTGCGGTCCTCTCCGGCGCCTACTTCGGCGACAAGATGTCCCCGCTGTCCGATACCACGAACCTTGCGCCCGCTATGGCAGGCACGGACGTTATGACCCACGTGAAGGCCATGATCCTGCCCACCGGCATCACCTATGTCATCACCCTCATCGGCTTCGGTATTCTCGGCGCCATGCAGTATCACGGCGGCGATGCCGACATGAGCCGCGTGACGGAGTTCTCCGGCGCGCTCGAGGCCGTGTTCAATATCAACCCTGCGCTGCTCTTGCCCCCGGTCATCGTTATCGTGGCGGTTGCCATGAAGATGCCCGCCATCCCTGGTATCACGCTCGGCATCATTTCCGGCGCGATCATGGGCATGATCTTCCAGCCCGAGTGCAACATGGGTACCGTGTTTGATTTCGGCATGAACGGCTACTACTTCAGCGACGAAGTGCTCGCCATGTTCGAGGAGACCCTCTCTCCCGAGACCAGCTACACCATGACCCGTCTGCTTGAAAGCGGCGGTATCCTCGGCATGATGTCCTCCGTCGCCATGACGATCATCGCCATGATGTTCGGCGGCATTATGGAGGACACCCACCAGCTCGAGGTCATCGTCAACAGCCTCAAGAAGCTGGCGAAGGGCCCCGCGGGTCTCGTGCTCCTCACCGAGTGCACCTGCGTGCTCTCCAACGCCGTCATGCCCGAGCAGTACATCTCCATCGTCGTTCCCGGCCGTATGTATGCCGAGGAATACAGAGAGAAGGGTCTGCACCCGGCTCTCCTCTCCGGTACGCTGGAAAGCGCCGGTACCGTCACCTCCGCCCTCATTCCGTGGAACACCTGCGGCGTGTTTATCTCCAGCACCCTTGATATCAACGCGTGGGGCGCGGGCGGCTACGGCCCGTGGGCTCTGTTCAACTGGCTGATGCCGCTCATCAACTGGCTGTGCGCCCTCATCGGCTGGACGGTCAAGGATCTTGCCGGCAAGCCCTATAAGAAGTCCAAGGCTGCGGCTAAGGCGGAATAAATCAAAACGGCAAAGGAACGGTCTATGAACAGAGGAACGGCACGATACCCTCTTTTAGAGATCGACCTTGACAAGCTGAAAGCAAATCTGGCAGCGCTCATCGAGCGCTGCCAGAGCCTTTCTGTCGAGGTCACGGGCGTGGTCAAGGGCTTTTCGGCGCTGCCGGAGGCCGCCGGGGTCTATACGGAATGCGGTGTGCGGAGCCTTGCCTCGTCCCGTCTCAGTCAGCTGCGCGCCCTGCGCGGCGCGGGCGTTGCCTGCGAGCGCGTTCTCATCCGCATTCCCATGCTCTCCGAGCTTCCGGAGGTCGCGGAGGTCGCGGACATGAGTCTCCAAAGCGAGCTTGAAACGCTCCGCGCCCTCAACGCGGTCTGCGCGAAGCGCGGAACGCGCCACAGGGTGATCCTGATGGCTGACCTCGGCGATCTGCGCGAGGGCTTCTGGAGCCGCGAGGAACTGGTCGACGCCGCGCTTGAGGTCGAGTATAAGCTCGACCATCTGGAGCTGGCGGGCGTCGGCACGAATCTCGGCTGCTACGGCTCGGTCGCCGCCACGCCGGAGAAGCTGCGCGAGCTGGTCTCCGCCGCCGAGGCGGTGGAGCGCGCCATTGGCCGCGAGCTGCAATATATCTCCGGCGGCGCGTCCACCTCCGTCCACATGGTGCTTGACGGCACGCTGCCCGCGCGCGTCAACCATCTGCGCATCGGCGAGTTCGCCCTCCTCGGCGGCATCTACGGCTGCTATCCCGACTTTCTGCGCCGTGACGTGTTCACCCTCCGCATGGAGGTCGTGGAGTGCAAGCCGAAGCCCAGCTATCCCGTCGGCGAGCTGACCGTAGACGCCTTCGGCAAAACGCGCGAATACACCGACCGCGGCATCCGCCGCCGCGCGCTCTGCGCCGCGGGCCGCGTCGATTACGGCGATCCCTTCGACCTCACGCCGCGACTCGCGGGCGTGGAGGTCCTCGGCGCGTCCTCGGACCACACCATTCTTGACGTGGAGGACGCCGCCGTCCCCGTCCGGCTCGGCGACGTGCTGGACTTCGGCGTGAGCTACGGCTCGCTCGTCTACCTCACCAACACGCCCGAGGTCCGCATCGTCTATCGGAAAGGCGGCCGCCTGTACACGGCGGAATAACGCACAAGGAAGCCCTCCGCTCGGTGAGCGGAGGGCTTCTCGTCGCTTTTTTGTTTTCTCAGCTCAGCGTCGTGCCGGTGACGAAGCTCGCCACGATGATGAGCAGGATGGAGATGGGCGCAACGTACTTGACCAGCACGCTGTAGACCTTTGCCAGCTTGAACGGCTTGCCGTCCAGCTCGATCTCATGCACGGCATTCGCGGGCTTCCAGATCCAGCCGGTGAAAATGCACACGCCGAGCGCGCACAGAGGGATCATCAGACGGTCGGTGAGGAACTCCATGAAGTCGCCGAAGATGGGGAAGCTCACGCCGTTGGCGAAGTCAAACCAGATGCCCTTGATGTTGAACGCGGCCTGCGACATGGTGTACAGACAGCCGATGAGGAACATCAGCGTGCAGACGATGATGGTGGTGGGCTTGCGCTTCCAGCCGAAGCGCTCGGTCAGGAACGCCACCACGCCCTCGATGAGGGATATGCTGCTCGTCAGCGCGGCGAACAGGAGCAGCATATAGAACAGCACGCCGAAAAACGCGCCGCCCGCCATGTGCTCGAACACGCCCGCGAGGGACGCGAAGGCGAAGCCGCCGCCCTTGCCGACGTTCTCGGAGCCGAGCGTCGCAAACACCGCGGGCACGATGATGAAGCCGGCGATGAGCGCCACGAGCGTATCCATCGTGCAGATGAGCGCCGTGTTCTTGCCGAGGTTCTCATGCTTGGGCAGATACGAGCCGTAGGTGATCATGATGGCCATGCCCAGCGACAGGGAGAAGAACGCCTGCCCCAGCGCGGAGAGGAAGGTGTTGAAGCCGACCTTGCTCCAGTCGCAGCTGAGCATATAGGCGAAGCCGACCTGCGCGCCGTCGAGCGTGATGGTGCGCGCGAGCAGTACAATGAGAATGATGAACAGCGCGGGCATACCGACCTTGTTGAACTTCTCGATGCCGCCCTCAACGCCCTTGATGATGATGACGGCGTTGACTGCCATAAAGACCGCGGCAAAGAGAATGGCGGTCAGCGGGAACCATGTCTCACCCGTCGCGGCGTTGTAGCCGAGCAGGCCGTAGAAATAGCCGAGCGGATCGGCATAGACCGTCTGCGCCTCCGTAATATAGGACACAACGTAGCGCAGCACCCAGCCGCCGACGTGGCAGTAATAGGAGGTGACGATGAACGCCACCGCAACACCCGTGACGCCGACCCACTTGAAGCCGCGGTAGCCGAGCTTGTGGAAGCTGTCGATGGCGTTCGCCTGCGCGGCGCGGCCGATGGTCAGCTCCGAGAGCATGACGGGGAAGCCGATGAGAACGACGATGGCCAGATAAATGAGGATGTAGGCGCCTCCGCCTCCCTCAAAAGCCTTGCCGGGGAACTTCCAGATGTTGCCGAGGCCGACGGCGCTGCCCGCCGCCGCCAGTATGAAGCCGATCTTGCTTCCCCATTGGGCACGATTGTTTTCCATGTGATTTTCTCCTTTAACTACGTTTCTCTCTCCGTTTTCCGTCAAATTCGTCCTCATATATTTTAATGAGATGTATAAATTAAACAGAAATTAGTCAAATGATACCGTCTTTCTTGCCAAAAGTAAAGCGACGTATTATAATAAAAATATGAGCGATCCTAATAGAAAGGAAATACTTCTATGGAAAGCAAGAAATTAGAGGCCCTGCTCATGGCAGTCGATCTCGGCAGCTTTACCAAGGCGGCAGAGGTCCTCGGCTACACGCAGTCGGGCCTGACGCACATGATGAACTCGCTGGAAAAGGAGGTCGGCTTCACGCTGCTTGAGCGCGGACGCAGCGGCGTGCGCCTCACGGAGGAGGGCGAACGCATCGCGCCCGCCGTGCGCGAATTTCTGCAAGCCAACGCCCGGCTGGACAGCGTGATCGAGCAGGTCGCCTCCTCGCGCACGGAGATCATCCGCGTCAGCGCCTATGCCAGCATCGCCATGCATTGGCTGCCGGGCATCATCCAGCGCTTCCGCGAGGAGTGCCCCGACGTGGACGTGGATATCCGCATGGCCGACCACGTCGACGTCCCCTACGAGCTGCTCGCGCAGGGCAAGATGGACGCCATCCTCGTCTCTCCGCAGGACGAGGGCCAGTACGAGTGGGTGCATCTCGCCGACGATCCCATGTTCGCCGTTCTTCCCCGCGATTTCGACACGCAGGGCATGACCGCCTTCCCGCTCGCCGCCTTCGAGGCGCGCGACTTCATCATGCCCTCGCAGGGCTTCGATAAGGACATCATGCGTATCTTCAACCGCATCGGTGTCAAGCCGCACATCCTGCCGACCTGGGTGGACGATCCCACCGTCATCAGCATGGTCAGCCACGGCCTCGGCGTGAGCATGATGACCGAGCTGACCGTCCGCGGCCGCACGGACGGCGTGAAGCTCCTGCCGGTCGAGCCGGCGTCCTCGCGTGAGCTTGGCCTTGCCGTCCGCTCGCTCGACGCCGCGAGCGACGGCCTGCGCCACTTCATCGACTGCACGAAGCGCGTCGTCGCGGAAATGCAGCCCTGAGCCGTTGCAAAAGCCACTTGTAATCACCGCCGAAGCGGTTATAATAAGGAAGCCCGCCGACCCGCGGGCGCAGAGAAAACAACGCGAAAGAAAAGGAACACCCTATGCTCACCTTTACTCCTGTCACGCAGCGGGACATTGCCCGCCTGCGCCGCTACTATAAAAGCTGTGAATACCAGCTCTGCGAATACTCTGCCCTCGTCAAGCTCATGTGGCGCAGCCACCTGCACCCCTCGTGGGCGGAGGGTGCGGGCTGCCTGATCGTCCGCAATTTCATCGACGGTCAGTATTGCTTCGACTACCCCGTTCCCGGCCCCGATGGCGACGAGGACGCGGCGCTCACGCTCATCGAGGACGACTGCCGCGAGCGGGATATTCCCCTCGTCCTCTCCGTCGTCCCGCAGGACAAGGCGGAGCGCCTTGCCGCGCGCTACCCCTACTTCCGCTTTTCCTCCCCGCGCGTCTGGCGCGACTATATCTACGCCGCCGAGGATCTGTGCGACTTTGCCGGACGCCGCTACTCCGGCCAGCGCAACCACATCAACAAGTTCCGCAAGCTCTATCCCGACGCCGCCTTCCGCCCGCTCGGGAAGAGCGACCTGCCGCTCATCACGCAGTTCTTCCGCGACTACGAGGCCGTCTTCACCAAGGCGTCCGACTCGGCGAAAAACGAGCTGCGCTGCGCCGAGAAAATGCTCCGCATGACCGGCAGCCCGCACTTCCTCGTCGGCGGCATGGAGCTGGACGGCAGGCTCCTCTCCGTCGCCATGGCGGAGCGCTGCGGCGACACGCTGCAAATTCATATCGAAAAAGCCCTCTACGGCTATGAGGGCGTCTATCCCGCCACCGTGCAGGCGTTCGCGCAGGAATTTGCCGTGGACGGCGTGCGCTGGCTCAACCGCGAGGACGACGCCGGCGACAAGGGCCTGCGCACCTCGAAGCTCCAGTACCTGCCCGACCACCTCGGCGCGAAGCTGCGCTTCGACGTGCTCAACGAGCTGGTCAACATCACCAAAATTCCGACCCTCACCACCGCCCGCCTGACGCTCACGCCGCTCGCCGACGCGGATAAGGCCGCCTACGCCGCCCTCTGCCTCGACGACGACCGCAACCGCTGGTGGGGCTACGACTTCCGCAAGGACTACGACGGCACGCCCTACGAGGACTACTTTCTCGCCGTCGCGCGGGAGGACTGCGCCCGCTCCCGCGCCGTGAACTTCGCCGTCCGGCTCGACGGCGCACTCATCGGCGAGGTCGTCCTCTACCGCTTCGATTCCCGCGGCGGCGCGGAGCTCGGCTGCCGTGTCTCGCCGGGCTTCGCGGGCCACGGCTACGGCACGGAGGCGTTCGCCGCCGTCGCCGACTGGGCGCTCTACCGGCTCCACCTCGCCCACGTCGTCGCCAAATGCTATAAGGAAAACGATGCCTCCTACAGGATGCTCTCCTCCTGTATGCACCGCGCCGGCGAGGATGAGACCTTCTTCTATTTTGATAAAGAGGTCTGAACCGCGTATGAAAAGACCGCCTCTGCACACAATAGTGCAGAGGCGATTTTTTGTGTTCACACAAAAGATCGCGGCATCTGCGGCACGCCGACAGGCGGCAGCCGCGCCGTATGCAGGCTCTCCATCTGCCGCCGACGGAGAGCAGCGCAAGGCAGAGCGGCAGAATGGAGATCTTCACGATGGGAACCAATTCCGAATTTTGCTCCGATGAGCGCGTGGGCTACACCCTGCTCAAATCCTTCCTCGCGGGTGACGTCAACGCCAACCGCTGCTACGCCGGCCTCTCGCCCGAGGAGCAGCAGCGCCTCGTCTCCGGCGCCAAGAGCCTGCGCACCCCCGACGAGGTCGCCAGCTACGTCTGGGACTATCTTGACAGACAAGGACGGTAAGCCGCCATGGAGCGCCTGACGGGACACTTTGAACTGGATGTCCGCACGCTCGACGCCCTGCTGGGCGTCGAGCGCTGCTTTGACATGATCGCCCGCGACCTCGTCGCGGGCGGCCGCCGCTGCCGTCTGTATGTCGTGGACGGCTACGGCGACGACGCGGTGCTCGAGCGCATGATCGGCTTCTGGCTCGCCCTGCCCTCCACCGCCGACGCCGCCGACGCGCAGACCTTCATCGACCGCTATGTGACCTTCAGCGAGGTCAACGCCGAAGCAGATCTCCGGCAGACGGCCACCGCCGTGTTCCTCGGCAAAACGCTGCTCCTCGCCGAGGGCTACGGCGAATGTATCCTCATCGACGCGAAGAGCTACCCCTCCCGCGGCGTGGAGGAGCCGTCCTCGGGCAAGGTGCTGCGCGGCGCGCACGACGGCTTCATCGAAACGCTCGTGCAGAACGCGGCGCTCCTGCGCCGCCGCATCCGCACGCCGCAGCTGACGCTCGAGGGTCACAAAATTTCCGAGAAATCCCGCGCCGACGTCGTCCTCTGCTATCTCGAGGACAAGGTGGACCGTGCGCTCCTCGCGCGCGTCCGCGCGAAGCTCGCCGCCATCGACGCGGACTCCATCTCCATGTCACAGGAGTCCATCGCGGAATCCATGATGGACCAGAGGCAATGGTTCAACCCTTTTCCACGCGTTCGCTATACTGAGCGCCCCGACGCCGCCACCGCAAGCATCATGGAGGGCAGCATCATCGTCCTCGTGGACAACTCCCCCGCCGCCATGATCCTGCCCACCCGCTTCTTTGATTTCGTGCAGGAGGCGAACGACTTCTATTTCCCGCCGCTCGTCGGCTCATACCTCCGCATTCTGCGCGTGGTCGTCTTTCTGCTCACGCTCTTCATCACGCCCGTGTGGTATCTGCTCGTGCAGGACCCTGACCTTCCCAACAGCGCGCTGAGCTTCCTCGCCGTCACGAGCGAGTATGAGGTCCCCATCCTCGCCCAGCTTCTCCTGACCGAGTTCATCGTCGACCTCCTCAAGCTCGCCTCGCTCAACACCCCCAGCGTCTTTTCCAACTCGTTTTCCATGATCGGTGCGCTCGTGCTCGGCGACTTCGCCGTGCAGGCGCATTGGCTCGTGCCGGAGGTGCTGGCGTACATGGCGTTCGTTGCCATCGCGAACTTCGCCCAGCCGAGCTACGAGCTCGGCTACGCCTTCAAGCTTCTGCGCCTCGTGCTGCTCGTCAGCTCCGCTGCCCTCGGCTGGGTCGGACTCGCCCTCGGCACGCTGCTCATTATTGTCCTGCTCGTCACCACCAGGCCCATCGCCGGCGGACATTATATGTATCCCATTTATCCCTTCAACTGGCACGCGCTCCGCGCCCTGCTCGTCCGCCGCCCCATCGCCCCCGACAACACCTGAATGTATTGCTCAAAAAGCCGCCCTCCCGGGCGGCTTTTCTTTTGTCCGATTTCTCCTATTCGCCGCTCTCCCCGCGCTGCCTCCTCCGTCTCCGCGTCAGAGCTCCGAACCAAAAACCGGCGGCGGAGATGATCGTTCCCTTCAGCAGCAGACTCGGCTGCGGTAGCCGCAGCACGCTGAAGGAGAGCATATTAGCCAACGTGAAGGTCGCATACTCCGCAAGCATATACATCGCGCCAAATGCGAGCGGCAGCAGCCAGCCTTGTCTTCCGCCGTATCCGCCCCGGCCAATGAGCAGCGAAATGACAAAGGCGGCGACCGGCAGCACGAGCCACAAAAATACGATGCCGTAGCCCATGGCGTCGTCTGGCCCGGTGAGCAGCCAGAAAAAGAGCACGGAAACGGCCCAGATGCCCAGATATACGCACAGAAGGATCAGCAGAGATTGCTCCCTCCGACTCCGCACAGTGTTGGTGCTCTCCTCCAGATAATCCAGATAATCTGACATCGGTGCTTCCTCCTTTAACAATGCATCCAGACTGACCGCGTACAGGTCGCTCAGCCGCACCACGCTCACAATGTCCGGATAGTTCTTTTCATTCTCCCAGTTTGATATGCTCTGGCGGCTCACGCCCAGTGCCTCCGCCGTCTGCTCCTGCGTGAGCCCAGCCGCTATGCGCGCCTGCCTGAGCTTGGCTCCGATCTCCATAGGCATCCCGTCCTTTCTGCCTACATCATAGGGAAATGAGCGGGCTTTGTCCATCAAAAATATTTGACAACGGTCGGTTTTCCCAAAAACTTTTTCCAACCCCCTTGACAAATCGTTCCTGATGTATTATTGTACTAATCATCTAATACAATCATACATCAAGAAAAGGAGGAACCGTATGGAGTGGCAATTCCGCAATGACAGCCCCATCTACACCCAGCTCACGCAGCGCCTGACGCAGGCCATCGTCGCGGGCGAATTTCGGCCCGGCGAGCGTCTGCCCTCGGTGCGCGAGCTCGCGGTGGAGGCGGGCGTCAACCCCAACACGGTGCAGCGCGCGCTCGCCGACCTTGAGCGCGACGGGCTGGTCTTTTCCCAGCGCACCGCGGGCCGCTTCGTGACGGGAGATGTTTCCATGATCGAAAACGCGAAGCTCCGTCTGGCGGATCAATGTGTGGAGAATTTTCTCTCCGAAATGGCAAAGCTCGGCTGCGGCAGAGACGAGGTCATCGCCCTGCTGCAAGACCGAAAGGAGGAAGAATCATGAGTATTTTAGAATGTAAGGCGCTCACCAAGCGCTACGGCGGCAAGTCCGCCCTCGAGGGCGTAGACCTCGCCATCGAGCCGGGCCGCATCGTCGGTCTGCTCGGCCCGAACGGCAGCGGCAAAACGACCCTCATCAAGCTCACCAACGGCCTGCTCACCCCCACGAGCGGCGAAATTCTGATCGACGGCAAAGCCCCCTCGCCGGAGACGAAGGCCATCGTCTCCTATCTCCCCGACCGCAACGCCCTGCCCGACTGGATGACCGTCGCGCAGACCGTCGGCTACTATGCCGACTTCTACGCCGACTTCCGCCGCGACGCGGCGCAGGAGATGATCCAGCGTCTCGGCCTCGACGTCTCCCAGCGCGTCAAAACGCTCTCCAAGGGCACGCGCGAAAAGCTCCAGCTCATCCTCGTCATGTCCCGCGCGGCAAAGCTATATCTGCTCGACGAGCCGATCGGCGGCGTCGACCCCGCAACGCGCGACTACATCCTGCGCACCATCATCGGCAACTACAACGAGGACGCCTCCGTCGTCATCTCCACCCACCTCATCGCGGATGTCGAGCAGGTGCTCGACGAGGTGATCTTCCTGCAAAACGGCCGCGTCGAGCGGCACACCACCGTCGACGCCATCCGCGGCGAAACCGGCAAAAGCGTCGACGAGCTTTTCCGGGAGGTGTTCAAATGCTGACCAAACTCATCCGGCACGAATTTCGTGCCACGAGCCGCATCATGTGGCCCATCTTCGCGGGGATGCTCGCGCTGACGCTTGCCATGCGCGCCTCCCAGCGCGTGCTGCAAAACGATTTTCCCTGGCTGCTAAACCTGCTGGCGGTCCTCGTCACCATCGGCTTCGTCTTCGGTATCATGGCGCTGTGCTTCGCGCCGCTGGTGCTCTCCGCCGTGCGTTTCCGCGACCATCTCCTCAAGGACGAGGGCTACCTCACCCTGACGCTGCCGGTGAATATGCACCAACTCCTTGCCTCCAAGCTGATCGTCTCGGCGGTCTGGTACGCCGCGGCGTTCCTCGCCGTCGTGCTGCTGTGCATGATCGGCGCGTTCGATTTCAGTGATTGGCGGGTGGTCCCGCAGTTCGCGTCCGACCTCTTCCTCTCCTTCCGCAAGCTGGACAGCTCGATGCAGGGGCAGGCGCTGCTCTTCGCGTTGGAGTTCTTCCTCTTCTGCGTCCTCGGCGTCACCGCCGTTTCCCTCATCGTCTACGCGGCGTACGCCGTCGGCTTCAGCTTCAATAAGCACAAGAGCGCCCTCACCGCCGTGTCCGTCCTCATGTTCTTCCAGCTCGTGCAGTTCGCGGCCATCGCGGTTCTGGTAAATCTCTTCTGCGACGGCTTCACCGCGTGGTCGAGCCTCACCGGCGTGCAGGCAGGCAATGCCATCTTTGCCGTCGCCCTCGTCTGCGAGCTGATCGTCTGCGTCATTTTCTACCTCGTCACCTATTTCTTCCTCACGAGGAAGCTGAATCTGGAGTGACCCATGAAAAAAATTCTTGTCCTCATTCTGACGCTCGCGGTGGGCCTTGCCCTCCTGCGGCGGAAAAAGTAAACAACCACCTCATCTGAAAAAGCGGCCGGAGAGCGAAAAAAGCTTTTTCGGCCGCTTTTTGCGCGCAAAATCAAGAAAAATTTAAGAAAAAAGCACAGAAAAAACACAAGCTCCGTCTGCTATCATGGCGGCAGAAATATCGGAAAGGAGTTTTCCCCATGTCCCTTCTTGAAGTCAGCGGTCTCTCCAAGACCTACACCACCCGCTTCGGCGGCGCCAAGGTCGAGGCGCTCAAAAGCGTCACCTTCTCCGTCGAGAGCGGCGAGTACGTCGCCGTCATGGGCGAGAGCGGCAGCGGCAAAACCACGCTTCTGAACCTCCTCGCGGCACTCGACCGCCCCACCGGCGGCACGGTCCTCCTCGGCGGGCAGAACCTCGCCGAGATCCCCGAGGAGCGCGCGGCGGCCTTCCGCCGCGACCACCTCGGCTTCGTCTTTCAGGACTTCAGCCTTCTCGACACCTTCTCTCTGGAGGACAACATTCTCCTCCCCCTCGTCCTGCAGGGCAAGAGCCGCGGCGAGATGAAGTCCCGCCTTGTCCCGCTCGCCGACCGGCTCGGCATTTCCGACCTGCTCAAAAAATACCCCTACGAGGTCTCCGGCGGCCAGAAGCAGCGCGCCGCCGTGGCCCGCGCGCTCATCACGCGCCCGCAGGTTCTCTTTGCCGACGAGCCGACCGGTGCGCTCGACTCCGGCTCCACCGAGGAGCTGCTCCGTCTCTTCGGCACGGTCAACGGCGCGGGGCAGACCATCGTCATGGTCACGCACTCCGTCCGCGCGGCCAGCTGTGCGGGCCGTGTCCTCTTCCTGCGCGACGGCGCCGTCGCACAGGAGCTCACGCGCGGCACGGACACGGAGACCGCCTTCTACCGCCGCATCGCCGACGCGCTCACTGCGTCCCAGACGGGGGGCGGCGCGGCATGAATGCGTTCTTCTATCCCCGTCTGGCGCTCAGCGGGATGCGCCGCGACCGGCGCATTTACGCCCCCTACCTCGCCGCCTGCGTCTTTATGACGGCGGTGGTCTACGACCTCGCCTTCCTCGCCGACAGCCCCGTGCTCTACGCCGTCGGCAGCGGCGTAAACGGCATGGGCACCTCGGCGATCCGCCTCGTGATGACCCTCGGCAAGTGGGTGATGGCGGTGTTTGCCCTCCTCTTCTTTTTCTACACGAACGCCTTCCTCATCCGCCGCCGCAAGAAGGAGCTCGGCCTCATGAGCGTCCTCGGCATGGACCGCGGCGCGCTCACCTCGCTTCTTTTCTGGGAGACCGCCTTCTCCGCGCTCGTCTCCCTCACCGCGGGACTCGCCCTCGGCGTGCTGCTCACGCAGCTCTCCGCCCGCGTGCTTTCGCATTTCGCCCGCACGGAGCTGCCCACTCTGCCGCTGCTGGATCTTGGCGCGGTGCGCTTCTGCGTCCTGACCGATGCGTTTATCTTCTTTCTTCTCCTCCTGAACGCATGGCGGCAGGTGCGCCGCGCCTCCGCGGTCAGCCTTCTCCGCAGCGACAGCCTCGGCGAGCGTCCTCCGAGATCCCAATGGCTCCTCGTCCTTCCCGGCCTGGGCCTTCTCGGCGGAGCCTACTACCTCGCCGTCACCATCACCGAGCCGATCACCGCGATGCTCGTTTTCTTCGTGGCGGTCGTCATGGTCATCCTTGCGACATTCCTTCTCTTCATCGCGGGCAGCGTTACCCTCTGCCGCACGCTCCAAGGCAATGACCGGTTCTATTACCAGAAGAAAAACTTCGTCGCGCTCTCCTCGCTCGTCTATCGTATGAAGCGCTCCGGCGCGGGACTTGCCGTCATCTGTATCCTCTCGACCATGATCCTCGTCATGCTCGGCTCCACCGCGGGGCTCTACTTCGGCGCGGAGGACGTCGTCCGCACCCTCTCCGCCGAGATGAGCCGTGAGATCGCCGCCGAGGCGCGCGCGGAGTTCTACGCCACCTACGGCAGCCTCTTCTTCCTCGCCCTTGTCCTCAGCACGGTGTTCCTCCTCGCCTCCGTCCTGATGCTCTACTACAAGCAGCTCTCCGAGGGCTACGAGGACGCCGCCCGCTTCGCCGTCATGCAGCGCGTCGGCATGACAAAGCGCGACATCCGCACAAGCGTCAACGCCCAGCTGCGCATGGTGTTCCTCCTGCCGCTGCTCGCCGCCTTCGTCCATCTCGCCTTTGCTCAGCCGATGATCTGGCGCATTCTGCGGCTCTTCGGACTTCAGAACCTTCCGCTCGTGCTCGGCGTCACGGCGTGCGCCTGCGCCGTGTTCACCGTGCTCTACTGCGCCGCCTGCCGCCTGACCTCCAACGCCTACTGCCGCATCGTGGGCGAAGGGGTCTGAGGCCGCGTCGCCGGAAAATTTGAACAATTCCGTAACAAATCGCCGTTCCGCTTGTTTTTGCTTCGCGCCGTGATATAATAACGTGGAATAATTTCATTTTGTTGCACGGCTTCGTGCAAAAGGAAAGGAAAAATTTATGGGCATCAAATTTTCCGGCTCCGACGCCGGCGGCTTCCGCTTTGATTTCTCCGGCGCGAACAGCGCTGCCGGCGGCAGCGAGGGAAGCGCCGCGCCCAAGCGCGAGCGCAAGCCGCGCAAGGCCGTCGGCACCCCCGGCAAGCGCATCGCCATCAATAGCCTCGTCACCCTCCTCGTCGGCGCGGTCTACTTCTACCTCGAGCTGCCCGCCATCAACCTCCACGCCGAGGAGTTCTACGGCTTCGTCCTGCTTCTCTGCGCAGTCTACTGCGGCTGCGCCCTGCTGACCTCCGGCTTTCAGGGCGAGGGGGCCAAGGGCTACTTCCGCTTCGTGAAGAAGCAGTGCACCGTCCCGTTCTTTCTCGCCGCCGGACTGCTCGCGCTTGCCGTCGTCGGCGGCGTGGCCTCGTGGGTCGTGTTCCGCGCGGGCAGCTACCAGAAGCTCCTCACCGTCCAGTCCGGCGACTTCTCCTCCGAGATCGCCGAGGTCGCCTACGACCGCATTCCCATGCTCGATAAGGACAGCGCCGAGAAGCTCGGCGACCGCAAGCTTGGCGAGCTTTCCGACATGGTCTCCCAGTTCGAGGTCTCTGAGGACTACACCCAGATCAACTACCACGGCCGCCCCGTGCGCGTCACCCCGCTGCGCTACGGCGACATCATCAAGTGGTTCAACAACCGCTCCGCCGGTCTTCCCGCCTACCTCATCATCGACATGGTCGATCAGAGCGTGGACGTCGTCCGCCTTGACGAGGGCATGAAGTACACCACCGCCGAGCACTTCTCCCGCAACCTCTACCGCCACCTCCGCTTCCAATATCCGACCTTCATGTTCGAGGAGCCGGTCTTTGAGATCGACGAGGACGGCACGCCCTACTGGGTCTGCGCCAAGAAGGAAAAGACCATCGGGCTCTTCGGCGGCACGGACAACAACGGCGCGGTGCTCGTCAACGCCGTCACCGGCGAGAGCGAGTACCTGACCGAGCCGCCCGAGTGGGTCGACCACGTCTACTCCGCCGAGCTCATCATCGAGCAGTACGACTACTACGGTATGTACCACAACGGCTTTATCAACTCCATCCTTGGCCAGCGCGACGTCACCGTCACCACCGACGGCTACAACTACATTGCCGAGGGCGACGACGTCTACCTCTACACGGGCGTGACGAGCGTCGGCGGCGACGAGAGCAACGTCGGCTTCCTGCTCTCCAACCAGCGCACCAAGGAAACGAAGTATTACCCCTGCGCCGGCGCGACCGAGTACAGCGCGATGGACAGCGCCGAGGGTCAGGTCCAGAACCTGCGCTACACGGCGACCTTCCCGCTGCTCCTGAACGTTGCCGAGCAGCCGACCTACTTCATGGCGCTCAAGGACGCGAGCGAGCTCGTGAAGATGTACGCCATGGTCAACGTCAACCAGTACCAGATCGTCGCCACCGGCGCGACCGTCGCCGAGTGTGAGTCGAACTACCGTCAGATGCTCCGGCAGAGCAATCTGATCTCGGACGATCAGACCGGCATCGACCAGCCGGTCGAGACCGACCGCCGCTCGCTTGAGGGCGTTATCGCCGAGATCCGCTCCGCCGTCGTTGACGGCAACAGCATCTACTTCCTGCGCTTTACAGGCGAGACGGACTTCACCGTCCGCATGAGCGCCGCGGACGTGCCCTACGCGCCGCTGCTCAATGTGGGCGACCGCGTGCGCGTTTGGTACTACGACGGTCATGTCAGCGAATTCTGGATCGAGGCGTGCGACCTTGAGCTGCTGCCTGTCTCCACGCCCGCCGAGCCGGACGACGCGCAGCCCTCCGGCGGCGTGGATGCATAAACCATGCAAATATACAAAAAGGCGATGGATATTTTCCATCGCCTTTTGTCATGCTTCGCCGCAGCATGACAGAAAAAATTCAGATGTTAAGCATGACATGAAGGAATAATTGCAGGAATTTTAATAGGTATTATCAAAATTCCGAAACTTTTTCATTTCTGTTTCTGCGCTTTGCACAAAAAGGAAGGGAAAATTTCTCACAGCCGGACGCTTCGATTTTGGACGTACCCCCTTGAGAAAGCGCCTGTTTTGTGATAGTCTAACAGACGAGATGGAAGCACCATCGAAATGCTCTTAACGAGTAAATTTAGAGGAGGCTATTATCATGAATGCTTATATCCAGAGAGTTCTGGACGAGACCAGAGCCAAGAATGCGAATGAGCCCGAATTTCTGCAGACCGTCGAAGAGGTCCTGACCTCTCTCGAACCCGTCATCAATGCCCACCCCGAGTATGAGGCTGCCTGCCTGCTCGAGCGTATGGTCGAGCCCGAGCGCACCATCGAGTTCCGCGTCGTTTGGATGGACGATCAGCTCAAGTATCACGTCAACCGTGGCTACCGCGTTCAGTACAACGCGGCGCTTGGCCCCTACAAGGGCGGCCTCCGCTTTGCTTCCAACGTCAACCTCTCCATCATCAAGTTCCTCGGCTTCGAGCAGACCTTCAAAGATGCTCTGACCTGCCTGCCCATCGGCGGCGCCAAGGGCGGCTCCGACTTCTCCCCCATCGGCCGCAGCGACGGCGAAGTCATGCGCTTCTGCCAGGCCTTCATGACCGAGTTCCATCGTCACATCGGTCAGGACATCGACTGCCCCGCCGGTGACGTTGGTGTCGGCGGCCGCGAGGTCGGTTATCTGTACGGTCAGTATCGCCGCATCGTCGGCGCTGCCGAGTTCGGCGCTATGTCCGGCAAGGCTGTCTGCACCGGCGGCTCCATCCTCCGTCCCGAGGCGACCGGCTTCGGCGCTGTCTATTATCTGCGCGAAGTCCTCAAGCACGACGGCAAGGGCATCAAGGGCCTGCGCGTCGCTATGTCCGGCTACGGCAATGTTGGCTGGGGCATCATGAAGAAGATCGACGAGCTCGGCGGCAAGGTCACCTATTTCGCCGGCCCCGATGGCTACATCCACGATCCGGATGGCGTCTGCGGCGAAGAGAAGCTCAACTTCATCCTCGAGATGCGCGCCAAGGATCCTATGCACTGCAAGCCCTATGCCGATAAGTTCGGTGTTGAGTTCGTCGAGGGTCAGAAGTGCTGGGGCGTCAAGGACGTTGACGTTTACATGCCCGCCGCTACCCAGAACGATGTCAACATGGAGTGGGCCAAGAAGATCGCCGAGTCCGGTGTTCCTTACTACATCGAAGTCGGCAACATGCCCACCACCAACGATGCTCTGGCCTTCCTGATGAGCCAGAAGCACCTCACCGTCGCTCCTTCCAAGGCTGTCAACGCCTGCGGCGTTTCCGTCTCCGAGCTCGAAATGGCTCAGAACGCTCAGCGTATCTACTGGACCGCTGAGGAAGTCGACGCCAAGATGGAAGCCATCATGAAGAACATCTACGACGCTTCCGTTGAGGCTGCCGAGCGTTACGGCCTTGGCTACAACCTGGTCGCTGGCGCCAACATCGCTGGCTTCCAGAAGGTTGCCGACGCCATGATGGCTCAGGGCATTTTCTAAGCCGAACCGCTTTGAAAACCAAAAAGAAGAGCTGCTTTTGCAGCTCTTCTTTTTTGCGCTTTTCATTGCTTACAGAACGCTCATCACATCGTAGTGCAGGCCCTCGTCCGCGTAATCGGGAATGAGACCGAGCCGCCAGACGGAGACCGAGGTCACGCCCACGAGCCTGGCGCAGGCGAGCTTCTCGGCGGTGCTGCGCGCGTCCTCGTACCAGAGGAAGATATGCTGTCCGCTCTCCGTGCTGTAGGTGCACCACGGGCTGCGGGCCGTGTCGGACCAGCCCATCACGGTGTCGCTCTGGCACAGACGCTTGTAAACCGTGGTCTGCAGCGGGTGCGTGGAGCGGACCGCAGTCAGCAGACCGTCCGCGTCCGTCTGCCATGCGCGGGCATCCATGCTGACGGCAAGCGTCAGCTTCGCGGGATCGTCCATCTCACGCGCCGCCGTGCGCACGGCGTAGTAGACCTTGTAGAGCGGCGCGCAGGGATGGTTGCGGTAATAGCGCGAGCCGAGGAAGCCGGTGAGGTCGCTCGCCGCGTAGTCGTGCGCCATGAGGATCACGCGGTCGCAGAGCGTGCCGAGCGTCTTGAAATCGTAGCCGTCGAAGTAGGCGTCGCCGTAGACGGCGGGCATGACGGCGGCGTAAAGCGTCTTGCCCTCGGCGTGCAGCACGGCGGAAAGCTCCGTCATAAAGGCGTTGAAGCTCTCCTTGTCCGCGGCGCGCAGACCCTCGAAGTCGATGGTCACGCCACTGTAGGGATTGTAGCCGAGGTCGGGGTACACGCGCTCAAGCTCCGCCATGATCTCCGTGACCGCCGCCGCGCGGGAGGCCTCGTCGGCGAGCATCGTGCGGAGCGGCGCGTTCGCCATGAAGACGTTGAGCTTGAGCTCCACGCCCGCCTCGCGCAGCGCGGGAACCACATCGGCATAGCCGGCGGGGATGTAGAAGCCTGAGCTGTCGTCCTTCACGGTCGAGAGCTTCGCGCCCTCCTCAGCCGAATAGGTCATGTGGCTCCAGCCGAAGCTGACGGCGTCGAACTGCTTGGCCTGCTCGAGCTGTGAATAGGACGAGAGCGCGTAGAAGGCGTGCTTCCACGTCGTCGGCGCGTGGTACTTTTCATAGACGCGCACGAGCATGGCGGCCGCCTGCTCGCGCGTCGCGGTGCCGTCCGGCTCGAAGGTCGTCTCGGTCGCGCCGGTGGTCATGCCAATCTCGTAGGCAATGGCGATGTAGCCGCGCTGGGCGGTCACATCGGCGAAGGGCAGCGCCGCGTCCGCGTCCGCCTTGGCAAGCTCGCCGAGGCCGAGCGCACGCACGAGCATCACCGCCATTTCGCGGCGCGTGATGGCGTCCCTCGGGCGGAATTTTCCTCCCGCGTCAATGACGCCGTTGGCGGCAGCGGTGTTGACAAACTCCCGCGCCCACGAATCCGCGATGTCGATGGCGGCGTCCTCGCCGCTCACGCTCTCCCAGCCGAACATCCGCACCAGAATGGTGACGAACTGCTCGCGTGAGATGGTCTCCCCGAGGCCGAAGCGCCCCTCCCCCACGCCGTTCATCAGGCCGTACTCTGCGGCCTTGTCGATGCTCTCCCTCGCCCACGAGTCGGCGGGAACGTCGGTGTAGTCCGCGGCGAGCGCGGCGGTGCTCAGTGCAAGCATGAGCAAAAAGCCCAAAAATAAGGTTCGTTTCTTCATGGCAGCCTCCGAGGTCGGAAAAGTTTTCGACCCCATTTTACAGGAATCGCCGCCGCATTGCAAGTAGACATAATAAAAAATTATGTTCCCATCAAAAAGAGACCGCCCGAGCGGTCTCTTTTCGCTGTGCGACATGGGCTTATTGCTCCGCGCTGTCGCTGTCCTCCGGCAGCGCTGCGGGGTCGGACGCCGCGCTCTCCTCGCAAGCCGTCTCCGCCTTGGGCGACGGCTTCGCCGCGCCCTTGCCGAGCAGGAGCGTCACAACCCCGAGGCCGAGCGGCACGGAGACGAGGCCCACCGCAAAGGACAGACCGGGCACGCTGGCCACGACGCGCCAGACGAGGATACCGATGGCCAGCTCCGCATAGTAGCAGGGAGCCTTCTTCATCGCCCCGCGCCAGAGCAGCGCGCCGAGGAAGAAGCCGAGGAACACAGGGGAAGCGATGAGCACCGCAGCGTACAGAAACAGCACGATCAGCGCAAGGCGCACGCCGACATTCGAGATGAACAGCAGGATCGCCGCGAGCGGCACGCCCGCGAGCACCGCGAAGCCGATGCCGAACGCCTTGGCATACCTGCCGAACGGCGCGCCGTAATACTTCCGATCCACCGTCTCCCACAGCGGTGTGAGCCACAGCAGGACGTAGGCGAGCAGCAGCACGCCCGCGAAGCTCAGCGCCTTACGCAGCACGATGCTGCCGATGCTTGGCTCGGAGACCGTGATGTTCACGTTCACGTCGCCGCTCGCCGGGTCGTCGTAAAGCTCGGCGTTGTCCGCGATGCCGTCGGGCACGGAGCGCAGGGCGCTTGCATTGCAGTGCAGCCGCCCGCCGATCTTGGCGCCGTCGCCGATGACGACGTTCTCGGCGCTGACGTACACGTCGCCGCCGACGGAGCCGGTGATGGTGACGGTGTTGGCGGCGGCGTAGAGGTCGCGCCCCACCGTGCCGTTCACCGTGAGGCTCTGACCTGCGGCGAACACGTCGCGCTGCGCCGTGCCGCTCACGCCGATGCTGTAGCCCGCGAGGAACGCGTCGTTCTCCGCCGTGCCGCCGAGCGTCACCTCATAGCCCGCGGCCATGACATACGCGCCCGCGCCGCTCACGCCGACAGTCTTGCCCGCGGCGAGCAGGACGCCGTTCACCGCGGCACTGCTCCGCACGGTCTCTCCCGAAAGAAACAGTGAGCCGTCGCGCGTACCGTCGGCAGAGCCGTCGGCAAAAACGTCCTCGAACGCGGCGCAGGCCGGCACGGCAAGCGCCGTCGCCAGCAGCAGGCTGAGAAACAGGGATACAAGCTTCTTACATTTCATTTTTCTTTTCTCCTTCCACCGCGGCGGGAGCATTTGCTTTCCCATCCGCGTCTTCAAACATTTTGCGGGACTCCTCCTCGCTGAGCCCCATGATGAGGTTGACCGTGCGGCGCATATCGTCCGTCGCCTCGTCCACCCAGTCGGCGTCCTCGTGCAGGATGCAGCTCCCCAGGCCGTGCGCGAGGAAAATGGCCATCGTGTGCGGGTCCATCGTCGGCTTCGCGCCGCGGGTCATGAGCGTGCGGATGATGTCCTCGATATACGGCTCAATGACCGTGAGCGTCTGCTCGCGAATGGCCCAGCGGACCGTGCGGTGCATATTGCCCTCGTACTTCGCGCGGAAGGCGCGCACCTCGCGCTTGATGTAGCTGAAAAAGCGCAGCAGCGCCCGATAGGGCTTCTCCTTCGCCTCGGCGGCAAGCGCCTCAAAGTCCTTCCGGTAGGGCTCGAAGAAGTGGTCGAGCACATCGGTGAACAGCTCGTCCTTCGTCTTGTAGTAATAGTAGAACAAGCCGACCTCGCCGCCGACCTCCAGCATAATGCCGCGCACGCTCGTGCCGTCATAGCCGTGCTCAAAGATCTGTCGTCCTCCGACCTCGCGGATGCGGTTCTTCGTGCCGCCCTCGATCATCTGCTTTCGTGCCATAGGGAGTGCTCCTTTCCTGAACAGTTCTCAAATTATAGCACGCCGTAAAGAAATTGCAATATGGCGTTTTGAACAATATTCAAAAATATAGCCTTCTTTTGTGCTACCGGATGATGAAAGCGTGCAGGAAAGCGCAAAAGGTCATTGCGTTTTTGTCTATTCTCTGATAAACTGAATACATTACAAGCAACTGCAAGCAGGACCGACTGAACGAAACAGAAGGGAGCTTTATCGTATGGGACTGATCAAAGCGATCGCAGGGGCCGCGGGCGGCGTGATGGCCGACCAGTGGAAGGAATACTTCTACTGTGAAGCGATGCCCGCAAACATTCTGGCGACCAAGGGCCATAAGAAGGTCACGGGCCGTTCGAGCAACTACAAGGGCGATGAGAACATCATCACCAACGGCTCGATGATCGCGGTGGCGGACGGCCAGTGTATGCTCATCGTCGAGCAGGGCAAGGTCGTGGAGGTCTGCGCCGAGCCGGGCGAGTTCCTCTATGATACCTCCACCGAGCCGAGCATCTTCTCGGGCAAGCTCGGCGACGGCATCGGCGACGTTTTCCGCAACATCGGCAAGCGTTTCACCTTCGGCGGCGAAGCGCCCAAGGATCAGCGCGTCTACTACTTCAACACGAAGGAGCTCATCGGCAACAAGTACGGCACGGCGTCTCCCGTTCCGTTCCGCGTCGTGGATCAGCGCGCGGCGATCGGCATCGACGTGGGCATCCGCTGCTTCGGCGAGTACAGCTATCATATCGCCAACCCGCTGCTGTTCTACACGAACGTCTGCGGCAACGTGAGCGAGGACTATGACCGCTCGAACCTCGACAGCCAGCTCAAGACCGAGCTGCTCACCGCGCTCCAGCCCGCGTTCGCGAAGATCAGCGAAATGGGCATCCGCTACTCCGCGCTGCCCGGCCACACGGTCGAGCTGGCGGACGCGCTCAACGAGGCGCTGAGCGCCAAGTGGCGCGATCTGCGCGGCATCGAGGTCGTCTCCTTCGGCGTTTCCTCCGTCACGGCGAACGAGGAAGACGAGAAGATGATCAAGGAGATGCAGCGCAACGCGGCGTTTATGGACCCGACCCGCGCGGCGGCGCATCTCGCGGGCGCGACTGGCGACGCGATGAAGACGGCGGCGGCGAACCCGAACGGCGCGGTCGGCGCGTTTATGGGCATGGGCATGGCAGGCGGCATGGCAGGCGCGCAGATGGGCACCCTCTATCAGCAGGGCGCGCAGCAGCAGGCGGCGCAGGCGCAGGCGGCCCCCGCGGCGGCAGGCTGGACCTGCGCGTGCGGACAGGCGGGCAACACGGGCAAGTTCTGCGCGAACTGCGGCAAGCCCGCCCCCGCTCCGGCGAATGAATGGACCTGCGAGTGCGGCGCGAGGAACACGGGCAAGTTCTGCTCCGAGTGCGGCAAGCCCGCGCCCGCGAGCGAGTGGACGTGCGACTGCGGCACCGTGAACAAGGGCAAGTTCTGCTCCAACTGCGGCAAGCCCAGAGCCTGAGCGATCCACAAACGATAAAACGGTATGATCGGGCCTGCCGCGCTGCGTGGCAGGCTCCTGCCGACCTTATGACAAGTCTGAAAAAGGAGAAAAAAGCATGGCAAATCAGGTGACCAATTACAAGTGTCCCTCCTGCACCGGCCCGCTGCGCTTTGACAGCGCGACCGGCAAGCTCCAATGCGACTTCTGCGGCTCGAGCTACGAGGTCGCGGAGATCGAAAAACTCTACGCCGAGAAGGACGCGCAGGCTGCCGGCGCGTTCCGTCAGGCGGAGGAGCAGGCCGCGGCGGACGGCGAGTGGGCATCCGTCTCCGGCAGCGACTGGGGCGCGGACGCGGAAAAGCTGCGCGTCTATTCCTGCCCGAGCTGCGGCGCGGAGCTGATCTGCGACGAGACGACCAGCGCGACCTCCTGCCCCTACTGCGGCAACAACACCATCGTGCCCGGGCAGTTCAGCGGCGCGCTCAAGCCCGACTATGTGCTGCCCTTCAAGCTGGATAAGGCCGCCGCGGTCGCGGCGCTCAAAAAGCACTACGGCGGCAAGAAGCTGCTGCCGAAGGCGTTCTCCAATGAGAACCACATCGAGGAGGTCAAGGGCGTCTACGTCCCCTTCTGGCTCTACGACGGCAGCGCGGAGGTCGATGTCCGCTGCCACGGCACCAAGGTGAGCGGCTACTCCACCGCCCGTGAAAACGTGACCGTCACGAACCATTACGATGTGCGCCGCGCGGGCACGGTGCGGTTCGAGCGCGTGCCGGTGGACGCCTCGAGCAAGATGCCCGACGACCACATGGACGCCATCGAGCCCTTCGACTACAAGGAGCTCAAGCCCTTTTCCACGGCGTATCTGCCCGGCTTCCTCGCCGACAAATACGACGTTTCCGTGCAGGACTGCGCCGATCGCGCGGACAGCCGCTGCGAAACGAGCGCCGTGGAGCTGATGGAGCAGGACGCCCGCGGCGACTACACCTCCTGCACGGTCGAAAGCCAAAACGTCACGCTCCACCGCGGCAAGGTCCACTATGCGCTCATGCCCGTGTGGCTGCTGAGCACGAAGTGGAACGGCAGGAGCTTTCTCTTCGCCATGAACGGCCAGACCGGCAAGCTCGTCGGCGACCTGCCGCTCGACAAGGGACTGTACTGGAAGCATTTCGCCGCCATCACCGGTCTTTGTATGCTGGGCGTGATGGCTGCCGGACTGCTCCTGAGCCTGTAAGGAGGTGGCATGATGATGAAGAAATATGCTTCCCTGCTCTTCGCCCTCTTCCTCGCGCTGTCGCTGAGCGTGTCCGCCGCGGCGGATGCGGACGTCTATGTTTACGACGACGCCGACATTCTCTCCACGGACGAATGCGCCGCGCTCAACGAGGCGGCGGCCGCCGTCAGCGAGCAGTACGGCTGCGGCGTGTACGTCGTGACCGTCGACGACATGGCGGACTACATCGACCCTGACGCGGTCACGGAGACCGATGAGACCGGCATGGCCGCCTTCACCGAATACGCATGGGATGCGCTCGGGCTTGCCGCCTCCTACGACAGCAACGGCATCATGCTCGCGCTGAGCATGGTCGAGCGCGATTTCCAGATGCTCGCCCACGGCGACACCGCCAACGCCGCCTTCACCGACTACGGCAAGTACATCATGCAGGACGAGTTCCTCGACAATTTCCGTGAGGACGACTGGTACGGCGGCTTCGCGGACTACATCGCCGCGTGCGGCCGCTACCTCGAGGCCAACGCCAACGGCGCCCCCATCGACGTGGAGCCGTCCGACGAAACCGAGGAGGAATATGAACCGCTGAGCTTTGGGGATAAGCTTTTCTTTGCCGCCCTCATGGCCTTCCGGTTCGGTCTGCCCCTCGGCCTGATCGTGGCGTTCATCGTCTGCGCGATCTATAAGCGTCAGCTCAAGAGCGTGCGCCGCGCGACCGAGGCCGCGCGCTACACCGTCTCCGGCGGCGCCGAGATCACCGCGCGCGAGGATCGCTTCACCCACACCACCGAGGTGCGCACGCCCATCAAGACGGAGTCCGACGACCACGACAGCGGCCCGAGCTTCTCCGGCGGCACGACCGTCAACTCCGGCGGCTTCTCGCACTCCGGCGGAAAATTCTGAATCCCCGAAAGGAAAACACCTCCCATGAAACGAATCCTTTGCGCGCTGCTCAGCGCGCTGCTGCTGCTCACCCTCACCGCCTGCGGCGGGAAAAAGCCGGCGGAGGACCCCTCCGTGCAGCCGCCGGTCGAGCAGCCCGATCCCCCCGACTCTCCCGCGCCGAGTGAGGCGGAGCAGTCGCTCGCCGACCTGCGCGAGACCATCCGCGCCGCGGGCGCGGTGCTCGGCTGTGCCTACCTCGGCTCGACCGGCGGCGAGGAGAGCACCGATCTGACCGCCCTGCTCGAGGGCGCGGACTGTCTCACCGCCTATCCCTTCCTGCGGGAGATCCCCGCGGAGCAGGTCGTCGCCCCCGGCGGCTGGGACATCTACTGCATCGTCCCCGCCGATGAAAATGCGGACGTCGCCGTGAACGAATACGGCTGGCTCACCGAGGGCGCGGAGCTGCCCGAGGCCGGCGAGCTCCTCTATCACGGCAACGGTGCTGCGCCGGTGTATCTCATCGCCAACGAGAGCGACATCATGCCGAACACGCAGGTCACCGTCACCGCCGCGGACGGCACAGCCATCATCTACCAGCCCTTTCTCAGCTTACGGGACGGCTCTCTCGCCGTCCCCGAGGACGGCACGGTGTACGACTTCACCGTTTACCCCGAAGGCTTTGTGCGTGAAACAACCGCCTGAGCCGCCAAATCCACAACAGATCGCGAGGTTTTAGCTTGTCTTCCCCCTCCCCGCGCGGCCTCTGGAACGAGTGCCGCGCCACCGTGCGCGGCCTGGAGCGCTGGCGCTGCTGCATGGCGTTTTTCTCCAGCGCCTTTCTGGCCTTTGGTCTCTACCACGTCCACTCCGTCTCCGGCATCACCGAGGGCGGCGTGCTCGGCGCGACGCTGCTGCTCGACCATTGGTTCTCCCTCTCCCCCGCTGTCTCCGGCTTTGTGCTGAACCTGCTGTGCTACGGCTGGGGCTGGCGGCTGCTGGGCCGCGGCTTCATTGCCTACTCGCTCATCGCGACCGTGGGCTTCTCGCTGCCCTACAAGCTCTACGAGCTGTTCCCGCCGCTCTGGCCGCAGCTGGCCGAAATGCCGCTGCTCGCCGCCGTGGTCGGCGCACTGTTCGTCGGCGTCGGCGCGGGACTTTCCGTGCGCGCGGGCGGTGCCTCCGGCGGCGACGACGCGCTCGCCATGTGCATCGCGCACGTCACGGGCATGGGCATCCAATGGGCCTATCTCTCCACCGATCTGGTGGTGCTCGGCCTGTCGCTGACCTACATCCCGCTGCGGCGCATCGGCTACTCGCTGCTGACCGTGCTCATTTCGGGCCAGCTCATCGGGCTCGTGCAGAGGCTCCCGCTCCCGTGGGATAAGCCGCGGCCGGAGGCTGCGGAATAACGCAAAAAGGAAGCAGATGCTTTGCATCTGCTTCCTTTTATTCCGCTTGCTTTTTGCCTCAGCCGACGAGGGAGGCGGTATCCATGGCGATCATCAGCTCTTCGTTGGTGGGGATGAGCAGGACCTTGACCTTGGAATCCGTGGCGGAGATCACGCGCTCCTCGCCGCGGACGTTGTTGGCGTCCTCGTCCATCTTCACGCCCATGTACTCCAGGCCGGACGCGATCTGCATACGCTCGAGCGCGTCGTTCTCGCCGACACCGGCGGTGAAGATGATGGCGTCCACGCCGCCCATGACGGCGGCATACGCGCCGATGAGCTTCTTGACCTCGTAGGCGAACTTCTCGCGGGCGAGCGCGCAGCGCTCGTTGCCCTTCTCAGCGCCCTCCTCCAGATCGCGGAAGTCGGAGGAAACGCCGGAGATGCCCTCCATACCGGACTTCTTGTTGAGGATGTTCAGCATCTCACCGATGGAGTAGCCGTACTTGTTCATCAGGTACTCCAGAATGCCGGCGTCGATGTCGCCCGCGCGGGTGCCCATGGGCAGGCCGGCGAGGGGCGTGAAGCCCATGGAGGTCTCCACGCTCTTGCCGCCGTCCACGGCGGTGACGGAGGAGCCGTTGCCGAGGTGGCAGGAGATGAGCTTCAGGCTCTCGATGGGCTTGCCGAGCATATCGGCGGCGCGGGAGGCCACATACTTGTGGCTGGTGCCGTGGAAGCCGTAGCGGCGGACCTTGTCGTTCTCGTAATACTCATAGGGAATGGCATAGGTGTAGGCCACGGGCGGCATCGTCTGATGGAAGGCGGTGTCGAACACGGCGACCATGGGCACGCCGGGCATGAGCTGCTGGCAGGCCTTGATGCCGATGATGTTGGCGGGATTGTGCAGAGGCGCGAGGGGATTGCACTCCTCGATGGCGGCCATGACCTCGTCGGTGATGACAACGGACTTGGCGAACTTCTCGCCGCCGTGGACCACACGGTGACCGACCGCGTCGATCTCCTTCATGGAGCCGATGACACCGTTCTTCTCGTCCACGAGGGCGTTGAGGACGGCGGCGATGGCTTCGTTGTGGGTGGGCATGGCGACGTCGGCGGCCTTGATGGCCTCCTTGCCCTCGAGCTGGGGCTTGTAGGTGAACTTGCCGTCGATGCCGATGCGCTCGCAAAGGCCCTTGGCGAGCAGCGCGCCGGTGGCGGGGTTGAGAAGCTGATACTTCAGGGAAGAGCTTCCTGCGTTGATGACCAGAACATTCATGTTGTTTCCTCCGTTTTCCATGGGGCGGCGTCTTGCAATGTGCCCCAATTTCAGGTAAGATAGAAATGGTAACTGTGGGAATTTGTCCAACGGACCAATACATACGCCTTTTATTATAGCAAAAATTTCCGTGATGACAACCATAAATTTTTTTGCAGGAGCCAAAATTGTAACCATTTTGAGATGATTTTTATGCGGACTGCTGGTATCATAAGTGAGTATAATCCATTCCATCGCGGCCACGCCTGGCAGCTCGGCGAGCTGCGCGCGCAGCTGGGCGCGGACACAGCCGTCGTCTGCGCCATGAGCGGCAGCTTCGTCCAGCGGGGCGATTTTGCCGTCATGCGGACGCACGCACGCGCGGAGGCCGCCGTGCGCGGCGGCGCCGACCTCGTGCTCGAGCTGCCGCTGCCGTGGGCGATCGCGTCCGCCGAGGGCTTCGCCGCGGGCGGCGTGGGCGTTTTGGCGGCGACCGGCGCGGTGGACACGCTGGTCTTCGGCAGTGAGTGCGGCGACACGGAGACGCTGAAAGCCGTGGCGGCGGCGCTCGAATCGGAGTCCTTTGCCGCGTATCTGCGTCAGGGCTTACAGGAGGGCGTCTCCTTCGCCGCAGCGCGCGAAGCCGCCGCACGCAAGCTGCTCGGTGAGAAGGCCGCCGTCCTCGCGCAGCCGAACGACATTCTGGGTGTAGAATACTGCAAAGCCATCGCGCGTCAAAATGCTGTGATGGAGCCGCTGGCGCTGCCGCGAAGGGGCGTCGGACACGACGGCGGCGCGGCGGAGGGCTTCGCCTCGGCGAGCCACATCCGCGAGCTGCTCATAAACGGCGCGTGCGCCGACGAATTTCTCACGCCGGAGAGCGCGGCGATCTGCGCGCGCGAACGCGCGGCAGGCCGCGCGCCGGTGACGATGGCAAACGCCGAGCGTGCGATCCTCGCCCGTCTGCGCGCGATGCGCGAGGAGGACTTCGCCCCCTTCGACGGCGGCGGCGAGGGGCTTTATCACCGCCTCTACGACGCCGTGCAGCGCGAGACGACGATCGACGGCATCCTTGCCGCGGCGAAGTCCAAGCGCTACGCTTATGCGCGGCTGCGGCGGCTGCTGCTCGCCGCTTACCTCGGCGTCACGCCGGAGGATATCCCGCAGCGCGTGCCCTACCTGCGCGTGCTGGCGTGCAATGCGCGCGGGCGCGAGGTGCTCCGATGCATGAAAACGACCGCCGCCGCGCCCGTCCTCACGAGGAGCGCGGACGTGCGGCGGCTGGACGCGGGCGCGCAGCGGCTCTTCGCCCTGACCGCCCGCGCCGAGGAGCAATACGTCCTCGCCTATCCCGACCTCGCCGCGGCGAGGCCCGGCAGCGCATGGACGACCGACCCGGTCATTCTGTGACCGGCATTCAGAAAGGAGACTCACCATGAAAAAACTGTTCGCCTCCCTGCTGACGCTTTCGCTCTTGCTGTCGCTGACCGCCTGCGGCGGCAACGGCGATCCGACTGGTCCCGATGCTCCAAAGCCCTCCCAGCCGGAGACGCCGGAGCTGACCTTCGCCGTCGGCACGCCGCTCACCCATGAATCGACCTACACTGCCGACGACGGCACGGTGCTGCTGCACACAAATTATGAGCTGCCGCAGCTTGAGCTTCGCACCGCCGACGGCGCGCTCTATGAACCCGGCGCCGCAGCCACACAGAGCGCGGCGGTTGCCGTGCGCGACGCCTTCAACGCCGAGATGGAGCGCTGCTACGCCGCGGTGCTCTCCAACGAGTCGGAGCTGGCTCAGGAGGCGCGCGACCATTACGGCAGTGACTCCATGTCCTTTGAGTACATCTACTACGAGGATGAACTGCTCGGCGAGGTCGTCTACCAGACCGACGGGCTCATCAGCGTGCTTGCCAATGCCTACGCCTTCTACGGCGGCGCGCATCCGAACACCTCCACCCTCACCTGGAGCTTCGATCTCACCACCGGCGAATTTCTGACGCTCGACGCGCTCAACGCGCAGTCCTCCACCGACAGTGCACTCGGCAAAACGCTGGTCGATACGCTCGCCTCGGAGATCGTGAACAGGATCTACGAAGAGGGACTGGACGATTACCTCTACGATGATTTCTACTCCTACGTCTATGACCTCTCCTCCAACGCGCACTTTTATTTCAGCGGCAGCGGCATGACCGTCAACTTCGACGCCTATGTCCTCGGGCCCTACGCCTCGGGGCCGCAGACCTTCGAGATCCCCTACAGCCACTTCTACAACGCGCTCGACAGCCACACACAGTCTCTGCTCAATGTGCCGCAGGACGAGATCATCATTGCGGACTATTACACCACCAAAACACTCTGGTCGTGGTTCAACATGACCACCCCGCCCGTGGACAGCGGCGCGCCCGACATCACAGTGGACGGTCTTCCCCTCGCCCGCGTCATGCTGGGCGACGTGAACACGCTCGACGAGCTGCGCGCGCTGCTGTGCGAGCACGTCAGCGCGGAGCTTGCCGACGAATGGCTCGCCACAGGCCGCTTTGTGGAGTCCGACGGCGCGCTCTACGCGGCGTGTGCCGACCGCGGCAGCGACATCACCATCGACACCGAGAGCTATCTGGTCGCGTGGAACGGCGATGCCGGCGAGATCATGCAGACCATCACCCGTCGGGAATGGAATGACGAAACCGGCGATTTTGTGCCTGTTCCCGGAAGCGAGACTTATTACGCCTACCCCTTTACCACGATGAACCGCCACGCGGTGTTCTCCGCGTTCCCCTGCCCCTACTGAAACAGCGCATAAAAAAAGCGGAGACTGTTCGACAGTCTCCGCTTTTTTCTATGCGTTTCAATCGACGTGCTCGCTCGCGCGCATGGCGAGGATGGTGCGCTCGATGAGGGTATCGAGATCCCAGCCGAGCATCTCCGCGCCGCGCTCGATGACCTCGCGCGAGCAGCCGGCGGCGAACTTTTTGTCCTTGTACTTCTTCTTGACGGACTTGACCTCAAGGTCGTCCACGCTCTTGCTCGGGCGCATGAGGGCGACCGCGCCGATGAGGCCGGTCAGCTCGTCGGCGGCAAAGAGGACCTTCTCCATCTCGTGCTGCGGCTCGGGCAGGCCGTCGAAATGCAGGCCGTAGCCGTGGCTGGCGGTCGCGCGGATCAGGCGCTCATCCAGTCCCTTTTCCCGCATGATCTCCTGCGATTTGATGCAGTGTTCGTCGGGATACATCTCAAAGTCAAGGTCGTGCAGGAGACCCACGGTCTCCCAGAAGTCGGCCTCGTCGCCGTAGCCCAGTTCATTTGCGTACCAGCGCATCACGTCGCCGACGATCTGACCGTGCTTGAGGTGAAATTCACCCTTGTTGTACTCGTTGAGCAGGTCCCATGCCTGCTCTCTGGTCAATGCCATAACAATGCCTCCTTAGGGATTCTCGTCCGTGAAGTCATTTCTTATTCATTCGTCATCTGGCGTCTTCAGAGGCGATGTAATAAACTCGGTAATACCTTTAGCAAGCATCCCCAGTAAATCAAGTGTATTGTCTTCACTGACGTCATTTAATGCACCACACTCTGTACACACCCAAGTTCCTCCAGATACATCAAATCCAGATTGATCATTCATATAAGCTCCACAATAGTCGCAAATCCAATCGCATCCCCCGTCCATAGTCACACCTCCTTCTCATAAAATATTTAGGGTTGAGTAAAACGCAAGTCTTGCAAAACCAAGGCACAACATACTTTGTTCAAATGAGTCTAATAGTGCTGTATGTTGTATGTCCTTATAAGCAAATCGAAATTGTGCTCATTTCCTATACAACGTCATTATTCCCTCAGGGATTTTCGTCCGTAAAGTGGACGTGGTTGAAAATGTGGTCGGAGCAGAAGCAGTGATAGCCCGCGCACTTGGAGCAGTAGCGGAACTGCAGCTCCGGATTCGTGACGTCGGTGCGGCCGCAGACCGCGCACTTGTGGCGGTAGCCCTGGCTCTGCTGCTCGCGCTGCGTCTGGCGAACGGCGTTGTGGAAGTGCGCCGCCTGCTTGGTCCGCGTCTGCTCCCGCTTGGCGAAGCGCCCCAGCTCCGGCGCGAAGAACACAAAGAAGTTCAGCAGCGCCACGAGCGGCAGCACCACGCCGATCCAATAGTGGGAGACGGCGCAGAAGAAGATGATGTACGCGAAGTAGCACGCATCCAGAATGGCCATCCACTTGATCTTGACCGGAATGAAGAAGAACAGCAGCACCTGCGCGTCGGGATAGAGCGTGGCAAAGGCGAAGAACATCGCAAGGTTCACATACTCCGCGCCCGCCACCTGCCAGTCGTATCCGGTGATCAGGCTCGTGATGGTCGCGCCGAGCGCCGTGAGCAGCACGCCGCTGAGGTAGTAGATGGTGAACTTCGCCGTACCCCACTCACGCTCGAGCGTCGAGCCGATCCAGTAATAGAAATAGCAGCTCACCAGCAGCCAGAAGGGGCTGGTGGTCATCGGCAGAAAGCTGAAGGACAGCAGCCGCCAGAGCTGCCCCTGCTTGAGGCCCGCCCAGCTGAAGCTGAGAATGGAGTAAAAGGAGCCTCCGTCAAGCGTGGAGAACAGGGAGAGCAGATAAAAGGCGATGTTGCCGATGACGATGTAGAGCATCAGGTTCGGAATGCCGAAGTTCGGATGCAGCACGCAGAAGCGGTCGATGCGGCGGCGCAGAGAATTCAAGGTCGATCCCTCCGATCGTGAAAATAGCTTATCCTGCATTGTACCCTATGCGGTGGAAAAAATCATGACCAAATTATAAATTCCGCGAAAATTCCCGCCGCGCGGCGGGAATTTTTCGGCTCAGTAGTGATATTTTCTCCGCTTCGCGGCAAGGAGCGAAACGGTGACAAGCAGCGTGAGCGATTCCGCAGCGGTGACGGCGAGCCAGATGCCGTTGATGTCCAGCCACCTCGGCAGCAGCAAGATCGCCGCGACCTGAAACACCAGCGTCCGCAGGAACGAAATGAGCGCGCTGTCCGTGCCGTCGTTCAACCCGGTGAAGAACGCCGAGCCGAAAATGTTGAAGCCGAAGACGAGGAACGAGACCGAGTAGATGCGCAGGGCGTTGACCGTCATATCGTGCAGCGCTGCATCGTAGCCCACGAAGAGATCCGCGATGGGACCGGCGAGGACAATGGCCCCGCCCGTCATCAAAAGGCTCACGAGCACGGTGATGATCAGGCTCTTGCGCAGGATGCTCTTGAGCTCCGCATGGTTTTGTGCGCCGTAGTGGTAGCCGACGACCGGCGTGACGGCGATGGAATAGCCGAAGAAAAATGCCTTGAAGATGAAGTCGACGTACATCAGAACGCCGTAGGCGCTCACGCCGTCCTCACGCGCGATCGCCATGAGCTGCACGTTGTAGAGGATGCCAACGAGCGAGCCGGAGAGATTGCTCACCATCTCGCTCGAGCCGTTACAGCAGGCCCGCCAAAGCGCACGCAGGTCAAAGCACGGCCGTCCGAGCCGCAGCGGCGTGTCGTTCTCGCGCAGGAAGTAGGCGAGCGGAATGGCCGCGCCGACCGCCTGCGAAAAGGCGGTGGCGAGCGCCGCGCCCGCAAGGCCGAGGGAGAGGACGTAGACAAGCAGGAAGTCGAGCACCACGTTCGTCAGTCCCGCGAACACCGTCACCTTCAGCCCGAAGCCCGGCTTTTCCGCCGTGGCAAGGAAGCTCTGGAAGCTGTTTTGCAGCATGAAGAGCGGCAGCGAGACGAGCAGGATGCGCCCGTAGAGCACGCAGTCGTCGATGGTCAGCTCCGTCGCGCCGACGGCATAGGAGATCGGTCGGATGAACACGAAGAAGACCGCGGCGAGCACCGCGCCGCCGACCGCCAGGATCGCGACGAGCATCGAGAAGATGCCGTTCGCCTCCTTCGTCTTTCCCTCGCCGAGGGTCTTGGCGATGAGGGCGCTGCCGCCGGTGCCGACCATGAAGCCGAAGGCGGAGAGCGCCATGAGCACGGGGAAGATGAGGTTGAGCGCGGCGAAGGCGTTCTTGCCCACGCAGTTGGAGACAAAGAAGCCGTCCACGATGCTGTAGACCGAGGTGACGATCATCATGACGATGCTGGGCATCGTGAAGCGCAGAAGCTTTTGGTAGGTAAAATGATCAGAAAGCGTGATCCGCAAGGCGTTCTGCCTCCTTTCTGTCCGGCTTTTGCGGCAGTTAACTGAAGAAATCTCCGTTGAACTCCCGCAGGAGAAGACTCTGATAGTCGCGGACACACAGCACCACGTCTGGCTGATAGGCCGCGATGTAGTCGCTCAGGCTCTGCGCCGTGTAGTGGCGCAGGTCGACCGAGCGCAGCTCGTTGAAGCTGTAGTAGGCAAGGCACTCCACCGGATTGGTGAAGCTGTCGCCGAAGATCAGGGCGTTGGGAAGCTCGGGGCGGTCGGTTTGGATGACCGTCTCAGCAATGTCGCCGCCCATGTAGAGGCCGTAGGTCAGCGGCTCAGCGTCGCTGCCCGGAAGCGCGTAGACCGTGGCCTCCGCCGCCGCGCCGTTATCGAAGCGGGTGAAGGGGATGTCCTCGGCGAACGAGGCCGTGAGGAGCTTTTCATCGTTGCCGCGCAGGCCGAGCAGCTTGCGCGTACGCGAGCCCATGTAGGGATTGGGCAGCGCGGAGAAGGTCACGTCCGTCCCCTCCTCGGGAACGCGGAGCGCGCAGCCGTCCGCCGCGAGCCGTTCCGCCGCCGCACGGTAGGTCACATACGCACCGCGCAGGCCGTAGTGGTTGTCCACCTTTGAGCTGAACTCCGGCAGATGGCCCTCGGCATCAAAGATCTCGCCCATGTCCACATAGGCGATGCCCCGCGCCTCCATGGCCTCGCGGAGCGCCGCGCGCTCCGCGGCGGTGTAGGCGGCGCGGTTTTCGAGGTAGGCGGGATATGCGTCCTCGTAGTAGGCGTACTGGCAGGGCACGGCGAGATAGCAGTAGTATCCCCCGTAGGCCTCGATCTGATCGCGCAGCGCGGCGTTGTCCGCCGCCACGGTGTCGGCCTCGCGCACGATATCCTCGGCGGTGTCGGGCATGGTGTAAAGCTCCTCGAGCAGCGCGTCGGGCGTGACGACGACCTCGTTCACCACAGGACGGTGAAAAAGATTCAGGTCGCACCAGGTCACCGCGCGAAGCGCGGCGGTGCGCCAGGCAGCGTAGTCGCAGAACATGGTCTCCAGCTCGCCGAAGACCTTACCGTTTGCGATGCTCTCGACGCTGATCTCAGGGAAGGCGGAGAGGTTGCGGTTTTCGTAGTAGGAGTAGCGCTCCTTCGGCAGCAGGATGGTCGCGGCCATCAGGACCAGGAGCGTGCCGGAAAAGAGCAGGGCCATCACCCACTCGCTGAATTTTTTCATAGCGGCGCCTCCTCTCAGAACCGGAAGTAGATGAAGGGATTGAACGATCCCGTGACGAGCTTGCAGTATGAGCACGCCAGCAGCGCCATCGCCGCGAGCTTCGGGCCCCACGTCAGCACGGCGCGGGCAGGCGCGGCGTCCCGCTTTTGAAGCGCCGTCTCCAGCCATTGCTTCACCGGCAGCGCGGCGATGCAGCAGCACAGCAGCTCCGGCCAGAACTCCAGCGAGTAATAGACGACGCGGCTGCCGCACCACACGCCGCTGCTGCCGAACATGGCGGCGAAGTAAGCCGCCGCGGCGGTGAGCGTCTCGGCGCGGAAGAGCACCCAGCTGAATACGACCAGCACCATCGCGTAGGCGTGGCGCACGAGCGACGGCAGACGCTCCAGAGCCTTGCCCCATAGGAGCTTTTCCCCCACGAGCAGCACAAAGAACCAAAGTCCCCAGGCGATGAAATTCCAGCTCGCGCCGTGCCACATTCCGGTCAGGAACCAGACGACGAAGAGGTTCCACACATTGCGCGCCCTCGAGCAGCGGTTGCCGCCGAGCGGGATATACACATAGTCGCGGAACCAGGTAGAGAGCGAAATATGCCAGCGCCGCCAGAACTCCGTGACGCTCCGCGCGACATAGGGGTAATTGAAATTCTCCAAAAAGTGGAAGCCGAACATTCGCCCGAGGCCGATGGCCATATCGGAATAGGCGGAGAAATCGAAGTAGATCTGGAAGGTGTACGCCACCGCGCCCAGCCACGCGAAAAGCACCGAGGGCATAACGGCGGCAAAGGCCGCATCCGCGATCCGCGCCACGGCGTTCGCCAGCAGCATCTTTTTGCCGAGGCCGAAGAGAAAGCGCACCGCGCCGGCGGAGAATTCGGAGACGGACTCATGCCGCTCGTCGATCTCCTCCGCGACGGTGGTGTAGCGCACGATGGGACCGGCGACGAGCTGCGGAAAGAAGGCGATGTAAAGCGCGAGCTTGAGCGGGTCGCGCTGCACCGCGGCGTCGCCGCGGTACACGTCGATGACGTAGCTCAGGCCCTGAAAGGTGAAGAAGGAGATGCCGATGGGCAGCGTCACCTGCGGCACCGGAACGACCGGCAGCAGAGCGTGGAGCATCTCGCCGAAGAAACCCGCGTACTTGAACCAGCCCAGCAGCGCAAGCCCCAGCACCACGGCAAGCGTCATGCCGAGCCGCCGCGTCCCCGCGCGGTGCGCCGGCCCCGCCAGCAGCCCGCCGACGTAGTTGATGACAATGGAGAGCAGCATGAGCAACAGAAATTTCGGCCCGCCGCAGGCATAAAACGCCAGCGAAAAGGCCAGCAGGATAAGGTTTCTCAGATAGCGGCAGCGCCGCGGCACAAGGAAATACAGGACAAGCAGGCACGGCAGGAAAAAGATCAGAAAGCTGGCGCTGCTGAATACCATGACACTCTCTCCCCTCTTGAAAATGAGCAAAAAAAATCCGGTCTCTTTTTTGACCGGACGCATCCGACATCTTCTCGACCGCTGCGGCTGCGGCCGCAGGTCCTCCGATGACTCTCGCATTTCTTGCTGTGGCTATTGTAGCATAAGAAAGGGCAAAGTCAAGCATTTGCACAAATTCTTGAAATATCTGTTGACATCACATGGGAATCCGGGTAGAATAATTTCAGCAAATACCAGACAAGTTCATACTTCATCAAGAGTGGTGGAGGGAACGGCCCGATGATACCACGGCAACCTGCAGCGCAAGGTGCCAAATCCGTCGAACGAATCGAAAGATGAGGGAAAGCAAAAAGTTTTCGCACTCGACCGATTCGGCCGAGCGCTTTTTTTGTGCTCCCGCGAGAAAAGAAAGGAAAGAAGAATCATGGCAAAGCGTTTATTCACCTCCGAGTCCGTCACCGAAGGGCATCCCGACAAGATCTGCGACCAGATCTCCGACGCGGTGCTCGACGCCATTCTGGAAAAGGACCCCAACGGCCGCGTCGCCTGCGAGACGACCGTCTCCACCGGCCTTGTCCACATCATGGGCGAGATCACGACGAGCTGCTACGTCGATATTCCCAAGATCGCGCGTGAGGTCATCCGCTCGATCGGCTACGACCGCGCGAAATACGGCTTCGACTGCGACACCTGCGGCATCATCACCAACATCGACGAGCAGAGCGGCGACATCGCCATGGGCGTCGATAACTCCTATGAAAACAAGGAAAGCGGCGCGAGCGACCTCGACAACGGCGCGGGTGACCAGGGCATGATGTTCGGCTACGCCTGCGACGAAACGCCGGAGCTGATGCCTCTGGCCATCTCACTCTCGCACAAGATGTCCAAGCGCCTGACCGAGGTTCGCAAGCAGGGTCTTGTGGACTATCTGCGTCCCGACGGCAAGACGCAGGTCACAGTCGAATACGACGAGGCCGGCAAGCCCAAGCGCATCGACACCGTGGTCGTCTCCACGCAGCACGCGCCCGAGGCGGAGCTGGAGACCATCCGCCGCGATATGATCGAGCTGGTCATCAAGCCCACCATCCCCGCGGGCCTTCTCGACGGCGAAACGAAAATTTATGTCAACCCAACCGGCCGCTTCGTCATCGGCGGCCCGCAGGGCGACAGCGGTCTGACGGGCCGCAAGATCATCGTCGATACCTACGGCGGCAGCGCCCCGCACGGCGGCGGCTGCTTCTCCGGCAAGGACCCGACGAAGGTGGACCGCTCCGCCGCCTACGCCGCGCGCTGGATCGCCAAGAACATCGTGGCTGCCGGTCTTGCGTCGAAGTGCCAGGTGCAGCTCGCCTACGCCATCGGCGTGGCGCATCCCGTGAGCGTGCTCGTCGAGACCTTCGGCACCGGCACAGTCGCCGATACGAAGCTCGAGGAGGCCGTCGAGAAGGTCTTTGACCTGCGCCCGACCGCCATCATCCGCGACCTTGACCTGCGCCGCCCGATCTACCGTCAGCTCGCCGCCTACGGTCACATGGGCCGCGAGGAGCTGGGCGTCGCGTGGGAAAAGTGCGACCGCGTGGAGGCACTCCGCGCCGCGCTGTAAGCCTCGCGCACAAGAAAATACCGTTTCCCGAAGGGTTCCGCCGCGTACACGGCGGGACCCTTTTGCGTCCTCGCGCATAGACTGAAACGCAGGCGTATCGTCTGCGCTTCGGCGGCACACCGCCGAAAAATCAAGGAGGGTGATCGCTATCAATCGTTATCAGGGTAATTGCGGCAGCAGCTGCGGCTGCGACCAGCAGTGCTGCCCGCGTCCGTTCCCGCCTCCCCCGCCGCCTCCGTATCCGCCCTACGGCGTGATCGGGCCGACCGGTCCGCAGGGCGTGCAGGGCATTCAGGGCGTTCCCGGTCCCATCGGTCCCACGGGGCCGCAGGGCGTGCAGGGTCTGCAAGGCCCGCAGGGTCCTGCCGGTCCTGCGGGCGCGCAGGGAGCACAGGGTCCCACGGGTCCTGCCGGCCCGCAGGGTCCGCAGGGCGCACAGAGATCGGCAGCGC
>ENA-UOJN01000125-UOJN01000125.1-human-gut-metagenome-genome-assembly--contig:-C125IIP-NODE-125-length-61701-cov-197.037212_pt1 | contig 61701 bp, 106 predicted proteins | sample MGYA00242350_ERZ723897 | MGnify/ENA metagenome assembly ERZ723897 | reverse complement strand
TTTGTAACCTGTCGCAGAGGATGCACCGTAGTCACCTGTCGCAGAGGATGCACCGTAGTCACCTGTCGCAGAGGATGCACCGCAGTAACCTGTCGCAGAGGATGCACCGCAGTAACCTGTCGCAGAGGATGCACCTTTGTAACCTGTCGCAGAGGATGCACCGCAGTTTTCATTACTTCCAGCTTCTTTTTTAACTCTATTCATGGTAAAATCAATGGCTGCTTTTACCAGTCCTGCAATGTCCAGTCTTACACCGACCTTAATCTTGGTGGATGCAACCTTGGAATCATCTTCACCTCTGTCAAATTCACCGCTCTGCTCCACCTCATGGTAAACAGATTCGTTCGGAGAATAATAATTAAAGCAATTCAGTGGATATTCACAAGCATGGAATCCACTATGACAGGCATCTGCTGCCTCCTCTTTGTACTCCTTACCTTCTTCGTACTGAAATCCACGGCAAGTCATGTCCTTGTTGAACCCTTTGTAACTCTTAATTACTTTTTCCATTTTTCACTTCCTCCACTTTCAAACTCGCATCATCACTTCTGCGGAACATAATCAACTGACTGTCAACATCAGGAATCTTCCAAGGGTCAAGGCTCTCGGTATCGTCAACCATGATAGGCAATTCCACACCGCACCGCTTCTGAAACGCATTGCAAATGTCAATCTCCGTCAGAATCCTTGCTCCGTGGTTCATGTTCCGGCTGTAAGGCTCTCCACGGTATGTAAAGTCACAGCATTCTTCCGTGTCACCATTCACAAGAGGTCTGAACATCCGCACAGTACAGAAAGAAAGATACTTGTTCACATCAGCTTCCAACAATTCGTTCTTCTTCCGGCTGAATTTCTTTAAAAGGTCAAGCTGTGCCTGCACATCCGTAATCTTCTGTGCAATGTTCTTGCGCTCCTGTTCCAGTTCTGCAATACGCTTATCCACACTCTCGTTAATGCTTACACTCGCCAAAGACTTATCAACCACGGAAATATCCTTGCGTATCTGCTCTTCATCACATTTTAACTGGAATCTAAGAAGATTCATGTCAGTGAATTTGTTCATGGCAGCTTCTTTCTCTGCAATCTGCGACTGGACAGCTTTGTATTCTTCTGTATTGGAAATATCCACGCTTGACGGAATGGAATTTAATGCATTATCAGCAATGGCAATCTCTTTCTCCAAACGCTCCAATTCATCCTCTGTCTTTTTCAGTTCCTCACGCTTATGTTCCAGTTCTGCCTGATCCGCTTTGATATGGTCAGCACAGGAAGAACCCTCTTTGGTAATCAGTTCCAATTCATGTGCCTTATGCGTATCAAACTCCGTTCTTAACTGCTCTTTCTTCTCTTCCGGATATTCCTGTCCACAGTAGGAGCAAATCAAAGAGTTTTCATCAAATTTAAGGCTTTTATTCAAATCCCAACTCTTCTTCAATTCCTGTCTCTTCTGCTCATACTGTGCGATACGCTTTTCCAGTGCCGTGATTTCTTCACGAATGGTATCTGCCTTAAGCAACTCTTTCTGATTCTCATTCTGAACCAGGTTCAGTGCCGTGCGCTTCTCTCTTCTGTCTGCATCCAGTTTTTCATTTGCTTTCTGCTGCAATGCGCTCAACTGACCTTTTAACTCAATAATTCCATCAGAAAGCTTATCGTAGGAAATCATGCTGTTCTGCGTATTTGTCTGCTGCTTAATGTTCTCTGACAGCTTATCCAGTAAAGCTTTCTTTTTCAGTTCCAGATCCGCAAGGTCAATATCCACTCTCTGACGGCTTACCTCGTCAATTCGACTCGGAATTTCATCTAACAGGTCCTGCAAGCCTTTAGTTCCATTTCTTCCCCTTGTGCCGTACAACTGCGTATTGCAACACTTTTTCAGTTCATCAACTGTGCCGTCCTGCAGAACAGTCCTTAATGCTTCAAACTCCGGAAATTGATTGCAAATGTCATCATTACTGTGCTGGCCAAACATATCAGCAAGAATTGCTCTCTGATCCGTGCCACCTTTCAGCAGAAGTGTCATGGCATTGATGCAAAGTGAAAACTTATCTTTTCCGCATACACTCTCTTCCAAAAATGCTTCAAAATCTGCTGCCTTTTTTGGAATATCATTCACATAGTAATCCGTGACATTGCCGGTAAACTCGCCTTTCTTATTGAAGTTCTGACGGCATACTTTTTTCAGAACCTTGTCTGTACCGTCAATCTCCACGGTAACTTCTGCGGTAATATCTCCGTCAATGTCATTGCCGTCCTTATCGTGCGGTCTGATTCCGGTAATCTCTCTGCCGTTCTCGTCACGGCATCCAAAAATATACTGAATTGCTCTTTTGATCGTGGACTTACCTGTTTCATTTACACCGGAAACCTCTGTCCTGCCGTATAAATCAGTGTCCACTACGTTAGAACCATAGAACTTGCAGAAATTCTGCAAAAAGATGTGCTTAATCCTCATTTTTCCTATCCTCCCAAAGATATAAATACAGTGAATTAACAAACATATAGATTGAGACCGGCTTGTCTGTCTCATTGATTTTCTTGTATAACTCTGTGTTTGGGTTCATCTTATCTACAACCCACTTGATCGCCTGGTACACGCTTTTTTCATTTGTGCTGTGTTCCTCTCCGATAATCCGGTAGATTTCAGAAAGTCTTCTGTTCCGGTTCTCAAACATCAGCGTTTCAACCTCGATGATGTACTGGAATCCCGGCAAGTACTGTTTCAGCCCCAGTTCTACCAAGATTTTTCTTATCTTCCTTTCCATTTCCTCAATCCTCCGGCTTTCAGTTTTCTGTTACGTGAATCACGTTGTCTTCTCCGATATACAAGATTCCTGCATCTAACAGTCTTGCAATCAGCATCTCATTCGCACGGACGATGGGGATAATCTGTCGTTTCTGCATAAAAATACTCCTTTCCTAACCATTTTTTCTTCCCGGTATTGCGGTTTACAATTCTGTAATAGAATGCTGTTTCACGGTCAACTTCCCACTCTTTCGGACTGTAAAATATCTTTCCGATGCACCCTTTGACGGTAAACCGCTTTTTGGCACTCATACGGTATCCTCCGCAAGTTTTCCTTGATTCCACCATGTTACATCATCAAAGCCTTTAGCAGAAAAAGAAGTAGTACCATTAGCCCATGTAAATATTTTCCCATCTTCAAATTTTGCAAAATATCTATGGTTCCAATATGCACTGTCGCAATCTCTTACGAATACCTTTGTATCCACCGCCACTTTCGACCAGTCAACAGGCGGTTCAACATATTCCTGCTCTGACCATTCTTTAGTGTTTTCGGCACAAGAACGTTCCCCATTTTCATTTCTCGAAAATATGCAATCTCTGCACATTAAGTTTTCGCATCTATACATTTTTCCTTTTTTGTCTACTGCAATACAACTACCCGTTGCTGCAATATCAATAATCTGTTCCGCATATTTCTCTCTGTTCGTCATTTTCCATTCATCCTTTCCAGTTCTGCGCTCCTGGTTAATATCCAGTCTGCGTAATCACTTAATTCTGTCTTTGTAGCTGCGTTCTTCTCTCCGTGGTAAACCATGAGTACGATTCCTACATCGCAGTACTTTTCAAACAATTCCGATAAATAGTCAGCTCCCACATGGATATTACCGTCCACAGAGTAGATGTCCGTCACTCCCAAACGTTCCATGCGGTCTTTATGCCATCTGTCAGAAATTTGCATCAGACCTTTACAACCGCCACTTTCCACATCCGGTCTGCCGGAAGATTCTTTCTCAATCATTGCCATGAGCAGTTCCGGGCAGATGCCGTATTCCTCACCGTACTTTACACACGATTCCTGCGCTTCCTCTGAGATGAAACTGCCGGCTGGCTGTGCCGTGGATGTAAATGTGATGGAGAGTGCTATTATAATAGGAAGAAACAGCTTTATTGTTGTTCTCATATCACTGCTTACCTTTCTGTTAAAATTCTTCCATCTTGGAAGACATAAAGACTTTTTACTTTGAAAAATTCTGATTCTTCTAATTCCAAATTATTGCAGTATACATAGCGCACTCCGGTTTTTTCATCGTTTTCTCCAAAAACATCATCTGTGTAATACAAAACCATTGAAGAAAATTCTTTTATGTCATTTTCCGTAACTGGTCTGAGAAGAAGCTTTGATTCTTCCTCTTCATTTGCATGGTCAATGATTGCAATGTGTTGTCCGTCTAAACAATCATCCCTTAAGTAAACAGCAACATTTCGTTCATTGCTTTCAAACCATACAACGACTTCTGCATCGTCAGCGTTGGAATTTACATCCGAAACAGTAAGCCCTACCAAATCCCTTAAATCACTACCATGAAGTACTTTGTTGCCATATTTAAGTCCTCTATCATAATTTGCTTTTCTTACATTTTTACAGATTCCGCTATTCACTGAAATATCTCCTTTCATTTAAGCACTTCGCTGTGCTTCTATTTTTCTTCTGATTGCATCAACACCTTTTTGATAAACAAGTGTTTTTATAGATATATGCTCCTCTCCATTCTTGGTGTATTTCTGCTCTATTACACGAAACCATCCGCAATCAATGTATTTCTGATATGGCACATTCCATCTATCCAGGATTGCATTATCACGAAGAAATTCAAATAGGTTGTTACGTCCGAGCCCTTTGATTCCCAATACCTTTGAAACCTCATTCATGGAAATTGCAGTCTTGCTGTCTGCAACTGCATCAAAGAAATCTGCTTTCGGTCGCATTTCTTCGATTTGCTTATCTTTCTGCGAAATAATGTTCTGTGCTACGATAAGTGCATTCGCTACAATCTGCTCTGGGGTCATATTCTCTTGGTTTGCTATGTACCCACCATTCTTTCTGATGGACGGGATCACTTCATCCACAACCCACGATTCAAATTTCTCCGCTGATGGCAACTTCGATCTCATAATAAGGCGGTAAACGTCACCCTCATTTATGTATGACAACTCTTGTTTACCACCAGATGTATGGGTGTCACGTTTCGTTACTCCCTTACAGTGGTCTATGACTGCCTTTCTGGGGTTTGCATATCCAAGTGCTGTTGCAACATCAGAAGCCACAAAGTAAGGCTTACCGTTGATTTCTGCTGTTCTGATTGTTCCAAATTCTTCATTATTAAAAATTTGTAATTCGTTCATTGTTCTCCTTTCTGTGGTATACTCTCCTATAAAGGAGGTGGTAATTTGGTATACAATGGTTTTTGCGATAAGCAAAACAAAATGTACTCTGTTGATTTTAGGCAAATATCTGTTGGCTCTTTGGAAGATATTAAACCCAAATTTGAAAATGGAAGATTAGACTGCAAATATGCTGGTCTCACTGGTTGCTGCAACAACCCAAGGCAATGCTCCATACTTCAAAATATCAGCAGATGATGGAATGGCTCTCTGAAATATGGGAGCCTATTCTTTTTTGAAGTTAATGCTTTCGATTTCTCCTAACCCCTCCTGCATAATCCGCAACACTTTCATATCCGTTGCAAGATTAAGTGCATTAAGGTCAAGTGTCAGAGTAGGCACGTCATCCCCAACCCCTTGTTTTAGTGTGAAGCTTCTCACACCGTTGATTTTGTGACCGTCAATGAGTACTTCTGTAAAAACTCCCTCTTCACCGTCACACTGGTGAATCTCAATTTTTGATGTTTTCACTCTTCTCACCTCTCTCGGCAAATTCCTCTGCCATTTTTTCTTTTTCACTCATTCAATTAACTCCCTGTTTGTGATATACTCTCCTTATTCTGATATAAGGAGGTGAATTACATTGGATTCCAAAGAATACGCATCCGCTTACGCTATTGCTAAAATCTGTGGATATACCGGAAGTTTTGATGATTTTAAGAACCTGTACTACCAATACTATTCAGAAATCGTCAATTCTTTGCCGGAAGAAAAACCACAATTAGCAAAAGCCGAAGCAATTAGCAATCCTTTCCAAATCCAGAGCCGTTCCTAAAAGGCGAAATGGCGGTAAGTACTTTGATAGACAAATCAATATTTGTTTCTTCGATTTTCTTATCGCCATCTATAATGCTTTTGTAGTCATCAATAACATTCATGGCAATGTGCTGTGCCATCTCGTCAATTCCAACAAAACGTGAATCAGCTTTCTGAACTATATTTGCTTTACCATTTTTGTCTAATACCACATATCTCTGTTTTTCCATGTTTTTACCTCCCTATTCCAGTAACTCGTCTACTTTTACTCCAAGGACTTTTGCAACAGCCTTTAAATTGTCAACTTGCGGAGCAGATTCATTCCACTTTCGGATAATTCCATTGCTCAATCCGGCTTTCTGCTCCACTTGATAAATATTTGTTCCTTTCTTATCACAAATTTCCTTGATTCTGTCGTAACAATTCAATCTATCACTTCCTTTCTCTTGATTTAGGAATTTAGAGAAAAACTTGACAAAATTTAGAGAATGTTCTAATATAGTAACTGCCAAGAAACCACAGAGAACATTTTTAAATTTAGGCTTTCCTCTAAATCCTAAATTTATTATATAGAGTGTTCTCTATTTTGTCAAGCATATTTTTAGAGTATCATCTAAATTTTTGGGAGGACACTATGACTACAGTAGAAAGAGTAAAATCTATATGTAAAGAAAGGAGAATAGCCATTTCTAAATTAGAGACTTCTTGCGGATTTAGTAATGGATATATAAGAAGTTTAAAAAAGGGAGTTATTCCGGATGACCGTATAGAAGTAATTGCAAATTTTTTAGGAGTTTCTATTGAATTTTTGTTGACCGGTAAAGAAGATGGAGAAAAATATTCAGCAAAATATGCTAGATTAGTTTCTTTTTTAAGAAACGATCCAGATATGGAAGATTTATTGATTAAGTACTACAATCTTTCGGAGCAAAAAAGAAGTACTGCATTTTCCGCATTTAAAATGATAATCGGAGGTGCGGAATGAAGAGAAAAATAAAAGATTCTAATGATTTTTTTGGCTATTTAATATCAATAAAAAATAAAGACAACAATGTTGTATTAGGTAGGATTTCAAAAGATTATGGTGATTCTTCCATAGATGATTTTATTGATTACATAAATGAACTAGAAGAAATGAAATATATAAAAATAAATTCATTAGAAGACATACATATAGTAAAAAGTAAAGAGCATAATTACATAAGTCCTTTTAAAAAAATTATTGATTATATAGGTCCAAAACTTGTTTACGTTTTAGTGTACTTTATGGGATTATGCTCTCCAATATTTACAGAATATTTAAAGAAAATATTAGGTCTATCTTAAGAAATAATTTGTTAATAATCCTAAAAAGTAAATCAAAATTATTAACGCCCAATTTATTTTTTTTCGATTTTTCATTTTTCCCCCTCTATATCGGAGACAATGACATACACATATTTCAATATGTCATTGTCTTCTATTCCAGATAGTATCCTTGCAATTTCCTCTCTGTAAAATTCATTGCTTTCGTTCATCGTAACCACACCCCTCTCCCCTTAATTCTCCGCAGAATCTAAAGTAGCGATACATTACATTATAGAACATACGTTCTTAACAATCAATATATTTGACTCACGTTTTTTATTGTTGTAAAATATCAACAAAAGAGGACGGTGAAAACGCCAATAAACACCGCCCTCGCCAGAACTTGAAGTCCCTTGAAACAAGGGATGTTACAAGTGTATCATGTGAAAGGGGGACAATAAACATGATGAAAAAAGACCGAATCAAAGAAATATCGACACATCTATCAGTCAACCGTACTAATTATATGTTAAGTTTTCGTGGAAATCTCCATGAATTTCTCAATGAACCGGACATGACGGTTTACAAGCTTGCTGATGAAGCTAATTTGCCTTATTCTACGCTTAATTCACTACTATACGGTAATTCTAACGACACAAAGCTATCGACCGCTGTTGCGCTTGCCAGAGCCTTTGGAATCAGTGTAGACGAGTTGGTAGGTTGTGGCACTATGGAAGATAAGATGTTGGAATCTGTCAAGATATGCCGCAGTCTGCCGGAACACTCTCTGTACATTATCCGTTACTTCATACGTCACCAAGCTAAAATCTATTCCAGTCTTGAAAAATCGCACAAGTATATTTCTGTCTTTAATCCACAACTTATGAATGGAATTATCGCAACCACAAATGCTGTGGAACCCATGTGCATAGAAAATTTGCCGGAAGACATAAAATCCAAAGCTTATATCGGTGTGAAAATTCCGTGTGACTACTATATGCCGTTTTATCTGCCGGGGGAAATTATTCTCCTTGCAGCGGATCGTGAGCCGCAAGACGGTGAACGATGTATTGTGACCAGTAATGGTGGGATTTATATTGTCGTGAAAACACATATAATTGAAGATGGTGTAAGAAAATGGAGATATGTTCCGCTTATGTCTCCGAACAGCATACTCCCGGAAAATCTTATTGATGACATGATAGGATATGTGGTTGGTTTCGTTAACAATGACGGTGACTGGGGAATCAGATAAAGAGATTAAGAGCATGGCTTTTACGTCATGCTCTTTTTGATTGATTTATTTTTGCTTCTAATCTCTGCCCGACAGATATCACTACTTCTGTAAATGGCAATTTATTGAATGGATTTTACCGGAACTTGGCCTTGATTTTGAGGTTGTTCCTGTAGAGGAATTAGGAAATGCCTATGGAGTTACACATACACAAAAGGGAATTATGACAATTCGTGAAGATGTATATGATCGAGCCGTAAAAGGAAATGCAAGAGATCGCTTTACTCTTTGCCATGAATTGGGACATTTTTTACTACATACTCCAGAGAGGGTTAGTTTTGCGCGTGGTGAAGTACCTACATATATGGATCCAGAATGGCAGGCTAATGTCTTTTCAGGAGAGTTAATGGCACCGTATGAGTTAGTGAAAAATATGAGTGCATTTGAAATTGCAGATAAGTGTGGAATGTCTCTTGCAGCAGCACAAGTTCAATATAATAATTATCATAAAGCGATGTAACAAGCAAATGCTTTTACATATAAAAAACCAAGCACACGAGATGCTTGGCTCTTGCTGAAAAGTATTGCTACTGTTTCAGCTGGTATAAATTATAGTTTGGTCACTATTAATTTATCACAGTAGCACTCTTTTTGCAAGAGTAACTTGCAGAAAGGAGTGGATATGTTATGTACATTTTTCGTACTTATATTACCACAAAGGATGGCACTAAGCTGTATGCCAGAGATTATGGTAAGAGAGCGTTCCGCATCTGGATTGGGCCCGGACCGGAACCTATAAAGAGTAAATAGCTAGTAAAAGAGCGCATTTTACCAGCTGAATGCAGCTCTCCTAAAAGAGTAATAATTACTAAAGAGGAGCTACATAATGAAAAAAATATTTTATATTGTACCTAAAGATATCATAATTGGTGCATTTATTGTTTTAATACTTGCATGGAATGCGGGAATAATAGTACGAAGCATTTTATTTGGAATATGGATTTTTTACATAATATTTAGTATAGTAAAGGTAAATAAGGGGAAAAAATACAGATATCTTATAAAATACTGTCCATTCTGGAAAAGAAATTACATAGAAATTTTTATGAATAATAATTGGTGGGTTCAAACAGCAGAAAGATCTGGATTACAACAGTTTATAAATGAATGTAGTGAATTATATGAAAGTATTCCAAAGGGAACGATTATTGAATTATGTACACATAAAACAATAGTTGATAGAATTAGGAAAATGAATCCTCAGCAAATATTCGTGACGGGTGCATATGTGGATAGTATAAGTAGGACATCCAAAATAGTAAAAATTAAAAATAGACAAAAAAAGCAGTTTTATCATGTACTGATAGAAAAATAAGTTTATATAATAGAGAATAAATAGCAGGAGGAGCAATATTATTAGCGCTACCTGTTATTTATTTTGAAAATATAACAAGTGGTATGTTGTATTTTGTTGTAAAGGTCATGTAAATAGCGTATTTACAAAAAAGAGGCTAGGCTTCTTTTTTGTATGTGCAATATTAATCTAACTGGCAAGTTAACATCGCTTAAAATAGAAGCTTGTAGTCTAGGAACAGATACATCGTTACCTCTAGGAAGGTTTTTATTTTCTATAAATATCGCACGTGATGGATATATTCCCCTTGCTATAGCCGGTTGGAATTTAGGGCAACGTGCTATTGGTGATAGGATTCATTTTACAGGAATAGAACTTTCCACATTAAATAATACTGTATCCTTTTATGGTACTGTTACTGAATCAATAACTATAAGCAAGAATGTCAGTGTAGAAATTTTATATATTAAAAAGTCATAATTTTATTGCAATACCTTTCGCAATAAAATAATTTATTCCTGCTGTATTTGCAGAAGCATATAGTTCTACCGATTCTCCGGTTTCTAAGTGACAACACAATGTTGCCGTTGTTAATCCAACGTTACGTATATATGAACTATGATTTGAATGATATATAATTGTTTCTTTTGGTGAAACGTTTGCTATCTGTTGTACAGCAGATATTATAACAATACATCTTTGAGTAGCAGTATACATAGTTGCAATTTTAGAATTCTGAGTAGTTACTGATGCATTTTTAGCGAAAGATATTTTTTCTATTTGTATTAACTTGCCATTTACATCATTTATGGCTGCATTAGTATCATTGATGTCTTTTGCACCGAATGATGTTCCTACTTGCGTATATTCTGTAACATCAACAAAAGAAACAGTTCCATCGTCATTTTGTATTTGCTGATATTTTCTTAACTGATTTTTAGTTGTGTCTAATACATCATCAACATAGTTCGTTTTTAAATCTGCCATAATCACACCTTAAATCCTTTCTGACCGCCAAGCGTAAAAGCAAGCCGGTTCTGTGCTTTTCTTTGTGCTACTAACGTATTGTATATTTTTAACTGCAACGATTCTATCCTGTTCCAGTCTTCATATGTTGGAACCGATTTATTCTCTTTCCATGCTTTAAATTGTTCAGAAAATGAGAAAGTGGAACTGTTAATTTCTGCCAGCGTAGTTTCAAATAAAGTAACTTCATCGGCATAAATCAGATCTGCTTCAACCTTATCATCTCCAAGATTAAAAGATGATATTTTATACATAGATTCTGCAGTGCTTTTTAGTTCCAAAAGATTGTTTTTAATACGGTTATAATCTGTATATAAAAAATAATCTCCTATATATGTTTCACCATTCCATTCAGAAGACCAATTTGTTTTAGGATCTGCCCACATTATGCTTCCTCCACATCTCCAAACAATTCTATATATTTCTCTGTATCATTCAGCCCCAAATACTCTTTTATATCTTCTTTTGTTTTCGGCACTATTTCCCCGTTTGGATAAAACAAGAAAAAATTACCTTTTTCTGTTCTGAATATTTTTCTGTTTGTCATTTCATCAACATATATTATTTCAGAAGTTTGTGTGTTATACAGAAGACCGTTAATTATTTTTTTCATTACAACCTCCTTATGTTCTCATTGCTCTTCGTAGTTGCAATGATCCACTAAAAGCACCATTAAAGTTTAATTTGTGTGTTTCCACTTCTACTTGTAAGCTGTTTACAATATCACTTTCCATGAAAATAATATCAGAAGCTTCCAGCACCGGATCCCCTCTGTATTGAACATCATAAGAAATATTATTCGCATAATAATTCCCAAGCCATTCAGCAACAATCCTTGCATGATCTTCCGTTGAAATAAGTTGATTTTCACAATACCTTATTTCGCCAGAGTTGTTAATTGATTTCTTTAGATATACGTTATCTTCAACTACTTGCGGTGTATTATCCTCTCCGTTTTGAAATGTATATATTTTGACAAAAACATCTTTTGTTTTTCTTTCTGCGTATCCATAAGGATTTTCTGTCATGGAGTCTTTTTTCAACTCATAATCAGATAAATCTCCAAAACTGATCTTATCAATCAAGACTCTGTTTTTAGGATATGCTTTTGTTATCTCAAAACGAATACTGTCGAAATTTTCAAATTCATCATTTAACAATGATTTTTCTTTCAAATCATCATATTTGAAAGTCTTAATAAGTGTGTCTCCATTATATGTAGATACTTTCATCTCTTTTGGAGGGTTACCCTGGAATGAAATATACAATCCATAATACGTGTATGCTGCAGGAAGTTTTAATGTAAGCACTGGATTCTCCGAAAACAATCCATTTTCATCAGAAACATTGCTCGTAACATATCCTGTCTGTTCGATGGCTGTACCGGTATTCCTCGGAAGAAAAAATTGTGAACCATCTACACGCATAAAACTTCTTGTCAGTTCTGCATATACATTGTTGTTTCCGTATAATACATTAGTGGCATTTCCCCACCACGCAGTTCCGTTTGATGTAACCTGCATATCTGCCGGATCTATAACATTTGCAAAGTTGGCTTTAATATTTACTCTTCCGTCAGAATCTACAAATAAAATGCATCTTGAAGCGTTGCACAATAATTGCAAGCATTCTTTGTGAGATGCTTCCGGCATTGGATTGTGTAGGCTCACATCTCTTAAACAATCGTCAACAAAATACTCGTCAGGCTCGAATCCTGCATCTTTTAGAATGCTAATAGCTTCTGCATATGCTGTTCTATCGTATATTTTGTTTCCTATTGTATAGTTGTCTTCCAAAGTTGAAAGAACATCATTCGCTGTGAAAGACATTTGATTTTTTTTAGAGTTCCAGTCAGTCAAAAGCATCGTGGCTTTTTTATGCCATTCCACTGTTTCGTCTGACAGGACCATTCCGTATGATAACTCCATTTTTTGTCCAGTTTCAAGAAAGTTGATAAATGAATTATCATCGTCTACATTGTATATATTATTTTTATCCAGTATTGTTACAGATAATTTTCTGTATGGAATCTCCGCTGAAATTCCGTCAACAAATTCTTCAAAAGATGATGCTGATACATCATTATTTCTATATGTCAATCCAACACCCATTACAATTTTTTCTACTCTAAGCCGTTTATTTCCTCCGACCATAGATATAGGAATTATTTGTATATTTGTGGTGTTTCCAATTACATCTGTTGTTGAAAAATCGCGTTTATCATTTGTATAAGTCAATTCTTTTTCATCTGTAACAATTTTGAAGCTAGTCGGGTAATATTTCCCAAAATTTATTGTAAGTCCTTTGATGGAATACTCTTGTGGGAATGTTACTTTTACAGTTTCCATTATGTTTTGTGTAGTTAATGGAGCATTACGTAGCTGGTACAATCCGCTTGTCTCTCTCGGAAGAAAATACATTTGACCGTCTACACGCATATAATTTTGTTCCAAAGTAGCATATTCCGTATATTCTGCATCATTTCTAAACGGCAAAACCTTGTTTCCCCAGTATGCGTAATTACCGTCAAAATGAGCCGTATTTTGTGCATCACCATTTACTACACCGAGAGTAATTGATATGTATGCTCTGTCTCTTATCTTTTTCTGCATTGCAGACTTATAAGCGTTAGAAGCTTTTATCATTCTTCCCACCCACAATCAATTAAATTGAATTTACACGTTTCATAGTTCCTATAAAAAATATCATCCAAAAACAACGGCTTACCGGTAGTGTCTCCTGGATACATTGTGTGTGTATGTCTTACATTGTCGTCCCCAGTAAACGTAACCAGCACAAAAAATGGCTCTAACGCATCTTGCATTTCTTTCCATGTTTCCGCATCTAAACCATTCCATTGAAGATTATTTATCTTCCACAATTTTCTTCCGACTTTTTGACCGACAACTGCAGCATTTACATTTCTTCCCGAATCAACCGTCTGCGACCGAACTATTTCCATTCCTGGAGCCGGGCACGGAAAGCGTACTCCGTTTACTATGATGAAATCACTTGCTCTTGCTATCATTGTGTTTTCCTCCATAGAAAAAAGAGTGGGAATAAATCCCACCCTTAAGTAATAATCTGTAATCCCATAGCTTTCTGACCCCTTAAGCTTGCCCTTGCTATGTCTCTATCACCGATATTGACAGATGTTTCTTTTGCAAGTAACTGCTTAAGCAGGTCAATTTCCTGTTGCATCATGCGCATTTGCGCTTCTGCTGTGGTGTTAATAGCATCTTTTATTCCGGTGATTTCAACTCCACCGGCAACCGCTGTTTTTCCACCTACTGTTCCGGCAATCTCCGGTACACCGTTTTCTCCTGCCATAAACATTGTGTATCGGCTTGGAACGTAACCACCAGTTTCAAAAGTAGGAATTTTGCCAAGACTAATACTTCCTCCTGGTGCAAGTTGTATTCCGGCTACAGTTACAGGATCCCATGAAAAATTAAGTTTATCATTTATCCAGTTTGCAAACCTATTCCAAATTTGTTTGACAGCCTCTATAGCATTGTTCCACGCATTAGACAATCCGTCTTTAATGCCACTCCATGTCCATTTCTCGGTAGTAAAGTATGATTTTACATTGTTCCACCAGTTTGCAAAACCAATATTTTTCCACCATGCGGTAAATTCATTCCACTTCGTAGAAAGTGTGGTCTTAATATTTGTTCCTAATTGATTCCATTTTTCAGCAGAAAACCAAGGCATGACAGATTCATTAAACCAGTTTTCTACAATAGGTTTTAAATTTTCAAACACTGATACTAGACCAAATGTATCATTTATGTCCAGTTTAAATTGTGATAGAAAATCAAAAAACTGTCTTATCGGCATTGTTTTTGTTAAAAAATCTGCCGCATCAGAGTTCATCTGTTTCCAAGCGTCAAATAGTATTGAAAAATCAGTGTTTTTTATTGTGTCAAAGAATCCACCTTCTCCAAAAAATGAGAAATTTTCATATATTTCTTTATCATCAGGGAAAAGTGCTTCACCTAATGATTTTCCGACATTAAATCCAATCTCCCAAGCAACCGCAGATATTGCAACTGTCGGAACTATTCCTATACTTGATCCTAGTACTTTGGCTGATAGCTTGTCCGATATTTTCCCCCATATGATATCTCCAACACCAGTGAATTTCAAAAGTCCTATTGCTGTGATAATCGTGGTTTCAATCGGTGCAGCATCAAAACTTCCTTTCCATAGGTCGATTGCCGCATCTATGGCAGTTTCTATGAAATTTCCGGCAGATGTAAAGATTGCTGTCCAATCCATTCCGTCCAAGAAACTACCTATGTGTCTTCCTATTTTTTCCCAGTCAACAGAATCTATTGCTCTTGTGAACCAGTCAAAAATACCAGTTACCAGTTTGGATGTATCCATTCCGGCAACCTTAAACCAGGCATCAGAATCAAACTTAAATGCATACGACAGATCTTCTATAATATCTTTTACTGGCTTAAACACCTTGCTTACTTTGTCAGCCCAACCCATAGCTGTATTCTGCATCTTGTCAAATGCTTCCTGCCATACTTTTTCGTATTCAGCAGTAGCATCCATGATTTCCTTGGTAAGGTCAATTCCTGCTCCACCAGAAGAAGAACTTCCACTTGAACCGCTGTTAGGGTCAATGATATTTAATTCATCAATACCAAGTGTGTAACTTTTAGCCTTTTTTGCGCTTTTCCCTACTTTATCAAGTGCATCTGCCGTATCTTCCAAATTTTCATTGTACCCGGATACACCTTGACCGAATGCAGAAAAATCAATCTTGATTCCCAGTAAATTTGCCACACTAACAAGCAGTCTCTTAATCGCAATTACGACACCGTTAATGACAGGAAGTACTTTCTGCAATACCGGAATAAACAACTGACCCAGTACCATGCCGGCTTCTTTTACGTTGTTGGTAAACTGACGGATCATATTACTTGGAGAATTGATTGTATTCGCCAAGTCTCCCCATGATACTTTGGACTGGTCTAAGATTGCCAGTAGACGCAACTGCTGTTTCTCTGCCTGTGACATTTCAGAGACAGCTTTTTCAATGCCGTATCTGTAAGCATAGGTCTGTAAGGTGGCATTCGTGATATCAATACCATACTTATACAGTGCTCTTGACTGACCGATCAAACCGGACTGTAAATTAGTCGCGACTGTACTGAAATCCACGTTAAACAAAGATGAAATGTCCCCGGCAAGCATTGTCATGGACTTTGAAATTGCCGTAGTAACTTCTCCTGTCTGCCCTAAAGAGTTGGTAATAGATGCAAGCTGTGAAGCGTACTGCGTAATTTCCTGTAAATTCAGTCCCAGGTTTTTCATTCCGCTTTCAGAAATCAGTCCACCATCTACATCTACTTTCAGACCGGACATTTTACCAAGCAGTTCATTTACACGGCTTCCGAAACTCTGCGCATAATCCTCTGCGTTGTCGTAACCGAATTTTTCAAAATCCTTGCCCCATTCCTTGCCGACTTTATTAAATGCTACCGTGTAGTAGTTGAACGCTTCAATATAGTCCGTAGTTCCCTCTATGGACTTCCAAAGACTTTTAATTCCACGGATCACAAGGAAATATGTTGCGTAGAATCTGCCGAAAGCCGCTGCAAGACTGAATGTGTTCTTCGTAGCTCTTTTTGCGCTTGCCGTATAGGTGTTCAGATTCCGTCCTAAAGAGTTTGCGGCTCTGCCGGATGCCGCACCAGTAGATGCCAACCCTGCCAGTGCATTCGTCATGCGGATAATGTTCTCACTGACATTCGGAGCGGTTGAAAGAGTTGTAAATAACTGCTTCAAATTCTTTGCAAGTAAAGGAATGTTTGTGATTGCTCTGCCGGATGCCACACCACCAAGTCTTGAAATCGAAGATGCTATGCTTGCAATATCCCCTACTCCATCTACTTTAGTTCCTGCCATGTCTGCAGAAAAAGTCTTCAGTGCAGAAGAAATCCTGCTTAATCCGCTTGTATCTATTTTCCCCATTCTGTTAATGGAATTTGTCAATGTGGATATGTTCTTAATACCGCTCGTATTCATGGAACTGGCGGCATTTGCGATACTCTGTATGCTATTAGAAATGCTTGTCAGTTTGGATGTATCAATAGACAAGCTTTTCTGAAAATTCGTAAGGCTATTTGCCAACTTATCCAGTGCGTTACTTGCGTTATTCGCATCCGCTTTTATTTTAATCTGCAAAGAATCAATATCTGCCATACCGCACCGCCTTTACCGCAATAAAAAAGGAAGTGTCTGCCACTTCCAAGAAAAAGAGCGGTAAGCTGTGACACCTACCGCTCCTAAAATTACTTTTTGAGATATGCCCTTGTAACCGCACCGACTTTTCCATCTACAGTGATTCCAACACTCTTTTGGAATGCTTTTACTGCATCAGAAGTGGTTTTTCCAAAATATCCGTCAATGTTCGTCTTACCTTTCGCATTTACAGACGGCATAAAGCCTTTCCTTACAAGTTCGTACTGCACCCACTTGACATCATTTCCCTTCATCATTGCCAGACGCTTGTAATAAAGAAGTCTTTCCGGCTCTGTATAAGGGTTGCTATGTCTTGTAGAATCCTCATATACGGCATCTAACTCCTTGTACCATACATTCATGTCCACATTTCCTGCAATGCCGCCTACACGCCCTTTAGAAGTATACTGCCATCCTACCATGTTAGGTACTTGCGGCTGATACTTCACATCACACTTGCCGTTATTCTTGCCGTACCGTGCGATCCACATGGGATAACTCACACCGCCATAAGGCTTAATGTATGTCTTGTAAAAACTTTCCCCAGTGTATACACCGAACTGCAATCCTGCATCGGTAATGACCTTGCCGTAAGCATTGATAATTGAAATAATATTTTTGCCAAGACCTTTCATAACGGCATCTTCAACATCAAGATATACTGTCACTTTTCTGCCATTAAGAATAGTAAGCACTCTTCTTGCATCAGATCGTGATTTTGCAACCGTTGTAATATATCCGTATTCATATACTCCGTGCACATGGACATTGTGCTCTTTACAACCTTTCCAGTTCTCCTCGAACTTCTTGTCCGGGTTCAAATCCTTACGGATGACTTTCAGAATAGCAAAATCAATACCGTTCTGTTTTACCGCCCACCAGTTAATCGTCCCCTGGTATGAGGACACATCAATTCCTGTTAAACTCATGTTTGTTTCTCCTTAATCCGGACTTTCCGGTAATCCTTGTTCTCTTAATGCTTTGATTCTCTGTTTCATTTCCCATATTGCAATTTCTTCGTTTGATTCCTTATAAGCTGGATCTTTTTCTTCATTTTTAGATTGAATCGGTTCTTCAATGTATTTAGATTGTGCTTTTCTACCGTTTAGGCAATGGTCAATAGAAAATATAAGCGCAGAAGTTCCATATGTTCCCCAATTTAACCATGCTTCACGGTCTTCCATTTCTCTACGCATTTTATATCCTTTGAAACAATATTCCAGTTTTTTAGGATTAAGATGCTTGAAATCTTCCAAAGAAATTCCTATGGAAAAAGCAAATGGAAAGTATTCCTCCCATATTATTTTGTGCCAGTTGACTTCTTCTTGTGGTCCTGTGGAATTTTTGTAACTTTCTTTTCCTGTTCCTCCTGTTCCTCCTGTTCCTCCTGTTCCTCCTGTTCCTCCTGTTCCTCCATTCCCTCCTTGGTCTTCTCCAACATATCTTTCAGACCCGATAAATCGAAAAAACCATCTTCCTCCATGCATTCAGTCAATTCTGCATACAATTTAATAAAAGAAAGCTTATTGGCTTTCATATATTCTTTCATCAGATTGTTAGCTTCACTTGGGTTAATATCTTCATGGTTTTCGATAAGACCAGCATAAAAAGCCGTTTTGCATACATGAGGAAATTCTGCAAGCATATATCCGCTACCATCTACAATTTCTTCTGATGTGGGATTCTGTAAATTTCTTGCTTTTTTAGCTACATATCCACCACTAAGCATTAAAAACATTTTCTGAATCAAATCTTTTACTTCGACTGCCCCAAAGCTAAACTCTAAAGTATATTCAACATCATTAACTAAAATCTTTTTCATAAAAACATATCCTTTCCCCAACATTTTGTTGGAAAGGAGCCGCCCGAAGACGGCTCTCTTTTTGCTAAATCAATGTTTCGTCTACCGCTTCATCATTGTCAGCCACGGCAGTGTTATTTGTTTCTGACTGACTTTCTATTTTTTTGTCAGTGTAATTGCTGTGGGATAACCGTTTTCGTCTTCGGTTACTGCAACAGTGTAATTATCTTCAATCCACTTCGGTACAGTAGCCTGTGCAATCGTAGCAGTTCCGGTCAGATGATCGTCTGTTGCTTCGTCCGGTGCAAAACTTTCTTGACCGATAAATGCGCAAATACCCTCTGAACCTTTTCCGTCAGTTCCATACAGGATGATAAAATCGAGTTTCTTTCCCTCGTTTGTCACCATTTCATCCTTGTACTTTTTCTCAAATGCTCCTTGCACTTCCATACTGTTAGCGGCTCTACGACCCATTTCCTGCGTCTCTACCAAATCTTCCAGTGTAGAAGTGTCCACCATGTTCTGACTTCCGAATGGTGAAGGAATGCTTTTTGCTCTCATAAGCAATTTATACGTTCCTGCCCAGTATTCACCAGCAGCAGCACTAGAACTAGGCTCTTTATAGGCAATTCTTGATTTTAAACCAGTAGCCATATTTACCTCCAATTTTGCATAAAAATAGAGCCGTTAGGCTCTGACAATAGTTACAATATATCATCAGCATCTACGTTTCTTCTGAACCGTGCATTGCTTCTGTATGTGTCCTGCGAAGTATTATTGAACTCCGGCATGGAAGTAATCTGAAATCGCAGACGTTTGAAAAGACCGGCAACCGTAGCCATGATAGCTTCGGCTTCTTCCTGACTTTTGTTGGTTATCACATCCACCTGGTATGATGCTGTGATTCCATTAACCGAACGCGCTTCAAGGTCTTGTCCAGTCTCTGTAAATGGCATAGCATGAAAGTACACCGTAGGGAATGTAGGGTCTGACAAATCCTTACTTTTGTCCGTCACATAAGCTTTAGGATGGCTCTGCGGTATCTTCATTTTTAAGTACGATGCAATCTTGACTTTGAAATCTGATACCCACTGATATTCATTATTTTCCATTTGATGACCTCCTTAATTCTCGAAGATCTCCTTGAAACAGAATCACATTAGGATCATTATACCCTCTGTAAATTCTAGCCATAATGGATTTTGGGTTTATCCCTAGCAGTTCTCCCCACTCTGTTGCGCATCTTGTTTCTCCATTTTTTGTAATCAAAACATTACTTGTCTTGTTTCTTGCTTGTTCTTTCATGGTTATAAAGGTACAGTTTTCAGGGCAATAATTTTTATGGACATCTATTCTTTCAATAGATAGTTTTGGATTCCATCCATTTTCCAAACACCAGTCAGCAAAAGAATGAAAATCATTCTTCCATTTTTCGCATATGCAAATACCTTTTTCTCCGTATGAATAATATCTTTCAGATTTGGGGTCATAGCATCTTTTTCGCATATTGCTCCAAACTCCGTATAGCTTTTCATAATCTTTTGAAGGCATTCCATATGAATTTTTATTTAAGCATCCGCAGGATTTTGCTTTTTTAAGTTGATCGGTTCTTACATATTTTGTTTTCCCACAATCGCACTTTACTTTTACATATTTCCTGTTTTTTTCGTATTTTTCTTCTCCAATGATTACTACTTTTCCAAAACGCTGACCGATATAATAGTTCATAAATCTCTCCTTTTTTCTATAAAAAGAAAAAAGCAGGACTTATTGCTGTCTCACGACATGAGCCTACTTCTCATTAAAAATCTTTTCTGCTTCTGTTTTTACAACACTTAACAATTCCATAGATGTGTTATACATAAATGGTCTGCTGTCCATACCTTCGCACCAATAAACTTTCCCGTCTTTGCCTTTGTAAAACCATCCGTATTGACCGGATTTTAATTGCATGATGTGTGAACCACTGCCGTAATTCCATTGAACACCTTCCGGCAAAGGATATGGATATTCTTTCTTTCCACCCATGCTACCAAGAGTACCAAACTCAACGAAAAGCGCATGGTCTGTACCTGCAACCACCGCCCAAACACCGCCACCCTTTACGGAGCCAACATATTCCGAATGGATGCTTTGCAAAAGTTCCGATGTAAATATAGCATCAAGGTCAGCAATCTGCACTCTAGCAATCTCTGCGCCCTTTTCTGCCAGTGTTTCAGCCAGTATCCTACATTTATACTCTAAACTATTTTCATAGTCTCTAAGAGCCTTTACAGCTGCTTGTATGGACTTTTGGTCAAACAGATTGATATTGATAGGTTTAGCCATACTACTTCACCTTCTTCTGCAACAAGAACAAATCTGCTGTCAGTCCCTCGTCTGCAACGCCTTTGACAACATAGTCCGCAGTCTTGCTGTCAACAAGTCCGTCATCGTCACGACCTACTTCAGATTTCTTCCATATAACATCCCCTGCCTTAATCGGCAAATAGCCCTTGTCGGTCACAATCTGACAATACGAACTGGAATCATCAATACCAAATTCCTTTACCAGTACTTCCGACAGCTTATTGCTGATGTTGGCAGAAAAAAGGACGGGTTCTAAAAATTCCGTAATCGTTCCTTTGATTGACGGAATTTTTTCACCTGCCACTTCATCGTAAATAATGTTACCGTTTTCGTCCCGGTCATAAATCGTGACTTTTTCTCCCTGCCGTGAGTACTTCATTTCCTGCTTGTTAATGTCAAGCATCTTTCTTCACCTGCTTGTAAATCTGATTTACACCAGTGCTTGCCAAACCGGAAACAATTCCGACTGCAATTGCATTCAGCACATCATTTGCCGGGAAATCCGGAATAACATACATTCCTACTACTCCGAGAATGCCACCGACAATGCCGACAACAACCGGGATGTAGTTATCCTTAATAACCGGAATCAGCTTCGCTCCAATACCGGCAAGATAGCAGATAACCACAATTGCAACACAAGTTCCTACCTGTGAAAAATCCATCATTCCTTACCTCCGTTCTCTTTAATGTTAAGTCTTTCCTCAATTCCATCAAGTCTATGATGCGCAGATGCCGTACTGGCTTCAACCTTTGCCAGCTTCTGTTCATGCACTGCAAGCTCTTTCTTCATCTCTGAACGCTCGCTTTTCATTTCATTGATAGTATCAAGGATGGTATCCAGTTTCATGTTGATGCGTGTGTTTTCTTTCACACGTTCCTCAATATCCTTTGTGTCTGTTCTTTTGCTGTTTTTCAGACCAATGTAGACGGAAAAACCGAGTGATAACACGCTTATAATGATTGCTGTAGATAACTCTATAGTCACATCATATACCGCCTTCCTTGTTTGTTGGCACACCGCCCACCACCCTTAAAGTGTGCCGCCTGCAACCTTATTACTGGAATCAGTAACATGGTCACGCACAATCTTCTAAACCCCTCGATTTCGATGGGGTTATAAAACTTTTGCAAATGGAAATACACCAACAAACAGATCCTCACGGTCTCTCCATGTTCTCGACACTCCATTCTCTGAATAGCTTGCCATGAAGTTTTCACCGGCTTGCGATCTGTCATACACGACAAGATTAACCACCACGGACTGAAATTTTTTCATATCCGCAGCAATCTTCTCTTCTGTGTAACTTTCCGGGTACATTCTTTTTGCTCTGATGTCGGCTTCTGCTTGACTGATAAGTTGTTCCAAAAGAGGATTTTCTTCCAAATGGTCAAACACGACCTCGGAGCTTTCAGAATCAATATGAAATTGTTTCAGACGGATTTTTACTTGCTCCAAAGTCGTATATTCTGCCATGTGCTACCTCTTAAAGTTCAAACTTTTCAATCAGAATCTTTTTCAGCTCACCGCCAGTAGTTTCATCCGCATCAACAATCCCATGCTCTTTCGCAAGAGATTGTAGTTCTGCGGTACTCATGCGGTTAATCTCGCTTTTGGTATATTGTTTAAAATCAGAAGATCCCGAAGTTTTTCTCTCCGGGATCTCTTCTCCTGCCTTATACCATTTGCCGTTGAATTTAACTGTGTACTGTGCCTTCATAAGCACACCTCCTACGCTACCTTCATAACAACAACGCTGTCCATACCCTCAAAGGTAGGAAGTCCGATCATGGACACTACGCAGTGAGTATTGATAGGATGGTTGGTAGCATAAGTATAAACGGAAATACCAGTTTCTACGATGGACAAATTGCCATCGGTGATGCTTCCGCTTCTTTCCTCGGGGGTTTTTCCAAATACATAATCACCAAGGTATACGCCAGCGCATTGAGCGGATACAACACCAGTAGGTACAAAGTACTTGGTCTGACCGTCTGCAGGATCAATGTACAACTTATCATACACCTCGATCTCAATTCCGTATCCACGCAGATATTCAGTAACCTGAGACTGCTGCAAACGGATTCCACCATTGTAAGCAGTGATTCCGAGAACCTGCTTCTTGGTGTCCTCTGCTTTCAGAACCATTTCCCACGTCTCGGTGTTCATGGTAAATCTTGTCAGGGAATAACCAGTCTTCTTTGCGAAGTTTCTTCTGGTTTCAATCAGATCATCCAGCGGTGTTGCGGTTGCCGGAACGTTCCACTTATCACTCTCTCCGAAAATTTCTACGAAATGGTCTTTCTTATGCTCAACTCCTGCATCGGAAGTGTAATCAACATAAAAACTCTTACCACCGATAGTGACTTGTACACGGGGAATGCCGTCTGCCGGTGCAAGCAACTGCCAGATTTGTCTCTCCGGTACAACTCTTGCTCCTTCAATCAGCATCATGGGCTTTTTACTGATTTCACGGAGAACATCATTTGCAAGGGAAGGGTTCTCAGCGTTTCTGTAGTTGTCGTACATCTGCTCTTCCTTTTCAGTTACCATGTAGGATTCACGGTAAAAAGGCATTTCGTTTTGAATGTCGGAGAATCCTCCAACATCTCTTAACTCTGCCTGTGCATCAAAATTAGATGCTTTCAGAGAAACAGGAAGACCGCTCTTTCCCTTAATGAATCTAAGGTCGAGACTATCCTGCTTTCTTGTTCCAAACTTCTGTCTGCCAAGGTAAGGTGCAGAACCTAAAGTTTTTTCATAGTTATTCCACATTACACCGAGACTTCTCGCTGTAAATGCTTCGCTTAATGGTAATGCCATAGTTAATACCTCCTTGAATTGTTGTTAATTACACTGCGGAAATTTGTGGTGCACCGTAAAAAGTGACTCTCGGTGTAGCTTTTCTAGCTTCATCAGAGATTGTCAAACTCTTTACTTTTTCCCAATCAATAGTTCCCTGGTATACATAGGTTCCGGGTGCATCTCCCATAGTTACATCCACATCTTCAAGCAGATAACCTACGCACTTTGCATCATTAGACGGATACGGTGTACCGGCAGGCACAACTTTTCTTCCGTCAGTTCCTGCACTCACACCGCTCTGTTCTACGATGCAGGCTGCTCCCTCATAAGGGAAAAACTTCAAAATACCTTTACTTTGTGTAAAGTCTCTAGTAATAGGCTTACCCATTCTTTTTACCTCCTATAAAACATAATGGTTTTTTGCTTCTTCGCTTGCTGAATTGCTTCCAAAGCTGATTTTTTCAGCGTTTTCTACGTCCGCTGTTTTTTCTTTACCGCCACCGCCAGCACTTCCACCGCCCGGATTTGTGGTTCCGTTTGCGATTTCCTGCTCTTTAGCCTGTGCCGCAGCAGTCTCTTTATCAGAGATAATTTTTCCGAGTACTTCGTAGTCAAAACTGCCGTCATCTTTGATAACCTGTGATGCCTGTTCAGCAGAAATGTTAAACTTGGATGCCGCATTGCTTCTCTGTTCCGCAATAGCCTGTGTCTTTTCAAGTTCTGCGATTTTTGCATTTGCTGAATCAAGGTCTTTTTGCAGTCTTTCCGAATCGGATAAATCCTTATCTTTCATGGCTGTGTATTCCTTTTCCAACTCACGCAGTCTTGTCAACTCTTCACTGTTTTTGTTTGCCTTTGCGTTTGCTGCCTGAACATCCTTGCTATTCTCAGCAATGATTTTTTCAATCTGTTCATCAGTCAAACCCATAGCTGTCAGTTCTTCTCTCTTCATAAATTACCTCCGTTATGTCCTACGAATTTTTATACGGTGCAACGACACCGATTGACATTGCCGGTTTATACGCTCACGGCATTGCGAATTTTTATAAAATAAAAACAGCTACCTATTTCTAGGCAACTGTCTTATTTTGCATTTGTTTTACAATTTCCTGTGCTTTTGCCATCTGCTCTTCCATGTTGATAATGTCAGCAGTTTTCCACAGAGCATCAAGGTAAGGTTTGGAAAGGTTGAAAGTCTTTTCGCAATCTCCCCAAAGTCCAACCGTTTTGATTGCAATAAGAGGATGAATACCACACTGCAGAAGTTGCAGTAATGTCTGCGACTTGGTATACATATTATCTTGTGGACTGTGGTTAATCTGCACATCAAAATCTCTAAGAGTGATTTTCAGATCCTCTTTCTTAATGCGGATAACATTCAGCGCAACCTTGGCCAGTCTCTTCTCTGCTGTCTTAACAACCGGATCCTTAAGCCTTGCTCTTGATTTTGAAAAATCCCATCCGTTTCTCAGCTCAACCGCACCCTGTGTATCACCACCAGTGTTTCCTTGCTTGTTAGGTATTCCCAAAATTGAAAGTGCGCTGTCTGTTAAATCATCCTTGGAAACCTGTGTCTGCGTTTGGTCAAGCTCCTGAGACATGACATCCACATCAGACTTATAGTCTTTATTTATTGACTTTACAACCAACGCATGGTTCATCTTCATTTTTTTGAACTCTTCTTCGTCAATCTCGCAGTTTACAAATTTGTACCATGCCTGGATAAACTGCTCTATGCCGTCCATTCTGTTTGACTGCGTATTATTGATTGCATCCAACAGATCTATAACAAGTTCAATATCAGACAACCGCTCATGGTTGTTCGGAAATTCTACAATCGGAATACCACCAAATCCATGAAGTTTCCATGTATCAGTAACAACCGCACTGTTTTTTATCTTACATTCATAGGATTCTGTGTAGCAAAGTTTGTACCACTCTCCATTTTCATCTTTTAATTCCTGTACCGCCAAAATCGGTTCTTCGGAACTGCGGTTGTAAATAACAAACGTGTTCAGAGGATTAGGTGCAACCACACGGATAGGCACATCTCCATTCACAATTTGAATAGCTTTAAATGATGTTCCGGTTGCCGACTGCCACTCACCAGCTTTTATGTCTTTCTCATGCTTATTTGCATCTGCTAAGTAATCATTCAGTTCATCTACTGCTTTATTTACAGCTTCATCATCTTTTCTGCTGACAAACTGAATAGGCTCTCCGTAAGTCTGACCAACCTTGAACTGTACCCACTCATAAGCATGATTCTCAACGATTTTGTTCGTTATATCCTCATTTGACAACTTTATTCTGTATAGTACCGGTTGATCTCCTTTGTAGTACTCCCACAAATACTTGATAACTGACTTATTGTAATTAAAAACACCGATGCAATCACCAATAACCTTTACAATGTTGTCTTCGGTTATCTGCTCCACATCCGTATATGCAATTTTTCTACCGTGGCAACCCTTTACAAGGTCTTGAAATTTTATAGTGTTCATATTTTCACCTACATAAATGTCATTCCGCTGCTCTGGTCTCTTTTTGGAAGTTTCTTGATCTCACGTTCTCCGGTCTCCGTATGGTAAACAACCATTTTATTGCAATTCCGGCACTTATATGTCTTGTCGATATGCGATTTTGAACTACATTCACCGACTAACCGTCCGCATCCCGGACAGTACACTCTAATTTTTTGGTTAAAAATCATAAATACCTCTTTTCTGCGCACAAAAATACCGCCCTTGCTGATAAGAGCGGTACTTCTGTAGTCTTCACATGATCTGAGGAGGAAATGAAAAATATCTTGGAATCTTTCTGCATCTTAATAGTATCACGGAAAAATCGGACATATCGGACAAGTTTAATTTGCCATGTAACGATCGAATGCTTTTCTTACGCTATCCTCTGTGTTTCCACCACCGATTCTATCAGCAACCTTGTTCCATGATAATTTTTCAACAAAACGTAAATTGATGATCCGTCTTATACGACTGTCCTGAACGCTTGCAATAAATTCTTCGACTTCATTATTTTTTTGCAGTAAATCGTCCTCTAAAAGTTGTAAAGTAGCTTTTCTGGAATAAAGCAGTGTCCGTTTTCTGCTATACTCTGGATAAGGGAATCCTTCAATACGAAAATGTTCAGTGCCGCCGCACCCACCTGATACGCTGTCAACAACATTCCCATCCGATTCAATTTTTCTGATATCCGATTCAAGTTTTTTAATCTTCTGCTGTACTTCTTTGATTTCTTCCTGTAAATCTATGTATTGAGACAAAACATCTTTAGTCACCATAATCAATACCTCCGTCCGAAAGAGAATGGGTTTTGAATTGCTTCTACTTTTGCTACCCTGTTTCCGTTTGTAATTCGCAATGCAAAGTTTGAAAATACATCAGGTACATCATCTAACTGTTTTTTTCCTGAAGCAGAATACCTTTTCAGTAACGACATCATTACACCGTATGGTTCGTTAGGCTTATACAATGATGGATCTTTGAATATTACGTGTTGTAAAATCCAGTTAGAGCACTGAAAAATTCTTGCTTCTTTGTTTGTTTCAGTCGGTGTGTCTGTGATGTTGCATATCCATCCTTTACTCTCTACACGCTTATTTACTTCCATTGCCACACGGTCACCGCCGGCATTACGCTCAAATTCGCACTCTTGCACTTTATTATTAACAAGTACATTTGCAGCATTTTCATACTGCATCTCATAATCCGCAGTATTGTCACAAACAGCATCCACACAGTAATAATCTTCTCCGTACTTTTGCAATACCGGAAGAACAAAAAAGTCGGTTCCTTTTCCCTTGGTATCGCATTGCCCGGTAATAATTTCCGGTTCTCCATGTGGAAGATTAAGATAACGTCTGATTTTTTCTTCCGGGAATAACAATCCCTCACGTTCAATAGGCTCTTGCTTGTAAAGACACCTATAAGAGATTTCATCCATGAGTAATTGTTGATCTTCAAAAAAAGCAACCGTAAATCCGGAAAATTCGTAGTCAAAATTGCTTAATCCTGTTTTTGAGTCAATATCCGGAACTGCAATTACTTTTACTCTCGGATTCCCTTCATACATATTTTGGATCCGACCGATTACATCATTTACACTCCACCTGGTAGCAATATGGATCTCTTTGCAATTCTTTCCGTCAGTATCTTGTGTCTTTCTTTGTCTTGCATCTACCGCATACTTGTCCCACAGTTTATCCAAAATTATAGGATTCATAGCTTCTTCGATGCCACCGATCATGTCATCTACGAACAAAAACTTAGATGCACGTACTTTACCAGCGTTTTTACTTCCTACAGATGTGCACTGAACGGATGGAAATGGCTTATATTTGCCGATGTTAAACTGTTCCATTTTTGCATTAGTACTGGTAACAGAAAGATTTGGGAAGATTTCATTCCAAGTGTACTCTTCAGAATTTGTGCAAATATCGTACACACCGTCATAGTACATACGTGTAATATCTCCACTGTGAGAGTAAAAAAGGTTGAAATCTCTCGGAAACCATCCGGCAACCAATGCATTTAGCATTTTCTCGACCGTGGTTTTTCCAGCACCAGGGATAAGAGATACGCAGAGGATGTCGTATATATCATCAATCATGCCTTGAATGGCATCCATGAGACCGATTTTAAGAAATTGCTTTCTACGTGGCATATAGAACCGCTCTCTAGGTTCTCTTTTCTTTTCCAAGTATCGGTAGGCACTGTCCACAACCTTATTTTGTGCTTCTAGTAGAAGAACATCGTAAAATTTATCTGTCAAAGAATAGTGCGTCTTGTTTGCAAAGGAATACTTTTCCAAATCCCATATGGTTCCTCCGGTTTTTTCCATGCAGAAACGCTCTACAATGCCTTTAGAACGGTTTGTTATCTGTAAGCCATAAGTTATATCCTTTTCACCGTTTATAGCCACTCTACAGGCTTCTATGTACGCATCAATGACCTGTTCATCAATTCCCTTGCGCTGTATGTAATTGTCATAGCTGTTTACTGCCGATATAAGGCTCTGACTTGCCAATATAAAAGAGCCTCCTTCCCTAAAATTTTGGAAATTTGGCTCTCTGCGTAGGCACTCTACGACTGGTGCTCTGAAATGCTATATTTATCTGCCATATACGGCATTATTGTTCCACTCGACTTCCTGTTCATCAAGATATTTATGGCGTACCATATACCTCTGTATCTGCGATTCCGGGTAATTTACAATCTGTCCTGTCGTTCTCACATACACATCATGGCTTGCTTCTGCTCCTAAGAGTGATTTACACCAGCTTTTAACCACAACACCTATCTGATTTTCCTCGACAACAACAATATCTCCGAAACAAAATTTCATCGTTCTACTCCGATTATATTGATTTTCCCACACTTTGGACATTTGATTTCAGCCTGTCCGTTGAATTTACCTAACAGGCGGTTGCATTTGCTACAACGATGTTCGGACAGTTTTACATAAAAACATTTTTTCAAAGCTTCCTCGTCTTCCTTTGTATCTGCCACTACAATCGGGTCTTCTCCCAGTGTTGTACATTCAATTTTTACATTTTCAATATTACCGATGTTTTTAGGTGTGACCTGTCGAAACGCATCACGTTCTATGCTCTCAATTACTGCCGTCATACTCATTTTTTCATCCACCTACTTTCATATCAAGCATATATAATATTTCCTGTTCGTATACTTCTTTTGCTCCTTCTCTGACATGAAACAAAATTTCCCTTAGTTGTTCATTATCTTTTTCTGTCATTTTATTTTTGTCAATTATTTCATCGATGCAGTAATATAAACAATGCCCATATCCAACACCTAAACGATTTCCATAAAATGATTTTCCAACAATATCATAATTTTCAGTTTTTAAAATATCGTGCTGATAATCTAAATCGCACCACTTTTTATTATCTTCCAGTTTCTCTTGAAGATATTTTAAGAAATCTACTACTCTTTCTTCTCTATCACTGATGTATAATATCGTGTCTTTCATTTTTATTTCACAATCCTTCTGCTTTCTTCCATCACTTTACAGTTCCTTGCAAAATCTCTTTCAATAAAACTTTGCGGTATCCTTCCAAAATTTTCCAAAGCGTACTTATCTACCGCTTTTTTTGAAACATCTATACCAAAATTTATCAATGCTTCTTTAGGTGGCGATTGATACCCGGATAAAGGATTATCAATGTTATTCATTCTTCATCCACTCCTTAAACTCTTTCCGGCATTTAGGGCATAAGTCAATTTCTTTTTCTTCTGTGTACAAAATAATTCCAAAATTGTCAAGCAAGCTATCAATATGGTAACCTTTTTGGATTTTTGACTTAATTTTCGCTTTTCCTTTTCTGATAAGTGTATTCTTTATTTCTACTCCACACCTATCGCAAGTGTTCCATTCTTTGATATGTTTCATATCACACCTCGAATCCTGCTTTATGGCACTGTTCTTTTATTGATTCCTGTAACTCAATACCATTTTCTTTTACGTATTGAACCATTTCCGCTAATTTCTCATTGCTGATTTTTTCTATGATTTCAGAATCTTTCAGTCCTGATTCTCGCAGTTTTAATATCTTGTTCCATTTTGAACCGTTTATCTTTGAACAGTAATCTTTTCCGTAACTGATTTTAGGGTATACATCTATCACACTTGGGTCGATGTTTTTTTGAAAAGATAGCCTTGAACAAAAATGAGCATTTTCGCAGTTTTCGCAATTCAAAGGCATATTTACTAATCCTCACTCAATATCCGTCATTATTCTCAATAAGCCATTCTTTCAATGCAACGTGTGCTTTTGCGAAGCATAATTCCATGTCCGTATCATTTTCATGTACGAGAATCGCATCATCACCATCTTTTCTACACTCAGGATAGTCGTTTGCGCATCCTCGTTTGTAAATATAGATTCCCCAGTCACATATTTTGCTATATGTTATTTCAAGATGCATCGGAAAATCTTGTGTCTTTTCATCAAAAAACTTTAAGAAATCATTCATCCTCATATCCTCCGTAACCCATGCAGACGGAATCGAACCGCCGACACACATCCTATGCGGATGCTGTTCTACCACTGAAGCTATACATGGGAAACGCACTGTAAAACCTTTTATGGCTTGCGCTTGCCATAACCAAATGTGCACCGCCTACTTGTCACTGACTATCCACAATCTCACAGTCTTGTCTGTTCTCTACTTCATATGCTTGGTTTTCGCTAAACATATGTGGCTTACGTTTTAGCTAGGGAATAGTTGCCGTGGGAGTTGAACCCACCCGACCCAAACAATGTACGACTACTTTTGAATCTGCAAATTCTACTCGCAGAAGTGTTTTTCGTTGACCGATAATGAGCAACTACTATCCATACATCTCCCATCGACCTGAACTATTGCAGTAGTTCCAGACTAAGTGGAGATAAAGATAAACACGCCCGGAAAGCATCGAACTTTCGTTAGAGGTTTTGGAGACCTCTTTCTGACCAACAGACAGACGTATATAAAGTTTTCACGATTTTTTGAAACTTGAAACGGTCAAACTTTTTCATTGCTTTCCAAAACAAGAGGATTTGTCACTATCTCAACAAAGCTACTTCCTAGGATTTTCACTTCTCAATAATGACTACTGGTCGAATCCTTCATCGACGCACGCCGTACACAGGATTTGAACCTGCAAGCCTTTTACATCCAACGGTTTTCAAGACCGCTCCCTCACCACCCGGACATACGGCAAATATAGCAGTGTAGTGGAACTGCTATATCCGAAATTGCATTTGCCACTACTTTGTACAATTTCATGCGGACTTTCTACCGCTTACAGCAAGGTTCACCCCTGTCGTAAGTTAGCGCAGATACAAGGACTTGAACCTTGACAGCATTTCTGCTGGATAGCTTAGCAATCTACTGTGATACCATTACACAATATCTGCAAGTGGAGGTTTTTTACTTGGTTTTCCTCTGCCCAAGGATCTTTTAGTCAGCCGCAAGCGGCTCTATCAAGTTCCCATGAGATAAACATTAACCGGTGTATTTATCCCCTATGCTTCTGTAATAAGCATACTCGGAGTGTACTTGCAACAACACCTATTGTGACGAAGGGACTCGAACCCATACCCCACGGCTTAGAAGACCGTTGCTCTCTCCATTTGCGCTACGTCACAATGTGCGTTTCCATAAGCTGTATGCCTACATTTAAGGCGCTGACACAGCGCAACACTTATGGCTATTTTTATTTTCGCAGGGCATCCGCCAGTTACCTGCTAGTTTGGAGCGACCAAACCACCTACGCCAATTTTATGTCCGCAATGGCTGTGCGGGATTTTAATGTCTTTACTGACCATACCAGTTCTTTTTACAATGTCTCACTGGTGTACCCATTGATTGTTTTTTAAGTGGTCGCTCCACTCTTCCGACTCCGTGGGATGGGAACCGGAAAACCCTCACGAGCCTTGCGACGGCTCTTAACAGCATTCCGCTATGAGGTGAAAGGAGTCTTCCATGTAGATGGAATATTCGCAGATGGCAAAGACCGAAAGAAGAAAACATCTGCGAAACAGGACTACCAGGATTCGGACCTGGGAATGCAGCAGTCAAAGTGCTGTGCCTTACCGCTTGGCGATAGTCCTAAACTCCGGGAGAGAGACCATCTGCTCCCGGATTATTTTTTCGTGAAACACCCTATATTGCTTAATTGTCACGCCTGCGCACGGTACTTTAAAAAACTTGTTGTTGTCGAACGCATTATTCCATTTTTCGTTTCCCGCACACAGGCTGCATACACTCTTGATGCCTTGATTTCTCTGCCACATATCCAATGCCAACACAACACAAGATATTTGGCAATAATAATGGCTTTATGAATTTAACCCATTCAACAATGTGATATGGGATAATTCGCATAATCTTCGGTAACCACATAGGCTATACCCACATGAAAGTTATTCCAAATGCAAGGAACATTGCAAGTGCGAAGAAAGTAACTCCTTCTGATGCTGTTTTCTGTTTTGGAGCATACCATAAAGCAGATATTGCTAAAACTGTCAATACCAACGTTGTCATTATTTTTAAAATCATGAATCCAAGCATTTTTTCTTCTTCCTTCCTTCAATTTCATCGATCATTGCCATTACCAGTGCTTTAGCAAACTGGCTATTGTTGTGCATTTTAATCAGCAGATTGCCCTGCCGGATAAGATATTCCCAGTCTTCATCCGTTTTCGGATTAGCGCACTCTTTATGAATTTTCCAAACCTCTGTGTAGATCTCTTTAATCTCCGGTGGCAATTCACATTTCTCCTTAACTGGCAAATCTTCTTTAGGCTCTTTATCAAGCCTGCTCTTTTGGTGCTTCATCTGACAGCTAACCATTTCCGTAACATTCTCACGGTCTCTTTTGATTCCGTGACCTTGCAGAAACAATTCGCATTGCAGGACTTCACCGCATTTTGAACATTCGTCTTTTATATCTTTCCCGTAAATCTGCATACGCTTAATCTCTACCAGTGACTACTGCTCTTAAAAATACTCCGATGATGAACAGGATATATACCCATGCAGGAGCTTGTAATTGAAACAGTATCCATGCTAAAACTATGTAAATGAAAATCATTACACATCACCCTCTTCCCTATGGTTTGCCCGATCAATGTCAAATCCTTCCGGGTAACGTGCCTTAAGCTTATCTACATTCATCTGCATAATTTCATCAATACTCCATCCAAACGATTCACAAAGCATTGCCATATACCAGCAAATATCTCCTGCTTCTTTCTTCGCATGGTCAATATCTAGCGGCTTCTCATGGAAAATCCACTTTTTAATCATGTCGTTGAACTCTCCGACTTCTCCGGATAAGCCCAAGCAAGCATTTAATATGCCACCGAAATCTGAATTTCGTATATCTGCATTCGGTTCAGAGCAGTGTTTATCAAGATGAAAAATTTCCATAGCATTTCTTAATCTGTCTGTTGCATTGCCATCATTTGTTCTCATTGCTAATTTCTGATATTCTCTTCCGGTCATTGTTTTTTCTCCTATACACCCTTTTTATTTTTGAGGAAATTTGAGGGACTAAGTAGGGGCTGTTTGCTGATCCTGTCAGACCCCCTCCCCCGTTGTGCTATGCAGCTTTTCAACTATGCGCAAAATTCGCGCTTCGCGCAGTCTTTATTGATACGTTCTTAACTATCCCATATTTCCGCACGTTTCAGTAGTTGTTGCTACTAATTTGCATCTGATATATTATCGTCATACGCTCCGGAATCGGTCAATATTGATGTATTTTGTCCATTTGTACCGCCTAACTGTGGCAGATCCGAAGCAGTTAACGCTTGCTTGTGGTTCTGCTGCTCTCTCGATACTCCGGGAAGGTTCCATCCGTAGTGACGATTCAGGATTGCCAGGATCCCTACAGGGTTACGCTTTGCCGTGGCTAACTTTGCGCTTAGAGACTCTTCGCGAAAATCCGATATCTTTTTGCCGATGTCAGAACTTAATGGACTTGATTTAGTTCCCTCATCTCTCCAAGTAGCTATAGTATATCTGTCTATACCTGTTAATAAACTAAATCCTATAGCTGATACCTCTTTGTCATACATCATGCACATATATATATAATAATCACATATACGATTAATTAACGTATAGTCATAAGCATTATAATTACTATAACCACCCATAAACCCGTCTATATTATGCATCTCTTTAGATTTAAGACAATCAGGCTCATTAAATGCATGGCGTTTGATATACATAAGAGCAGCATTCCAAACGCTTTGAGACTCTTTCCTAATATCTTCGATTTTCTGATCTCTGCAGAACTGGGAAAGGTATAATTCCATGTCATTTTCATAAACCTGTGATGTTTCCGTATTTTCGACTTTTTCCATGTTCTGCACCTCCTAAAAATCTGCAATAAAAAAATCACTAAGCATCACTCAATAAACCTATGTTTTTTGATCTCCTCCACAGATCATGCAAAAACATAAATTTACAAAAGTGATCAGCTAGTGACTTCTGATCGGTTCCGGTCTGTCGGCTCCGGTGGTCTTGGTTACAATCTGGGCGGCTGCATATCCAGAGGGGGGGGTGGATTTGCACCGCTGTCACTCGCACCGTGTTAGCGTCGGCTCCCTAACTGCTTTTATCATACCATAAGTGCTATTTATAAATCCACAACATAATATCACAACCTTTTACGTGTTTGACAATTTGTTGTGGTGGTATGTCTGCCGGTGATCCTGAGCATATAAAAATCATGCGATTAAAAAATATCATCCGTGTAAATTTGGCAAATAGGATTTTTTAACAGACAGACAGGTAATTTTTGCAGATGGGTGTATGGTGGCAGCTGGTCGGCTCTAGTATTTATATATACTTGGTTATACAATATCTTTCTGCTCTTATTTACTTTTATTTTATCTAACCTTTATTTTATCTAATCTCCTTTTATTTAATCTGCGTCTACAAAATGTCTACAATTTGTCTACAAAATTTAGCACGTTAAAATGTCGCAGTGAAAATAGATCAAGAAAAGCAGGCTGTTAAACCTGCTTAATTCTTGTTTATGCTGTTGCTCTTTCTGTTCTTCTGATCCGTTCCGCTCTCGCTGTGATCCGGTCAATTAACACCCTGTCACCGTATGCGGTCTTGCTGGCTAATAACTCCGGGTCTGTCATGTTCTCCAGTGCTTGGAGCGTTTCCGCTTGCACCGTCTCCAGTGCCTGGAGTTCTGCCAGGTTAAATTCTTTCAGCCGTTCGGATTCCACGTTTTCCAGTTGCTCCCGATAGTACCGGAAGAACTGCCGGACGTTTGAGCGAATCCGGGCGGCTTTCTTTGCTGTGATCTGCTCCGGTGTTCCTGTCATTTCGTTCGCTCCTTTCGTTTGTTTGTATCTCAATTATATATCATGCTATATATCATGTCAATAGATTATTGCAATTATTTATTGATATTTTTCAAAAATTCATCAGCGCCTACAACTTGCGGCTGTTCCGATTTTTTCCGCTCTGCTCTCCTCTGCTCCTGGAGCTGGTGAAGTCTTTCGTTTGCTTGCATCAATGCAACCTTTTCCTCTACCTCTGTGCGCTCTGTATTTGCCTTTTCTGCGGTCTTTTCCGGCTTTTGCGGTAAATTCTCCGTTTGACTCTCCAAAGTGTCTAAATAAGCCAATACAGCCGATACAGCTATATCATTTATATTTATGTCTGATTCTGCTGCTCTGTCCTTTGTGCCTTTTGGTAATCTGATTTGTACAAGATCAAATTTACTGCGGTAATTGTTAATTGCTTTGCGTGTATAATCTGCTGTCCTTGCCATCTTAAAAACCTCCTTTAATAAATTGTTTTATCATATTATATAACACTTTATATATAAATGCAATATAATTGTATATATATCATGTCATATAAATTTTATATAAATATCTATAGAAAAGTGTTGACACATGCTATATATCATGATATAGTTATCTCAACAAATAAATAAAGCCGGTGACACCTACCAAGCTAACACCGGCACCCAAAAAGAAAGGCACCCATATTATAACACGGGTGAAAAGGTAAAGCAATATGTATAACTATTTAGAAGCTATGAAAAACGACATTACAGAGTACACCAACGACAACATCAATTTAGCAGATTATGCAGACCGTGACGAGCTGGAAAGCTACTTAAATGATGAGCTTTTTACAGAAGACAGCGTAACCGGAAACGCAAGCGGCTCTTACACCTTTAGCAGAGCACAGGCGCAGGAATATGTTAAAGATAACATTGATATTTTAAAAGATGCTTGCGAAGAGTTCGGAACCGATGCGGCATCGGTTGGCGAGTGGTTTCTGTCTGATGACTGGGAAAAAATGGACGTAACAATTAGATGTTATCTGTTAGGGCAGGCAATCGGCGAAGCCCTGGACGATATGGGGGACGAACTGGAAGAAGCTTTTGAAAGTGAGGAAGAATAAGAGCATGGAGAATTTTATATTACTAATTTGTGCAATGCTTGCCGGGTATGTGCTCCGGTATTATAAAGAGTTAAGCAAGTAAGACAGGCTTACACCGGGGACCGTGCCCCGGCTTGCTTTTCCCCGGAAACGGGAAAAATTGAAAATATGGAGGTATAGGAACATGACAAGAATTGAAAAAATGCGAAAAGATGGATACCCAAACATCATAAAAGGGAACGGAGGATATAGAGCATATTTGAAAGATATGCAACCTTTAGGCGGTGGCGATTATATGGCTATATATCGCTATCCCGGCGGTGAATGCTGTCATAGCCTGGAAGAAATTCAAAAATGCTTTGAAATCATTGAACAATAGCCGCCGCAGAGGATGCCCGCCGGATCACTACCGGCGGCGGTTTTATGGGTGGAATCTGCCCTAAAATTAAAAATAGGAGGTTGCCAAGATGAAAGAAAAGAACATTGAAAGACTTTACAAGCTGTTAGAGTGTGCGGAACGAGAGCACGACACAGAGACAGCCGCCGCCCTGCGGTGGGCAATTTTTGAACTTGAAAACAGATAAAAGACGGCTTACAACCGTCTTTTTGTTGTGTTCCGGGTGATCTGCTACCGCTTGCGGTGGTCTACTTGTGTTACTCTTCCACCGGATCCGGTCAGATCCTGCGCCCGGATATATTGACGGCTTGCGCTGTATTGGTGTACAATCAAATATTACAAAGGGGATTATACAAAATGCGAAAAGTGGGAATTGGTCATGTATATGACATCATGGAGAGCGTAGCGGATGCCGGGGAGCGGCTGGAAACCGTTATACGGGTGGAGACTGCCGCCGGTGGTATGTCTCCGGAATCTGCGGAGCTGTTGCGGTCTGCGTATGATTCCATGCTTTCTGCAGTCGGAGACCTTGCGAAAGCTGCGACACGGTGACCGGGTGACAGGTTCAGGACTCGCACTGCAGAAGTGCGCAGATGTTCCACACCTTGAATCGGTCTGAAAAAATCTGCGAAAAAACTCTGAAAACGGATTTTTCAGCTTGAAAAGTGCTACCCAGGGGGGATTAAAAATTTTTAGCACGAAAATTGTAGAAAAATTTTTCTTTCAAAAACCTCTGAAAACGAGATTTTCGGTTGAAAATGCAGACCTACGGGGGTATCAAAAGAAACACATTAAAATTTTTTCAATACTTCACATCTATTTATCGACAGAATACCACAAATGTGTTAAAATTTTATAAAATTCAAAATGAAAGGGGTAATTACTCTATGAAACAAAGTGGTTTAGGAATTGCTTCGATGATTTTAGGAATCATCAGTATTTTGACAGCTTGTATAGCTTTCGGAATTGTGCCGGGAATTATAGGTGCTGTTCTTGCTATCATTGCACTATGTCAGAAAGACAAGAAACACGGCACTGCTATCGCAGGACTGACTTGCTCTATTATCGGAATTATTATTTTTGCCATTATGGCATTGTTTGTAAATAGTGTATCCGATAGTAGCAAGGAATCTACTGGAACACAAGCATCAGTTTCTGCAACAACGGAAAGTTCTGCCGCAGTATCAGAAATCACACCGGAATCTAAAGTTGAAGAAGCGGAAGTACCTAGTGGTACTGTTATTTCTCCCGGTTACACATTCGATGCGGACGGCTTGCAAGTTACAATAAATGATTTTGACCTTGACTACACTGATTATGAGGATGAATACGGTTGGAACGCTCCTGCTGATGGAACAAAATACATTATGATTGATGTTTCCTATCAGAACAACAGTAAAGATGATAAGTATGTAAGCATCTACGATTTCCAGTGCTACGCAGACGATACAGATTGTGAACAAAATTACAGTGTTGTTGATAGTTCTTCGTTGAATGCAAATCTTTCAAGTGGCAGAAAAACATCTTACAAGATTGCATTTGTAGTTCCGCAGGATGCGCAGAGCATTGAACTGGAATATGAAACAAGCATTTGGACTGGAAACAAAGAAGTACTCAAATTACAATAGAATATAGGATTTTAAGGGCATCCGCAAGGGTGCTCTTATTTTTTTGTGTTGCGAATCTACGTTCGTCATGATATAATGTGTGTCAGTTAGGAAGTCTTGCACCATGTCCGGCGAGTGAAAGCTGATTAGACAGCCTAGATTGTAACCAAGACCCGGAATAAAGACAGACCAAAAAAAGATTGGAAGCTCGCTACTCCAACAGTAACAGGGGTAGTGGGCTTATTTTTATGCTCTTCTACTCTTTCACAAATCATTCCGGGAGGTATTAGAGATGAACGAATTAGAAGTATTTAGCAACAATGAATTTGGTGAAGTAAGAACTGTTGTTATTGATGGTGAGCCATTGTTTTGTCTTATTGACATTTGCAAAGCATTAGAGCTTTCTAACAGTCGCAATGTCGCAGATAGATTGGATGAAGATGAACGACGTAAGTTAGACTTACCCCGTCAAGGAGCAACTTGGTTTGTAACAGAATCCGGCTTGTATGCTGTTGTTTTGCGTAGTGACAAGCCTAATGCCAAGAATTTCAGAAAGTGGATAACATCAGAGGTTCTACCATCCATTCGCAAAACCGGAACATATTCTGTGGAGCAGTCTACACCAAATGTTCCTATGACATACCGTGATGCCGTTGCACAACTTTTGGAAAGCCTTGACCGGGAAGAGGAATTGAAAGCACAGCTTGATACTTCCAAGGACTGGTACTCTATTAAACGTGTAGCGGCTCTGAATGGTGTATCATGGAAACGTTTTGACTGGAGAAAGCTGAAAGCTACCGGAATTACAATGGGATATGAAGTAAAAAAGATATTCGATGCAAATTATGGCGAAGTGAACACTTATCACAAGTCCGTATGGGAAAAGGCATATCCGCAGTATGAATTGTAAAATAGAAATTCTCTTTAGAAATAGGGCTGAAACGGCTCTATTTTTATTTTTCTAAAAAAACTCTTGACTTGTAACTCGTAACGCTATATAATGTAACTTGTAACAAGGAGGTGATAATCATAGCACCTAAGAGCAGAGCCGATTACATGAAAAAGCGGAGGGAGAATACCAAAAACTTTAGTGTCGAAATTGAAAAAGAGAAGTTTGACAAGTTAGAAGAAAAACTCTCTGAAAAAGGAATCACTAAAAAGGAATGGTTTAATACCAAAGTTGATGAAGAAATCGGTAACAATTAAAAAGTGATTGCCAGTCCGCAAAAAACTTTAGCAATCACTCTTCTGCACCACTCTCAAAGAGATGGTAAATCTATAATACCATTTTTCCGAGAGAGAATCAACAGAGATTTCGGTAACTGTATGCCGTGTCCAAATAACCCGTATTCACGGTAGCGAACAAGTAGCGAATAATGTCACTGAAAACGGCACAGTGGCAAGAATTTTGAAATCTCTGCAATCATAGGGCACAGCTTATCTCCCCACCCCATAACAGATAGGTTGTGTCCTATTTTCAAAGAAAAGGAGAAATGACACATGGAAGAATTTGCAAAAATGATTTATAGCCAGTGGCAGAATGAGGATAACACCATAAGTTGGGATGATTACGACGAAGTAATCGGAAAATTGTATGAAATTCTCAATGACAAGTTAGCTGATTGCATAGAAAGAACAATAAACAAGAGAGTATGGAAAGTTCAAGAGAATGCTTTTATTGCAGGATTTTCTTATGCTTGCAAGTGCCTGTCTAATGGCAAGGTAAATATTTGTGTGGATGGAGGTAAAAATAAATGAAAACCTTTACATTGATTTCCATTCCAAAGGAACGATACGACCACATGGTAGAATCATACAGTGCCGTGGTAGCTGAAAATGAAAGACTGAAAGATAAATTGAAACGAATTGAAAGGTTGGTGAAAGAATATGACGGAACTGGTAAACGTTGAGGGAACAGAACTGGCTGTCAGAGAATATGATGGTCAAAGAGTTGTAACATTTAGGGATATTGATGAAGTACATCGTAGACCAAGTGGTACTGCGAAAAATGCATTTAGGAGAAATAAAAAGCACTTTGAGGTTGGAAAAGATTATTTTGTTCTAACGAAAGATTCTACGGTACGTTTAACGTACAGTGGAAATTCAAAGGGGACAGATAGTCACTTTTGCAAAATTCCTCCTGCCGGTATTACATTGCTTACAGAGCGTGGATATCTTAAAGTAGTGAAGCCGTTTAATGATGATTTGTCATGGAGAGTGCAGGATGCTCTTGTGGATGCTTATTTTGCGGTAAAGAATCAGCAACAAACCACAGCAATCGAGGAAAAGCCGACATTAGAGTTTGAAACAGACTGGTTCTGCATCAACCGTGGCAAAATCAATTACATCTGCCGTTGCTACGACATTACATCAAAGGAATATATGCACCACCTACTTAAAGTTTTGGGAAGAACGTATAATTTTGATGAAGCAAAGAGAATTTACTGCGCAACGACAGGAAACTGGAAATGCAGAAATTCCGAAGTAATCACATACTTCCCACAGCTTTCAGACCTTGCATCTAAAATTCTTAAGAAAGACTTAGAGGACTGCACAAAAGAAGAGACCCCATAACAGGGGTCTTTTCTATGCCATTATTTCCATGTATCCGCTTATCAATTCATCAGCCAACGCAAACACTTCTCTTCCGTAGGTAGCCAAAAAGTCGGCAACAATTTCTTCTGTCTGAATATCCATAGTCAGATTGTAGGATAGGCAGAACGCATGGCACAATTCATGGCACAGCACACGGTCATAGAAATTACCATGAATCATATTTGATATGTAAATATCTCTTGTGTTCCTGTCTGTCATGCCAAACGTATATGTACCATCAGAACGCATCAGCATAGGGCTGTGACTGCCTACGAGCCTTAAATTCCAGTCCATTCCATTTATCGTGAACAACTTACCACCTCCAACATAAAAGGGGCTAAATAAGCCCCTTAAGTGTTTTAACCGATTTTTGTTACCAGTGCAGACAGCTTGTTCCGCAGTACCGTCTTTTCTTCCGGTGTTGCATCGTTGATGATCTCCGTCATGTCGTTTGCAAGTTCGGTCATGTAGGTGTTCAGGTCACGGACTTTTGCTTCTTTGTCCTGCTGTGTATTCGCCTTATGCAGTTCCTTATTTTCCATGTAGGTTCTGCGGCTCATGCCACTTCTGCCCTCTCTTGCATCACGCATACCGGATGAAGAAGTTTCAGTGTAGTACATACGCCCCATGTCTCTGTCCATGTCACGGTGATACATTTCCGGTGTCATGTGGTAATAGGGTGGCTCTTCATAACCTCTGCGGTAGGTTCCACGACCTTTAGGTGCAAATCTGCCGTCAGCATAGCGGTAATGGTCATAAAAACGTTTACCACCGTCACCGTAACGATCAAACATTTCCATGACTTCGTCCGGGTCATAGTCCTGCATGGTTTTTGTCAGTTCCCGGTAATACATGGCTTCTGACAAATCTTTCATCATATCAACGGCTTTTGACATTTCGCAAATATCTACTTTGTCGATACCCTTGTCAAACTGCGCTTTAGCACATTCAGAAAGTTTTTCAATCATTTCATGCATTCTCTTAACATCCATGATTTTTCACCTCCTACGCTTCACGAACGGCAATCAAATTGCTGTTCTGCACTTCAATAGCTTGCGTAGAAGTGTTCTGAACGGCTACCGTACTGCAGCATCCACGAGGGACATCAATGTAAGCCTGCGCAGAAACGTTAAATAAATTCTCTGCAGCTGCAGGAGTTACGATCATTCTTGTGGACTGTAAAGGTTCTCCGTCTACTGCCAGCGCAAGAGAAATTTCCCCAACAGTTCCACCAGTGGGAATCTGAATGTTGCCGGAATAACTTACAAGGAATCTTGCCCGGCACTGATTAGTGATACCTCTTAACTTCACAATTCCGGATCCCTCTCTGTGAGTGATACAACCACTTCCATTTACGGCAGTTTCGGTAAAAGCAACGTCTGCTCCTGCTGCCACAGTCTGTAATGCTACTGCTGTATATTCAGCCATAATAAATACCTCTCTTTCAAAATCAAAGGGGCAAACCATATAGTCTGCCCCATGTTGTCAGTAATTCTGCATAGCAGACATAATCGAGTTAACTCAATTAAGATACTCAATTATTCAATTTTAGCAATTACAGCCGGTATTGCAACCGCAGCCATAAGCGTAAGCGTTAGGATTAGACACAATATAAGCTGGAATAGCTGTAGGATTTACAGAGTTGACAATCTGCTGTGTCTGTGCTGTCATTGCAGTAGTCAGAAGTGCATTCTGTCTATCCTGTGAAGCAGAAAGTTCAAGTTTCTGCACCTTATCTCTCAAATCCGCATTTTCTTTTGCACATAAGTAATCAAGAATTGCTCTAGTGCCGGCATTCTGATTATCAATGATATCCCTTGTGTTGTTATTCATGGTGTTCTGCAATGCGCAAGTATTCGTTGCCATATTGTAGTTTACACCCTGGATAGCTTCACGGGTATCGCAGCAGCACTGTGCTAACTGTGCTTGTAAAGCGTTAGCATTCTGCATTCCTGCTACGGTGTCTGCATTGATAGCCTGTTGGATGCCATAGCCAGTCTGTAAAATGTTGGTATTTACGCCATTAAATCCGGTAAGCATACCGTTGTTCACAGCGTAGAATCCGTCACACAGACCGTTGTTGATTCCGTCCAGTTTACCGATGATAGACTGGGTGTCGAACCCTCTTTGTAATGCAGAATCGGTGTAGTAACTGGAATTAGAGCCATTACCGCCCCATCCATTACCGCCCCAACCTCCAAAAGCGAAGAAAAGGACGAAAATAATAATCCACCATGCACCATCGTCGCCCCATGCACCGTTGTTCCCATATCCGCTGTTGGCAGGCATAACAGGCATGGTAAAGGGAGTATTGTTACTCTCAAACATAATTTTTACCTCCATATAAGATTTTTTATACTTAATCTTGCAAGAATTTAGTATCTACTTCATAGGAAATTGACGCTTGAATTTTTCAAATTCAGAATCAAAATCTACGCCACGTTCCTTAGCAATATTTCTGCCAAAATTTTCAACACCTGATATGTCACCTTTTTGCGCCATTCCCATTACATTTCTAATCATGGGGTTTTGCATCATCTGACTATTTCCCATAATCCCTTGAATTATTTGTTGTGGATTTCCCATCCCTTTGAGCATCTGCATAGGATTCATCATTTTCATTCTGCATCATCCTTTCTTTGCGATTGTGGAGTTTTCCTTTGCGTTTGCGAAGTTTTCAACTGTTCAATCTTTTGTTCCAGTTCATCGAAACGCTTCATAAATACCGCTGTGGCTTCGTCTGATAGGTCAAATTTCGCCTTTTCTGTGTCTGACGGTAAATTGTTAGGGTCTGCATCTAAAACAGGCTTGTAAAGCCTTGTATAGATTTTCCCATCTGCTCCCCAGGATTTAGCATAGATCTCCGACAGGTCCTGTTTTGGGAAAAATGCTGTGTTTCCATCCATAGGAACCTCATTCGGTGCTATGCACTCTTGCGCCGGTACAATACGACCGTACATCTGTACTGTGTTTTGCTGTGACTGCTGCATAAACTGCTGTGGTTGGAATTGCTCCTGTTGTGGCATAAACTGTCCGTACATAGGTGTTCTATACTGCGGATTGAAATAGTTCGGATTCATAATCGGCTGCGGCATGACTGTTCTCCCTTTCTTCCATTGATTCTATCTGTTTCGCAATTTCAACTTCATCAAGTGTCTGATATGTCGGCTTGTTCATAAGTCCCAACGGACTGAAATTCATAAGCATTACCCGTTTCTCCTAAAACTTCCTCGATCACATGAACCATGATTGATTGATACTTAATCGGCACTTCCCTTGTACGTTCTTTGCTGAATATATGTTCCAGTGTTTCATCTGAAAATTTGAATTTTCCCATAAGGTCATCCCTCCTTATGCTTAAATTTTGGCATAAAAAAAGACGGTATACCCGTCATGTATCCGTCACATTTCATTCACTATAAAATTATTGGAATCTTTGCAAAAAACTCCTTTCGTTTTAGGCTTGACTACTATTTTGACTACTATTCGACTACCCGTTGCCCGGGAATGCCCATTTTATCAGCTTTTTCGAGTGGAAGCAAGGGGGCTCGAACCCCACTCTATTCCTCTTACTTTCCGCATATTTACTGGATTTCTAGGTGTTTTTTGTTGATTACTTTTGACTACTTTCGCAAAAATAGTAGTCAAATCACCTTGCCTGTAAATCTGGTATACTACTCAAAATAGACGATTTCTTTTCAATGGTTTTCCTGTTCCTATGATAGTGTATTTCTGATGTCATAATATCTGTATGCCCCATCTGATCCATAACAAGTCTCTTATCCACATTGTTATCCATAAGAATAGTTCCATATGTCTTTCTTACTTTGTGCGGTGGCTTTGGATAAATTTTCAATTTCCTGCAAAGCCTTTTCTGCCTTTGTCTAACCGCCTGTGCGGTGATCCTAATATCATTTTTTGTAAAAATGTAATCTCCAAACGGATTCATGTGTTTTATTTTATCGCAAATCCATACATAATCACTTGGTATAATTGCTGTTCTGATTCCTGCCTTGGTTTTAGGATACTCTTTTACTTCAACAACATTGTTTCCGTTTTCATCTTTATACTTCGTCTCCGTTCTGCGAACGTTAAAAGTATTATCAGAAAAATCGGAATGCCTTAATGTTACAACTTCTCCGATACGTACGCCAGTTAAAAACATAAGCAATATCGCAACATTAGAAGTATCAAGGTGGCTGACAAGATACTTAATCATTACATCAGTTTCATATTCGTCGAATACTTCTTCATAGTCTTCTTTTATTACTTTTTTAAAATCACTATCAGATACGTCAAGATTATCAAACAGTTCTACGATATTAAAATCAATAAGTTTGCGTTTTTTCGCTCTTTTAAGAAATGTTCTTGTAATTCCTTTTAGACCGGAAAATGATTTAGGTGTCAACTCTTTATCGGCAATTTCTTCCTCTAAAAAATCCCCCCATTCATCTTCTGATATTGATTTTATTCTTCGCTTTCCCAACTCTCCATAGTGTCTGAGAAAATATCTCTCGTCTCTGTCGTATGTTGCTTTACATATCTTTTTAAGAGACAATCTCCGGTCTTCACATTCGTAAAACACTTCTGTAACTTTTGGATTTTGCTCTTTTTGGTAGTAAAACTCAATAACTTCTTCTTTGAGATCTTCCTCGCTTTTCTTTTTTACAAGTCTCCTTCCTTTTTCTTCATCTGGCAAATAAGTTCTCCAGTATCCGTCTTTGCCTTTGTTGATTGCGTATTGGTGTTTCTTCAGATACTCCTCTTTCTTTTTCATTTCAATGCTTTTTTGCAAAGATTCCGTGTCAATCATACCATTGCTAACGGCATATTGCAATATTTCCATATCAGAAAGTTCCAAATCTATCACCTTCTAACCGCTTAAGTTTATTTTTTATAGACCTTACTCTTCTTTCTACAGTAGTTACAGAAATGGAATGTCTAAAGGATATTTCTTTTTGAGAAATTCCTTTAGACAAATCCCAAAACACTTTCTCTTCCTCTTCCGTGAAATTGGCGTTCCGGAAGATTTCTTCAAGTTCTGGCTTAGTCAGTTTTGACAACTTCATAAGCCATTCTCCTCTACTAAATTTCAGTTTAGATGTTCATAACACCAGACTTCCATCCTGCTTTTTTAGCCTCTTCTGAAAGAATCTCATTTTCTTCAGCTATAGCCATTTTTCTTTGTTGTTTTTCTAAACAATATATTGATAAAATTTCATCCACCAACTCATTAATACTACATAACATATCTCCGTCAACCTCTTCGGTTCGTTCTGCATCATTTAAAATATTTTTTATATCTTCTGCACATTCATGTATTTTTCTCATACAAATGCCTCCATAAATCTTAATATTTCAGTTTACCTACGCATTCGATACTATCTCTTTTACTTTTTTCTCGTAAAATTCATCCGAAATATACTGGTCTCCGTAAGGAATCTTACTATCCGTCAGCACGGCATAGGCTTCCGCCCAAGACAGACCTCCTCTGGCTGCCAATCTGTCTAATGTCTGACCACAGTGATTTTTTAATGCCGCCTCTTCATGCGGTTTGATAATATCATAGGGAATGTATTCTTTTCCCCTTTTCGTCATAATCGGAAATTCTTTCATATACTATCTCTCTTTCAGTTTACAGCATTACCAGTTCATCCTTGTTGATAAGCGTACTGGCAATACTTCTTGTTACATGTGTCATAATTTCAGCCTGTGAATGATTTTCTGTAGCATACTTTCTAATAGAATCCAAATCATAAGAAAAGCCTGCATCATCAAGGTACTGTCTGATAAACCGTTCATTATCTTCTGATGAAAGACGATGCAATTCATGCTTTTCTGTAAATCTACGCTTCACTGCAGTATCAACATCATCTATGAGGTTTGTTGCGGCAATGATTACATGGTCGTTAGTAACTGCATCTAACAGCTGTAACAAGCATGTTGTACTTCTGGAAACCTCTGCGCTCGCTCCTCCTCCACCATATTCCCTCTTTACTGCCAAGCTGTCGATTTCATCCAACATTACAACGCATTGATCCTGATTGATGAAATTAAACAGATTCGTAAGATTTTTTGCAGTTCCACCAAGATAACTATCAAGCATTCTTGAAAAATTCACATATAAATACGGCATTTCAAGTTTATATGCTACATACCTGGAAAAAGCCGTCTTCCCGACTCCGCTCTCGCCATAGAGCAATGTTGCATTCAGATACGGGATCTGTTTCTCCATAAGCTGTAAACTCACATCATTCATGTTCTTGATCAGTTCGAATAATTCCTTTTCTTCATTGGTCAGATAATATCTGCTTTCTAAGTATGTATTTGTCAGATCTTCCATCGTTGCAAAACTGGAAACATTTGCTGGTAGCTCCATAAGATTCATTCCACCAGATCGTAACAAACTTTGATATTTTGTGACTGCATAATGATTTTTCTGAGTTGTATCCTCAGCGCAACAGCAAAGAGCTGCATCTTTTGCTTTTTGTATATTGTTTTCAGCCACATATCGCACTAAGGCAAGTTGATTTCTTGTCATTCCCATTTCATATTTCCTCCGGTAAATTCTAATTGATTCCACCGCAGTGTCCTACCATTCCTGCCTGTCTTAATGCATTCATAATAGTCCGCTCCGCTACTTCATATGACATTTCTTTATCCATAGTGATGTCCATGCGGATAGAGAATTTCTTTTTCTTAGCCTGATCTGTCGCCTGTCCTGTGCACAACGCATATTCGTTCATGATTATCTGGATTATACAATTATCACAATCACCTGTGCAGGACTCGGATCCTTCACACGGCATCTCTACATCGTCCGGGACGCTTTCTCCTTCGCTTGTAGCCGGATTGGTCATGGTGCAGCATTCTTCCGGTACCCAGACTCCTTCATCAAATTCAACCATTTTTATCATTCTGCTACCTCCTTCGTTATTTCCTAATTTAACTTATTAAAAACAACTCAAATAGAAACTCAAATTTTTAATAAAATTTTTCACTTTTTAACTCAACTTTTGAGTTACTATTTCACTTTTTAGTTTCTGATTTCACTCCCTTGCTCAATATTTAAGTTTTTGAACATTTCACACATCACATCAACCACGATGCTGTTACCAAACTGCTTGTAAAGTTGTGTGTTGCTGTTGACCGCTGCCATCTTGGAGATATCTTCATCAGATACTCCCATCAGACGTCCGCATTCTCTCGGTGTCAGCTTTCGAATAATATGTTGTAATTTCACACTTTCATATAATTTTATCATTGCTGTATCTGCTATTTTTGGTACATTGTAATGACCGGCTGTAAGTGTAGATGCGATTCCATCTGTATAAACAACTTTTTCGTCCTGCGATGAATTTATTTTTCCAGCAACTTTTATAAGACAATCAGAACCATCTTTGTAATATCTAGCTGATATTGTTGATGCAATGTCATCAACATCTTTAATCACTGCATGAAAAGTATTTCCTTTTTCTTTCTGCTTTTTTGCGTGTTCCACAAATCCTTTCAATGCCTTATCACTTACATAGAATTTGTCATCAATCACTTCTTCTTGATAATCACGTATTCTTTTTGTAAGTTGTATAGATTCAGGAAAATTATATGAATATTCTCCTAAAAATGAAAACATGAAGCATCTTTCACGGTTCTGTGCCACTCCGTAGTTCTTTGCGTTTAAGTCCTGCCAGTAACTTACATATCCAAGACTTGTCAGAAAATCAATCCAGTTTTGAAAATCTACCATGTTTGCATCGGCATGAACTTGTGGCACGTTTTCCATGAACAAAATCTGTGGCAACTCACCGCCACCATCTCTTATCTCTTTCAGAATACGTTCCACTTCCCACAAAAGACCGGACCGTGTACCACTGCCCTTTTTCATGCCTGCTTGCTTACCGGCAACCGATAAATCGGTGCATGGAAACGAGTAAGTAAGTAAGTAAGTGAAGGTTTCAGTATCGCAGATATTCAAATCATCCGCATGAACCTTTGTTATGTCCATTGTAGGAAAATCTGTGCCATGCACCGCATTGTAGCTTGCTACGGCATACTTATCAAACTCAACAACTCTGTAATGCTCAAATTTTGCACCGATTCTTTCCAGTGCCATTGCCTGCGAACCATATCCGGCAAACAGTTCTATCAGCCTTATAGGCTTTGTAATACGTATCGGTTCACGTATCATGTCAAAAATGCTCATCTGAATCATGCCATCACCTCCGGCATAAAATCAGATAATCGCATTTGTGCCATTTCTGCATCTAATCTCTTTTTGGACAAATCATAATAATGCTTGTCCAGTTCAAAGCCAACATATGGATGGTTGGTTCTGTAGCAGGCTATCAAGCTGCTGGCACTGCCTACATGAGTGTCCAAGATAATGTCTCCGGGCTTTGCATAGCGGTTCAGAAGCCATTCATATAGTGCCACTGGCTTTTGTGTAGGGTGTATACGTTTTTCATTCAACGACTTATTACCTTGCTGAATAGTTCCTTCAGTAATTGACTTTCCCTGGAACATTCCACGCCACATATACCGGAATATGTCTATCCTTTTAGTCAGACTGCAGAATGCCACCTCTGCATCCGACTGGTCAGAACCATCATTGCATTTATCCCATACAATAAGACCACCAGCCAAAGTAAAATCAAAGTAATTGCAACCCCATATAATCTGATTTTTGGATACCCGAAACAATTCCTCGAAGTATTCCCTAGAGGGTGGCTCATTGTCCCACCCTCTGTTTTCGTACTGTCCGTCCTTTACATATGTTTTTGTTCCATTTTTCTGCTTAACATATGTATTCCTATTTTTTCCACCATGCTCATGTAAGCCATACGGTGGATCCACAATCGCAAGGTCAAAGTAACCATCCGGGAACTCTTTCATCCCATCCATGCAATCCATGTTGTAATATCCAAAATCCATTACGGCATCACCCCCGGAATATCCTCAAAACTAATCTGATTATCTCGTTCAAAGACAATCATCTCATTTTTGGCTCTCTGATAAAAGTTGCGGTCAATCTCAAATCCGAATGCACTTCTCCCGATCTCTGCGGCTGCTCTTAAGGTACTACCGCTGCCACAGCAAGGATCAATCACTACATCACCGGGATCTGTAAAAATATCTATCAGCTTTTTCAGGACTGCTACAGGCTTTTGTGCTGGATGAATTTTCGGTACATCTTTTCCGTCTTTCTCCCAGCTGAACCAGTTAAAAATCATTTTTCCAGTGCCACGGATCGTCTTTCCGTCCTCGTCAACCCTTGCACCGTTCCGGAACTTCGGCAGCTTGTCACGGTAGAACACAAGAGCATATTCAGTAGCACCAACCACACGCATATTTGCCTTAAGCACCTGCGGACTGTAATTTTTAACAAATACCAACGGTATGTAATGGACGAATCCATGTTTATAGGCGGCATCAATCAGCGTAGGCATCTGTTCAAAAGAGCAGAACACGATCATGCAAGGACTGTTGCTACTTCTTCCCCTGGTAACGCTATTCTTGTCTTCCTTTTTCAGCATCTTTGAGCAGAAATGGAAATACTCATACAGATTAAAGTTGAAATCGGAATTGAATGCCGCCTTACCTGCTAGCTTGCTTTCACCGTTCTTATTATCCCCGCCGTTGTACCACATAGGATTACTTCCGTAGAAATTCTTGCCGACATTATACGGGACATCGGCAATGATAAGCTGTGCCGGAGGAATTGCGTATTTCTTATAGTTCTGCATTGAATCTCTGTAAATCTCACATTTTAATTTTTTCATTTTTTCAAGGAGACCGCATATGCTTCACTCTGCGCAGAGTCTCGGCTCCTTTCTGTGTTATGAATTAAACAGTACTCTGTTGATGTCTTTAGCAATGGTACAAATTTGACATGCCAGTTCCTTGTTTGCAATTACTTCATCCGTGAGGCAATTCGGTGTTCCCCTATATTATTGTCATTATTGTTGTCGGATGTAATGGTGCAATAAATAGCTGATAATACTGCTCTAGTCTCAAGCAAATTATTTCTGGTCTCATGCTCATAGTCAGCAACGCACATCGGTTTTTCAGCTTTTGCTTCGCAACATACATTGTTATTCATTTTGTTATCCTCCTGTTATTTCTGTGCTAAATAGCACATGATTCCACAATTTGGGAATATCAGTATCTTATATTCATATTCCCATGTTCGTTAATCCAATCAATAGCTTCACGATATGTAACCCCATTGTTTTCAATAACATCCAACAATTTATACATTCCTGGATGAGTTTCCTTTAGCCGTTCAAAGCGTCCTTCTCCCGGCTTTTCAAGATGACACCCAAAACCACACAACACGCATCCGGTTCTATTGCATCCAGTAGTCTTAAGCGGTCTATTTCCAGTGTCAAACAATCCATAATCAGCAGATAACTCCGACAAGTCCATTTGACCATCAACACTTCCCTCTGCATCATAATCAATGACAACATCACCATATACGGAACATATAGGAAGATTATTGAGTTTGATATATAAAAGCACATCTTGTTCTGTCCAAAAAGACATGGGATTACTTGTTGGTATTTTTAAATTGAATCCATTGCAACCGTTTTGTAGCCATTTCTGCGTACGTAATTTGCTTTCGCTCGCCATAGTGGCTGTTATAGGATTTCTTCCAGTTTTTCTATGGTATTCGTGCAATGGTTTTTTCTTCATTACGGTGCAACATTTGTTTGAAATATCAAATGGAGATTCAAGCATAAATTTGTATTTTTCTTGCGAAAAACTGCTTTTTTCTTCTCTAGTGGGATTCTCCTTTATCGGATTTTCTTTGTCGGTTGTAAGCATCCCTATCATTATTGCAAGCCTTCGATTGCTTCCTCCTGCTTTCGACTTCATCCGGCTGTTTAGTAAATTCGACAGTTTCTCTGATTCAATGATGCTTTTTATCGTACCCCCTCTAATTGCTTTTAGGTGTTCTTCCAAAATTAAGCCAGTGTTAGAGGGGGCATCCGAAAATTTACTGTATTTTCCTGTCCCTGTGATTTTTTCGTAGAAATATTTATAATGCGGTTGCTGTCTGTCTGTCTGTCTGTCTGTCTGTCAAATTCTATTTGACCGATAATCTCTGTCAAGTATTTTTTTGCACCATACACACTTTCAGATACTTCTTTGCTAATCAGAGGAAATCCATATTTTTTGCAAACTTCACTGAAAGATATTTTAGGTTTTAAAATCACAATATTATCAAAAGTCATGGCAAATTGCTTTAATTCCGGATATTGCGTTGGGACATCTGCAAAAACAAAGGGAATATTTTTGTATCCGCAGACTTTTCTAATTATATGTCCTAAAACAGTACTATCTTTTCCTGCACTAAAAGAGATATATACACCGTCTTCACCATACTTGTCTACAAACTGGTCGATTCTATACTTTGTCATACGTATCTTTGCAGACAACGGCATGGCTTGCATTTGGTATAAATCAGATAATGTATGCTTATTTCCCATGTTCTCATTCCTTTCTTACAATCGTTTCTGCCTGCTCCTTGTACTGTCTGCCTGCCATCTGCACCAGATAGTGCTGCAAGGCTTCATCCACGCTGACACGATGCTTGGTACAGTAGCGGTCAACGTACCGCTTAAAGTCGTTATTTTTTTGATAAAGTACTTCATATTCATCAAACTTAACCTCGATATTTTCAATGTTGGTACAATCAACTCGTTCCATCTGCATCACACTCCTTTAAGATTTCATCCAAGCAAGCATTAAATCCTGCATTCATCATCAGTTTGTCATTCTCACTTTCTTTCCCTACTGTACGTCTTTTCTCCGGCAGTTCTCTGAGCGGACAAGAATCTGGCTTTTCCCCGTAGCGTCCGCCATTTATCGGAATTTTTTTCCCTGTAATAGCGCAGTCGTAAAGAGCATCGTCTTTATAACTGGGATATTTACAAGCGCAATTCTCACAGGTTTCCGGCATATATACATTTTTCATATCCAAAATCTATTTCTGCTGGACACATAACTGCAAATGCCAACTCTTCGTCCGTCATGCTCCTGATCCGGTCTGCGTTTGTCATTGGTGCGTAGAAATCACAGTTTCTTTCGATGTCTTCCTGCGGACAGTCGTTGATTTTTTCGCACTATGAGTAAGCATCAAAACCATTATCCTTTGTTTCTAAATTCTTGCAGTTATTACATTTCGCCATTATCTACCTCACTTTCCCGGTACGGCTCCGGCAGTGGCATCCAAGCTGTGACATTTACGCTATCAATGTCATCACCGAGGACAAACCGTCCTCCCAAATATTGTACAAAGCAACAACGGTTTCGATATGTATCCCATCCAATTACGCTATTAAGAGATTCTTCCGGCAGTCTCTCGCTTACCGGAATCCACACCGGCTGATTCTGCAAGGCGGTGATTGCCATTTCCATAAGTTCTTGCCAATATTCTTCATTTACAAACTCATCCCAATGAGGATTAAACCTGATAATGTCCAAATCCCTGATAGCTTCTTCTCTCTTCATTCCGCACCTTCCATTTCTGCCAGCTTGGCTTCGGCTTCCTCTCCTGTGAGGAATACCGTTTTACCAAAATCCATTACATCAATTTGGCCAGATAAAGTCTTATCGTTTGATTCATAATCGCAATACAGTATAATTTCTCCATCTTCAAAACAGTCCAAATGAAAGTCTTTAACTGTAAACTCGTCTATGTCTTTTCCAAATCCTGCAAAATCAAGGAAAATTTTATCTCCCACATTGCACGGCAACCGCAGAAGCAATCCCTGCTCCTCGTAATCCTCGTAGCGTTTCAACTTTTCCCTCAACTCTGCCATTGCCCACATGTTTCGGTAGAATATCGCAATCAGACCTCTTACGTCTGCAAACGGGTCAATACCAAGGTTGTCCATCATTTCTTCGTCAAAAGATTCGTCTTGCAATGGCAAATCTTCTCCTACCAAAGTAGTTGTGAGTTTTCTTACAAAATCTCTTTCGTCTATATCAATCTCATAATCTCTGTATCTGCCACTTCCATCCTTTGCTATGTAACAACAATTAAGTGCCAGTTTAAACATTCCCATTTCTGATACATTCTTATTGGTTGTCAGTCTCTCCATACTTGCTCCTTTCCTTGATCCTCGGTCTCTCCACCATCACTGGATAGCTGCACTCATACGGCTTCGTGCGTCCGATTCTAATAGCATCAGCAACCGGATGTGTAGCCATGTAGAGTAAGTCACCGTTCTGAAAGTTTCCTGTTCCCTCTCTCATGAAACTACACTCCTTTTTCCGTATGTACTTGCGATTCCGTATACATTGCAAATTTCTCTGTAATATTTTTCCTGTGCATGGATATGAGCATCCACACGGTCAAGTTCCGTCTCACACCACTTTGCAAATTCTTCTGCAGACAATGGTGTTTCCAAATTTTCAAATTTTTCTCTGTTTTCAATCACAAAACGCACCATGTCAACCGGGATGTGGTTCAAATCCGCAAGAATCTGAATCTGTTTGTCCTTGTCCTCTGCTTTTTCATAGTTCGCCAACAGTTCATATCCTGTCATCTGCATTTATATCACCTCTTATCAAGTTTGATTTCTTTATCGTAGCAACTCTTCTTCGGATTCCCCTCTACCGGAGAAACCATCTTTTTAGGATCTGTAGTGTATGCTCCGTTTAGTTTCACACCTATTTTGCTTTTTTCATCCACATAGCATGACGGTTTGTAACGATCCGGTGGAATGTAGTTGTGAATGCGCCAGTGCTTCACCAACACAACACCGCTGTCGAAAGATAAAAGGAATCTGCTGTCTATAAGTATCTTCAAATCATCATCAGAAGCACCACACATCCTTATGATTTTCCGTGGATTGTTCACAAATCCGTCATCATCAGCGTTCATACAGATATGGAAATAAAGCATTTGAGCCGTAGCAGGAATATCCAAAAAAGCATCACTCTCAATTATTTTTGCACTGAACATTCGTTTTTCTGCCATTTAGAACTCCTTACTCAAAAATAGGCTTCTCAATATAGATTCCGGTGTTTTCCACCAGTTCTCTCCACAAGTCCATGAAATCCTTTCCGTTGCACTTGTCTCTGGCTTTGTCCATGTGGTCAGAAAACTTATCCTTGAAATTCGTCAGCTTCTTCTTACCGAATCCATCTTCCATAAGAATCACCATTCCATATAGTATGTACCTGGTGGACAACTCATTGATAAGGTTGTTACATCTGACCTGTTCCCGGATGCAGTTCTGCGCTACAACCGACTTGTAATGTGGATAATCAGCTTCGGTAAATTTCTTGTACTCAATCGTCCAGTCTGCAAAATCGTTAAGCCTGCTCTGCAACTCCGTATAAGGCTCATTCTCGTATTTTTCGTTGTACTCGGTGAATTTACCGCAGAAGTCAGAAAGCCTCGTCTGTGAGTATTTGTAGTCTTTCCACAAGGTATAGCAGAACAGTGTCAGTATTCCGGTGAATGGACTTCTCTCCGCAGACTGCTTCAAAAGTTCTGTCTGCCGCATGATTTTCAAAATTTCCTGCGGATTGTCATATCGTTTTGGCATTTTATGTATCACCTCTTTTCAAGTTCTGGCTCTTTCCTTTTGCAATGAGTAGCACCGTATTCTGATTTTCCTACATATTCGTAGCAATCAACACATTTCCATCTACCACTTTGATACGGTTTGTGAGTACGTCCGTTGATTGAGTGCATTGTGTTTGGGTACTCATTCCAACAGCTACAATCGTAATTTTTTTCGCTCATGTAATCTTCTCAAATTGCTTTAACAGGCATTCCTTACAAAACTGTACACCGTCAAACTCGTAAAGTTCCTCTACCTCTTCCTTACAATCATCGCAATACAAATGTTTCACATTTATGTTCGGGCACCTATTGCCGAGACATGGATAAGCTTCCGTTGCGCATCCGCAGCATTCACCTTCGTATTTCACCATTTTCTGAAAAACTCCTTTAATTTATTACAGACTTGCTGAAATCTATACTTAAATAAGTATTTTTTAAAAGATTCAGTTCCATATTGATAGCAAAGATACATAATTTGTTTTTGAGTAGAAAGAGATTCATAAAACTCCTTGTCAGTTTCTTCAACGTATTGTAAAAGTACTTCATAGTCTGTTTTATTCATTACTTTCACCATCCTTTTCTCCATGCAAAAGTTCCATAAACCGAACAAATTGTCTTTGCGACACGGAATTGTTCTGCTTCTCAGGCTTCAAACTGATGACCAGATGCTTGTCGGCAATGTTCGCCAGTTCCCTTGCAAGGTTGATTTTGCCTTGTGCCAGTCCATCACGGTAACCTTTTCCCGGTCGGTACTCTGCGATCTGCTTCTTTCCATCACCTTGACCGCCTGCTGTCTTGTTGCGAAGTTGGTAACCCTCGTCTGCATAACGTTTAATCCAGTACTGCTCCCACTTGTCCAGTTCTTCTACCGGATAATTTAGGAATCCGATTTTCCAACCGTATATATTATCTGCAGAATATAATCCGTGGCTCTTCATGGATAAATCAATGTGCTGGTATCCGTTAAGATGCCCTGCCAGTCTTTGGAGTAGGTGTACCGCCTGTCCCACATACGCAAATCGGAAACCATCCTCGTCTGTTCTTGTCAGAAAGTAAATTCCACTTCCATCGTCTACGTGTGGATTAACCGCCAGTATTCTTTCACGATTCTTTCTCTCTATGGATTTTGCTTTTGCTATATTCTTCCAATCAGCCAACCACATCACCGCCTATTCTTCTAAAACGCTCATATCATATCCGCTGGCAACAAAACTTATTGTTTTTTCATGGTTACATCTGTTTCCCAAATATGTGTATATTTTTTCCATATCTTTCTCTGAAAAAGTAGTACCCAAAAAATCATTTATTCCTTGCAAAATGAATTTATGGAATTTGTCATTGCTCTTTTTAGTGCTGTATGGTTCTGTTTTGTATGCTGCCCTTGAAAGCCATTCCAAAACTTTACACTTCACATCCATTTCTGTATTACAATCTTTCAATATAAAATATGTGTTGCTTTCGATATGTGCTATAAATTCTACTTTGATTGTTACAACACTATTCGGAAAGCAATTCATAAGTTTAGATATTAAACTCCACTCAATCAAAACGGGCACTCCTTTCCATTCCGTAAAATCCATTCCTTGCCTGCTGCCGCATAGTCCACATTCGCCAATGGAACAATCTTTTTTACCTCTGCGACACATTCATCAGCATCGGTTGTATCACCGCCTAAATGGCACAATATGACGTTCTGCAAGGCATCTGATTTGTTCGCTTCTACAATTCCTTTGCAAGTCTCCAGTTCACAGTGACCTTTGACCTTGTGAACGTAATTAGGTGCATCCATGTCAACATATTTCTTCTGATAGTTGCACTCAATCAGCATATGTTCTAACCGCTGTTTTTTGAACACATACGGGCAATATTCAAGGTCCGTAAGATACAGAAGTTTCTGACCGTCAACCATAATCAAAAATCCGTAGTTCTCTGTGCCGTTGTGTGGCACTTGAAAGCAGAATATGTGGAATTTTCCCATTTGTATTTTACGTTCTGAATGGTCTGACTGCGGTTGCCACACCTTTATTCCCATGTGTTCAAGGTCTGTTACGGATAATGAGTGGTCTTTGTGCGTATGGGTGCATATCGCACCCACAACACACTTAATATTCCAGTTAAGACCACGTTTTATGTCCATGATGGGAAGTCCTGCATCCAGTAAAAGCGTTTCACCGTTATCTGCCGTTAGAAGATAGCAGTTACCGGAAGAACCGGAGCCTAAACATTTTAGCTTCATGTTTCTACCTCAATTTCGTCATCTTTTGGAAACTGAAATATGCAGTTATTTACATATTCAACTTTTGATGGCTCATTGTTCATGGTTTGAACTATAATTCCACTATTTTTCAATTTTTCAAACTGTTTTACCACATCTTCTGTAATTTCAACATTTTGAAAAAGAATCGGCATACTAACGTATGCTTTTCTAAGCATTTCCATAGCTTTCAGTGCCTTTTCTTCTGTAAAATATGTGGCTATTTGTGTAATAGTATCTGTATCTCCAGCCATCTGAATACGAATAGTAAATGATTTTGGTGTTATCAGAGGAAATATAAAAATACAGCTATTTTCATATGGAAAATCAATACTTCCATCCTGCGATATAACTCTCATGGCAACCTCCTACTTAATCTCAATATCCGGAATAAGCCGATCAGGATAAAACACTAATTCATAATGGTATTTGTCCGTAGATTTCGGTTCTACCTGTTCCATCACATAGCAAGTCCAGTCATTCAAGTAAATGTAGTCCTTATAATACTGGTTTTCCCCAGTTTTAAAGGTAACGACAAGTTCATTAGCAGAGTTATTGCTAAGAGCCATATACCCCTCTGCCTGCATCATAATCATGTCTGTTCTTGCATTAGTCACCGTGATTCTGCGGTACACATTGAACTCGTCAGCTTCTTTATTGAGATTGTAATTCACCGCATCAGCGGTGCTACAACTACAAATACAAAGCATCATTACAAACATCATTACTACTGCTAAAAAAGTTTTGTATAATTTCTTCATGTTTTTCTCTCCCTACTTAAAGCAATCCGGTGTCTCTGCGCTGGCAATGTCCGTCTCTGCGGTCTGCGGTACTTCCTCAAATGTTGCGTCAGGAAACTCGATAGTGTTTGCATTTGCCTGTACCTCTTCTGCCACAACTTTTTCCACATCAAGTTTCACATCGGAAACATCAGGAAATTCTTCCTGCGCATACAAACCTTGGAATTTATCCGGAAAAGCTTCTCTTAATGCCTGTACAACAGCAACTTTTCTTATCATTGTTGCAGGCTTTTTAGACCATTGACCGTTGATTGTTCCATCTTTTTTTCTTCCAACATATTCATCGAAAGATACTGACTGGTACTCCGGTGTCTCTCTTCCTTTGATAAACACTTTAGCCCAACCTCCTACAATAGATTCGTCCTTAAGGACAAAAGATCCTTCTCTTTCTTCAACGGAACCATCTTTCTTCTGAACAATAATTCCTGCTTTTTTTCCTGCATAATTCGGATTTGCATCGGCTCTTTTTGTAAAAACATCTTTTCCGGTAACAATCGTAGCAGGATCATTGTTTCCAAACTTAATTAGGTATGCTTCTTTCAAAAAAGGATTAAGATGCTGATATCTGCAAAGAGACAAAAACATCATTACTTCCTGATCCGATACGTTTCCACCACCGCTTACAAGGTACTTTCTTACCGTTGTTGGGGAAATTTTTACAATTTCCCCATTTGATTCGTATTCCACAATTCCTGTGTTTTCCTGCTTCTTTTCGTCTGCCATACTGTAACCTACCTTTCTACTTTTTTGATGCCGTCAATTTTGATGATGAATACCTGGCTTGTTTTGGGATTCTGAATAAGCGCAAGGCGAAAATTATGCATCCTGTCATGCTTCGCAATGTTCAAAACCTTTGCAACCATTCCGTCTTCAACAGAAACTCCCTTAACAAAATTTTGCCTATAACTTCCAAGTCCACTCCATGTATCGTATGCTGAATAACAACCACCGCTTCGTGCTACCTCTACCATGTCACCGACATGGATTTCGTTGTCATTCTGTTCCTGCACTTTTTCTTCCGGTTTGTAGTTTTCAAGGACAACGTACTCTTCGTGCCATAAACCACACTGTTTCTCAGAGTTTTTACAAATGCATCCGCTTTTTGTAACATAAGTTACTTTGAAAATTTCTCCGTTTTTATAAGTATTAAAAACAGACTTCTCATTAACAACCTTGACGTACTCACCTACCTTGGCTTTCCTCTTCACCTCACGAACACCGTTATCAGGCTTCACATCTTCGCCCATCAGCCGATTAAAAGCCAACTTTGCACCAGTACGGAAATCAAATTCATCAGCCGGATTGCATTTTGCTTCTGCTTTCTCGCCAGTGGACTTGTCCAGCGCAACTACTTTGTTGTCATTGCGGTAGATGACAATAGTTGTGTCTACTTTTTCTAAAGCGGCAGAGAATATAGAACCTATTTGGAAATGTTTTAAACCAATGCTTTCCCCAACTACATCTTTGTAAAAAACAGTGCCACCACTGATTTCTGTGATTTCAATTACTGCATCATTGTCTGCAAAATATCCGCTTTTGTATCTGTCTCCAACCTTAAATTTATGTTTTTCCATATTATTCTTCCTCGCTTTCCGGCTCATTCATAAATCCACTTGCAACTCCCTGATGCACTGTCACATCAGCTTTGTAAATCTCCTTGATGCTTCTAGGCATCACATGGAATGTCACATCTGTATCGGCAATCTTGCCTTTGAATTTCAAGGCTCCACGGTCTGAAAGTCCCAGGTACACACCCACGCAACACTTGTCATCAAAATTGAATATAACGGTGTCACCGGCATTGATTGTTTCTCCTCTTGTTGTCAAAACGGAAATTACTGTCTCTTTCTTAATCTTCATTTTCCACCTCCATAAGTTCACCATTTTCCAATCTGTACCATGTATCCGGCTTCACTTTTTCACCGTCTACCCGAAACATCTTTGCACCAAGAAACTCCCATGCTTTCTGCTCTGATCTGTCGTATCTATCATCATCTTCTTTGCCGATGTATTTCCACTCTGCAAGTACAATATGAGAACCAAGAACACCCATTGCTTTTCCTTTGTATCCCCATGCAACCGCAACACTCTCGGAATCATTGGCAGAGGATGCACCTTTGTAACCTGTCGCAGAGGATGCACCGCAGTTACCTGTCGCATAGGATGCACCGTAGTCACCTGTCGCAGAGGATGCACCTTTGTAACCTGTCGCAGAGGATGCACCTTTGTAACCTGTCGCAGAGGATGCACCGTAGTCACCTGTCGCAGAGGATGCACCGCAGTTACCTGTCGCATAGGATGCACCGCAGTTACCTGTCGCAGAGGATGCACCTTTGTAACCTGTCGCAGAGGATGCACCTTTGTAACCTGTCGCAGAGGATGCACCGTAGTCACCTGTCGCAGAGGATGCACCGTAGTCACCTGTCGCAGAGGATGCACCGCAGTAA